>JAABUR0100007604.1_pt1 | contig 12758 bp, 20 predicted proteins | sample 5560091 | NCBI WGS metagenome assembly JAABUR01 (sample SAMN10711879, study PRJNA513375) | rock metagenome | isolation source: Antarctica rocks | place: Antarctica: Victoria Land, University Valley sud
GGCCCAGGTTGCTGTACGGCACCTCCACGCCGACCATGCTGCTGGCCGCAGGGGCCTGCGCAGGGCCCGGCAGGCTGGCGGGGGCCGCCGCAAGCGCCGGCCCTGCTGCCGGACCGGGCACGGGAGCTCCTGCCATCCAGAGAGAGCGCGCTGGTGCAGGAGCTGGGGCTCCGCGGAGCGCAGCCGCGCTGCTTCCAAGCGCGGCATGGCTCACGAGCAGCAGCGTGCAGGCCTGCAGCGCGCGCGCACATGCGTACTTGTGTATGTCGCAAGCGTGCTTTTACAGCACAGTGTATGTGCTGTTTGGGAACGCGTTTAAAGGAAGATGTAAGCAAGAAGGTGCACTTCTGCACGAGTTAGAAAATGGTCTGCACCTGAGCAAGTGTCGTGGAACGTGCACGCGGCATAGCATCATGCGTTGCACAGCTCCGTCAAGCGCCGCAACAGCGAGTACAGTACAAGCTGTTGGGGCAACTAGATGCGAGAACGAGTCAGTGCCAGTTGCACGTGCACGTGCAGCTTCGATTTGCTAGCTAGGGTCCGGCGTTCCAGGGACTCCCGCTCTACTAGCTAGCACGAGCTAGCACGAGCCAGGCGTACAGCCACACGAGTGTCTGATTATGGCCTCAGCGCGTGACAGCACCGCCATGGAGTCCCACCACTCGCTGCGCTTCCTGGACCGCAGCCGAAACTCCTTGGATTGGAAGACTGGCCTGCCCAGGGAGATACAGAGCCTGCTGTCGGAGGAGGGAGGCCTTGCTGGACAAGAGTCTGGCAGCGCCGCGGGGATACCAGCCTATGTTCCCCGCGAGCAGGAGCGCACGCACCAGTATATCACTGTGAAGCACGGCCTGGATGTACTGCACGACGCAGGTCTCAATAAGGCGCGGGCGCCCTCCTTTGCGGCCGTCCCGCCCTGACCTAATGCAGAAGTGTGCAAAGTGTATATTCTCGTCAAGCGCCCAAAGCCCTGCTTGTGACGGTGTCAGGCCGTGCACGCTCTGTGACGCTGTGTGAGTTCCATTCTTGGTGGCACTTCATTGCTTTGGATTATCTCGTCACCTCTCTACGTGCGCTATGCAGGGCACAGCGTTCACGCTGGAAGAGCGGGAACGCATGGGCTTGCGCGGCCTGCTCCCGCCGAAGGCCAGCAACATGGAGCTGCAGGCACGCGGCTTTGCTTTGCCAGGAGTTCAAACTTTGTTATGTCGTCATGCCCTGCCCGTTTCAGTACTTTCCTGACCTCCCTGGGCACTCAAAGCTCACCTGGGTCTAAGTGTGAGACTCATGGAATGCACTTCTGTTTTCAGGTAGAGCGCCTGACGGATGACTACTTCACAGGCACAGACTACATCGACCCGTCTGAAATGAAGGAGGGTGGGCGCCACCCCGCCTGCGTGTTGAAGGAGGAAGGCTTGCAGTTGCTAAGCAGAAGCCACGTTTGCAGGCGGCGTGACGCATGAGCACACGCGCCAGTGGCGCATCCTGCAGGTGAGCTTCTGCTGCCCAGCTGCTTGTTTCCAGCACAGCTACTAGAACAACAGGAGCAGTATATGATGATAGGAGTCGGTGATGGTACCCTTGGCACAGGAGTGGCTAGACGTGAGCACAGCAGGGCATGTCCTTGGAGAATGTAATGCGCTGCCTGCCTGCACTCCACTGTCGTTGCAACTTCCCCAGCCTCCTGCGTGCTGTGCTGACAAGAGCTGCGCCGTGTGCAGGACCTGCAAGACCGCAATGAGGTGCGACTTGCCGGCCTCTGCAAGGCCGGGGCCTGCCCGGTGCACGGCACCCTGCCAAGCCCTGCACAAGGCATTGCAGCACCACCGTGGGCTGGGCGTGCCTGAACTATCACAAGTGCGGCCCCGCTGACATACCTGCAGCCCTGGCCGCTGCCTGAAGAGAGTGCACTGTGCACGTGGAGTGGTGGCGACTCCCAACAGAGTGGCTTTCAGCTTGTGGTCAACCGAGGGTGCCTGGGGAGTCACAAGTGTGCAGTTGTTACCATGCACACGATGGTAGAGACATGTTACGAACGGATTAACGAAATGTTCAATTGCATTGACACTATGTAAGAGCTGTAAGTGCTGGGACCTCAGGCTGTACCGGCGGCCCCGCGGCATGTTCTTCTCGGCTGCCGACAAGGGCCACATGGCGCGCGCCCCGCCAGCCCTTGCCCGCGGCATAAGCATGTCTGCAATCCCGCTACTTAGGACAATGTCATGCTATGGGAGCCTGTCGATAGCTAAGCCACAGGTCAGCACTCTGTGTCTGATGACTTTGGTGGGATCGCTCCTCCAGCAGTGTAGGCATGTGGCATGCAGAGCTGCAGCGCGCTCACTGCAGAGCGCTCCTCTCTCCTCTCGTATAAATGACGTTCGGCGCTTGTGACTGCAGGCGCAGATGGTCTGCAACTGGCCAGCCGACGAAGTGCATGCCATTGTAGTCACCGATGGCAGCCGCATCTTGGTGCGAACGGGCACCTCAACGTGTAAACGTGCTGTCGGGATGCCAAGCATGTAACTGTGTGTGCTGACCAAGGCATGGCCATGCTCGTGCAAGCTGCAGCAAGCAGTTTGCTGGGACATGCTTGCTTGCGGCTGGCCTCCCAGCTGCGCTACCTCCCGATGGGCTCCTCCTGACAGTGCCCTTGTTGCGACTGGCCAGGGTCTGGGAGACTTGGGCATCAACGGCCTTGGCATTTCCATAGGTACACCAGTGGCCAACTCTGCACTGACATGGCTGTGTATGAACTGTAAGCACGCATCCTCACAATGTTGAGACAGAGCTCTCATGTCTGGCATGTCGTATGGTTTGCCGGCACTGCCTTTTACCGCGCAGAGGCAGCGCTGCAGCATTGCGTTGACTCGCACTCACGCGCGCCCATCTGGCGTGACATCTAGGTAACGAGCATTGCCTTTACCCATATAGAGGCAGCAGTGCAGCACTGCGTTGACACGCACCCACGCGCGACCGGGCAGGCAAGCTGGACCTGTACGTCGCGGCGGCGGGTTTCAGCCCATCGGCCGTGCTGCCAATCGTGATCGACGTCGGCACGGACAACCTGGCGCTGCGGGACGACAAGTGCGCGCGCGCGCCAGCGCGCCCGGGCTCGCAGCCTTGTGTGTGGTGGCCCGGCGCGCGCCGCGCGTGCCTGCCCTATTCAGACATGGCTGTCAAGAGCTTGAGCTGGCCGGGCGCGCCAGACTATCTAGAAAGGCTCGGTGTGCAGGTTGAAGCCTGGCCCAAAATTTCTACACGCAGTCCACTGCTTGTGCCGCTGATGCGCAGACTGTTCCACGTGCCTGAAGCAGGTACACTGTGCATGGTGAGCTTGCTGACGCGCACGTCGACCCGCCGCCAGGTTATACCTGGGCCTGCATCAGGCGCGCGTGAAGGGCGCAGGCTACTATGAGCTCCTCGACGAGGTGATGCCCTGCTTGATGAAGATCTTGTGACTGATGAAGGTTGTTGGATACAAGGAGTGCCCTCACTGAAGTGGGCGCACGTGTGCCTGCGCAGTTTGTGGCAGCGGTGACGCAGCGCTGGCCCAAGGTGCGAAGCTTGCTCTCCATTGAGAGCCACGAGTAGCACGCTGCTCTTCTGTTTTTTTGGCACACACAACAGAGCAGCGTGTCTTCGCTCGTAAGTGGGCCCCCATGCAAGTCGCAGGCCGTGCTCCAGTTTGAGGACTTCAACCTGGAGCACGCGCAGCCGCTGCTGGAGCGGTACCGCTTTCATCACCTTGTCTTCAACGACGACATCCAGGTACTCGGGCCTTTGCTGAGCCCCACCTGGTTTGGCAGTCGGCTGTTTTTTTGACAATTTCAGGCATCATGTCAAAGATGTCTGGCCCTGCGTTCACCGCCAGGGCATCCAAGGTTGTGCCGTCCCTGGTGGCCCACTGCATCAGGCGATCCGTACGGCGACAGGGCACGGCGGCGACGGCGCTGGCGGGGCTCTACGGCGCGCTGGCGGTGCAGGGCAAGCCGGTGGAGGCCATCAAGGACCAGCGCGTCGTCGTGGTGGGCGCGGGCAGCGCCGGCATGGGCGTGGTCAGCATGATCGCGGCAGGTCCGGCACTCTACCACCAGCCGCATGGCATGCTGTGGGGCATGCTGTGGGATGTTCTGCTGCAAATCAGCCGGACGAATTCACACTCCACTGGCGCCCTTGAAGGTGGCGTTCTAAAGAGTGTGCATATGTCTGATAGCCTGCATGGCCAGGCGGCATTTGCCTGCCCGGTGCGGCACCGAAGCAGTCCACGGAGACGGCCCGACCCCACCAGTCGGACACGCATGCATGCCTGGCACGTCAGCAGCCAGCCGTGCGGCGGACCCATCGCAGGCGCCCGCGCAGGCATGGTGAAGCACGGCCTGAGCGCGGAGGCGACCGCGCGCACCTTCTGGATCCTGGACGCGGGCGGGCTGATCACGGCCGCGCGGCGCGACATCCCGGCGCACGTGCAGCCCTACGCGCGGCCCGCGGACGAGGCGCAGCCCGCGGAGGGCGCCGGCCTGCTGGCTGTCGTCTCCGAGGCAAGTGGCCCCTCCTCTCCCATTGCTCCCGGGCCGACGTGCGCAAGCCCCTGCACGACATGTTCGGTACGTGAAAGGCCAAGCAGTGAGGGTGCATCCAAAGGTAAAGCTCACTGGTGCCTGGGAGTGCCCGCTGATGGCGCGCAGCAGGGCGACCTGTGCTCGGCACCGCCGGCCTTGGCTTCGCGCCCCCATGCCCTGTGCAAGTGCCGCAGGAGCGCGGGCGCGTGCGCCATCTTCGCAGGGCGCACTGCCTGCGCATGAGCCGGGGCCAGAGCGCTGAGGGCTGCGACCCGGCGTGCCGCCAGGTCAAGCCTGCGGTGCTCATCGGCCTGGCCGGCGCCGGGCGGCTGTTCAAGCCGGAGGTGCTGAAGGTGATGGGCGACTGCAACAAGGCGCCCATCATCTTCCCTATGAGCAACCCCACCAGCAAGATGGAGTGCACCGCCGAGGACGCGCAGCAGCAGACCGGTGCGCGCCGACTGCTCATCGCATTGGCTGCACAGCGCGTGGCGCTGCGATGCCGCCCGATGACGGCGTGGCCGCGCTGAGTCTGCTGCGCGTTGGGTGCTGCCATGCATTGGCTGCGGGATACAGGGTGATTGCCATTTGCAGCACGGTATGCCAAAGAACAGGCCATGGCGGATGTCCGCACATGGCTGCTGCGTCCTGCGGGGTCTGTCTCACTCGCAGCCGCGCGGTGCTGCGCAGGCAGGCGCGCGGTGTTCGCCAGCGGCAGCCCGCAGGAGGACGTCATGTTTGAGGGCCGCAGCCGCGCCAGCTCACAGGCGAACAACATGTGCGCCCGGCCGGCCTGGCAGCCACATGCGCATTTAGAGCTGAACTGCTGTGGATGTGCTCCGCGCCTGCACACTGCGATGCTCTGCACCCTGGGCCACGCGTCTCTGACGCATGTTCCGGTGCGGGCCGGCAGGTACATCTTCCCAGGTGCGAGCCCCCCAAGGCTGGCAGGCACCCGCCCCGGTTTTCCTCTGCGACGTTGTGCACGAGGTCGCTGAAAACCCTAATCCTCTGCAAGCGGCTAGCAAGCGCGGCTGTCTGCGCGCAGGGCTGGCATTCGGGGCGTTCCTGGGCGAGACGCAGCACGTCACGGACGCGATGCTGGTGGCCGCGTCCGAGACGCTGCCCGCGCTGATCCGGCCGACCGACCTGTCCGCGGGCCGCGTGTTCCCGCGCCTGGCGGACATCAGGCGCGCCACCCTAGGCTCTCCGGCACGTGCCGCGCAGCATGGTGCCCATGCAAACGTGCGGCATGTGGAGGCCCCGATGTATCTTCTGTGGTATGGCACATGGCAGCTCGGGCGCCCATGCAGACCGCTGGGAGACGACTCATGGGAGGCGCAGCAGCTGAAATGCGCAGCAGGGACCAGCATGATCGGATCGGGGCGCGCCTGGAGTGACTGTCGCGCGCAGGCGCATCAGCACGCGCGTCGCGGCGGAGACCATTAAGAAAGCGATCGAGGAGGGGCACTGCGGCAGCGAGCGCGCCGTCCAGGCCGCCAAGGAGGGCGATGCCTGCTTGCAGGTGCGCAAGGGGACATGTCATTGCATTTCATGTTTGGTCTTGACGCAGGGGCTTGCATCTGCATGGCCCCGACCTGATGCATGTTGCTGGCTCCACACTGGCTCATATATATATAATGCTTTGATGGTGCACGCAGACAACATCTGCACGGACTGTGCACCTGACGCCCGCGGGGCCATGCGCTGCAGCGCTGGATACACTCGCACATGTGGAAGCCCAACTACAGAGGCCTGGTGCGCGCGGCGGAGCGCTGACAATGCATTTGATATGTCGATCACGCATCAGCCTTTGTATTTGTTACATTCATTGAAGCTCGTCACGTATTTGTGGTGCCCTCATCTTGGTTTGTCACCCTGGCTGTCTTGCTGTCACTGGCTGTCTCGCTGTCACTGGCTGTCTTGCACTTAGCGTCAGTGTGCCTGCTAGTCCCGACCTGTCGGTGCATTGCTTCCGTGTTTTGCAGCCAATGCTGCCTGTGTGTCATGTGACACTACTGCCTCACTTTTTACTTATGCTGTTATGAACTCTGCACTGTGCTTCTGTTCTTGTGCGGACTGCTGCATGCGTGAACTTGTTGTAGGTATACTGTGCTGCATGACAAGGAAGTAGCACGTTTGAATGCTAGTAAGTCGGGCACAACTTGTCAGTTTACCAGTTAGCTGTTCCCTTGCAAGCAGTCAAGGCCTCAACTAACAGAGTCTTGCGCCCTGGTTGCCTCCTAACTAGCTCCTGAAGTACGTCCTCGAGATGTTCCTCACCTTCTGCGCAAAGGTGGGCGACGTGAGCCGCGCCGAGGCCGAGAAGAAGGGGTTGAGGACCACCCTCAGATACACCTGCGCGGCCGACACTGAGCTGCGCGCCTGCAAGCACGCCGCCCTGCGCACAGGCCGCCACAGTGCCAGAGTGCCACAGGAGTGAGCTTTACCTCATACACGTCGCGGAAAAAGAGTTTGACGGTATCGTCGTTCCGCCCGTCGTGCAGCAGCAGGAAGGTGACCTGCGCTGCTGTGACAAACGCTGATACCTGCGCGCGGCGCCACGCCGTCTGTAAAATACATCACTACACCGGCCTGTGCAGGTTGCCGGCGGCAGTGGTCACCAGCTTGTTAGCAACAGCCCTCACGCCAGCGTCCGGTCACAAAGCCTCTGATACCAGAGGGTGAGCAGCGTGGCACATCAGGTAGTTGGCAAAGTCACATGCGCACCTGCAAGTTGTTGAACTTGTCCACAACACCGAGGTGCATGGCAGATGTCTGCCACTGCTGCTCCTCCACCGCGTCCAGCGCGGCGTGCAGCACGAACTGGTGCAGGTACTGCGAGCGGTTGGCTGTGTCGTCCCGCGCTGCAGCGTCGCCGCCGCGCACTGCCAGGTCCACTTCGAAGATGGGGTGGTCTTCGTCGCCGACAATCACAAACGTCAGCACACTGCTGGCCATCACACGCCCCCGCGGGCTGCCGTCTCTTCCTCACAAACAGGTGAAGGTCATTGCCAGTCCCCGTGGCGGGTTGTCATGGACTCTGCAGCGTGCTGGCCGCTACAGTGTGTGCGCTGCCAAGTCTGCAAGGCGTACAAGTCGTCCTGGGTGCCAGCTATCACAATGGTCAGCACTCTGCTGCATGCAGCAACGCAAGGACTCACAGCAAAGCAGATTTCTGTACGATAGGGAGTGGGAAGTGCTGCGCAGCTTGCGATGCAGGAATAGTGTTCTCCTTACCAATTGAGCAGCGGATGCGCACGTGCGAGCTGCCGCAAGAAGATGGTGAAAAAGAACAGGCGACTAACAGACTAGTTGTTTCATGCACAGAGCCCGCCTCTGTGCAATGGAAATCGTCCTGGACGCCTAAAACTTGGCGTATGGCAGAGACATAGTGCCTTTGAGTCATGTTCCTCATGACCATGCCCACAGCCTTTTACTGAGCAGGCAACGTATGGGCTGCTCTGTGTGTATGCACTCGCAGCTAAGGAGCCGCTCCTAAGTTGTGAGCGTCTTGTGAGCCATGGCGCTGCGGGCGCGCTTTGCGGCACGTCGGCTGCTCGCAGTCTGCCGCTGGTACGACGCGTGCTCGCTGTAGCTCAGTTGATACGCTATCCAGCGCTCTGTTGACACAGCCTGTGTAAGCGCAGTGAGCCGGCGGCCTCTTCGCGGCTCAGGGACGCGCCGCGGGGCGTTGTGCCGCCCTGGCCTGTGGCGGCCCCCTTGCTAGGGCGCGAGCCTGCATGTGGCGGTGCTGCCGCGCACACCACCTGGCGGGGACTGAGCGGCAGCGCCGCTGCCGCTGCGCCCGACGAGGCCAGGTGCGTGGGTATTCCAACGCATGGCGTCTCGTGCAGTTGGCGGGCCACTCGGGCGCAATCGCTGCGCACCGTGCGGCAGGGGGCCCGCGGCGGAGAGCTCCACGCAGCGCGCCAAGAAGGACTACTGGAAGAGGAGAGACGAAGAGGAGGCCGCGCGCGCGGCGGAGGCCGGGGGCAGCGCGCAGGCTGCGCAGCCGCCCGCACGAGCCGCGCCTCGCCCGTCGCCGCGGCCGACGCCGCGGGCGCGCGTGCAGCTGGCGCCGGACTTGCCGCCGTCGCGCGCGCCCAAGCTGCCGGACGCCCCAGGGGCGCTGCCGGCGGCGGAGAGGTGCTGCCGTGCCCAGCGCCTGCCTAGGCCCCGCGCGCGCGGCGACCTCCCTGCGCATGGCGCGCAAATGGACGGCGAGAGACAGGCGGTGGAGCGCCGCGGCCTGCTGGCTGTCCGGTCGCGCGCCGTGCGTAGTGAGCGCTGGTGCCACAAGTCAGAGCGGCGAGCGGCAGCCATGCGGGCTTCGTGGGCATGCGCACGCCTTGAGGGTTGCGCCTGCTGCAGCAGCGCATGGGGCGGACAGTCGTGCTACTTTGTAGCCTCTGCGCACCAAAAATAAAGAGCGCGCATGACCTGAGGGAGTGCAAGCTCGGGCGATCGCGCACGCCAGGCGCGCCGGCAGCAAAGGCGCAGGCCGCTCCCGGTGCACGCGGCCCCCCCGAGGGGGCGCCCGTGTGGGCGCACCCGCGCACAGGGCGCGCGCGCTCACCCATCGGCGGCCGCGCCGGGGCAGGGCACCCGTGGTGACCGCAAGCCGCGCGGACGCGCTGCAGCCGGGTGACCTCAACCGCTACTACGAGCTGCCGCGCGGGGAGCTGCCGGAGGCGTTCCCGCGCTTTGACGAGGACTCCTTCGAGGCCACGCTGCCCCGCGGCGGCTGCCACGGCCTGCAGGCGCGGCGGCCCGGCTGCGCGCCTGCCCGTGTGGCGCGGCGGGGGGCTGCTGTGCAGGCCCGCTGCCGCACGGCAGCGGTCTCGGCCGGCGGGCGCGGCGTGCTGACCGAGCCCTGCCGACATGTTGCGCCAGGAGGACCCGCAGGGGGAGCGCTGCGTCAGCGGAGGCGCAGAGCCAGGCTGTGAAGCGTGAGCGCGCTGCGGCGTGGCAGCCTGAGCGTTGTGCCGCGAGCTGTCCAAGAGGGTCGGCGGGCACTGCAGCGGGAGGAGGGCCGGGGACGCGGCCCGCCTGTGTCGAGCTGCGCATGCCGCGCGCGGCGCAGGCGGAGTACGAGGCGACCGGGTCGCAGCGCATCATGTTCCGGCGCGGCATCGCGGAGCTGCAGCACCTCGTGTCGGGCGCGCTCGCCGACGGGCCGGCCGGCGCGGGCGGCGGGGCCGACGAGGCGGACGACGAGGTGGGCCCGGGCCCACGCGTGCAGCGTGTGGATTAACTGCAGCGTGCGGCCTGATAGTTGGCTGCCCGCCCGATCAAGTGAACATGGAGAGCATGCCTGTGCGCGTCGAGCATGGGCGACGCCTGCCCGGCTCTTGCATGGACATTCCTTTGCTCGTAGCAGTGTGCTGTTCTGGCTCAGCTCGCTTGCCGTCAGCACGTGACTTTGGGTGCGGCCAGCAGTGCCCTGCTGCGCGCTGGGTGCCAGGACGTGCGCCCCGCCCCTCCCACAGCGACGCAGGGGGCAGCCGCGCTTGCAAGCGCTGCGCAGCGGGCGCAGGATGCAGAAGGTAATCTGGACGATGATGAGGCCGCCGACGGCGCGCCGGACGGAGAGGGCGATGAGGCCGTTGCCAGTGACGGCGCGGAGCCGGCGGCCGACGAGGGCGAGCCAGATTTTGCAGCGGGGTTTGAGGACCTGGTGGACGGCGCCAACATCGCCGACGCCGCCTCGTCCAGCGACGAAGACGAGGAGGAGCGCGATGCGGCCGCGGCGCCGGGGTCCCCGAGCGGCTACCCGCGCCAGATCCTGCTCGACGGCGAGACGTGCGCCGGCAAGAGCGTCGCGCTGGCCGCACTCGCGCACAGCCTGCGCGCCATGGGCGCCGTGGTGCGGCCCGGGCGCCCAGGCCGCGTCGCCGCGCCGAGCGCCCTGTTTGCGGGTCCGTGGCGCATGCGGGGCGGAGTGCTCGGCAGAGAGCGTGCAGCGGCTCTTGCAGAGCCCGTTGTCGCACTGTTGTATCATCTTGCGTTTTGCAAAATCAAAGCACAGCGCCCGCATGCGCCGCACATGCCGCGCGTGCAGCCGCTTGGGGCTGCGGCGCTCCCGCCAGCGGCGGCGGCATGGCGGCCGCTCACGGCCGCGGCCGCGGGGGCGGCGGCGGCGGCAGGTGGTGTACGTGCCGCACGCGGAGCAGCTGACCGGCGGCGGCTTCTTCTACAAGTCCAAGGCGCACCCGGGCCTGTGGGACACGGCCGAGAGCGCGCAGCTGCTGCTGCGCAACCTGCTCGCCGCGCACCGCGCCGCGCTCAAGGCGCTCCCGGCGGCGCTGGACGCCGAGCGCGCCGCTGGCGCTGGCGCCGCGCCCGTGGCCGGCGCGGCTGAAGACGCCGCGGCGCCGGCGGCCGCGGAGGGCGGCGCCGGCGCCGGCGCTGGCGCCGGCGGGCGGGACTGGGGCGACTTTGAGGAGGGCGGTGAGGGGGGCGGCGGCGCGGCGGCGGCGCCCGACCGGGCGCAGGGGCCGACCGTGGCGCAGGCGCGCGGGCCCCCTTGCGCCGCCCCTTGCGTGCCGCCTGGGCGCCCGGGATAGCAGCCGGTGGCTCTGTCCAGGTCTGCGGTGCGCGGTGGCCGCCCGGGGTAAGCCAGTAGGGTCAGCTCCCCATGCCTTGCAGGGGACGACCTCAAGCGCAGAGCTTGGCGTGCCCGGCGGGCGCCGCGCCCTGCACAGCGTAGAGCCCTGGGCAGGACCCCATCTGGGATGGTAAGTAGACGCGCACCTGGTCAGCTGCGGTGACGCTGAGCGTAGCCCTGGCGCTGTCGTATGCTGCCGGGCGGAGCATGGCGTAGAGGGAAACCATGACCGAGGACAGCTCGCCGCCCGGGCCGGGCGCCGGCCGGGCGGCGCTGGGAACGGAGGTTCCAGGGAGCCCGCCATCGCCCTCATGAGCTGATGGGGCCGCTGGCAGAGGAGCACCCAATATACTAGAGCAAGCCCACATGTTTCTGACAGATTTGATGGTGAAGGTGAATTGGCAGTGTTGTGTTACAGTGCTGTGTAGTGCTACAGTGTAGTGCTACAGCGCATGTGTAGTACTTACAGGGCGATTTGCCTTGACCATGCGGGCCTGCTCTAGTACACTTGGGTGCTCCTCTGCCAGCAGCCCTACCAGCTCATGAGCGCGCCCGGCTGGCCAGGCCGCGCCCGCTCTGCAGCGGTGCATGTTCAGCTGGTCTGTATGGGGCACGCACGAGCGAACGTCGCTCTCTGCAGCCCGCCGCTGGTTCCCGTGTTGGCACGGCGGCCCTGGGCTGCATCCGGTCACTCTTCTGAGCTCTGTATGACGCGCCGCCAGCCCCCCCCTCAGGCCCGAAAACGCGGTCCGGATATCAGTCCGCATGGCCGCGGCCGGCTCGTCAGTGTGCATCCATGCGGGGATGGCCGCGGCGGCATGCATCCACATCGGTGTTTCATGCATCCATATGCATCCACACCCGTTTTTTCACCACACCCCGCGCCGCGCCAGGTGGTGGCGGCGGGCGGCACGCTGGCGGAGGTGGCCGCGGTCGGCCTGCACGAGGACGCCAAGCCGCCCGAGGCGGTGGACGCGCTCGTGCGCGTGGTCGCGCGCCTGCGCGAGCAGACGCAGGCGCGCTGTCCCGGCCGTGCGGCGGATGCGCGCGCATGCACATGGCTCGATGGGGGCGTGTTGGGCGCTGTCGCTCCGCGCCTGGGCGAGCGCCGGGCGCCGCGGCCGGCCGCAGGGGTGGCAGCACGCTGTCGCCGGGCTGGCATGCGCAACCTGACACTACGTTTCGGGAGACCGCCACAGTGTGCGTCGATGACGCACACGCGCCTGCGAGCCCCTGCATGCATGTCGGGCCAGCGAGGCAGCAGACGGGCGCGTGCGATCTGCCGGGCGCTAGTGCGGCGTGTCGCGCGCGCGGGCGCTGCACCCGCTCCCACCAGCCGCCCGTGCGCCGCGCCGCGCCGCGCAGGTGCCGGTGGTGTTAGCGGTGGACAACTACCAGGCGCTGCACGCGCCCAGCGGCTACCATATACCCTACACCCTACACCTAACCCAGGGCGCGCCGCCCAAGCGCCGCGCCGCGCCCGCGCAGGTGCCTGTGGTGTTCGCGGTGGACAACTACCAGGCGCTGCATTCGCCCAGCGGCTACGGCCAGCGCCGCACCGAGTTCAGCCGGCGCGCCCTGGACCCGGG
>JAABUR0100007609.1_pt1 | contig 12750 bp, 12 predicted proteins | sample 5560091 | NCBI WGS metagenome assembly JAABUR01 (sample SAMN10711879, study PRJNA513375) | rock metagenome | isolation source: Antarctica rocks | place: Antarctica: Victoria Land, University Valley sud
CGGGCGGCGACGTCAACGCGATCGACACGCGCGTGCCGCCCGGCACGATGCACGACGCGTCCTTCGCCGACGTGCTCGCCAAGAAGCCCGCGATCCTGCTGTTCGCCACCCCGCAGCTGTGCCAGTCGCGGGTCTGCGGCCCCGTCGTCGACGTCGCCGAGCAGCTCAAGCGCACCTACGCGGATCGGGTGCAGTTCATCCACCAGGAGGTCTACGTCGACAACGTCGTCGACAAGGGGCTGCGCCCGCCGCTCGAGGCGTTCCACCTGCGCACGGAGCCGTGGCTGTTCGCGGTGAACGCCGAGGGTCGCATCACCGCGCGCCTGGAGGGCTCCTTCGGCTTCAACGCGTTCGAGCGCGCGATCAAGTCGGCACTGCGGTAGCCCTTCCCGACGACCTGACGCTCAATCGTCGAGTCCGGGAAGCGGGAGCCGTGGAAGTGGCCGCTCGAGTACGCGTTCGAGCTCCTCGAGATCCGCACGGTCGGAGAGCCGCCCAGCCAGGCGCTTGAACGCCGTCAGGTGGGCCAGCCCGGTGATGAGAACCGATGTGCCGTCGATCGTCCGAAGGATCGCGTCGGCCTTGACGCTTGCCAAATCGAGCGGCGGCGGCCCTTCGAGCAGAACGTCGAGACGTCCCAGCCTGGTCTGGAGCTGCCAGCCCTGGTCGGGCATGGGAGTCGTGGGGCTGAGAGCGCTGCCGTTCAAACGGGTCGCCGCGAGTGCCGCAAGCGCTTCGGTGACGTGCCGACGGACGACCGGCGTGTCGGCCACCAGGATGTCCACGTCCTTGGTCGCGCGGACGTAGCCGTGCGCGATGACCGCCCAGCCGCCGATCACCACGTAGTCGACGGAGGCGGCGTTCAGGTGCGCGAGCAGCGCCCCGTCGTCGCGCGGCACCTTCAGGCTTCGCGTCGGAGCTTGGCGGCGAGCTCGACGAGCTGGCGACCAGCATCCAGGCGCTCTTGAGGACTCTGCTGGCGAGCGATCCGCCGGTCCAGCGCCTTGCCCTCCTCGGCACCGGCGGCCCAGTCGTCCCGCCGGCGCTGGAGCGCCTCGGCCGAGTTCCTGGGTTCCGAGGGCTGCGGCCTGTCCTTCACGTCAGCAATCCTACGCGGCGATCTGTCGGTCCCCACGGCTTAGCCCCGCAGCTCGACGCGCATCGCCCGGGCGAGGTCGCCGCCGAGCACGTGGATCTCGGGATCTGCACCGAAGCGCGCGAACGTCGGGCCGCCGAAGGGCTGCTTGTCGACCACGGCGAACGCGTCGCCGGGGCGGATGCCGCGCTCGGCGAGGTAGCGCAGCATCTCCGGATCGGCGTCGGAGACGCGGCAGAAGACGCCGGCCTGGCCGGGGGCGAGCGCGTCGAGCGCGGCGGTGGCGGCCTCGTCGATGACACCGTCCTGGGTCGGGATGGGATCGCCATGAGGGTCGACGCTCGGGTCGCCGAGCTTGGCCGCGATGAGCGACTCGAGCTCCTCAGAGAGCACGTGCTCGAGCACCTCGGCCTCCGCGTGGACGCGATCCCACGGCAGGCCCAGCTCTTCGGTCAGGTACAGCTCGAGCAGGCGGTGGTGCCGGAGGACCTCCAGCGCGACCTTCTGCCCCGCCGGGGTGAGCTGTACGCCGTGATAGGGCTGGTGGGCGACGAGCCCGAGGCCGTCAAGCTTCTTGACCATCGCCGAGGCCGACGCCGGGGAGACGCCGAGACGCTCTGCCAGCGCGTTCGTCGTGACCGTCGTGCCGTCCTCGCGACTCTCCAGGGCGTAGATCGCCTTGGTGTAGTCCTCCACCGCCGTCCCGAGCGGACGGTCGTTGACGAAGACGGGCACGCCGCGAGTTTAGCCGAGGCTCAAACCGGCGGGGATCGACGTCGACCCACCAGCGCATCGCCCTGGCGGCACGGTGACAGTTCTCCGCTGCGCCTCGCGCCGCGGCGACGCGAAGCGCTGGAGCGAGAACCGGCTGCGCTCCGCGTTTCGACGTGAGCCAACCAGCGCATCGCCCTAGCGGGCGCTGCGCTGCGTTTCGACTGACGATGTCACCTGAGGAACGGCGGGATGTCGATGTCGTCGTCACGGATCTCCAGCGACGAGCGGTCGACGCGCGGAGAGCGATCGCGCGTGGTCCGCTCCGCCGAACGGCGGGTGTCCTCCCGCGCGCCGCGCGGACGGGCCCGCCCATGGTCGAAACCCGTGGCGATGACGGTCACCCGGACGTCGTCGCCCATCTGCTCGTCGATCACCGACCCGAAGATGATGTTCGCGTTCGGGTCCGTCGCGCCCTGGACGATCTCCGCGGCCTCGTTGACCTCGAAGAGCCCGAGGTCGCGCCCGCCCGTGATGTTCAGCAGCACGCCCGTGGCGCCCTCTACGGACTCCTCCAGCAGCGGCGAGGAGATGGCGGCCTTGGCGGCGTCGGCGGCGCGGTTCTCCCCGTTGGAGGTGCCGATGCCCATGAGTGCCGAGCCCGCGTCGGACATGATCGTGCGCACGTCGGCGAAATCGAGGTTGATCAGGCCGGGGATGGTGATGAGGTCGGTGATGCCCTGGACGCCCTGGCGCAGCACGTTGTCGGCCTCGCGGAAGGCCTCGAGGATCGTCGTGCGGCGCTCGACGATCGCGAGGAGCTTCTCGTTGGGGATGACGATGAGCGTGTCGACGACCTCGCGGAGGCGCTGGATGCCCTCGTCGGCTTGGCGCATGCGCTGGGTGCCCTCGAACTCGAAGGGCTTCGTGACCACGCCGACGGTCAGCGCGCCGATCTCGTTCTTGGAGATCTCGGCGATGACGGGCGCGGCGCCGGTGCCGGTGCCACCGCCCTCCCCCGCGGTGACGAAGACCATGTCGGCGCCCTTGAGCGCCTCCTTGATGTCGTCGCGCGACTCGGCGGCCGCGCCGAAGCCCGTCTCGGGGTTGGCGCCCGCGCCGAGGCCCTTGGTCAGGTCGTGGCCGATGTTGAGCTTGATGTCGGCGTCGCACATCTGCAGCGCCTGTGCGTCGGTGTTCGCGGCGATGAACTCCACGCCGCGCAGTCCCGCGTCGACCATGCGGTTGACGGCGTTGGTCCCGCCGCCGCCGACGCCGACGACCTTGATGACTGCCAGATAGCTTCCGCTGGATTCCATGGAGTTGCGTTTCCGTCCTACCCTCGATCTAGAGTCCAGGGATTTTGTGCAGGGGACTGCCCGGCGCTTGCACGGTATGTGCGGGCCCTAAGACGTGTCAACGGCTCAGTCTAGTCCGCAACGTTCGTTGCAGTCCAGCGAACCCTGGACCAGTGCAGGAGGTTTCCCTGTCGCTGATGCTCAAGTTCAAGTCGAGGGTTGTCCCCGCTGGATTGACTCCTGCTCGAGACCCGCCGCGGCCGGATGCTCGGGCACGCGGACGTCGATGGTCGTCGCGCCGCGCGACGAACGGCTCGCCAGGACCGCGGTCAACGATGCCCACTTCGCGGTCATCCGCTCACTCGAGCCGAAGTGCACGGAGGGCCCCGACTCGAGATGGACGGTCAGGCCCTGGCGCCCGCGGAAGGCTGTCGTGACCTTCCGGCGCAGCGGCGCCGGCGCGCGAGCGAGAAGGGTGATCGTCTGGAGCGTGCGCCGGTCGACGATCCGGTCGCCGGCCGGCGGCAGGCGCAGCTTGAGCTCGGGAACGTCATCGGCCGTCGTACCGCGCAGGATGGTGCCGTCGGCGGCGACGGGCGCCCCGCCCTGCGGCGCGACGACCTTCGCGACCGGGACGTGCTCGGTGACGCGGACGCGCAGCCCGTGCGGGAAGTCGGCCTCGGCGGTCACGGCCTTGACCGCCGCGTAGGGCGCCACGGCGGTCTTCAGCACGTCGGGACGGAGGTGAAGCGTCGTCATGTCGCGACCTGCGGTGATAAGGGCGGAGCGAATCGCCTCACCCTGCGAGCCCGACGCGCCCGTGACCTCGACCTTCTTCACGGCGACCACGTCGGAGTCGCGCAGGACGGACCAGCCACCCGCGAGCAGACCGGCCGCCACGACGAGCGCGACGAGCAGGCGGAGGTTCGGGCGGCGGGGCGCGTGCATCGCTGCTCAGGCGTTCGACGCCCCGGGACGGCCTCCTGCCGCCGCGCGTCAGCCCGCGACGAGCGCTCGGCCGAGCACGTCCACGTTCCCCGCGCCGAGGGCGAGCACGAGGTCGTCGGGGCGCAGGCGCGGCGCAAGCACGCGCAGGACATCGGAGAACCGCGGCAGCCAGAGGACGTCGTGGCCCGGGCGAGCGTCGGCGACCGCCGCGGCGACGACGCGGCCGGTGACGCCGGGGAAGTCGGCGGCCCGCTCCCTAGCGGGGTAGACGTCGAGCACGACCGGCACGTCGGCGGCCGCGAGCGCGGCGCCGAACTCGGCGGCGAGCGCCTGCGTCCGCGAGAACAGGTGCGGCTGGAAGACCGCGATCACCCTTCCCGCGGTGACGTCCCGGGCGGCGGCGATCACGGCCGCGACCTCGGTCGGGTGGTGCGCGTAGTCGTCGACGACTCGGGCGCCCGCCGCCGTGCGGCCGAGCTCCTCGAAGCGGCGACCGGCGCCGCCGAAGGTCGCCAACGCGGCGGCGGCCTCCGCGCGACCGAAGCCAGCAAGGGCGAGCGCCGCGAGGGCGGCGGCGGCGTTGCGCTGGTTGTGCTCCCCCGGAACGCGGAGGTCGAGCGGCGCCTTCGGGGCGGTGAAGACCGTGGCCTGCCGGTCCGAGGCCCGGAGCGAGCGGACGGCGGGGTCTTCGGGCAGCACGGCCTGCGGCGCGCGGGCAAGGAAGTCGCGGAAGACGTTCTCGACCTCCTGCAGCGAGCCGAAGGTCGCGTGGTGGTCGAGCTCCACGTTCGTGACGACGGCGATGTCGACGTCGAGCGCGAGCATGGAGCGGTCGGACTCGTCGGCCTCGACGACGAGCCACTCCCCGGCTCCCCAGTCGGCGTTCTGGCCCGTGGTGGAGAGCGTGCCCCCGATGAGGTAGCCGGGCTCCGCGCCCAGCGCGAGCAGGGCGTGGGCGATCATCGACGTGGTGGTCGTCTTGCCGTGGGCACCGGCGACGGCGATCGTGCGCTTGAGCGTCGTGAGCTCGTGCAGGAGCTCCGCGCGGGGGCGCTCGGGCCAGCCGTGCGCACGGGCGTGCGCGCGCTCCGGGTTGTCGGCGGAGATGGCGCTCGAGTAGATGACCTCGGCGCCGTCGGGGACGTGCGCGGCGGCGTGCCCGACGTTGATCGTCGCACCGAGATCGCGCAGGGCCGTGAGCGCCGGGCCGTCGGCGTGATCGGTGCCCGACACGGCGGCGCCGAGCTGGCGGGCGACGCGCGCCCAGCCGCTCATGCCGGCGCCGCCGATCCCGACGAAGTGCAGCGTGCGCCCCGCCCACGGGCTCATCGCGTCGCCCGGCCGACCGCGAGCGGCTGAAGGATCTTGGCGGCCTTCGGGAAGTGCTCGTGCCGCTCGTCGGTCAGCACCAAGCCGGCCTCGGTGATCGCGGCGGGAGTCGCGCGGTCGAGGTGGCAGCCGCAGGCGACGCGCCGCTGGAGCGGGGTGAAGCGCTCCTGGCGACGGGCGCGGATGGGGTCAGGGTGGCGGACGTGCTCGAGGAAGAGCAGCTGCCCGCCGGGCGCGAGGACGCGGCGGACCTCCCCGAGCGAGCGCCCGAGATCTCTGACGGTGCAGAAGACGAGCGTCGCGACGACCGTCTCGAAGCTCCCGTCGTCGAACGGAAGCTCCTCCGCCCCGGCCCGAACGACCTCCGTGGAGGCGTCTCGCGCGCGGACGCGCGCTTCGAGCTTCCTGGCCATCGCCTCCTCCGGCTCGGTGAGCACGAGCTCGGTGACCGCCGCCGGGTAGTGGCCGAGGTTCAGCCCGGTTCCTGCACCGAGCTCGAGCGTCCGGCCCCGTGCCTGTGCGAGCAGTCCGGCACGAAGGTCGGCGAGGCCGTTGCGCTCCGAGACGCGCAGGACGGGCTCGTAGAGCGCCGCGAAGATGCGGCCCCAGAGGGTCATGGCACGCATTGTCCCGCGCGGGAGCCGATATCTCGCCAGCGTGGCGTGAACTAGTCCACAGTGCTCCATCAGGCGCCACGCTGCGCGTGTGAGCGTCACGCTCAGGCCGCCGCCCGCACCTCCGCCGCGATCCGCGCCGCCGCATCGGGGCGCGCGAGCGCCCGCGCCGCCTCGCCCATCGCCCGCAGGCGATCAGGATCGCCGAGCAGGCGCAACACCTCCGCGCGCAGGCGCTCCGGCGTCAGCTCGGCGTCGGGGATGACGACCGCCGCGCCTCCGTCGGCCATCCAGCGGGCGTTGCCCGTCTGGTGGTCGCCCGCGGCGAAGGGGTACGGGACGAGGATGGCCGGCTTGCCCGCCGCGGCGACCTCGAAGATCGAGCCGCCCGCGCGCGCGACGCACAAATCGCAGGCGGCGAGCGCCTCGCCGAGGCCGTCGATGTAGGGCTGCAGGTCGTAGGAGCCCGCGTCGCCGAGCCGCGCGCGCAGCGCGTCGTAGTCGCGCGTGCCGGCCGCGTGGAGCACGGAGAACGGGCCGTCGCACAGGCCCGCGACGGCAGCGTCGTTGATCGACCGCGCGCCGAGCGAGCCGCCGAAGACGAGCACGCAGGTCTCCCAGTCCTCCAGGCCGAAGCGGGCGCGCGCGGCGGCGCGGTCGGTCGCGGGCCGCGGGACCGGGCGGCCCGTGAGCAGGTAGCGCTCCCCGGTCCGGCCGGCGATCGGGAAGGCGAGGCAGACGCGCGCGGCCCGCGGCGCGAGCAGGCGGTTGGTCAGGCCGAGGTGCGAGTCGGCCTCGGTCAGCACGATGGGGATCCGGAGCGCGAGCGCCGCCGCGCCGACCGGGCCCGCGACGTACCCGCCGCCGCCGAGCACGACGTCCGGCCGCTCGGCGAGGAGGATCCGCCGGGCCGCGGCCACCGCGCCGCCCGCCCGCGCCACGGCCCGCATCGCCTTCAGCGGGTTGGAGCGCGAGATCCCCTCGACGCGGATCGGACGCAGCTCGTAGCCCGCCTCGGGGACCAGCCGTGCCTCGGCGCGCTCCCCCCCGACCCAGGTGACCCGTGCACCCTCAGCCCGCAGCGCGTCGGCCACCGCCAGCGCCGGCACGACGTGCCCCGCTGTTCCTCCCGCTGCGATCACGACTCGAAGCATGTGGCCGGGATGGTGTCGCAACGAGCCGCAGATGGGCGGCTCCCCCCGTCGCGACGTTCAGGAGCAGGCCCATCGCGCCGAGCAGCACGATGAGGTTCGTCGAGCCGTAGGAGATGAACGGAAGCGGGACGCCGGTCAGCGGCGCGAGGCCGAGGACGGCGAAGACGTTGAGGCAGGCCTGGCAGAGCACCATCGCCGTCAGCCCCGCCGCCAGGAGCTTGGCGTAGGCGCTCGTGGCGGCCTTCGCGACGCGCAGCCCGGCGTAGGCGACCAGGGCGTAGAGGAAGAGCAGGACCGACACGCCCAGCACCCCGAGCTCCTCCCCGATGATCGCGAGGATGAAGTCCGTGTGGGCCTCGGGAAGGAAGGACGCCTTCTGCACCGACGCCCCGACGCCGCGGCCGAACAGCCCGCCCGAGCCGAGCGCGATCTGGCCCTGAACCGACTGGAAGCCGCTGCGGCTCGCGTCCGCCCACGGGTTGATGAAGCTCGTCAGCCGGGCGCGGCGGTACGGCTCCATCAGCGCGAAGAGCAGCACGAGCACCCCGATGGCGACCAGGCCGATCGCCAGGTAGCGGACCGGGATCCCCGCGACGACGAGCAGGGCGACGAGCGTGAAGCAGATCACCAGCGCGGTGCCGAGGTCGGGCTGGGAGGCGATGAGCAGGCAGGCCGCCCCCGCGACGACGGCCAGAGGCACGAGCAGCCGCAGCTCCATGACCAGCTTGGGCTTTACCGCCAGCAGCTTGACCGCGTAGAGCACGAGCGCGAGCTTCATCAGCTCCGACGGCTGGAACTGGAGCGGACCGATGCCGAGCCAGCGCTTCGCACCGTTGATCTCGACCCCCAGCGGCGTCTTGACGAGCACGAGCAGCACGAACGCCCCGACCAGCAGCAGGGTCGTGTGGCGGAGCACGAGCGCGATGCCCCGGCGTGCCAGCACGTGCATGAGGACGAGCCCGACGCCGCCGTAGGCGATGTACTTCACGAGGAACGTCGAGCCGTTGCCCTCGCCTTCGAGCAGGAGGCGCGAGCTCGACGCGGAGTAGACCATCACGGCTCCCGCGGCGAGGAGGCAGAGGACCGCCGTGAGCAGGATGTTGTACTCGAGCGGCTGCGCGCGTCGAGGAGCGGCGGTGGCCATCAGGCCAGTGCTTCGACAAGCGCCGCGAAGCGCCTTCCCCGCTCCTCATAATCCGTGAACTGATCGAAGCTCGCGCAGGCCGGAGAGAGCAGCACCGTGTCGCCCGGCCGCGCCGCCGCCGCGGCCCGCGCGACCGCTGTCGAGAGGTCCCCGCACGGCGCGCCGCCCACCACCTCGCCCAGCCGCGCTTCCGCCGCACCGATGAGGTAGACGTGCGCCGCCCGCCCGGCCAGGGCTGAGAAGTCCTCGCCCTTGGCGTCGTCGCCGCCGAGGATGAGGTGCACGGGCGGCGACGTGGCGTCGAGCGCGGTGAGCGTCGAGGCGACGTTCGTGGCCTTGGAGTCGTTGACCCAGCGCACACCGCCGACCTCGCGCAGGAGCTGCAACCGGTGCTCGACGCCGCCGAAGTTGCGAAGGCCCTGCTCGACGACGCTCTCCTCCACGCCGAGCACGCGGCAGACCTCCGCGACGGCACCGGCGTTGAGCGCGTTGTGCCCGCCGGGCAGCGTGGCGCGCCAGTCCGCGTCGAGGTCGATGCGCCGCGCGGCGCCCGGCGTCGCGATGCGCGCCGGGGCGATCGCGACCTGGTCGGCCGTCTGGCGCGCGAAAGCCAGCAGCTTGGACTGGGCGTAGTGGTCGAGCGTGCCGTGCCAGTCGAGGTGGTCGGAGCCCAGGTTGAGCAGCACGGCGATCTCCGGGGCGAAGGCGAGCGTGTCGGCGAGCTGGTAGCTCGAGCACTCGCAGACCACCAGCGCCGGCGGGCGCTCCACGAGCGCCGTCAGCGGCGTGCCGACGTTGCCCGCCACGGCCGCGTCGCGCCCGGCGAGCCGCAGCACGTGGGCGATCCACTCGGTCACCGTCGTCTTGCCGTTCGTTCCCGTCACCGCTACGAAGGGGCGAGCGATCAGCCGCCAGCCGAGCTCGAGCTCGCCGAGCACGGGCATCCCCCGCGCGCGCGCGGCGGCGACGACCGGCGCGCGCGGCGGCGCTCCGGGCGTCTTGACGACCGCGCCCGCGCCCTCCAGGAGGTCGAGCCCGTCGCCGACGTGCGTCGGGAAGCCCGCGTCCGGCACGGCCGTCCGCGCGTCGACCCCGACGACCTCCTCGCCGCGCGCGGCCAGCAGCCGGCCGGCGGCGAGGCCGGAGCGGGCGAGGCCCACGACGAGGTACGGCCCGGGCGGCAGCGGCGGGCGGCTCAGGAGATCGACTTCTGATAGAGCGTGAAGCCGACCGCCGCGCAGACGGTCGCCACGATCCAGAACCGCAGGATGATCTTCGTCTCCGACCAGCCGGAGATCTCGAAGTGGTGATGGATCGGGGCCATCAGGAAGACGCGCTTGCGGAACGTCTGGAAGGAGAAGACCTGGATGATCACGCTGAGCGCCTCGACGACGAAGATGCCGCCGAGCAGGACGAGCAGCTCCTCCGTCTTGGTCATGATCGCGAGGCCCCCGACCGCGCCCCCGAGCCCGAGCGAGCCCGTGTCCCCCATGAAGATCGTCGCGGGGAACGCGTTGAACCACAAGAAGCCGATGCACGCCCCCACCAGGCAGCCGCAGAGCAGCGCGAGCTGCTGCTGGCCGCCGGTGATGAACGTGATCCCGAGGTAGGCCAGCAGCACGATCGCCGCGCAGCCGGCCGCCAGCCCGTCGAGGCCGTCGGTGAGGTTCACCGCGTTCGAGGTGCCGGCCACCACGAGGTAGATGAGCACGGGATAGAACGGTCCGAGGTCGATCGTCGCGTCGATCGTCCGCAGCCGCAGCGTCGTGTCCAGCCCCGCCTGCTCCGTCGCCATGTACCAGAGGAACAGCGAGATGCCGACGGTCACGATGAGCTTCCAGCGCCCGCGCAGCCCGAGCGACCGGCGCCGGAAGACCTTCTGCCCGTCGTCGAGCAGCCCGAGCGCGGCGCAGGCCATGGCCGCGCCGTAGACCGCGACGGCCCGAGAGTCCTGGTAGTCGACGAGGAGCAGGAACGGGATCGAGATCGCCGTGAACATGATGATCCCACCCATCGTCGGCGTGCCCGCCTTGGCGTGGTGGCCCGCCGGGCCCTCGTCGCGGATCTGCTGGCCGAACTCGCGGGCGCGTAGGAACGCGATGAACTTCGGGCTCAGGAAGATGCAGATGAGCAGTGATGCGGTGCCGCCGATGAGGACTTCGCCCACCTCGTCACACCGCCTTGGCGGTGTCGGCGAGCGCCGCGACGACAGCCTCGAGGCCGACGCCGCGCGAGGCCTTGACCAGGACGGTGTCGCCGGGCTCGAGCAGCCCGGGGAGCAGGAGAGCCGCGTCGGCCGCGCTCGCGACGGCGTGGTCACCGCGCATCGCCGCGGCCTGCGGGCCGACGGTGACAAGCAGCGCCACGCCGACGGCGCGGGCGTGCTCCCCGATCGCGGCGTGGTGGGCCTCGGCGTCGGGTCCGAGCTCGAGCATGTCCCCGAGCACGGCGACGCGCCGCCCGGGAGCCGAGCGCTGCAGGTCGTCGAGGGCGGCGCGCATCGACATCGGGTTGGCGTTGTAGCAGTCCTCCACGACGGTGATGGCGTTCGGAAGCTGGCGCAGCTGCCCGCGCATGGCGCTCAGCGCCACCTCGATCCGGCCGGACGGCTCGACGCCGATCGCCCGCGCTGCCGCCAGCGCGGCGGTCGCGTTCAGGCGCATGTGGGCCGAGGCGAAGCCGAGCTCGAGGCCGGCGAGGTCGGCCTCGGCGACGTCCCCGCCCGCCCCGAAGCGCACGGTGCGCACGTCGTCGCGGAGGTACGGCTCCAGGAGCGGCTCGGCGGCCGGAAGCACGACAGTCGCGCCCGGACGCAGGCCGGCAAGCAGCTCGGCCTTCGTCGCGGCGACCGCCTCGACGGAGCCCAGCAACTCGACGTGGACGGGCCCGACGTTCGTGATGACCCCGACATCGGGCTCGGCGATGCGCGTGAGCTCGGCGATCTGCCCCGCGCCGCGCATCGCCATCTCGAGCACGAGCACCTCCGTGGCCGGCGGCGCGGCCAGCACCGTGAGCGGCAGGCCGATCTCCGTGTTGAAGTTCTCGCGCGTCGCCAGGACGCGGCGATGCGGCAGAAGCATCGCGGCGAGCACGTCCTTCGTCGACGTCTTCCCGGTCGAGCCCGTGATGGCGATCACCTGCGCCCCGAGCTCGCGGCGCCAGGCGGTCGCGAGGCGCTGGAGCGCGGCGAGCGGATCGGCGGCGGCCAGCACGACGGCGTCGACGGGCGCGACGACCCCCGCGGCGGCCGCGTGCTCCGGCGCGACGACCACGCCCCAGGCGCCCCGGGCCAGCGCGTCGGCGGCGAAGCGCCCGCCGTCCACGCGCGTTCCCGGCAGTCCGACGAAGAGGTCGCCGGGACCGACGGCCTGCGAGTCGATCGTGGCGCGGACGGGACCCGCGGCGGGCTCGGGCGCTCCGGCGCCGGCGGTGCCCGTGCCGCCGTGCGGCTGGGAGAGGAGCTCGGCACCGGCGGCCTCGGCAACCTGCTGCGGCGTCCACGTCACCATCAGGCTTCGCCTCGCCCGCGCAGCGCGTCGCGCGCGACCGCCACGTCGTCGAAGGGCTCCTTGTGGCCGTCCGCGTGCTCCTGCCCCTGCTCATGACCCTTGCCCGCGATGATCACGACGTCGCCTGACCGCGCCGACCTCACGGCCATCTCGATCGCCGCGCGCCGGTCGACGAGGGCGGTAGCGCGGGGCCCGGCGCCCTCGAGCACCTCGGCCACGATCGCCTCCGGGTCCTCCGAGCGCGGGTTGTCGCTCGTGACGATCACGACGTCGGCGAGCGCCGTGGCCACCGCGCCCATCCGCGGGCGCTTCCCGCGGTCCCGGTCTCCGCCCGCGCCGAAGACCGCGAGCACGCGCCCCCCGCGGGCGAGCTCTCGCGCGGCGCGCAGCACGTTCTCCAGGCCGTCAGGGGTGTGGGCGTAGTCGACGAGCACCGCGAACTCCTGCCCCTCGTCGACGGGCTCGAAGCGCCCGGGAACGCGCCCGGCGTCCGGGAGCGCGGCGGCGATCGTGGCGTCCGTCACGCCGAGGACGCGCGCCGCCGCGACCGCCCCGAGCACGTTGAGAACGTTGAAGCGCCCGGGAAGCGGCGAACGCAGCCGAGCGCCATCGAGCGTGAAATCCGAGCCGGACAGGCCGAACGAGACCTCGGTGGCACGGACGGCGGCGCCCTCCTCGAGGCCGAAGGTCACGACCTCCCCGGGGAGCTCGGCCGCCAGCCGGCGGCCGTGCGGATCGTCGACGTTGACGACGGACGAGCCCTCCGCCGCCGCGAAGAGCCGCCGCTTGGAGGCGAAGTAGGGCTCCATGCCGCCGTGGAAGTCGAGGTGGTCCTGCGAGAGGTTCGTGAAGAGCGCCACGGCCCAGTGGATCGCGTCGGCGCGCCGCAGCTCGAGCGCGTGGGAGGAGACCTCCATCACGCAGTGGGTGTCGTGCGCCGCGAGCAT
>JAABUR0100007610.1_pt1 | contig 12748 bp, 9 predicted proteins | sample 5560091 | NCBI WGS metagenome assembly JAABUR01 (sample SAMN10711879, study PRJNA513375) | rock metagenome | isolation source: Antarctica rocks | place: Antarctica: Victoria Land, University Valley sud
CCGCGGCGAGCACAGGCCCGGGCACGATCGCGCCCGGCCCCGGCGCCCTGCGCCCCTGCGCCGCTGGCAGCGCGCGTCAGACGCCCGGGCGCCCCGCAGAGAGCGGCGCGGAGCAGCTCGACGACGCCGGCGCAGGCAGCCCAGAGCGCCGCCTGCGGCTGGCGGACTGGCGTGACCTGGGCCGCTTGCTGGCCTGGTTCCGCGAGGGCTGCTCTGCCTGCGCCGCGGCCGAGCTCGCCTTCTCGCCCGCGCTGTCCAAGGAGCACCGCGCGCAGGCGCGGCCGGGCGCGGCGCTGGCGCCTCCCCCCACCCTCCTGCAGGCGCCGCCGCGGCGACCCAAGCCCACCCGCGCGGCCGCAGGTGCACGCGGCGGCGAGCGCGGCGGGCCTGGGCGGCCTGCAGACCGTCAGCCGCGGGCTCGGCGAGGAGCGCTACGTGTCCGTCGTGCGGCAGGGGGCGCCCGCCGGCGAGCGGCCGCAGGTGCCGGCCCCGGCCTGCACGCGGCATCCACTGCCCCGCACTCTTTGCCCCAGAGCGTGCCGCTCAACTTGAAGGAGGAGCGGTGTGAACGTAAGCACACATCGCTCCAAGCGTGCGCGCGGCCGGGCGCGCAGCCGCAGCTGAGCGCCGCGCAGAGGCAGAAGGCGACCTGGCTGCGCATGTGGGCGCGCGAGGCGGGCGCCGCGCAGCTCAGCATTGACGAGGCGGCGCACATGGTCGCGGCCGACGCGCTGCCGCCCGACCTGGCGGCGCTGTGGGCGCGCAAGGCGGCCGAGCAGGAATGCGTGGCCGCGCTCGTGGCCGCCGCCATGCGCGGCGACCTGCCCGCCCTGCAGGCGCGCGCCGCCCCGGCTCCGCCCGCCTGGGTGCCGCAGCGCGTGCCGCGCGGAGCGGGCGCAGATGCGTGGCATGTGCAAGGCGCAGCCTGCGACCGCGCGCGCAGGCGGCGATCGCCGAGGCGGGCGGCGCGGTGGCGGCGGGCGCGTTCGACGCCGCGACGCGCTGCGGCGCGCTGCAGGCGGCGGCCGGCGCGGGGCGGCCGGACGCGCTGGAGGCGCTCCTGGCGGCCGGCGCGCCCGTGGACGCGCCCGACGGCAACGGCCTCACCGCGCTGCAGGCGCGCGGCGCCGGCGGCGCCGGGGCTCCGGGCTTTGTTGTCGCGGTCATGGTCGCTTTCAACGTTCGTGCGCCCGCCTGTCTGCGGCTGGCAGGCTTGCGGGGTGCTGAGAGCTGCGCCGCGCGGGCTCGCGCCCTTGCACCCGGACCGTGCGGCAGCCGAGCCGGGCGCGCTGGCGCTCCTGGCCGCCCTGGTTACCCGCGCGCGCGCCCCCGCTGCATCTGTCCAGGCCTGCCATCGCGAGGGCACACATGCCGCGCACCGCGCCGGGCCGACGCCGGGGCGCTGCGCGCGCGCGCAGGTGGCCCGCAGGTACGAGCAGTGCGACGCGGAGGGCGTGCTGCTGCGCGCCGGCGCCAGGGACCCGGAAGGCGACGCACCCGCCGCGCCGGCGGCCGGCGGCCGGGGCCGGGGCCGCGCCAGGGGCTCCGGCGCGCCGCGGCGGCACCCGGCCGCCCGCGAGGCGCGCGGTGTTCGCGAGGCTGCGGCGGGCGCCGGCGATGGCGCGCGCGCAGAGCCCGGCGGGGCCGCCCCGCCGCCCGCTGTGCAGGCCAGCCTTGCGGCGCTCGGGAAGGACTGCTCTGCAGCGGGTGCGCCGCCCCTCGTGCTGCCTTGTCCTTGCATGCTGCTACCGTTAGCCGTACCATGCAGCACTACCATTGGCTGCACTGTATGCCTGCCACTGCTGCAGCCTGCGGCCGCTGTGGGCAGGGCTGGCAAGAGCTAGGTGCCAGATGTAGCCTGCATCCAACCGCGGAGCTGTGCTGTGCGCCGCAGGCAGCCGGAGCGCAGCAGCAGCCACTGCCGGCAACGGGTCAGCTGGCAGCAACGGCACAGCCGCTCCCGGACGTGACGGGGACTGGGCGGGAAAGTGGCTGCATCCCGAGCGCTGGAGCAGCGCCCACTGGGTGGCAGCTTCATGCGCCGTCGGGGCAGCGGCGGGGCTCGTCCTGTACATGATGCGCGAGCAGCCGCGCAGGGTCTGACGGGTGTGCAGGCGCGCGCGCGCGCGTATGGTGGACGGCGTGAGCCGCTCTGGAACGGTAATCACCTTGCGCGACCGTGCAGTGTATGAACGAGGCAGAGCGGGGACTCCAAGTGAGCTGGGTTTGTATCAGAGCGCGTAGGGCTGTTAACCGTCTGTTGGGTGTAGCACTTGCGTGCATGGTAGGTGCTACCTCTGACTGTGTTTTGAGAGGCGTCTGTGAGTGCATCAGTGTGTAGAGGCTGCTTGGCTGTGAGGGGGCTTGATGACGATGGTGTGAAGGCACAAGCCGGCGCCGTGCGCGCCAGGAGCACGCTAGTCTGTTACATGCGCATGACGAGGCGAGAAGTAGGAGATTGCATGTCACACCATGGCTTTGTGATGCTGGGCAGGCAAGGGGAGGAGATGTGGCCAGGGATAGGAAGCAGTTGGACAAGGTCGACTCATCGACATTTGCCTGGCGGCCTCGGCCTCCCTCCTCACTCTTCACAACATTCACCTGGTGGAGGGCGGACGCTGAGCACTCTACGCCTGGTGGACGGCGCTGTACAGCATAACTTGTCCTGACAGTAAGAACGTAGGCATGTTAGGTGCAGTGTGTACCAACGCATGCTTCTCGTGCACCATGGGCCAGGCTAGCTGCTGTCCGCAAAGCACCGCAGGTGACCAGGAACCGTTGACAGCCTCTTTCATGCTGCTGCAGAACTTGGACCTGTCTCCGCGAATAGTTCAGCACACCATGGCGCAGGCAACACCCCGCCAGCTACTGCATGCGGTTTGCATCCTGCGCTGCGGAGCCTCGCTTGAGGACGGCAAGTAGGACAGTTGCCAAGCCTGGAAGGCCACATTCCCCGGCCGCCGGCACATACACTGGCATGCAGCAGGTGAGTGCTGCTGACCATGGTGCTGCTGACCCCACCATCATATATTCATGTACAGAAGCGTGCTCCATAGTGTTTGTCGCAGTTTTCTGCTGTTGCTGCCTACTCCTCGTCAAGTGTGCTTTCACCCGGCACTGCTGCAGACAGCTGTAACACAGGCAGAGTTCAGAGGTTGGGCGCTTCAGGGCTTGCTCAGTGCGCCGTCAAAAGGCCTGTAAACTCGGAGAGCTTCAGGGCTGCTCAACACGCCATTGACGGTCTGAAATAGCGGGTGAGCAGACCGCAGTGAAGTTCTGAGCTCAGCTGTAATGACGGCACTGCCGGCTGTGACTCACGCACCTGGTGCCGAGATAAACAGGGGCTGCCGAGTGCACCAACGCGCGCTACACCTGGTCTGCAAGCGGGCAAGGAGCGGCAGTCTTGCCTCTGCTTTGCCAGGTGCAGCAACGCATTCGCTGCGCAGCCCCTGGCTTCCCCTGCAGCAGTCGTGCCACCGCACTGCATGTCCTGCCGCACCGATCGAAGCAGTGCTGGCGCGCGGGCCCAGGCGGCCTGCCATGCCTGCCTCTGTCAAATGCGGTGCCACAGCGAAGCAGCCTGCTCTATTCAGCCGCGCCCGCACCCCCAAGGGCAGCAGCTATGCCCGTAGCAGGCACACCTGTCCTCCCAGCCAGGCCCTGCATGTCGCACCCCCTCGTCGCAGGCGTGTGCCGCTGTCCTGCTGCCGCCATGGACTTTCTGTGCCTGGCTCACTGCTTGCGGGCTGAGCTCTTAAAGCCGCTTGCGCGCGCTGGGCCTTGTAGGTGCTCGCGCAGCCTGCCGCCGCCTTTGGAGGGCTGCCTGATCTGCGCGTGCCTGGCCGCATCCGACTGGATCATGCAAAGACGACCATGCTCAATGCTTAAACTGTAACGATCGCATCCTGTGCGTACATCATGGCAGTGTCACTCATGTGAGTATGGCTCCAGAGCTCCGGCTTCCGGGCGCTGCTGCGCTATGCGGACCTGGCAGCGGCGACTACCATTGCAGCCACGGCAGGGACCCACGGACGGGCGGGGACATGCAGTCAAGGTTCATGATACTGCATGTGCCGCGCACGCAGCAGGCCCCTTGCCAAACACAGCGCTCTCACCGCCACAAATGCTGACGCCGCCGGCTTTCAGCCCCGCAGGCCAATGCGCAGCCAGGTCTTGTCAAAGTGGCGGGTGCAGGGCCCGCCCTTTGGCTGCCCCCCGGTGGCTGCGCGGGCGCCCGCCCGCACCAGCCGCGCCGCCGCGGACGCCGTCGTCTCCCTGCATCTACAGCACACGCTCGGCAGTTGCTACAGGCTGATCGCATGCAGTGCAGGCGCCGGGCGCGGGACCCCATGGCAGCACCATCCCGGGATGACTTTGTATACCTGCGGCCGCGCCTTGGGCACCGGCCCATGCATGCGCACGCGCAGACCGGGGCAGCCAGGGCGACCGGGTCGCGCCAGGGGCTGCGGGCGGCGTCGGCGCGCCAGGCCGCGTGCCGCGCCTCCACCAGCGCGGTGTGCGGCGTCTGCCGGGGCACCCCAAAGTCGATCGCCTTGCGCCCCGCCCACAGCATCTCCTGCACGCGGCGCCCCGGCTGCTCGCCTGCGCGCGCGACCCCGGGCCTGAGCGCCCGCTGCAGCGCCGCAGGCCCGTCTGGTCCCTGCCCGACCTGTTAGGTGCGTGCGGCATGCGGTGTGTGGGGCCGGGCAGCGGTGCCGGCTCCTGTCCAGGCCACGGGCGGCGCACCAAAGGACAGCTGGTAGAGGGTGGTGTAGCACGGCTGCCGAGCGTCGGCGTGCGCCATTACCGCGCTCGGCCCCGCAGGCTCGCGGCGGGCCCCGTCGTGCCGGTGGCACGCTATGCCCGCCCCGAACTTGCCCTGCGCCGGCGCGCGGCGGACCTGACTTGCAGGTATCCGCACGGCCGCAGCTGGTTCACCCCTGGGTGCGCCTATGCGGAGTGCGGACAGCACCTGGGGCCCGTGCGCGGCGTGCGACGCGGACTGGCCCGCAAAGCGCGGCTGCGGGGCTGCAGCTGGGTCCGCGTCTGCGGCGCCCCGCTCCTCGGCCCAGTTGCCCTGCAGCACGCTCGGCCTGGGGCCCGCAGCAGGCGACCTCAGGGAACGTCGCCGGGCGCCGGCGTGGGGGAGAGCCGGGCGCGGCGCTGCGCGCGCACCTGTACTGGTTCTTGTGACTGCTCAGGCCGATGCTGTGAACGCCGCGGAAGGTGCGGCCAGGCATCCGAGCGCGGTGCACCGCGTGAGTGGCGGCTCGAAAGTTATCGCAAGGCGCACGCCCTGAGCCGCAGCGCCGCTTGCACGCCAGGTGCCGGAGAGAGGAGTGGGGGGCTACTCGCTTACAGGCGCTACTGCGTAACAGCGGCAAGACCCTGGACTTGGGGTCTCAGACTTGCAAGCCTTGCCAATTGGCTCTGGAATGATTGGCCTAACCTCTGTTTGGCAGGAGTAAGCAGCACGCTCCGGCAAGGTCCCTGATTCAGCAGCTGTCTCAGTATGAAGCGGCCGTATTGGAGCGCTTAAAAATGTTGCGCGACTGTGGTAAGAATCCGTGTGAACACATGCTGATACTCTGCTGAAAGAGCGAGCTCTGTATGCCACGGGCAAGCGAGCTCTGTATCGAGCAAGCGGGCTCTGTATGCCACGGGCAAGCGAGCTCTGTATGCCACGGGCAAGCGAGCTCTGTATCCAGCAGCCTTTGTATGAAGCGGCCGTATTGGAGCGCTTGAAAGATGCTGCGCGTGCGTGGAAAGGACCGGTGTGATGACACGCTGCCACTCTGCCGCAAACAGTGCACGTTGGACACACCAAAACGACCCTCTCGCCTACGTTGGCAGGCGGCCTCGCAGACCACACACCTCGCCGCGCCGGCCGCAGCCGCGTCGGCCGCTCAGAAGGAGGCGAAGCCCTTCTTGCCGCCGGTGCCCGCCGGCACGACGCGCAGCACGTTGAAGCGCACCGTCTTGGACAGCGGCCTGCGCGCCGCCAGAGGTTCAGGCCGCGCCGGTTGCAGCAGGGCCTCAAAGCAGGCCGGAGCTGACACGGGCGTTGCTGTCGCTATGAGAAACGCCCAGAGCGAGGTTGGCATGTCGGCGGCCTGCAAGCGCCGCGCCGCACCGGCACTGGCCGATGGTCACGGTGTCGCCCTCGTTGACGCGGAAGCAGGGCGAGACGTGCGCCGGGATGTTGCCGTGGCGCTTCTCGTACCTGCAGCGGGGGCAGCGGCTGTTGCGTGACCGCCTCCAGGGACAGGGCGCCATGGGGTGCGCATTCCAGGAGCAGGTGGCGCGTGCAGACGCGCCTCGCATACTTCTTGATGTAGTGCGCATAGTTGCGCCGCACGATGATGGTGCGGTGCATCTTTGTCGACTTTACAATCCCTGCACCCGCACAGCACACCTGAGCGCAAGGGCCCTGAGAGTATGTGACAGAGACAGTAGCTTTGTCGCACACGCCAGCGAGCAGGGGCGGGCTGGGCGCCCACCAGTCAAGATGCGGCCACGGATCGACACGTTGCCCGTGAAGGGGCACTTCTTGTCGATGTAGTGGCCTGCGCAGGCGCGCCCGTCAGCAGACAGACCCGCAGAGGTGCCGGCGCTGCGCATCTGCATACAGCAAGCGGGTCAGAGGCCTGCGCTCCAGCCCTGCCTACCACATGCTGACAGCAGGCTCCCGCGCTCGCCCTGGCCAGGCCCGGGCGCACCCTCGATCGCCTCCTTGGGCGTCTTGAAGCCGAGGCCGACGTTCTTGTAGTAGCGCTGGCCCGCCTTGCCCGGGATCCGCTTGCTCTTGTCCACCTTCCTGAACCTGCCGGTCAGGAGCGGCGGCTCTTACCCAATCGCCAAGCCCGAGCCTCCCTCACGCAGCAGTGCTGAGCATGGCCCTCTTCCTTGCGGTGTGCACATCACAGTGCACTGATCACGCCGGGCGCCCCAGCTCGCCGCACACGGAGGCGGGGCGCGCACCCCATGTTGACGCCCAGCTGCTTCTGGAAAGCCTGCGCGCGCCGCAGCGTCCCGGCTCAGCGGGGCGGAATGGCGGAACAGCTCGAGCGCTGCTCCGGCAAGCGGAGCAGGCGCGGTGCGAGCGCGAGCGAGCTCGCAGCAGGGGAAGCGAGCGCTCGCCTTCTCATTCTGGTCCGCCATCTTGACGGCCGGCGCTGGAGTGGCAACTAGGCCGCAAGCACCTCCGCAGCCTCCGCACCAGCAAGCAGCTAACTACTGGCGCCCGCGCACGGTCAGGGCCACCACTCTTTCCTGCTCAGGGACCAAGCCGCGCACTCAGCAGCCGCCTCCTCGTAGCCCTAGACCGGGCAGGTTACGCATTCGGAATCCCCGCGCTCCGACTCGACTCGGCAAACCGAGAATTTTGGCTGCCGAGCGGCTGTCGTGGTGCTGCAAGGCTGCCGACTCGCAGGCTATCGCACCTGTACCAAAGCGGGTCAGACCCGGAAGTGGCCAGCTGCATTACAGGGCTGGGGCAGCCTGCTGCAGGGAGGCGAGAGGAGGGCCTGCGGCAGGCACGGATCCTTTCAGGAGAGGACTGCTGAGGAGCACGGTGACCAGGGGCGTGCCGAGTTGCAAGGTGTTTGGGTGAGCATGCTGTGCCGCTGCGCAGGAGGCAGCGCCGCACCTTGGCCGCATAGGGGTCATGGCACGAAGGGGTTCCACCCGCAGCGCGCGTGCTGGGTTGCAGGCGGGGCTCAGCTGCGCGGTGCTGCTGGCAGCGCTTCCAGCTGTGCGCGGCCAAGGTGCGTCAATCGCGGGTTGCTTGCTGGCGGGTCGCACAGCGCGGCGCCGGCTGCTTATTGGCGCACGTGTCGGGCCTGAGGGGCTGCCGCGCGGGGTGCCACAGGCGGGTGCTCCGTGGTGGGCGACGCCATGTTCAGCAACTCGTGCCCGGCGTTCGTCGAGTATGTGCAGGCCTCCCGCAACTTCTACTACTCCCGGCCAAACAGCGAGCTGCAGGCGTACGTGAACCAGACGCCGGCGCCCAGCGCACAGTGCGCGCGGCGCACCCCCGCGGCGCACGCCCCTGCTTGGCCTTATGCCCCTGTTTGGCCTTGCCCCAGACGACGGGCGGCCGAGTGTTTGGCCCTCCGCGGTGACACGCGCGCCCGGCCCGGCCTGCTCTGCGTCGCGCCTGCAGCCCCGGGACCTCGCGGGTTTGGCCCGCCGAACCAAGGTGTCACGCCCGTCACGCGACGACGCCCGCTGTGCTCGCCGCGCAGGTGCTGCGCCGACGCGACCGACTTCATCAGCAGGGTGCGCGCGTCGGCCTCGCATGCGCAGAACCGCTTCAGTGCAGGGCGCCCCTCCTGCGCTGCGCCGCTGACCGTGCGCGCGCGCGCAGAGCTGCAGCTGCAACCAGTTCTTCATAGCGATGGCCACCGCCCCGCGCGGGTTTGACGCGCAGACCATGGCAGTCGGTGAGCGCCCTGCCGCGCACCGGCCCCCCGGCGTGTCGGGACAGCACCGGGGCAAGCCGTGCTGTGCGCGCGCAGTCGCGCGGGCCATTCAGCTGTCTGCATGCGGCGCCAGCGCTGTCATCGTCAACCCGTGCGACACGCGCGGCATCCTGCCCGGGCCCCAGACGCAGGCGCGCCCGCTGTGCGGCGCGCACGGTCTGTGCATGCGGCCCGCCCATGCATGCACCCCTGCACGCCGCATATACACCCCTGCACTCTCGCTGCGACCGGCCCAGAGGCGGCCGCCCGAGTGCCAGGGGCTGTGGTGCACGCCCGCCCCATGCAGACACTCGAGCTGCAACACCCACGCCGTTCGTCTGCCTGCAGGGCCCGCTGGGCGCGCGCACGACGGCCAGCGCGTATGGCAGCGGCGCCGGCCTGGTGGGCTCGTACGGCGTGCTGGGCGGCTAGCGGCAACGCCGCGCCGCCTCCGCCGCCCCGCCGCGGCGAACCTTCTCCCTCCGCGAGCGCCCCTGCTGTCCAAATGTATTCTGTGCGCAAGGGCGCGCTCGCAGTGTATGTGCAGCAGGTGTGAGGGACCCGCGAGCGCGTTTTGCTTTGTTTGCTCTGTGTAGGCGAGCACTGCTCGGCTGGCAGCCCGCAACTGCTTGTATGCTGGGCGAGAGAACACTGTGCATTGACAACTGGGCGTGCCGAAGGTAAACATGCGCCACCAATGCGTCACAGTGCACCAGCGAGCCATGCAAGGCTCGATTTGCCAGGGAGGGTAACCGTTATGTAACCTCTGAACTCGCACGGCCGGGCCCGCATGTACGACACTGTCGACTCGGTGCACAGACCATTTCTCGAGCACTCTCAGCGCAGGTGCTCGTCTCTGCGCCCGTCTCTGTGCCAGCCCGCCGCCCTGCGCGCCTGAATGGTGTACAATGACAGATGGTGTCAAGGAGGGCGCACTGGGTGAGCCGCACGGGCGCGTGCCGAGCGGGACAGGCCGTTTGGCGGCCGCAAAGCGCGCGTGGCGCGGGCTGTGGGCGGGACGGCCGGCAATGCAGCATGCGCAGAAGCAGCCCCCCGCGCGCGTGGAGGGCTCCGAGCTCGCCACGGCGCGGCAGGTCCTGAGCGCCTGGCGCCTGGCATGCTACTTCCTCATACTGGCGGTCTTGGGTGCGCCCCGCCGGCGCCCTGAGCTCGCACGCGGAGCGGCGCGGCGCCGCAGCCAGCTATTGCCCTGCTGCGGGCCGGGCGCGGCGCGCGGCTCTTGACAGGGCGGCGCGGTCACGCTCTCACGCCTCATGGGTTGTGTTTGGAGCAAAGTGGGTCGCGCGACTGCGTCCCTTGCGGCCGGCAGCAGCGCATGCACAGCGTGCTTGCGAGCGCGCCCGGCGCGCCCCGCGCAGGCCTCACAGTGGCGCTGGCGGTGGTGGCGCGCGACCGCAAGGGCCTGCAGCGCGAGTCCGCGCGCCTCAACAATGCGACCGCGTATGCCGAGGCCCACGCCTGCCCGCTGTTTGTGGAGCCGGGGCAGGCGACGCTGCCGGCGGACCGCCGGCCGGCGTCCGCGCAGCCCAACCTGTTTGAGGAGCTGTCGGCGGCGGAGGTCACCGCGGTGCGCGCGCAGCCCGCCGCCGTGCCCCGGTCGCGCTGGGGGGCCTGCTGCCTGGGCTCTCTGCCGCAAAGCCCGCCGCCCGTTCGGCCCGGGCGCCGAGCAGAACGGACGGGGGTCGGTTGCCGCGGCGGCGCGTCGGGGGCCGCGCGGCAGGGCGGGGGCCGGGCGGGTCGCTCTCTGCTCTGCGTTTCCAGCTCCGCTCGAGTCCCTTGCTCTCTCTGTCTCTAACCGCTCTAGCGCGGGAGGGCCTATCACAGTGCGGGGGCGCCGCAGGTGCGGGACTACCTGCTCGCGCAGCCGGACCTCAACCTGACCAACCCCGACAACGCGGGCATGGCCGCCAACACGCTCTTCATGGTCGAGCTGCTGCCGCCGCCCAAGGCGGACGCGCTGGCCGCGCTGGACGACGGCGCGCCGGCGCCGCCGCGCCAGGCGCGGCCCCCGCGGCCGCTCCGGGACGCTGCCCGCCGCGCGGGGCGCGCGAGCGCGCTCGCGACGGGCGCTCGCAGTGCCGGAGCAGCCGCCGCGGCCGCCGCGGCGCGGGCGCGCGCGGTGTCCTACCCAACCCTGACCCTGACGCCCGGCGGCGTGCGCCGCAGGCCAAGGCGACGGTGTATGTGGGCGCGGAGAAGCCGCCGCGCGTGGCGGAGCTGGCGGTGGGCCCGCTGCCCGCGCCCGGCAACCACTCGCTGCTGCGCGCGCTGGCCTGGGACCTGCGGCCGCCCACGCGCATGGAGTACAGCCTGTGCGCACCCCGCTGCCCGGCGGCGCTCGCCGGCGCTCGGGCCGGCGGCCAGGTGCCATATGCGGACCGGTGCATGCAGGGGCCTGTGCACGATCGTGCCCGCTCGGAGCTGGTAGCTTGCGAGACTGGCGAGTGCGGCGAGCGGGCGCTTCCTGGGAGGCCGCGGCCGGCCGGCCGGCCCGCCGCCCGCCTGCCTGACGCCGGCGCACGCGCGCGCGCCAGGATGGACGCCGTGGTGGACCGGGCGGCGGCGCAGCTGGCGCCGCTCATGAATGCCAGCTTTGGCGGCTTCACCTACCACAACTGCACGCCGCCGCTCTGCCTCTTCTGGCGCGCCCCCGCGGCCCCCCGCCTCTTCTGCCGCGGCCTGCAACTTGCGACGGCTGTGTGCCGTGCGATAGGATGGGGGCCCCAACCGCGGCGTCGCGCTGCCAGCATGCAAGCGTGCGTGTCCATGCAGCGCATGTGTGTGGTCCATGGAGGGCAGCGCCGGCGGCGTGGCCGCTGGGCAGACAGGCGGGGCGTGCGCACGCAGGGCGGACTCGACGCCGCGCGGCCATGCGCCCGGCGAGCGGCAGACCTGGATCTGGTTCATGCGCTTCCTGGACGGCTTCTACCTGCACCCGGCGCGCCCCTCTGGACGCGCTGCGCACTGCGCTGAGCGGCCTTGAGCGCCGCCTGCGGCGCCTCTTATATAAGAAATGGTATGGCTTTTGTGTTGGTGGCGCACCCCGGCTAGGAGGCGTCGCGGCGTCGCGGCGCGGGCGGCTGAGGCGTGGCCGCCCGCCGGCCGCGCGGCAGGCGGGCCTGGAGCTGCTGGTCCACCCACCCTTAACCCTATCCCTACACCTGCGGCGCAGGTGGGCCTGGAGCTGCTGGTTAACCACAGCGCGCCGGACCCAGGGCAGTGGGCGGTGGCGGGCGCCTACTACGGCGGCCAGCTCTTCCCCAACGCGAGCGCGCTTCTGGACGCCTGGAGCAGCCCGGCCTCGTCGCACCTCACGCACACGCAGGTGCCTGGGCCCCCCCCCGGGACTCCGGCCGCCTCTCATGGCCGCGCGAGCGGTTCTGGGTTTCCGCCTGGCACGCCGGCCCCCGCCGGACGGCTGGGCCCCCCGCTCCGTTGCGCCGCCCGATGCCGCCCGAGTCGAGCGCAGCGGCGCCGGCGCGCGGCCTGATTAACGGGCGGCCCGGGCGCGCGCGCAGGTCGTCACGCCGCCGCCGCAGGACCTGGCCTACTCCAGCCTCAACTTCACGGGCGGGCCGGGCCGCCCGGCGGCGCGCAACGGCGCGGCGCCGCAGGCCGGCGCGCGGCAGTACCTGCCCGCCGGGCAGCGCTTCCGCATCACCCGCAACGCGGTCGACTGGCTGGGCTGGAGCTTCCAGGCGCGCGCCCCGCGCCCGGCGCCCCCGGAGCCCCGCGCACATTACGAGGGCACGACTTGGGGCTGGGCAGACAGGCGCCGCGGCCTTTCGCCCGCCGCCTCTAGGAACAGAGGCGCCGCACTCGGGCGCAGGTGGGCAGCCGGCCGGCGAGCGGGCTGCGGCTGTGGGACGTGCGCTTTGGCGGCGAGCGCATCGTGTACGAGCTGGCGCTGCAAGAGGCGCTGGTCAGCGCGTCCGGCGCGACTCCGTCGCAGGCGCGCGCGCGCGGCCCCGGGCGCTCCCGCAGCATGGGGGGCCTCTGGGCGCTCCTGCATTGTGCGTGGGCGCGAGGGCTGCGTCACAAGTCAAGCCCTGACCAACAAGTCTAGCCCTGACCACCTCACCCGCTTGCGCGGTGATGGCCACACCCACTCCGGCATGCAGCACTGTGCGCGCGTGACGCCGGGCGCGGGCCGCCGCGCAGTCGCTGGCGCAGCAGTACCTGAGCGCGGCGGGCCTGGGCGCGGGCATGCACGAGCTGGTCGCCGGTGTGGACTGCCCGCACGAGGCCGCGTTCCTGGACACGGC
>JAABUR0100007612.1_pt1 | contig 12747 bp, 15 predicted proteins | sample 5560091 | NCBI WGS metagenome assembly JAABUR01 (sample SAMN10711879, study PRJNA513375) | rock metagenome | isolation source: Antarctica rocks | place: Antarctica: Victoria Land, University Valley sud
GCGGCATCTGAAAACAAATACACCGTCGCATCCGCAATCTCCTTCACGGTACCCCATCTGCCAAGCGGAATACCCTTCTTCGACGCAATCACATCTTCACTCTTGGCTAACCTCTCCATCCCCTCTGTACCGCCGATAGGCCCAGGAGCAATAACATTCGACGTTACCCCTCTGGGGCCGAACTCAATCGATGCGGCATTCGACAGAGCGTCAACGCCAGCTTTGGCAACGCTAACGTGCGTTTGGAGAGGTGCACCAGTGTAGTGAATAGTTGCACTGATGAAGATAATGCGGCCGCCTGTTCCGGTGGGAGATGCTATGCAGGTTAGTATATCTGAAGTGGCAACGCCGAAGGGTAGCGTACCTGTGTAGCCATCGGATTTGTGAGAGTTTGCTGAGGAGACAATTTGTGGGAGGGTAGCTTTGAGGGTATTGTAGGATCCTAGCACATCAATGTCCATTACCGACTTGAAGGCATTCGTACTAAGTTGATTAATTGGAGCGAGAAAGTTTCCCGCTGCTCCAGCACTACAAACTTTCAGTTGGATCATCCGACTCAGATCATTCGAGGTGACCTACATCACGAAGTCCAACCCTCCAAGCTCTTTCACACACTTATCCACAGACGCCTGCAGGCTCTCCATGCTCCTGACGTCCACTGATCCTAAGCCGAGCACCTTTGCCCCCTTCCTAGCGGTAGCGATATCCTTGGCCATTCGTTCAGTCTTCTCGACATTTCTGCCCACAATGCAGGCGTTTGCTCCAAGATGGACGAGGGCTCGAACTTGGGCGCTGCATATTGTTCCCGCGCCGCCGGTGCAGTAGACGACCTTGTTATCTGTAATTGGATGATGAGTATAAGTCCGATCAAGCATGGACAAGGAGAAGTTACCAAAGATCCCGTCTTTCCAGATGTCGCTGAGGTATTCACTCTTTGCTAGAGGCATGATGGACGGTTAGTAGCAAAAGAGGGAAAGTCAATTGGAGCAGGAAGAGAAAAAGCAATGCAGAAGAGAGAGGAAAGAGGAGATAAATCTATGCTTGAGTATAGGAGAAAGATGGACTACTGTACATGAAAATCGAGACGCGGTCAAATGTATTCATCACCCGTGTTTCGTTTTACGGCCGGAGGAACACCGATGCGGGGCAAATAGATACTGCCGAGGATGGTGAGACATGCACGAGCTTGGAGGCTCGTCCATTCTGCAGTTTTTATGAAATAGACCCAGATATCAAGGAATTGAACGGAGCATGCATCTACGTCTCTCACAAGTCACAACTGTAGAGAGTCAATGGAGGTTGAAGCTGGTGGAGCTCCCCTAATTCGTGTCCTCTCCGAAAGTGCGGAGCTTTTTGCCCGCTGTTTCCTTTAGCGCCGGAGCATCATCGAACTGCCAAGTCCAATTCCAGAACTACAAATCCTTTCTCAGCCAACATCAAAGTACCATACACCCCTGTGTGACACCCTCCATAGAGATCCACGATGTCACGAACAACCATCGCCGTCTCCAAGTTCGTCGGCACCATAAGTCTAGGCCTTCTAACCGTATGCTCTATCCCTCTTCATCCATACGCCCCCCATGCCCATCATACCCGCCAGCCCACATCTTTTCCCCTCCGCTCATTAACCAACAACTCCCCCCTCAGGGCCTCTCCTACACCCTAACAACAACCACCCTCCCCCCCCTCCTCGCCCTCCCCACCGCCACCCCAGCGCACACCACATTCCGACGCCTCCGCACCCTCACCGCCCACCACCAACTCCTCCTTTCCACGCTCTCAGCCTCCTCCCTCCTCCTCGCCTACACGCTCAGCCCACCACGCGGCAAGCACCCGTATTTGCTGTGGTCCGTTTTAGCCATCGGGCTTGGGTTTGGGAAAGATTGGGTTGGGGTATTTGGGGGTTTCGCGAGGAGGAAGGGGGGTGGTGAGGGGGAGGGGAAATGGAAGGAAAGGAGAGAGGTGGAGGATGAGGAGTGGGAGTTGGAAGGGAGTGGGGAGGGGGTTAATGGGGAGGTTTTGAGGGAGGGGATGGAGGGGTGGAGGGGACGGCAGATGGTGAAGGGGGCAGTTTGGGGGTTGGCGTGGGGGGTGAGCGTTGTGGGGCTTTGGGGGGATGGACTGTGAATAGGACTGAAAATGCAAACGGATGGTGAGGACGCACGGTATGGCGATACGGCGATATGGCAACAAGGAAGCTCACTGCCAGGGACGATATCATAAGGGGAGAGGATTTGTGGTTATGGGGCATTGGCGTTTTCATACGGGTATTGTACAGCATTCACCTCTCAGGAATTCAAACATCAACACCCAATCTCCCCAGGACCGCTCAAAAGCCCCCGCTCCCAAGGCTCCACAGTTAATTACCAACCCTCCCACCCACAGGCTTCCACATCGGCCAAAACACAACCCCCCCACCCCCCCCTTTTCCCGCTCCTTCCACTTCTCACTCTTCCCTCCATCCCCCCCTTAATCCCCCTTTCCCCTTACCCTGCGCCTTCCCACCGTCAAACTCTCTCTCGCCACCCCCCGCCACAAACCCAAAAGCCTCACACAGGGGTATCCTCACCTCTGTACCATCCAAATCCGGATCCCCGCTCATTCCGTCGGCGTGGGAGACGCCGTGGGATATCAGGATGGCGCTGACGCGCTGGCAGTGGAAAATAGGGCAGAAGAGGTAGGAGAGGCAGACGAGGGGGAAAACGGGGGGGTCTTATAGGATTCCCATTCTACGGGGCTCGAGGTCGTGCGACTCGAAACTGTGCTCGATTTTGGTGAGTGTGGAAGGGCAACTTAGCGGTGGGCTGAATGTAGGAATTGGATTATCCCACTTTGCCCACTCTGGAGTATCTGCCACTGATATATAATCTGGTTCGGCTGGTTGCATGCAGCCGGTAATGGAAAAGGAAGCTGATGACTGGCTGATATGCGATGGAGGACCTGGAGACGGTTCCGTTAAGCTAGAAGACAGTTGATTTGAAAATGCAATTTATACGTATAAACCTTGTTTGTCTTCCCACGAAGGGTGGACTTAGATTGCTGCAATGCACGATGTGGACAGAAAGCGCCCGGTCACGATTCCTAGCCATTCTGGTCGAGCTGCGCAGTCAATGTCAAGACTATAACAAAGATAAGGACAGAGAGAGATGTATAGTAAGAAGGAAGCGAACTAGAGTAGTAGAAGTGACGAACGAGAATCCGATGTCATAATCTGAATGACTTGTTCTGCCGTATTGAAGACCATGAGAATCAACTGACAAATTTGCGAATCAAGGATTTTGAAAACTTTCTTGTTGGTTGCTGACTGTAAACATTCAAACCCCCGAGCTCAAGACGCTTGAGGGCGCTGTGTGGACTGTCACGCTGCGTAATGGGTGCATAATTCATATGTGATCCCAGACCACCTTATCACATTCAGTATTGACCTCGAGAACGCCCATTCCCACCCCACGCCTTCATGCCATCGCCAAGCCTCTCCTGTTGCCATTTCTTCACTTCCTTATGGCTTTTGAGCTTCCCTAGTTAGAGCTTCGGGGCCTCCCTTTTGCTCTTCCTCACGACTTTTGTACCCAAGGAACATCTTCAACATTGCCAAGTCGTAGGCCGCCTTCATTGCTCCAGCGACTAAGAACGCAATCCAGAACTTTCCGATTCCAGCAAGCCATCCTGTCACCAAAGGCCCTCCACTCTGACTTAGAGTCTTTACGACATTGACCACTCCCATCACCGCTGTTCTCTCACTTGGAAGGACTGCTGCTGCAAGGAAAGCCTGCCGAGGAGCCTGGTCCATGCTTTGCGTGCAGGAACGGAGTATCAAAAATGCCATGGAAATGCCGACGTTACTGGGCAGTGGGATAAGAGATAGGAAGATAGCAGAGGGAAGATGCGTAAGCACCATGGTCTTGACCAAGCCAATTCGTTTCGCAATCGACGACGCTGCGAGGTTCGATGCGGACGAGATGATATTCGTAGTGAAAAACAGAGTTCCTAGTGTACCTTCTGAAACGGAGAACTTGCGACTGAAAAAGTAAGTAATCCAAGATGCAGGAATCAGTCCCGAAGCTAACGAGTCGACCGCAAACAAGAGACAGAGCTTAACGAGAATACTGCGTGAAGCAGGAGAAATGGCTGGCCAGATAGAGTTCTTGCTCTTTGGGGATGGAGCTGGCAGCTTCTCAGCCGTCTTGAATTTGGGGCTGGGCTCCGGAGTGTCTCCATCGTCAGAAAGAAGCCCTTCAGCCTCTACTGAATCTAGTTCTTGTCCGACAGGCTCATATTTCTGTTGCGGCGGCTCGACCTCACATTTGTCGCTCAGCATTAGCGAGAGCACGAATTTGATAATACCAAGGAAGGCGTAGAATGCAAAGATGACACGGTAAGCACGAGTGTCCTTCCAATGCCTGTGAATGAGGAGTCCCTGCACCATCCAGCCGGAGAAAATAGTACCACAGGCGGCTCCAGCACTACCAAGAAGAGTGTACCAGGCGAAAATATCGCTACGAATAGCTGAAGGAGTAAGTTGCGCCAGCGTAGACTCCTCTATAGCACGAAACGGGCCTATCTCATTGCCACTACTAGAACCTCAACAATGGACACAGGGAGTACAGTCATTAGCCCTGATCTGGATATTGCTCACCTTGGACTGATTACCCCGAATACGCTTGCGGCTACTAGAATCCAGTAATTTCCGCTGAAAGCAAATACGGCGCCACTTGCAGCCATCAAGCCCGACCCAAGCAGTAGAATCCTCCTCCTTCCCAAACCATCGGCGAAAAGCGTCAACACAAAGCTGATGACGACATCACCCAGGAGGGTCAATGTCATGAACAACCCAATTCGAGCGTCGGTGATCTCCAAACTGGAGAGGTAGAGAGCGAGAATCAAAGTAGAGGCGCCATAGGCAAAGAGCCGCACAAAGCGCTGAACACATAGGATTTTGGTGTCTGTGGATGATTGGACAATTGAGAAAACTCCAAGCTCGGTAGCCAGTCGAGACAACAGCGAGGCGGCTTTGCTCGAGGCCATGATTGAGACACTTTGAATCCCTCAAAGGACTTGTAGACTGCTCGAAACGTGCTCGTGCGCAGCGAGGAGTACAGAGACGTACAGGTGGGGTATGCGTCGTCAGTGAACGCGATAGCAGGGTAATTCGGCATCATTGCCCTTGACGGATCTGGCCAATGAGACTGAGTGGATTGACCAGGAGACAGCACAGCTGGAAATTCCTAGTCGACGTCGAACAACGTCGATGAACGTCGATGAAGAGTTCGAACAGAACATATCGAAGCTCAACGAGGTGTCGGTTTGACATGAGCATGAGAAGGAGAAGCAGATGGACAATTAGACGTTCCAGAATGTTTCAGGAGACGCTGAACTGGCAGTGGCATGACTCAGCATGACTCAGCATGCCACTGCCGTTTTACTGCCCCATGACGCTGCTCTGCTAAAGCCCGAAGCCTAAAGTACCTTAAGGTACCTTCTACCTGGACTGTTGGATGTTGCGAGAGCACGATACCTGCCGCAGGAACGGTCCTTGGGTTGCTCAGGAGGACAGACTGTTCCTTCAGGAGAGAAAGGGGCCAAGCAACCCGCATTGATGTATCGTACACACTAAGGTACCCTTCTACTGTATCTGCACGAGCGTGGTACAGTAAGCAGAAACAAATTCCGTTCGGTTTGCCCCGGAAGGAGAGCCGGAACCAAGTATGCCGCATGCCTTGCCTCGAGGCTGCGCATGCAAGCTGTTATACTGATCTGAGTTCAATTGTCCTCAGCCTCAGGCTCTGCGCTCACCTTCACCATCCGGATCAAGCAGCGTTCTCACGTCAGCACTCACCGCACTCCAACGGATCGTCGACATGCCCATCAGCATTCCTGCCGTCGGTCTTCCTTCATGGTCCGCAACCAAAACCAATTCTAAAAAAGGCTTCGACAAAGCTTGGAACGCCCTTGATAAGCTTGGTGCTCCGGTCAATGCCCTCTCAAACAAAATCGGCTCTGAAGCATTTTGGCCAACAACGCTCGACAAAGAATCGGACAAGGCTGCGCGCATCCTTCGCAGCTTTTGCAAAGATGGCTTCTATGTCGAAGAAGAAGGGCACGCGCCATCGAAAGATGCGCCCAAGGGAAAAGCAAAGGTCGTCAAGAAGATCCCTACCGAAGTAATACGAGAAGCAAAGGGGTTGGCCATCTTTACAACCATGAGGACTGGCTTGTGGGTCAGCGGAGCTGGGGGAAGTGGCGTTTTAATCGCCAGAACACCTAGTGGAGATTGGTCGCCGCCGTCTGGAATAATGCTGCACACCGCAGGCCTAGGCTTCCTGGTTGGGGTGGACATCTACGATTGCGTGGTGGTGATCAATTCAGAAAAAGCGCTCCAGGCTTTCACAAAACTGCGGTGTACCCTGGGAGGAGAGATTAGTGCTGTGGCAGGTCCAGTCGGTGTGGGCGGAGTGCTAGAAACAGAGATCCACAAAAGACAAGCGCCGATATGGACGTATCTGAAGAGTCGGGGCTTCTACGCTGGAGTTCAGGTTGATGGGACAGTCATCATCGAGAGAACAGATGAGAACGAGCGATTCTACGGTGAGAGAATAGGGGTTTCGGACATCTTGGCTGGGAAAGTCCGGCATCCACCGTATGAACTGAAGACGCTGATGGCTACGTTGAAAGCCGCTCAAGGGGACAACGATGTAGACGAAGCCGCTTTACCAGCCTCAGAGCCTACGCCAGGTGATATGGAGATTGTAGATACTTCGGGATTTGGTCTGCCGCCACCCGAAGACGACCCAGATCCTTTCGGAGTACGGGCCCTGGAGCAAGAAGGCATGGAAATTAGAGAAGCTGGGACGAGAAGTCGCCCAAGCATGGAAGCCTTCGAGTATAAACCTTCCCAAACAAGTCCAATCTACAGCTCCTTCGGTCGACGACACAGCCTAGACAGTAGACACAGCAAAAGAGACAGCGGCCGGCTCAGCATCGCCAGTACGAACACAGACCGCGGCGCTCAAACAGAAATCCTAGGACTAACCACTACCGAATCTCCAAAAGAGTCGAGGAATCACAGTCCTGATATGAAAATTTCCGAAAATCTCGCCGAGGAAGTCGAGGAAGAAGACATTGGCCCAGGAATCTCAGACCATGCACAGGCCAACGGCGAATTCTCCGAACCCCCAGTAGCACCCTCCGTCATATCCAAAGCTCGCCTCGTCACCATCCCCAAACGAATCCCACCAGCTCTTCCACCACGAAACCCTTACCGAAGCCAAACTCCTGTTCTCATCACCGAACACTTAGCTAATGACACCATCCCAAACCTGACCCAAGACCACTCCACAACCCCACGTTCGCCCTCGCCCTCAAAGTTCCCCTCCCCCTCCAATACCATCACACCCAAACCCCTCCCCCTCGAAAACGGCACCCACGACCTCCACCTCACGCCCCCCGCCAACCACTCCCACCTCTCTGGCCCCAACGATGGCTTCGACGAGGTCTCGATCAGCGGCTCAGACTACTCGCACGAAGCACCGATTAAGATGCTTGATAACGAGCAACCGCCGCCGCAAACTACGCCCAAGGCGAGCGAGAATGCGCATGCGAAGGAGGCCGCGGCGGATGAGTTCCATAGTGTGCCGAGTACGCCGGTCGACGGGGGGATGCCGGGCGCTTTTGCGCATGAGCCTAGAGGGGGTTTCGATTAGTTGGCGAGGGGTAGGAATTGGGGTTGGGGTTGGGTGGCATTGGTAGGGCGGGCGCTGGCGTTGCCGTTGCCGTTGCCGTTGGCATACTGTGATGGGAACTAGCATTTTGAAGTTGGCGGGAAGGGGAAGGCATAGGCAGGGTATTCTTATGAATAGATGAAGATAATGGAAGCATCAGATAATGAGTTGAAGAAATCTTTAAAGCAAGGGATAGGGGAGAAACCAAAATTCTATCGAAAAACATTAGCACATGGACAATAACCTCAGCCGACAGCCAGACAAAGCCCGACAGGTCGACCTCTTCCACCTATCTTACCTTATTATTCACCTCTTATTCCCCACGAACTCAAGTCCAACCAACGTTTTCTTTCACGCTACATGTCCCATCTATCGATTTCGACATCCATCCGTTATTTCCCCAACCTTTCCACATCCCCTACTACACGACCAAGTATCAGGCACGCAGTGGATCTTTTATCAACGATCAACGCAATTAGAGAAGACAGACTTAATAAAAGCATGGAGAATGGGACTTCTATTCCACAAGTGCCCAAAAGGGCTGGTTTGGCAGAGCAATCTCCTTGAACGCCCGCTAAGAATCTCCTATCCAACCCTTAAAGCCCTAACCCCTTACCTCCTCCTGAACTCCACCCAATCAACCAAAAAGCCAGACCTCCACCGCCTCCATCATCACACGCCCATGGTGAAATCCTGCTCGATAGCCGGCGCAAGCGTCGCGGCGAACTTGATGAAAACAACCAGGTACTGATCGACCCTAATCGCCACCTCGTCCTCCCCCTCGCCGGCCTCATGCTGCAGCACTTCCCACTCGTCTCCGCCCGCTCCGCCCGCTGCTGCCGTGCCGGCTTTGAAGCCGTCTTTCGGCGTGGGCTTGTCCGCTAGCGTCACTGCGTTCATCTCATCGACGAGGCCTTCCATGCCGCTTTCGACCTTGCCGCCCTTACCGCCCTCCTGCTGGCCGGTTTTGATTTTCTGCAGCCGGAGTTTGAGCGCCGCGTCCGCTCTTCCCAGCAGCACTTTCATGACGCTAGCGTGTTTGCAGGGATGCACGCTGGCCATTTTGACGCCGTGTTCGAAGAAGGGAAAGTCTTCTAGCGTGACGGTTTTGTCGGCGTAGTCGCCGACAATGTCTTCCATCATTAGGTGAGGGGGCAGGGGCGTGGAAGTGCTGAGGTAGCCGGAGAGGTAAAGGCGGGGGGTGCGGTAGAAGGGTGTGTAAGTTATGTAGAGGTTGTAGGTTCGTAGTGGTCTAGTTAGCGGGGGGTCAGTGTTTATTCCTGCGAAGGTATGAGAAGGTGTATTCGGGGGGTGAACGTACGCTTCGTTGCCTTTTTTCGTCTCCCTGATGATCGCCTCCTCATCATCGTCCTCGTCCTCCATATCCGGTATCTCCTCTTCTTCCTCCCTCTCCCCCGCCTCTCCCGCCTCATCCAACGTTCTCACATCCCGAACCCTAGCCTCTTGACTCTTATCCAACCCCCCCGTCCTCAACCATCCATCATCCTCACCCCCCACATCCCCTCCCCCAGACCCCGCGACAAAGCCATCCGCCACCATCGCTTCGTCCTGTCCTGCATCACCGGCAAAGTTTTCGTCAAGCCGTCTATGGCATGGCACGCCACGAGTGACGAGGAACTGTTTTCCGGGGGGGAGATAGCTAACGCGCTTTGAATGGGGAGAAGCATCTGCCCAGGACCACGTGGGGAATTTGTAGACAAGGTAGTCGCCGGCGTGGAGGAATTCCTCTGGGGTGATTTGGCCGGTTGTGCGGAAGGTGGAGGTGTGAGTTATTGGGGCCCAGCGGTCGCGGAGGGTGTCGAGGGTGGAATGGATAAGGTTCATGATACAGAGGTGTTCAATATAAAGGTTTAACGAGTGTAAGCAGGTCACAGTAACAGAAGAGTAAGGTTGTAGGTAGCTTGGTAGGGCGGAGAAAGACGTTGGAAGCGGCGATAAGATAAAGAGGCGCTAGCGCGGAGTCACGACCGATGAGGTTGCCTAAAACGCTGACTACGTGACTGCTCCAGGTGACTAGGTAGGATTGTACATAGAAGGTCTTCCAAATAGAGAATTCGCTACATCTGATTCAAGTGAGGTGATCCAAGTGAAGTGCTCGGGGTTGGGGAATACAGAAGAAGTTTTGTAAATGTAGGTCTGATGTTTTGAAGCTCCCACTGCTAGGACCAGAGCTCTTTAGAAACTCTACAACTACTCAATAACATACAGCGCGAACCCAAAGTTCACAGGATGGCAGCTCCCCAGCCTGCCATGGTTCTTCCCCTTGACATAATCCACGGCACCTTGACCCTCAGCACAAAGCCTGGCGCATCAATACACTACTCTTACGCTTGTGGCACGGATCATCATCACTTCGTAGTGTTCCTTAACGGCCTAATGTCCACCAAATCGACCTGGCTCTCAGTGATGGGTGGTATCGTTCGCAAACGTACAGTCTTCCCTGGCTTTCCATCGATGCTTGCCTATGACCGCTGTGGTTCTGGCCTGTCAGAGGATCCTGATCCGCAAGACCAAGGTCGTGAAGACGGTTTTGGCCATGATGTCGCCGATGCTGTGAGGGATCTTCATGAGATTATCTCACAGGTAGCTAGCGAACACATGGCTGCTGTTCAATCCCAGTTTTCGTTGATCCTTGTGGGCAATTCTATTGGATGCGCGATTGCGAGGCTCTATGCTCAGACGTATCCGGGTGTCGTGGATGGGTTGCTTCTGTTGGATTCTATAATGGCAAATTCTGATTTTGACTGGTGGCCGAACCCAGACGCGGACGGATTCGATGCAAACCAGCTGCCAGATGATGTGACCATCGATGTGTTAAAGGAGCAAAGAGCGGTATACGCAGCTATCTTCCGTCCCGATATTGTCAACAAGGAAGGCCTGGATAGGAGGAACCTAGCCAAACTTTTGCCCGAGAGCGACAACCCAAAGCTTCAAGGGCCGCATAAAGGGCCATTGGTGACGGTAGTAGGCCACGACCCTGAAACTTTCGCCCGGGAGAGCTTGGAAGTAAGTAATTTCCTGTGCAATTGCCCCAAGAATGTAATAGATGGCCCCAGAAACTAGGTACACCGGTTTCGATGACAACGAAGTATTTGAATCCCATGTGGAGCACATACAACAAAGGTCTTGCCAAAATCACGGAGAAGGAGCGTAGTAGGGGACCTCTGATTGCGAAAGGCTGCGGGCACTTCATCCAGAAGGACGATCCACAATATGTGGTTTCGGAATTGGCGAATATGTTGGACAACGTAATCCGAGTTAGTAGTGTCAAGCCGCATTCGAATATCATAGCCTAATCTCTATCTCCAGACATCGAGCGCCTATAGAAATCAGTATTCCTCGTTTTTGGATTGGTCATCAGGAGCGTATGGTGATCTGTAGAACAGTGGAAGTCATTAGTTAGATTTGGCCGGGTTGGGTTATACCATCTGTCGAGTTGAAAAGACATCGGAAAAGGAGGTGTCTTTGGCAGGTTGGTAGGTCGTCCTAGTCGTCCAACTGGAAAAAACGTTAAAATAGCCAAAGCTCGAAGGGAAGACGGTGGAAGCTCAAGCGGACGAGGAATCGCTGAAATTGTGGTGGGCCACCAACACACTTAGTATATACCCATCCAAGGGGGATTTCTTCCCAAAAATAGATCTCTTTGCTCTCATTGCCTTCTATAAACCCCTAGCTTCCACGCCGCCCTCAAAATAGCCAATCCCCACGCCATGCCTAAGCTGTCCCAAAGCACGTTCAATTTAGATCCTTTGACTTCTTGCCAACCAATTGGAACTTCCACTACTGCTATCCCCGCTGACTCTGCAAGCATAAGCATTTCCACGTCAAAGATCCAACCTTCGGAATGCATATAAGGAATGATATGTGGCAATGATGGCCGGGAGAATAGCTTGAACCCGCATTGTGTATCCCGGATGCGGGCAGTAGCGGGAGGGGTGAGGACGCGGAGAAGGAGATGGAAGGAGTGCATCATGAGATTTCGGACGAACGAGCGCTGGCTTGTGTTAGCGTATCCAATATCAGACCACCTGTGGACAATACCTTGACTACGGCTTCGCTACCCACGAGGTGGGCTCTCGAACCTATAGCCAAACCTCTTCCTTCCTGGTCTTCGATTTTCTTACAAGCTTGCACAAGCTTGCCAAGGTCTTCGAATCTGCTAGCACCATCGGCATCGGCAAAAATAGCGTATTTGCCCCTGACATATTTCATGCCATGAGTCACTGCTCCTCCCTTTCCCCTATTCTCCACTAGAGAGACAACTCGTATGGATTGCCAAAGTTTGGGGCCGAGATTCCGGGCAAAACGTAGCGCGGTCTCCAGAGTCTTATCTTTGGATCCGTCCGATACGATTACGATCTCCCAGCCTGTAGGCTCATGGCTGTGAGAAACTCCAGACCCTTTCTCTGGAGCTTTCAGTCTTTTCGCATCACCATTGGCAACGCTCTTCTGCTTGGTGTCGCCATACTCCTCTTGTAGATAGTCCACAGCTTCCGTCAACATAATCTCTAGGCGTTCCTCTTCGTTGAACGCTGGTACGACCAATGACATGAAGACTGTTGCTTCCTCGATCTCATTGCCCGTATCCAATTGATTACCCTTTTTCTGGGCTGCTTTTTTCTGCGTATCAAGGTTGTTCAGCCAGCAGGGCAATGGCTTCGCATCACTGGTCTCTCCATTCTCTTCTATAGTCCTGAATTGGGTTTCCGATCTTAGGCTAGGGCGAGGAATTGGAGCAATCGCGAATAGGGCAATGTAGAACTGCTTGACGTCAGCAACGGGCTCCAAACAACAGCATCAGCGCTACTCACCACCTGTGCAAGGAGCATCAATGCACCCCCTAGCCATACTAGAATCAAGTATAATGGTGCGTCTTGAATCCAGTTACGGACTTCGTCCAAGACCAGTTGTAGATCTATCATGGTTGGATAGGGTCCTCGTGCGAGGGACGTTCCTTGAACAAGGATGCTGCATTGACCTTCGGAGAGCCCAAAGCCTCTTCTATAAT
>JAABUR0100007613.1_pt1 | contig 12747 bp, 12 predicted proteins | sample 5560091 | NCBI WGS metagenome assembly JAABUR01 (sample SAMN10711879, study PRJNA513375) | rock metagenome | isolation source: Antarctica rocks | place: Antarctica: Victoria Land, University Valley sud
CCGCGGTGCGAGGCAGCAGGCCCAAGGCGACATGCGAGTCCCGATGCCCCGTCTTGCGCATGCAGCGCCGTGAGCCATCGTACCCACAACCACACGGGTCAAGCGAGGCTGGGACCGTGCGGCAGAAAAAAGCAAGCCAGCGCAGGGCTCGAGGAGGCGCGCCTGTAGATGTCGGTCGCCTTGTTCACCTTCCCGCTCTGCAGCAGCTCCGGCTGCGCCGCGGCCGCGCGCGGGTCAGCGCTGGGCTGCGGCTGCGCGCCGGGGCTGCCCACAGGCGGCAGCTCTTTTGCCGTGCGACGGCCGGACAGAAGCGCATTGCTTGCACGCTGGCAGGCAGCGTGCCAGCGCAGACCGCCGCTGCTGATCAGAAAGGGGATGCGCGTGCAGCCCGCGATGCCTAGCTGTCACGCACAAGGCAGCAAACGCATGCACTGCAACCCTGTTCAGGTGACCGGCACGGTGCCTGCGGGTGCATCTTGGGGGTGTGAAAGCCCCACCCCTGCAGAGGAGCGTCTACGAGTGCAGGGAGCCGCGGACCGGCATGTACGCGACCGTGCCTGCGCAGGCGCACATCGAGGGTCGGCACCGTCCGAGCCGGCAGCAACACATGGCATGCTTCCCCTGCTGGCATTAGTTACAGGTAAGACACGATGTTGCTGGGCCGCACATGCACACACGCAAACTGGTGAGTACCCGTAGCGGCTCTTGGACAGGTGCCCTCCACACAACAGTGGGCATTCTGGGCACCGTCGCTTTGCGACCAGCACGCCCCTGTCTGGTGCACAGCACCGCGGCTGGCGGCTGCGGCTTATCGCCATGGCGCATGCCGGCCATGGCAGCAGCTCTCTTGGTGCACGCTTGTGACAAAGCATGCGGAGATCCCCCTTTTAAGATCCCCCGCCCCAAACCCTTGCCAGGAGCGCACCGTACGTCGTCGTGCTCACATGCGTGCGCCCCTGCTCCACCAGCCGCGCGCAGCCCATGTCCGCCAGCTGCGCCGCGGGGGCAGGCCGCGAGTGAGGAGCGGGCGCACTGCAAGCAACCGGCGCGTAGGCACATGCGTGCATGCAAATGCAGTGCAACCCGGGCTGAGCAGTGTCCGTGTAACGCGCTCCGCAGCAAGTTCAAACAAGGGTGGCGGCTGCAATGCAGACCTGATGCACCAGCACACCGCCGGGACTGCCAATGCCGCATTGGGCTGGGCGTCGGCCGGCCGCATACGCCCACAAGACCGCTTCTCACAGCTGCCAGTCAGGCGCTCGTGCAGCCCTGCTCCGCCGTGCCAGCAGCAGCCAGCGTCGGGCGGCCACCTTGCAGACGCAGCCGCGCGGGTCGTACGGGCTCGTCGCCACGGTCCGCAGCAGCACGTTGGCCGCCTGCGCCGCGGCACAGCCCACGCTGACCAGCAGCACGGCGGCGCACAAGCGTTGGGACGAGCGCCAAAGGCCAGACGGTCCGGACAGGCGCTTGTCCACATGCTACGGCAGCGTGCCAGCAGCGCGCGCGGGCGGGGACCCAGTCCTTGAATCGACCCTCCGCGCAGCGCGCTCCCAGGCGGCGGCGGCGGCGGCGGCGGCGCTCCGCCAGCGCCCGCGTCCGGCCGACCGCGCCGGCGGGCGTGCCTCGATGTCGGAATGCAGGGGGTAGAGTTACCTCAAGGCAGGGTTACCTCAGAGCAGGGAAGAAGTAACTTACCTTGAGGTCGGAGTGCAGGATGCCCAGGGAGTGCAGGTAGTCCATGCCGGCCGCGATGTCCAGCAGGCACAGGTAGATGGACATCTGCGCGGCCGCCGCCCCAGCGCCCTGACTCGCCCGGCGCGCGCCGCCCCGGCTGCCGGCACTTCCTTTGGCCTGCTGCATCTTGCAGGCGCGCAACAGCTGGGACCTGCAGAGCCGCGAGCTTGCGGCAGCGCTGCATCATGCAGTGCGGGAAGCTCCTCACTCAGCCCTATGGATGGGAACACAGAGGTTACGGAGCTGGGATGGGTGTGGGTGAGGGGTGGGCGGGAGGAGGGGGCACCAGGTCGCCGTTGAAGCGGTTCTGCCGGATGGCCGTCTCCAGCGTGCCCTGGTCGCAGAAGGCCATGATGATCCACGTCTCCAGCAGCTCGTTCTCGCTGCCGCTGGACAGGTGCGCCGTGCCTGTGCGCACGGCGCGGCCGGCGCTCAGGCGCGCCGCGCCCCGGCCGCGCGCGCGCCCCCCGCGGCCCCCGCGCCTGCACCAGGCAACCTCCGCATTGCCCGCCTGCCTGCGGACACGCGCGCAGCTGGCACCACTCTGGCCGGCTCGGAGGCGGCCGCGCCGGCCGGTAGGCTGTGCCGGGGCCGCACCACCTTCCCTACACTCACACGTCCGGCGGCACACAGATGCGCTCCTGAGCTCCCTTTTGTGCACCAGCAGCCGCTGGGGCCAGGGTAGTAAGAGCAGGGGCGCAAGCCGTGTCCACCGCGCAGTCTGTGCAGCCCCTCAGAATGGACAGAAGGCGCGCGCGCCGTCTGCAGGGCTGCTCTGGTGCTGGACTGCCCTGTGCTGGACTGCCTGCTGGAGCCTGCATGGCGCGTGGCAGCAGCCTGCGACCGGCAGCGCCGCGCCCCGCGCGCGCCCGTCATGCCCCAATGCGTCAGCCACATGGCACAGGGGTTTAGCCACGCATGAGAGGCGGGCAGGGCGGGCGCGGGGGCGCGCGCCGGCGTTCGACCCGACCCCCGGGCTGAGCGGGCTGAGCGGGGAGCGCCCGCCGGGCTCAGCGCTGGCCTCCCGGCTCATGCTGCCCTCCGAGGGCGTGCCCGCGTGGATCGTGTGCACCTTGTATGTCTGCACCTGCGCGGCGCGGCGGGTAGGGTTGGGGCAAGGGGTATCTGAGGTGTCGAGGAATGGCAGTCCTCGCTTTGTGCCTACCGCCGTTCCTCGACACCTCAGATACAGATAAGTCTGCTCTGGCGCAGGGTAGGGCCGCGTCAGCGCTCGGGCGGCTCTGCGCGCGCGTCCCGGCGGGGCCGCCCACGCACGCCCGCCGGGGGTGGGGTTGAGGTTGCTTGGTCCCTGCTGGTCGTCGTGACAGGTGCGCCTCAGCCGGCAGGCGTGGGCGCCTTGGGCATACACCCGGGCGGCAGCGCCCATGCGACGAGGCGCCGGCGCCCGTGGCAGGGGCGTACGGTCCCCGGCGGTCGCGGGGGCGGGCCCGGGCCGGCGCGCCGGGGGGCCGGCGGGGGGCCGCGCACCACGTTGGGGTGCGTGATGTTCTTGCAGAGCAGGGACTCGCGCAGCCCGGAGATCTGGCTCGCCACGCTGCCGTCGTGCGCGATGACCTTGATCGCAACCGTCCCGCTGCGCCAGCGGCCCTTGTACACGCGCCCATACGACCTGCGCCACGTCGCGGCGCTCGGGTCGGCGCCCTTTCAGGGGACGGCCTGGGACGGACAGACGTGGCAGCAGTCGTGGGGCGCATGCAGCCCTCAAGACCTGCTTGCCTGGCCTGCAAACATACAGCACAGCAATTTGTGCCTTGCAGTGCAATACAGGAACTCCAGCGACGTCTGCGCCACAGGGTCGTAAGCCGACGCACCACCAGCTGCTCCCGACACCTGCTAGCTGGCCCAAGTGACGCTCCATGTTATCAAAATGCCGTGGCAAGCACTCGGCAGGCAAGCCCTCGTGCGCGCGGCGCGAGGTCGAGCGCGCCCCGCGCCGCCCCGCGCTGCCCCGGGCCCGCACCCGCGCCCGATCAGCGGCCCGCGCTCCAGGCCGGAGAGCTCGTGCTGCGCGGAGCGCGAGCGCAGCAGCTCCGGGATGCTCTCGTACATGCTCAGCTTGGCGTCGCTCAGGTCGCCGCTGGGCAGGCGGTCGCTGCCGCGCCGCGCGCGGTCCTCCTCCGCATTGGCCGAGCCGCGCCAGCTGGGCATGCCCGATTCGCCGGAGCCAAACTTGCCGTCGCCGTCCATCGAGAAGCGGTCGCTCGCCTGCGCCAGCCGCACGCCGCCTGCCTAAGGACACCGCCAGCCGCTGCAGCCGCCTTGGGCGGGGCGCGCCCTCATGACTGGCCGACACTGCCCGGCTCTGCTGGGCTGAGAGTCGGCCGGTAGCCCGCCGCCTGCCTGAGGACGCCGAAGGACGCCGCCGGCCGCCTACGCCTGCTTGAGCAGGGGGCGCTCTCCGCCACGACTGCCAACGCTATTCGGCTCTGCTGGGCTGAGAGCCGGCAAAGCTTCTGAGCCCCAAGCCCTTTCACCCCGCAGCAGGCTGGCGTGCCCGCGAGATGCGTGCCCGTGCACAAACATCGCTGCACGTCGCACGAGCAGGTCAGCCCGAGCCGCCGGCGCGGCGCGGCTCAGGGGCACTGCCCCTCATACACCAACTCACCCAGTCAGCGACATCGCAGCCTGCCTGTGTAGCCAGGGGACGGCTAGGGTTGATGAGGATTAGGGTTGGGCTCGCGCACCGAGCGCGCAAGCTCCGCGTCTGCCGACTTCTGCGCGAGCAAGTGCCGCCGCCGGCGCCGCCGCCGGCACGCCAGCGCGCCCACGGCCGCGCCCGCCAGCACCGCGGCCGCCGCCAGGCCCGCCAGCAGGCCGTACCACCACTTGAAGCCGGCGCCGGCGGGCGCTGCGCGCGCCGCGCGCGCAGGCGCCCGCTCGAGCAGCTGTGGCGCAGCACGCGGGCGAGCGGAAGGGCGCCGCGGTGAGCGCGCTGCTCATGCAGTCAGTGGAGCGGGACGGGACACGCGCAGGGCGTACAGGCGCAAGGCATGCACAATATGGATGCGATGCAGTGGCCTGACCATGAGGTAGGGTTACGGTGCGCTGACTGCCACCACAGCGGCGCCCGTGCCAGACATACACGGCGCTCAGCACTTAGCAACCTCGGCGCGCTGCTGCACGCGTCAGCGCCAGTAGTGTGAGGCAGCTCTGCACATGCACAGGCGCAGTAGGGAGCTGCGGGTGCGCTTTGGGGCGCCGGGCGCGCGCGTGCGCCGGCACCTGCTTCGGCGACCTGCCCGTTCGCAGCCGTCAGCAGCTCCGCCGCCTGGTCCCTCACGCCCATCAGCTGCGGGGGCGCGCACGCCACCGGGCTTAGCGGGCATGGCGCGCTCGCCAACAGTGTGCTGTGCGATGCAGGTCACCCGGGTGTCTGCATTACTCGCATGCGCGCCGTGCGCCACTACGAGAAGCGCGCACAGGCGCGAGTCACACACCAGGCGCCGGCCTGCTGCCAGCGTCACACTGGACAGAGCACATCACTACATGGAAGTTGCAGAAGCTGCGCCGCCACACTAGGCAGATCACTGGCGCCGCGCGGCCGGCGCAGCACCTGCGGCGGCAGCTGGTCGAAGCCGAACGACTGCAGCATGCCCCGGACAACCGGCCCGAACAGGTACTGCACCAGCCGCCGCAGCACGCCGGCCGCCGCCGGGCCTGCAGGCAGCGGACGCGCCGCCCCGGCCAGCCCTTAGTCGCGGGACCCAGGCCAGTCTTCAGCCGCGGGGCCCCGGCCAGCCTTCAGCCATGAGGCCCCGGCCAGCCTCAGCCGCGGGGCTCCAGCTAGTTTTCAGCCACTGGGCCACGGCCAGCCTTCGGCTGTGAGCGCAGGAGCACTGTCAGGGCGGGCGAGCAGCTCTTTTATATGCAGGCATGCATTCAGATTCAGCGGTCCGACCAGCTCCCTGGTGCCAGGATGCATGTCAGGGTGCTGGCGCCCTGCAGCAGCGGCTCTTTCAGGGGGATGAGCCGGGCACGCTTGGCGAACCACGCAAGAAAACAGCATCATGAGGGGCAGAAAGCGGGGCGGAGGCCCGCATGGCCGGGCGCGCCCAGCAAGGGCGACAGCCCCGGCCCTGCCGCCGTTGCCCGCACCGCCTGGCTGCACAGCAATGGGAAGGGGCAGGGGGCCGGCGGCGCACCCATCAACGACAGGTTCTGGTCCATGATGAAGTACTCCAGGCCGAGGATGGGGTACGCGTCGGTATGGTCTGCGCGGCCCGGACAACCGGCGCTCGGCGCCCAGCATCGCACGAGCCGCCGCTGCATCACCCATTTGTCAGCTGGCCGCGCGGAGCCCGGACAGTCTGCAACACCAACGGCCGAATCCATGCGCAGGGCGTCGGCCGAGAGGCGGCTGCTGGGAGCAACCCCGCGGTGCGCCCCGCATGGTGCCGCAGCGCAGCGCCTGCCCGCGCGGGGCACTAGGCACGGGCTCCTGCCCCTGCGCCGGCAGGCAGCGGCCACGGCCACGGCGGGGCGGGCCAGGTGCGGGCGCACTGGACGCGCCGACCGCAATGCCAGCCCAGCCGTCGCCCGCGACGCTCAGGCCCGACACGCCGGCCGGCACGCCCGTGCCGAAGCGCGCCGGGTCCGGCTGCCGGAAGTTGCCCGCGACATTGGCAACCGCGACCAGCGCCAGGCCCGCGCTCTTCGCCCAGCCCAGCTCCACATACCTGCCCGGGGCGCCGTCGGTCAGCGCCGGCCTACCCCCTATCCTATCCCGCCCACCTGGCCGCCCGGCCCCGCACCGCATGCCTGCAGGCGCCCCTCAGGTCTCAACAGCGGAGCTGCGGCTGTAAGGACGGCACGGGATCCACCGCCGCCAGCGATGGGCCTGGTCTTGTCCACAGATCGCTGCCTGGTGCAGCGCTTGTGCTGCCCGCAGTATGTCCTGGAGAGGGCGCCGGCCCTACGCGGCGCCGTCCGCGCCCCCAGCCGGCCTGCCGTGCGATGCAGGCACAGCGGGCTGCCCGCGCCGCGAGCGCGTCAGGCGCGCAGGGCGCCGCGACGGGAGGGACCGCGCCCGAGTGAGTAGGGCGCCGCGCGCACGGCGCTCGCCATGCCGTCGGAGCCCTTGACGCGCGTCACGCACGCCGGGAACGCGACCAGCGTGCGGTTGCCCTGCGTCCACTCGCTGGCGAAGCTGAGGTAGCTAGTGAACAGGCTGGTGGTGCCGCTGCTGTCCACGCGGCCCACCGCGCGGATGTCCTGCGCCGGCAGGCTGCGCGCGCGGGACAGGGTTGTGAATAAGGGTCCCTGACCGGCACACGCCTGCTCCAGCGAGCGGGGGCTGCTCGGGCTCAGGCACTGCGATGTGCGCCAAGGCAAAACGCGGCTTGCAATAGTGCCCGGTGCTGGCGGGCGGCACGAGCGGCGCCATGGATCGGACGGTAGCAGGTCAGGCATAGTAACAGGTTAACAACAGACTCCAATGGGAAGGCACATAAGGTCCTCGGCTTGCTGCCAGCAGCAAGGGGCCCGCCTGCTGTTGGGGTTGAGCGCCGCTATGGCGGGGTCGTTCCAGCGCGTGACTGTACACAGGTATATGTTCGCCAGAATGGCCGCGTTCAGCCTCAGGCTGCCGTTGCTGGCGCCTGCGCGGGGCGCCCTTGCAATCAGCGCCGCCCCGCAGCTGCCCGCGACCCGAGCCAAAGCGTTGCTGCACGGTTACTGCACGGTTACTGCACGGGTCACGCACAGGACGGCAGCCTGCCGTCGCGCCATGCTCATTGCAATGCGGACACATACATCATATGGAAGCCTGGGCCATCCCAGGCCTCCCACAGCCAGTGGCAGCCAGGACGCTGCACTGCCCGCACATGCAGGATGTGCAGACGCGAGGCAGACCACATGGCGCTCCCCGCCCACACTGCAACGTGTCAGGGTATTTCTGCGGGGCCAAACGGACGCACCGGGCAGGGAGGTGACGATGGCCACGCCGCTCACAGCGAAGGGTATCTGCAGGAACGGCCTGCTCCCCGCGCCCCAGAGCTCAGGTCCCAGGCACAGACTGAACACCAGCCACGCCGCTCAGCGCAAGCGAGCTGCAGGAACGACCTGCTCCATGGGCCCAAAGCACATGGCTGCAAGGCACAGCACGAGCAGAGCGAGCCGGCCAACCAGCAGCGGTCAGCGGCGGCAGGCGCGGGAAGTCAGGGCGGCGCGCCTCTGCACAGCCCCGAACTGGGCGGGCGTCAGCGGCACGTCGGACACCGCATAGTCGTATGCGTGCACGGTGAAGCTCTGGATGCCTGCGGCCGCGCGCGCACGCGCGTGAGCAGCGCTCCAGCACCCCCCATATGCGCCCAGCTCACCTGGAGAAGGGGCGGCTGCAGTGCCTGCAGAGCGCGGCGGGCGACTCCGCGGGGCTGCGCCTAGGTAACTGCGGCCCTCATGTGCACGAGGGCTGCTCTAGGGCCGCTATAGGGCGGCTCTAGGGCTGAAGGCCTGGCGGCGCCGCCCCTGCGCGGCCGCACCCTGTCCGCTGCCGACCGCGTCATACGTCAGCGCCGCCTGCGGCAGCTGCTTGGTGAAGTTGCCCAGCACCGCCGTCATCAGGCTCTGCACTGCGGTGGACCCCGAGCCCCGCACGGCCACCACGTCGCCGGCCGGCGCAGCCGCGGCCGGGCCCGGCGCCGCGGCCGGCGCCGGCGGCGCCGCCGCCTGCGCTGCCACCAAGGCCGGCTGCCATGCGCCTGCGCCGCGCGAGTCGCCCCCGTCTGTGCGGGAACCACTTTCAGACCATCTGCGCGCTGCGCAGCTCCGAACAGGCTGCCCCTCCCGCGTGCGCCCAGCGTGCTGCAAGCCTCCACGCTTGACACTGACGGGAGCGTCTGCGCCGCGTCCGCCGCTGGCCAGAGCTGCCTCGCGCCCAATGCGCATTGCAGAGACGGCATGCGCAATAGCATGCAAGCTGCGGCCTAACAGGGCGTCCTCCGCAGCTGCTCGTGAAGCAAGCAGCCGCCCGGCCAGGCCACTCACTCGCACAGCATAATTGCGGAACATAACATCGCTGTGCCAGGCAAGCACTGCTGGGCATAAGGCCCCGCTGCTCCGGCCCCGCTGCTCCGGCTCTGCGTGGGATCCAGGAGCCGCTTGCACTCACCAAACACCACAGCGACGACCAGGAATGTGGTCAGCAGCGCGCCGGAGGACACCCGCCTACATGTGTCAATATTGCTCATGAGCGCCCGCGCCCGTCCAAGTCCCTTGTTGTACCTGTCACATTGTAAGCTCCCGCCGCGCTGCAACGTCCCTGCGCAGGCGCGCGCATACCGCTGCTATAGGCCAGATGCTCCGCAAGGACCATTGCATCGGGATAACCTATGCTGCAGCCCTCTGGTTATGTGACTTTTCAGTTGGATCAGCAAGAATTCTTTGGCAGGCCGACGTGCATGTTCCACTCGGTAGCTGAAAGCTGGCTGCACACAGGCAGCCAGAGCGACAGTGTTTGCTGGCGGGCGCTTTGACCACCCATCCACTCGTGCCGTGCTGGTCTCGTATTGGAGGCAGGCTTTAGGCCTGCGCCCTGTGCTCGCGCAGGAATGCCGCGAGTCGGCCGCCTGCCGCTGCAGCTCGACTCGCCCGCCCTCCGCGCGCTGGCCGAAGCGCTTGTCACCGGTGCGCACAGCAAGCCCTGGGCGCACGGTGAACACTTCTCGCGTGCTCCTCGCACAATGTACTTGCCCCGAGCCTGGCCGCCACCTGACCGGCGCACATTTGGTTACACGGCTGTAAGTTAATCACCCGCTCATTTACTCATTCCATCACCGCAGTTGAGCACTTCCTGGTCTGCCGCGAGGACCTGTCCTCTGCAGACGCCGAGCACGCTGGCAAGAAGGAGGTAGCAGCCCCGCGTCTGCGCATCGCTCCGCTCAGGTAAAGTGTCGGACGGGCGCGCGAGCGCATGCGGTGCGGGGCCAGGCAGTGCGCGCGCTACTGGTGCACGTGCAGGCGCACCTGGCGCCGCCCGTGCTTACTGGCGGCCAGCTCCTGCAGCGGCTGGAGCACGGCGCGCGCATCCTGCCTTTCCTGTGCGGCAGGCGCGCCACCTGACACCAAGTAAGCCTTAAGCACACACACTCAGGGATGCCGCCCCTGCACCCCTTGCTGTGACGCCAGCGTCCAAAGCACGCACCGGCTTCAAGGTACGGCAGGCATGCAAGTGCGCAGCGGCCGGCGCGCAGCCTGGATGAGCTGCTGAGGGGCGGCCTGCGCGAGGGCCAGCACACGGAGCTGGTTGGCGAGAGCGGCGCCGGCAAGACACAGGCGCGCCGCCCGGCCCGCGTCCCCGCCTGCGTGATGTCAGTGCTCGGCTCGGCTCGGAGGCCTGCCTCACAGTAGTGAGCCCACTGAGGCTGAGGCGACAGCGCCGCTGCACGACGCCCTGCAAGCCGCGGACGTCCATGCATGCCTGCGCTGCGCTCAGCCTCGGCGCGCGGCCGTCGCGCCTGCGCCCGCGGCGACGACTAGCTAGCCATATGCTGTGCGATGAACGGTCCGGCGCGCGCAGCTGTGCCTGCAGGCGGCGGTGGCGACCGCGGCGCGTGGCGAGCGCTGCGTGTACGTGGACACCGGCGCCGCGTTCCAGGCAGGCCGCGCGGTCGCGCTGTTCGGCCGCACGCCGGCCGCGGGGCGCGCGCCGGGCGGCTTCCGCGCGGCTCTGGACCGCCTGCAGGCGCGCGCGCCGCAGCAGGGTCCACGCGCTGCAGCAGGGCCCAGGTCTATAGGGTCCCAGGTTCATTGGGGCCGCCTGGGCTATGAGCTGCGCATAGAGAGGCGTTATGCCGACGCAGAGCGCCTGCAGGCGCAAGCGCTGCTTTGCCCTGCTCACCGCGCTCTGTACTCACTGTGTAGGCGCGCCTGCTGCGACCAGAGCGCCAGCGGTCCTGTTCGGATTGGCGGGGCCCGCAGGCCGGCCGCTCGCGCGAGGCGTGCGCAGTACGGGGCGGGCTGTGCGGGATTGGTGCTGCGTGTGACCAGCTGCTGAGCGTGGTGGCCGGCGCAGGTCCTGCGGCCGCACGATGTGCACGAGCTGCTGCGGCTCCTAGACGCGCTCACGGTGCACCTGCAGGCGCGGCCCGCCGTCTGAGGCATCCGAGGTACCCTAATCCTAGCCCTGCATGCTCACCAAACGTGTCATTCAGGCCGCCGACTGCCCCGCAGCAAGCCCCGCGCTCCCCCACCTCGCCCTGCCGTTGTCCACCACCAGCGGCAGTACGGCGCGTGTGCGCTCGCCACCCGGGCGGCGGCCGCACGCAACCCTGCTGGCGGCAGACCTGCCAGCGACGCTGGCGGCGGCGTGGCGGCGCACCGGGTGGCGCGCAGGGCGCCAGCCACCCGGCATTTTGTCTCGCCTGACGGGGCCGGCGGCTGCTCGGCGACAGGCCGAGGAGGCGGCCCGCGAGCGCGGCGCGCCGGGGCAGCCGCCGCGCGCGAGCCTGCTGGTGGTCGACTCGCCGGCGGCGCTGGCGGCGGGCGCGCTGGGCGGCGCGCGCGCCGGCGGCACCGGGCACGTGTTGCTGGCCTGCCTGGGCCGCGCGATGCGCGGCCTTGCGCGCCGCCACCTGCTCGCCGTGCTCAGCACCAACCACGTGGTGCGCGGTGCGCGCGCACGACCCACCGCAGCATAGGGTAGGGTAGGGTAGGGTAGGGTAGCATGCTGCGCTTGACCTGCGCGCACGCGCGCTCGGGCGCCCGCCGCGCGGCACGTGTGTGTGGCGTGGGTGTCGGCAGGCGCCGCGCGAGCGCCCAGCCCCGGCGGGCGACAGCAGCGCCTGTGGGGACTGCGCCGCTGCTTCCGCCGCAGGGGCGCCAGCGGTTGTCCCCATGCTAAGCTGACTGCTTCTTGGGCCCGCTGCTGCACTTAAGCGCGGTGCGATGCGATGCGTGCATATGGCACGAACTGCACACCAGCAGCCTGGACACAGGGCCTGCGCCGTGTGGGCTGGGTGCCAGGACCCCACGCGCCGATTTAGCCTCATGCCCAGCGCCTTCACAGGCTGACGCCTGCTCTGAGCGCGCGCCGCTCGCGCGACGCAGGCCCGGGCGAGGAGCCGCGGCCGGCGCTGGGCGACAGCTGGCGCAACCAGCCGCATGTGCGCGTGCACCTGGCGCGCGGCGCGGGCGCCGCGCGCAGCGCGACGCTCACTGCGTTCCGCATCGGGCCCTGCAACGGGCCGCCAGCGTGGTTTGAGCTGCTCGGGGATGGGGTCGGGTAGAGGGCGTCAGGCGGCGCTCTCCCTGCTCGACCACGGTCACGCGGGGGGGGGATGCCTGCCGCAAGGTAGAAACTCAGATTCAGTGCCCTTGCCTCCTGTCAGCCCGCTTAAACCCTGCCATTATGTCAGCAGGAGCCTTCTGGCTCAACCTGATTGTAATGTAGAAACTCGGGTGCACTGCCAGTGTGTTGTGTCGGCCTTTTTGAATTCTGCATTTTCTAGCAGGGGCCTGGGTGCCTCCGCTCATGCATGGCATACACATTGCTTTTGCAGAGTAGCTGTCAGTCTGTCTGTGTCTGATAGGCAGCATAGCATAGCATGGCCTTCACGGCTTGGAAGAGAGCACAATGCGCGCACCTGGCAGTGACCCAAGCGATAACTTTGCACTGCCTGCAGCATACATGTGCCTGTCCTGCGTACATGCCAAAGCACCTGTTGTGGCTGGTCTGTGCCTCGGGGTTTGCAGGTCTGATTTGTTCCTCGGCAGGCCTGCCCATCGTGTGCATCGCCTGTAATGCTTTGGTATGTCGAACACAGTCTGACAACGAGTCGTGGTGCGACAGCGGGTCGTGGTGCGACAGAGTCATGTGCGTCTTGTTTGTGACCTGTGTGTTCCACACACGTGCAGTTCATGCAATGGTCTATAGCTCGGTGCGTACACGTAACAGCATAGGCCAGGCACTTGCTGCAGGGGTACAGTCACTCTACGTCAATGGCCCGGGACAGCTTCTGCAAGCGGTTGAGCAGCAGGTCGCCCTGCTTCAGCGTC
>JAABUR0100007615.1_pt1 | contig 12744 bp, 14 predicted proteins | sample 5560091 | NCBI WGS metagenome assembly JAABUR01 (sample SAMN10711879, study PRJNA513375) | rock metagenome | isolation source: Antarctica rocks | place: Antarctica: Victoria Land, University Valley sud
CGCGCCCCCTTCGACGCCGCCCGACGAGCGGCGACATGAGCGTGCGAGCAGCCGGCGCTCGGCGCTCTTCGGCGGGGGCGACCCCGCATGCCCTGCTGGGATGACCGTTTCTTCCAAGTCGTGGCGCGACTGGCGCCTGAGGGTGCACCGGATCGCCGCCCGACCCGAGGAGGACCGTCACCGTGGACCTCCAGCTCATCGCCGGCATCAGCGTGATCACGCCCTACCCCCCGAAGAGCCGGGAGCTGTTCGTGGACGCCCTGGGGCCGCCCCTGGAGGCGAGCGAGGGCGACGACTACTTCCACAGCGAGCGCATCGGCGACAGCAAGCACTTCGGGGTCTGGCCGCTCCACGACTGACCCTCGCATCGCTGCCTCGGCCGCTACCCGCGCCAGAAGCCCTGGACCATCTCCCCGTCGGCTTCCACGTGAGGGCCGAACACGAGCACCTCGAGGTCCTCTTGACCCGCCTCGAACGACCGCGTCACGCCGGGGCTGACGCGCACCGCGTCGAGCGGGGCGAGGTCCACGAGCTCGTCGTCGAGCTTGACCCGTCCGGCTCCCGCCAGGACCACGTAGATCTCCTCGGCTTCACGATGCCGGTGGGCGAACGCCTCGCGTTGCCCGGCCTTGACGATGAGGTAGTTGAGGCCCGTCTGCTCAGCGCCCAGGTCGGTGCGCGGGAAGCGCGCCTCCTGGCTGTTGGAGAGTCCGTGCTGGACCGCCATGTCCTCGACGTCTCGGAGGTTCTTCTTCGAGTAGCCCATCGGACGATCCTAATCCAGCACCCTCCGTTGGGTGATGGGCGGCCGCGTTTGCCGGGAGACGTCGAGTCGCCCCCCGGCGCGGGCGGCTCCCGGCGCTCAGTCGTCGTCGCCGCTGCGACCGCGGCCGCGCCCCCTGCCGCTGCTGTCGTCGGCGCCTGAGTCGTCTGACCCTGAGCCGGACTGGTTCGAGCCCGACTGGTTCGAGCCCGAGCTCGAGTCGCCGGAGCCGGAATTGGAGCCGGAGTCGTCGATGGTCGGCACGGCGGTGGGGGCCTACGTCGCCGCGCTCCTGGGCCTGTCGTCCTATGTCCGCCGCCGCGTCGGCGCCAAGCGCTGGGGCAGGCTGCACCGCTACACGGTGCTGGTCTACGCGCTCGGCGTGATCCACACGATCGGTGCCGGCACCGACGTCGAGGCGCCGTGGCTGCGCGCGGTGTTCACGACCGGCGCGCCGATCCTGTTCCTGTTCCTGCTGCGAACCCTCCCGGAGGCGTCGACATGACCCCGCCCCGCCACATCGTCCTCGTCGGCGCCGGCCTGGCTGCGCAGCGCTGCTGCCAGGCCCTGCGCGGCCGCGGCCACGACGGCCGCGTCACGCTCGTGGGCGACGAGCGCGTCGACGTCCGGCTCGGCGCGCGGATCGAGCGCTTCGGGCGCGCGGCTCGACCCTCGTGTCCGTGATCCTCGACGACGGCGCCGAGATCGCGTGCGACGCGCTGCTCGCCGGCATCGGCGTGCCCCGACACCGGCTGGCTCCGCGGCACCGGGCTCCCGGCCGCCGGCATCCCCGTCGACGCCCGCGGCGCCAGCCTGCTGCCGGACGTCTTCGCCGCCGGCGACGTCGCGCACGGCGACCACTGGGAGGCGGCCGTCGCCCAGGCCGTCGCCGCCGCGCACGGGATGCTCGGGCTCATACCGCCGCGCCCGCCGCGGCCGAGCTTCTGGAGCGACCGGTACGGCACGCGCATCCAGTTCGTCGGCGACGCGCGCGACGCGGACGCGGTCGAGCTCGACGGCGATCCCGCGGCACGCGACTTCACCGCCCACTTCATCCGCGCGGGCGCCGTCCGCGCCGGGCTGCTCGTGGGCCGCCCGCGCGCGCTGCCGGCGCTGCGCGAGCAACTCGGCAGGCCCCTACCCGAACGGAGGACGGCATGAGCACGGTGGCTCGAGTGGATGAGGCGGCCTGCGCCGCCCACGGCGACTGCCTGGACGTCGCGCCGCAGGCGTTCGCGCTGAGCGACGACGAGGTGGCGGTGGTGAGCGGCAGCGCGCCGCCGGACCTGCTGGTGCGCGCGGCCGAGGCGTGCCCGTCGGTCGCGATCTCGGTGGTCGACGAGGCGACGGGCGAGCGGCTCTATCCCTGAGCCCGCTGGCGGCGGCCGGCGGTGAGCCGCTTGGCCAGCCGCGCTCCGGCCATGTGCTCGGGCGCGGCCAGCGCCTCGAGCGCCGATTCCGTGTCCGGCAGGGCGTAGACGGCGCCGTCGTGCGCCAGCAGCAGGAAGCGGTCCAGCCGGCGCAGGAACGCCCGGTCGTGGGAGACCGCGACGACCGTCCCGACGAACGTGTCCAGCGCCGCCTCGAGCGCCTCGGAGGAGTCGATGTCGAGGTTGTCGGTCGGCTCGTCGAGCAGCAGCAGGTTGTGGCCCTCGAGCTCGAGGCAGAGGATCTCCAGCCGTGCCTTCTGCCCGCCTGAGAGCGTGTCGGTCGAGCGGTGCGCGGCGTCCTGGAGGCGGTAGCGGGCCAGCGCCCGCATCGACGGCTCGAGCGCGCCGCGGAGCCGCTCCCGCACCACGTCGAGCACCCCGCGTCCGTCGAGGTCGGCGCGCGCGTTGAGCTGCGTGAACAACCCCGGCGAGACGCGGTTGCCGATCCGGACGTCGCCCGCGTGCGCGATCGCCTCGCCGGCGAGCAGCCGGATCAGGTGCGTCTTGCCCGAGCCGTTGGGCCCGATCAGCCCGACCCGCTCGCCGAGGTGGATCTCCTCCTCGAACGGCTTGACGAGCCCGTCGATCGCCACGTCGCGCATGCTCACCACGATCCGTGCCGAGTCCCCGCCCGGGATTCGAACCTGGATCTGCTGGTCGGAGACGGGCGCGGGCGGTGGGCCGATCTCCACGAACCGCTTCCAGCGGGTCTCGGCCGCGTCGGCGCGCTTGGCGTTGACGTCGGAGATCGCGGCCCGCTGCTTCATGATCTTGTAGAACTGGAACAGGCGCCGCTCCTCGCGCTTCCACTGCTCGAGCCGGTCGCCGAGCAGCTGCTGGCGCCGCTCGCGCGCCTCGGAGTAGGTGCGGTAGGAGCCACCGTGCACCCAGGTCCCGCTGGCCTCCAGCGTGAGGATCGCGCTGGTCGCGGCGCCGAGCAGGTCGCGGTCGTGGCTGATCAGCACGACCGTCTTCCGCGACGCCGCGATCCGCCGCTCGAGCTCGAGCTTGGCCGGTACGTCGAGGAAGTTGTCGGGCTCGTCGAGCAGCAGCACCGACGCCTCGCCGGAGAACAGCACCTCGAGCACCAGCCGCTTGCGCTCGCCGCCCGAGAGCTGCGTCGTGTCGCGCGGCCCGACCTCGTCGATCCCGGCGCGCACGATGCGCCGGCAGGCCGCGTCCCAGTGGCCCTCGAGCTCGTAGCCGCCCAGCTCCGACCAGTCGCCGATCGCCTCGCCCAGCCGCATCCCGGCGCCGCCCGGGTCGGCCCCCGCCTCCAGCTCGCGCTCGGCTGCGATCATGCGCTCGCCGGCGTCGCGGATCCGCGCGGGCGCCGCCTCGAGCAGCAGCTCGCGCACCGTGCGGCCGCTGTCGGGGCCGACGCCGACGTCCTGGGCCATGTAGGCGAACGTGCCGATGTCCACGGTGCCGTCGTCGGCGGGCAGCAGCCCGGCGAGGACGCGGAACAGCGTCGACTTGCCGACGCCGTTCGCTCCCACCAGGCCGACGTGCTGGCCGGGAGTGATGCGGAACGAGACCTCGGAGAACAGGAGGTCGCCGCCGGGATGGGCGTAGGCGAGGTTCGAGACGACGACGTGCGACACGCGCCGCAGCGTATCCCGCTACGCGCAGCGCATCCGGACGCGCACGACCGTCCCGTTGGGCCCCGAGCGGACCTGCATGAGATCGGTCACCTGGTGGGCGATCCACATCCCCCAGCCGCCGATCTCGTCGCCCCGGCGATGCCGCCGGCCGACGAGCGGATCCTCGATGTGCCCGCTGTCGCGCACCTCGAACTGCAGCGCTTCCGCCTCGGACCACATGCGCAGGATCCCGTGGCCGCCGCCGTGCCGGACGCTGTTGGTGGCCAGCTCGTTGACCGCCAGCACGAGATCGTCCGCCCGGGCCCGGCCGAGGCCCGCCTGCGCGCCGCGGGCGGCGACGAGCCGCCGCACGTCGTCGAGCGTTTCGCGCTCGAACGCGACGGTCTCCGCTGCGCTCGGCGGCCGCGGCAGCGGCGCCGCGAACGGCGCGAGCGGATCCGCGACCCCGCGGTACTCGTGGCTCTCCCGCACCGCGTCGTGCGCGACCACGCCCGGATGGCTGCAGCGCGCCTCGTGCACGACGCCGTCGTCGAGCGCCGCGACGTCGTACGGGCACAGCAGGTGGAAGTCCTCGGCGTCGGCGAACGCGACGTTCAGGAGCGCCTCGTGCAGCTGGCACTCGACCAGCTCGTCGGCGCTGCGGCCGGCCCAGATCGGCTCGCCGATCCCCCGGGCCGGCCGCGCCCCGTCCTGTGCGGCGAGGAACTCGTGCCAGGCGGGGATGATGCGGCCGGGGTTGCGGCCCAGCTCCGTCATGTCGGCGTAGGCGACGGCGGCGTCGGCGGGCAGCGCGGCCCGCAGCCGGCCGATCTTCTCCGCGTCCACGGCGACCAGCACCGGCGCGTTCGCGTCGACCGCTTCACGGATGAACGGCACCGCGCCGGCGAGGAACTCCTCGGGCCCTTCGTACAGCAGTGCCTCGTGCCGGAATCTCGTCACGTCCATACGAGACTAGCGCCGCCGCATGCTGAGCCGACTGGCAGGGCCACCTGTTCGGCGCCGTGGGCGGCGTGGTTGCCGTCCCGCTGCTGCACCGCCGCGCCGAGCGGGCAGCCCGGGCGGAGCCGGCCGCGCCGCAGTTGTCACGGATCTGAGCGTCCGGACCTTGCGGCGCCCGGCCGGCGGGGTAGGGCTCCCGCAACGACCGAGGAGCAGACATGAAGGCAGTGGCATGGCACGGCAAGCGCGACGTGCGGGTGGACACCGTCCCCGACCCCGTGCTCGAGCACCCGACGGACGCGATCGTCAAGATCACGTCGACCGGGATCTGCGGCTCCGACCTCCACCTCTACGAGGTGCTCGGACCGTACCTGGACGCCGGCGACATCCTCGGGCACGAGCCGATGGGCATCGTGCAGGAGGTCGGCGCCGAGGTCACGCACATCAAGCCGGGCGACCGGGTCGTGATCCCGTTCAACGTGTCCTGCGGGCACTGCTTCATGTGCGGCACGGGCCTGCAGTCGCAGTGCGAGACCACGCAGGTGCGCGACATGGGGATGGGCGCGACGCTGCTCGGCTTCACCAAGCTGTACGGGCAGGTCCCCGGCGGGCAGGCCGAGTTCCTGCGCGTGCCCCAGGCCCAGTACGGGCCGATCAAGGTGCCCGAAGGGCCGCCCGACGATCGCTTCGTCTACCTCTCCGACGTGCTCCCGACCGCCTGGCAGGCGGTCGAGTACGCCGACGTGCCCAGCGGCGGCAGCCTGCTCGTGATCGGCCTCGGTCCGATCGGGGAGATGGCGTGCCGGATCGCCCAGCAGCGCGGGATCGAGCGCGTGATCGCCGTCGACCTCGTGCCCGAGCGGCTCGAGCGCGCCCGCGCCCACGGCGTCCAGGCGCTCGACCTGACCGAGCACGACGACCTGGTCGCGGTGGTGCAGGAGATCACCGACGGGCGCGGGCCGGACTCCGTCATCGACGCGGTCGGGATGGAGGCGCACGGGGCGCCGGGGGCAAAGCTCGCCCACCAGCTCGTCGGGCTGCTGCCGGACGCACTGGGGCGCAAGATGATGGAGACGGCCGGCGTCGACCGGCTGAGCGCGCTGAACTTCGCGATCCGGGTGTGCCGCCGCGGCGGCACGATCTCGATCATCGGCGTCTACGGCGGGGCGGCGGACCCGCTGCCGCTGCTGACGCTGTTCGACAAGCAGATCCAGCTGCGGATGGGGCAGGCGAACGTGAAGCGCTGGATCGACGACATCATGCCGCTTCTGACCGGCGACGGCGACCCGCTCGGCGTCGAGGGCTTCGCCACCCACCGGCTCCCGCTCGACGCCGCGCCGCAGGCCTACGAGACGTTCCAGAAGAAGGTGGACAACACGTTCAAGGTCCTGCTGCAGCCCTGACGGCTACGATCGCGCGATGAGCCGCGCCGCGTTCCCCCTCGGTGCGGCGGCGACACTCGCGCAGCTCGAGACCGACCCGCATCCCCTGCTCGCGCGCCTGCGCGAGCAGGAGCCGGTTTCCTGGCTGCCCGTGCTCGACGGCTGGCTGGTCACCCGCCGCGATCTCGCGCTGCAGGTCATGCGCGACCCCGAGACGTTCACCGTCGACGACGTGCGCTTCTCGACGGGCCAGGTCGTCGGCCCGAGCATGCTCACGCTCGACGGTCCCGCGCACCGGCGCCACCGCGCGCCGTTCGCGGGCCCGTTCCGGCTGGATGCCGTGCGCGAGCGCTTCACGGCGCCGGTGGCGGCGGAGGCCGACCGGCTGATCGACGCGATCGCGCCGGCCGGCGAGGCCGAGCTGCGGCGCGCGCTGGCCGGCCCGCTCGCCGCCGCGGTGGTCACGGTCGCCCTCGGGCTGGAGGCCGCGGGGACCGACGAGGTGCTCGGCTGGTACGACGCGATCGTCGCGTCGGTGACGGAGATCACCGCCGGTGGCGCGCCGACGGAGGCCGGCCGCCGCGGCTTCGAGGCGCTGCGCGCCGCGATGGAGCCGGCGCTGGCGCGCGAGCCGGCGACGTCCCTGGTCGCCGCGGCCGCGGGCGACGCGGGTGGGCTCGAGCGCGGCGAGGTCGTCTCCAACGCGGCGGTGCTGCTGTTCGGCGGGATCGAGACGACCGAGGGCATGATCGCCAACGCGCTCGCCCACCTGCTCGCGGACCCCGGCCAGCTCGCCGCCGTGCGCGCGGAGCCCGCGCTGCTCGTCAACGCGATCGAGGAGTCGCTGCGGCTGGAGCCGGCGGCCGCCGTGATCGACCGCTACGCCACGCGCGACGCCGAGCTCGCCGGCGCGCCGATCGCGGGCGGCGAGCTCGTGATCGTCTCGATCGCCGGCGCCAACCGCGATCCCGCCGTGTTCGCGGAGCCCGACGCGTTCGACGTGCGCCGCGCGAACGCGAAGCTGCACGCCGCGTTCGCGGCCGGGCCGCACGTCTGCATCGGGATGCACCTGGCCCGGCTGGAAGCCCACACCGCGGTCGCCCGCCTGCTCGAGCGGCTCCCCGACCTGCGCCTGGACCCGGCCGGCCGGCCGGCGCCGCGGGGCCTGGTGTTCCGCAAGCCGGACGCGCTGCGCGTGCGCTGGACGCCGCCCGCCGCGTCCGGTGGCTAGTGCGGCGTCCGAGGGAGCCGAGCGCGGCGATGCCTTGGATTCGTGCGCGCCAGCATCCACCGCACCAGGAGCGGCGCCAGCAGCACCATCACCAGCAGGCGCAGCCCCTGGGCGGCGATGATGAAGCCGGCATTGGCGTCCGCTCCCACCGCCACGGCGACGACCGCGTACAGGCCTCCCGGCGTCGTCGCCAGGTAGGCGTCGCGCAGCGAGACGGAGCTCGTGACGTCGAGGGCCCCCGCCAGCAGCGCGCAGGCGGCCATCACGCCGGTCACGGCGGCCAGCACCGGGACCAGGAGCCGGCCGAGCTCCCGGATCGTCCCGAACGTGAACCGCAGCCCGACCTGCAGGCCGATCAGCGCGAACGCGGTCTCGCGCAGCAGCGGCGGCACCTCGAACGCCCCGCCGGGGACCGCGAGCGTGACGACCGCGGCCAGCACCATCGGCCCCAGCAGCGCCCCGCCCGGCAGGCGCGCACGCTCCGCCGCCGCCGCGCCGGCGAGGGCGAGGGCGGCCGAGAGCGCCCAGCCGCGCGCGTCGCCCAGCACCGCCTCGGACGCCGCGCCCGCCGTGTCCGCGTCACCGGGGAACGCCAGCGCCACCAGCACCGGCGTGAGCAGCACGATCAGCAGCACGCGCACGTACTGCATGAACGCGACCAGCCGGTCGTCGGCGCCGAGCTCCCCGGCCATCCCGACGATCCCGGACGCCCCGCCGGCCACCATCCCGAGCGCCGCCGTCGCGGGGTCCAGCGAGGTCGCGCGCGCGAGCGCCGCACCCGCGGCCAGCGAGATCGCCAGCGTGGCCGCCGTGACCAGCGCCAGCGGCAGCCAGCCGTCGGCGATCGCGTCCAGCGAGGAGGAGTCCAGGAAGGTGCCGAGCGCGACGCCGGCCACCGCTTGCGCCACCCTGAACCCGGCCCCCGGCACCGCGAGCCGGTCTGGCGCCAACAGCGCCGCCCCGATCCCGACGAGCAGCGCGCCGAACAGGTACGAGGACGGCAGCCCGACGGCGCCCAGTGCCCAGCCGGCGGCCGCCGTGGCGGCGACCAGGCACGCCCACCGTGCCGCCGCCGCCATCGCGCCGGCGACGTCCATCGGCCGCATGTTGCCAGGGCGCCCCGCCGCGGGTGCGCGCGGGGCGGCCCTGACCGTGCGGACTACGGCGCGGCGGAGATCGCCTCGACGAGGTCGCCGACGCGCTCCTCGTCCAGGTTGGTGGCGATGTCGGCCTGGCTGATGATGCCGACCAGCTGCTTGCCGTCGATGACCGGCAGGCGCCGCACCTTGTGCTCGGTCATCGTGCGCAGCGCCTCCTCGATCGAGTCGTCGGCGCCGACCGTGACCGTCTTGCCGTCGCCGACGCCGAGCTCGCCGGCCCTGACGCTCGCGGGATCCTTGCCCTGGGCGAGCACCTTCACGACGATGTCGCGATCGGTGAGCATGCCCTTGAGGCGATCGTCCTCGCCGCAGATCGGCATCGCGCCGACGTCGAGCTCCGCGAGCCGCTTGGCGGCGTCGAGCACGGTGTCGTTCTCGCCGATGCACTCGACGTCCGGGCTCATGATGTCCCTGGCCTTCTGGTCAGCCACCACGTACCTCCTTCTAGTTGGCGCGTAGGAGCGCCGTACCCGGCCGCCGCAGCGTGGCACCGCGAGCTGTCAGGGAGGTGTCCAGCGGCGCCGGGCTCGCTAGCCGTCGACGACCAGCGACTGCAGCGGCCCCAGCAGCCGCGCGGCCCGGCGCGAGACGCCCGGCAGCTCGACCAGGTGGTGGGTGAGCGCGGCGCCGGCCTCGCGGCGGGCGCGCTGCTCGGCGGCGATCGGGCGCCAGCGCTCGTCCAGCACGGCGGTCGGGTCGCCGTCCAGCTCGCCCTGCTCGCACTCCAGGTGCTCGGCCCACAGCCGGAGCCGCGTCGCGCGGGCGAGCGCCGCGTCGCAGGTGACGACGTTGACCTCGGTGTCGTTGAACAGCGAGTGCTCGTTGAGGTTGGCCGAGCCGACGGTCAGCCAGCGGTCGTCGACGATCCCGATCTTCGCGTGCACGTACAGCGGGCCGGAGTGGTCGCCGCTGCGGCTGTAGAGCGTCGAGGGAAGCAGTCGCCCCGCGCCGGCGTCGGCGGCGAGCAGCCGGCCGATCTGGCCGCGCGTGTCGTCCTGGCCGTCGTTCGCCCGCGCCGGCAGGACCACGACGAGGCGGAAGCCGTCGGTCGGCGGGTGGCGCAGCTTGTCCTCCAGCACCGCGACGATCTCCGGCGACCAGAGGAACTGGTTCTCCAGGTGGATCAGCCGCTCGGCGGAGCGCAGCGCGCGCAGGTAGGCCTCGAGCGCCGAGAACTGGCCGCCGGGCAGCGCGCGGAACGCGCCCTCGGGCAGCGTGCGCACCAGCTGCGCCTCGACCGTTCCGGCGGCGGGCCGCTCCTGCACGCCGAGCGTCTCGCCCGTGGCCGCCTCCCAGCGCAGCGCGACGTGCCGGGCCACGTCGGCGACGATCGGACCGCGCAGCCGCACCGCGGCGTCGTGCCAGCCGATCGCCTGCGCGGGGCGGACCGGATGGTCGGAGGAGTCGAAGCGGTCGCCGGCCAGTGCGGTCATGTCGATCCCGCCCACGAACGCGACCTCGTCGTCGATGACCACGAGCTTCTCGTGGTGGCAGTGCAGCGGCCGCACGCAGGAGTCCAGCGCGCAGCGGACCCGGGTGCCGCGCACGAGCGCGTCGCGCTGGGCGCGGACCTGCGACCGGCGCGGCGCGAACACCGGCAGCGGCGCACCGGACCACATCAGCACGCGCACGTCGACCCGCTCGGCCAGCTCGCCGAGCAGCTCGCGCACCGCCCGGTCGTCGCCCGCGCGCCGGGGGATGAAGTCGTGCTCGACGTGCCAGCCGCAGACGTGCACGTGCGAGCGCGCCGCCTGCATCGCCTCCGCCATCGCCGGCAGCGCGGTGGCGCCGTCGATCAGGGCGTCGAACGCGTTGCCGGCGCGCGGCGGCGGATGGCCAGACGCCCACAGGCCGGCGCTCGGGGCCGGGTCGAGCGACCGCTCGTGCCCGTGGCGGCGCAGGCGGCGCCGGTGATGCGCGGTGACGATCCGCTCCAGGCCGTCGCCCAGCGTGCCGTCGAGGCGGGCCAGCAGGTCAGGGGCCATTCGGGCCCCATACCCGCGACCGCACGGTTTCGCGCTGCGTCGCGGCGGCCGTCGGTTCCTAGGCCTTGACGGCCTGCACCTGGTAGATCGAGGTGAAGCCGGTCTCGAAGCCGCGGCGGGCAGCCCGCAGGAAGACCTGCCAGACGCGCATGCGCTCGGGACCGGCGAGCCGCACGGCTTCGGCGGGGTCGGCCTCCAGCCGGCGCGTCCACTCCCGCAGCGTGCGCGCGTAGTCGAGCCGGAAGCCCTCGACGTGCTCGGTCTCGAAGCCGGCTCGCTCGAGCGCCAGCGAGACGCGCGAGAGGTGCAGCGGGGCCGCGTCCGGGAACACGTAGCGCTCGGAGAACGGACCGGCCTCCGACTCGCCGTGGCGGAGCCGGGCGATGCCGTGGTTGAGCAGCCGGCCGCCGGGACCCAGGAGGTCGGCCAGCGTCTGCGCGTACGCATCGATGTTCGCCGCGCCGACGTGCTCGACCATGCCGATCGAGGCGATCGCGTCGTAGCGCTCCCCGGCCAGCGCGCGGTAGTCCTGCACGCGGATGTCGACGCGGTCGGCGACGCTCGCGTCCTGCGCGCGTTGCCGCGCGCCCTCGGCCTGCGGCGCCGACAGGGTGATGCCGGTCACGTGCGCGCCGTGGTGCTTGGCGGCGTGCACCGCGAAGCCGCCCCAGCCGCAGCCGACGTCGAGCACGCGGTCGCCCGGCTTGAGCCCGAGCTTGGTGCAGACCAGCTCGAGCTTGGTCTCCTGCGCCTCCTCGAGCGTCTCGGCGCCGCGCGACCAGACCGCGCAGGAGTAGACCATCGACGGGCCGAGGAACCGCTCGAAGAAGGCGTTGGAGACGTCGTAGTGGTGCGTCACCGCCCGCTTGTCGCGGGCGATCGAGTGCCGCCGGCCCTGCGGGCGCAGCTCCACCGAGGGCGTGCGTGGCACCTGCCGCAGGGCGCCGGCGCGCGCGGCCGCGGCGGCCAGGCGGGCCTTCGTCCTGGCGTCGACCGGCGGCGGGTCGTAGCCGTCGAGCAGCGCGAGCACCTTGTCGACGTCGTCGACCTCGAGCGCGCCGGCGACGTAGGCGCGGCCCAGGCCGAGCTGGCCGGGCGAGCGCAGCATGTGGCCGAGCGCCAGCGGCGAGCGGACCGAGAACACCGGGCCGCCGTCGCCGTTGGTCGGCGGCAGCTCCGTGCCGTCCCAGAGCGCCACCCGGAACGGGCGGTCGGGCAGCGCCTCCGCGAGCGCATCCCGCAGCGGCGCCGTGCTCATGCCGCCTCTGCGAGCTTCGTCTCCTGGCGCTCGCGCGGGATGCGCACGACGTCCCATGCGAGGCCGAGCTTCTCCAGCCCGCGGATCACGTAGGCGGAGGGGTCGAACTCCCACCGGCGCATGCCGTGCTCCGACGATGTCGGGAAGGCGTGGTGGTTGTTGTGCCAGGCCTCGCCGAACGTGAAGAACGACAGCCAGAGCAGGTTGCGCGACTCGTCCTTGGTGGCGAAGCGCTTGCGGCCGAAGAAGTGGCACAGCGAGTTGATCGAGTAGGTCGAGTGGTGCAGCACCAGCACGCGCACGGCGCCACCCCAGAGCAGGCCGGTGAAGCCGTCGCGCAGCGTGCCGCCGAACGCCCAGCCGAGGAAGAACGGGGCGACGAGGCCGCCGACCACGCACAGCACGAACCGGCGGTCGATCGCGCTGACGACCGGATCGGCGATCAGGTCCGGCGCGTAGCGGCTGCGGCGGCCGCGGGTGTCGTGGAAGAAGAGCCAGCCGACGTGGGCGTGGGCCAGGCCGCGCAGCGCGCCGCGCACGCCGGAGCCGTGGTCGACGTGCGGGCTGTGCGGGTCGCCGGGGCGGTCGGAGAAGGCGTGGTGCTTGCGGTGGTCGGCGACCCAGGAGATCACGGGGCCCTCGATCGCGGCGGAGCCGAGCGCGGTGAAGACGCCGCGCACGAACGGCCCGGTCTTGAACGCCCGGTGCGTGAGCATGCGGTGGAACCCGACGGTGATGCCCAGGCCCGTCAGGACGTACATGATCAGGAACACGAAGATGTCGTTCCAGCCCAGCCACTGTCCCCACACCTGCCAGCCGACGATCAGCAGGCAGAGGACCGGCAGGACGGTCACCGCGCCGGTGATGATCCGGTCGCGTGTCTCGTTGGCGCAGGGCTCGACGTCGTCGATGCCCGGGGCGGGTGGGTCGGCGAGGATGCTCATGTTGCTCGCCACGATAACGCGGCAGGACGGATCGCCGCTGCTACGCTG
>JAABUR0100007616.1_pt1 | contig 12744 bp, 10 predicted proteins | sample 5560091 | NCBI WGS metagenome assembly JAABUR01 (sample SAMN10711879, study PRJNA513375) | rock metagenome | isolation source: Antarctica rocks | place: Antarctica: Victoria Land, University Valley sud
CGTAAAACCGCCGGGCGATCAGGGAGAGCGAGTCGCCGGGCTGCACCGTGTAGGTGAGGGCGCCGTCGCGTCGCCACCCCTTCCCACCGAGGAGGCGGCGCGTTGCCGTCCCTCCACGCGCCGCCGCGCCGGACGGCGAGCGGGAGGCGTGCGCCATCGTCGTGTGGGCCACCGGCGCCGCGTCCGGGCCGCCGGCTCCCCGCCCACCGCCCGCGTGTCCGGACGCCTGGGGAGGGCCATGCAGGGCCGTGACGGCCGCCACCGGCGCGGGGCCACTCCCACGTGCGCTTGCCGCCGCGGCTGCTCCGGCCCCGCCACCCGCAATCTGGGTGCTCAGCATGATCCCGGCCGTGAGGCCACCTGCTGTCTTGCGCACGACGGGGAGCAACAGGGCCTGGCCGAGATAGGCCAGGGGGGCGTAGCCCACCCCGAACAGGAAGGTCAACGCCACCGCGACCCGCAGGATCAACAGAAGCAGCAGGACGCCGAGCAGGCCCCAGACCACCAGGCGCAGGGCCGTGCCGAGCGCGTCTGGGTTGAGCGCCGCCAGCGCCCGCAGGGAGGGTATATCCGGTCCTCCGACCATGCCGCGCAGGAGCAGCGCCGTCACGCCAATGAGCAGCAGCGTTGCCAGGGTTGTCAGTAGCGCGCGTCCCACAAGGCCTCTCCTTTCTCACCGTGCCGCATCCTGCTGCCGGCCGCCGCTCCTCATCCCGGTCGCGGCGCCGCCGGTACCCCCATTACTCTACACCGCGCCCTCGTATATCCCTCGTAGATAGCGCCCCGCGGCCCTGCTGGGGTCATATACGAGGCCACGACGAGGCCGCACAGGCGCCACGGTCACCTCGTCCCTTCGTCCCCCGCACTGTGCTCTCCGCGACCTGGCTGCTCCAGACATGCACGCACTCCTCCCCGTGCCCCGCGCCCCGCGGTCCTCACTCTCTTGTCCCTTTCCTCAGCGTAGCGCGCGTGCGGATCTCCTGGGCCAGACGGCAGAGCGCCAGCGCGATCGGCGCGCGGGGAGTGGCTTGGGTCAGGGGACGGCGCATGGCCTGCGCCTGTGTGACGGCGCTATGATCATGGGGGAGCGCGGCCAGGAGCGGGGCGTGCGGCAGGTGGGCCAGGCTGGAGCGGTAGCGGGTGACTCCCTCGGGCGCCACGTGGTTGAGCACCACACCCACGCGCGTGCTCCGCTCTGGCCCCAGCGTGGCCAGCAGGGAGGGGAACTGGATAGAGAAATCCTCAATGCCCGCCGGTGAGGCCTGGCAGATCGCCAGCACGAGGTCGGCGGCCTGCAGGGCCACCTGGTGCGCCCCGCCGCGCGGGTCGGGCGGCAGGGCGGCGCCCACATCCAGCACGATTAGCCTGTAGTGCGCGCGCAGGTCGCCCAGGAGCCGGGCCAGGCGAGCTGGCTCCACGTCGGGCCACTGCGCCGGTGTGGCCACACCGGCGATTAGCCAGGGGCCGTCACGGTGGGGACGCTGCAGATGGCCCGGGGCGCACGGCTGATCGGGCGGCGGGGGCAGCGCGCACGCCGTGACCAGAGTGTTGCCTGGTGGAGCGCCCAGGTGGCAGGCCACTTTGCCCCGCCCCAGATCACAGTCGACGATCACCGTCTCGCCCTCCCCCTGCGCACGGAAGGCGCCGGCCAGACCCACCGCGACGGTGGTCCGCCCCGGGGCGCCCGTGGGTCCCCACACGGCGAGTGTCTGGCAGGGACTCTCCTGGTCATGAGGCCGTGGGCCGCGTCCTCTGTGGAATGCCATCATCCCTTCCCTTCTCGGCAGACGTGGCTACGATCCGCCCTGCAACGCGGCGACGGCGATCGGATAGAGCAGGGCGACCAGGAGAGGTGGCAGCCCCGTCAGGGCCAGCAGCGCCGTGGTTGTGAGCAGCGCCCGCGCTTTCTGGACGCGCCGCTCCTCGCGCAGGTCCCGCTGCGTGGCCTCGGCCATCTCGCGCAGGGTGGGCGCCATGCGCGCCCCGGACCCCCGGGCGGTGGTCATGCGGCGCAGGGCGCCGGTCACCGCCGCGGTGGCGCAGCGCTCGGCCAGCAGGTCCAGCGTCTCATCCAGGCTCACACCCACGCCCCGGAGGTTCAGGACGGCGCGCAGTTCAGCCGCTAACTCACCGTCGGTCGAGACCACCTCGTAGAGGGAGCTCTCCAGGGTTAAGCCGGCCCCGACCAGGGTGGCCAGGGCATAGAGCATGTCCACCAGCTCGTGGCGCAGCCGCTCCCGCCGCGTTCGGGCGCGGTAGGCCAGGTCGACGAGGGGCAGGGCCACACCGGCCGCGGCGCACAACAGCAGCAGGACAGGGAGAGCGGGGGCAGGGAGCAGGCCCGTCACCGTGCTGAGCAGAGTGAGCAGGGCGAATAGGCTGGCCACGGCGAGCTGGCGCCGGCGCACCCAGGCCAGGGGGCGCTGGCCTTCACCTGCCCGGACCAGACGCCAGCGCAGAGCCCGGGCGCCCGGCCCTTGCGCGTCCAGGACCAGGACCTGGGCCAGCAGGGCCAGGGGCCGGGGCAGGAGGTGGCTGGAGAGCTGCCGGTGTAGCCAGGAGCTCCGCGGCGGCCAGGTTGCCGGGGGGAGACTGACCCGATGCACACCCGTGCGGGTGCGCACCCGGACACCGGGTCGCAGAGCCCAGGGCGTGGCCAGCACAAGCAGAGAGGCCAGTGCGGCGAGGGCGAGGGCGGCCATATTCATGCGCCGGCTCCCACATCCAGGCGCGCCACCGACCGCCGCTCGCCCACGGTGACGATACGGTAGCCGAGCACGCACCAGGCGGCCAGGGCGGCGGCCATGGCCCAGCCGACCGGCCCGCTATAGGCGGCTTCCACCGTGCCGGGGAGCAGCCAGTGCAGCACCAGGGTCAGCGCCACGGGGAGGCTGAAGACGAGCGACGCGGCGGCGCGCATGTAGGCGAAGTCGGCGCGCACCTCGGCCTGGTAGGCGATGCGGTCGCGCGCTGCCCCGGCGCTGCGCTCCAGGCTCTCGCGCAGGTCCACGCCCAGCCGCGTGCTGGCGTCAATGGCCTGCGCGGCCAGGTGGAACGAGGGGGAGGCCAGATCGTCATCCAGATGGCCCATCATCTGCAGGAACGAGCGGTCGGTGAGGCCATGGCGCGGGTCCAGATCGCGGGTGGCCCGGCGGAGGTGGCCGGCCAGCGGCTCGGCCACGTTCTGGGCCAGCACCTCCAGCAGGGCCTGCTGAGGCGTGGCGCCGGTGCCCGCCGCGCCGGTCATCACCGAGAGCATCTCGGCCACCTGCCGCTCAACGACCTGCCGCCGCCGCCGTCCACGGCCCCCCAGCCAGGTCCAGGGCAGAGTCAGCCCCAGCAGGAGGCCCAGGGCCATGAAGGGGCCGGCCGGCAGCAGCACGCCGGCCACGGACAGGCCCGCTATCCCGCAGGCCAGGCTGATGCCCACCAGGCGTCCGGGGCCGACACGGGCAAAGCCGGCCCCGGCCAACCGGCGCCGCGCCGTCGCGTTCAGGCGGCTCGTCCAGCGGCGGCGCGCGCTCAGCTGGCGGTCCACCAGGGCCAGCTGCGCCTCGATCTCGGTCAGGAGGCGGCCCAGGTCGGGCGCCGCGGCCCGGCGCCACAGCAGCAGAAAGATCACCAGGCCGCTTGTGCCGGCGATGCCGAGCATCAGCACGCGCAACCCCAGGGTCGTCAGGTGAGCCGACAGGTCGGGGGCCAGCCAGGAGGGCAGGTCGCTCATCGCCCCCGCTCCTTCCCGTCCATCAGGCGGGTGACGGTCCCGCTGCCCAGCGCGGCCAGGGACGGCAGCCGCAGGCCCGCCTGCTCAACCTGCGTGGCGAGCTCCTCGGAGATACTCAAGCCGGTCGGTTGGAGCGCGCGTGCGCCCTCCTGCCAGGTGAGCAGATCCTGGAGGCGTGGCACGTCGCCCTCCAGGCCACGGACCTCACTGACGGCGCTGACCACGCGCTTCCATTCGCCGGCGCCGCCACCGCCCCGTGTGGTCGCGGCGCGCACGCGTTTGGTCACCACGATCAGGTTGATCGCCTGGGCGACCGTGGCCCGCACGCTGGGCAGGGGCGGCGCGTCATCACCACGCAGGCACAGCTGTTCCAGGCGGGCAAAGGCGGCGCGGGGGTCGCCGGCGTGCAGCGTGGAGAGCGAGCCACGGTGACCAGTGGCCATGGCGTCGACCATGTCCAAGGCGGCCCCGTCGAGCACCTCGCCGATCACCATGTTGTCCGGGCGCAGGCGCAGGCAGAGGCGCACCAGGGCGCGGGTCGAGACGCCGCCCTCTCCCTTCAGGTCGGCGTGGTGCACCTCCAGCTGCTGGGTACGCGGCCGGTCCTGCAGGGCCAGTTCGACGGGGTCCTCCACGGTGAGCAGCCGGTTCTCGGGTGGCAGCTGCATCAGCAGGACCTGGGCGAGCGTGGTTTTGCCGCTGCTGGTCCCCCCGGCGATGAGCAGATTTGAGCCCGTGTTCAGGCAGATCGACAGGAACGCCAGAACCTGTGCCGGCAGCATGCCGAGCCGCACGATGTCCTCGCCGGTGAGGGGGATCGTGCTGCGGCGGCGGATCGTCAGGCTGGGGCCGCCCAGGGGAACAAGCCGCTCGTGGACGGCCGTCACGCGGGCGTTCGGCAGGCGCACCTCGACCACGGGATTCAGCGCCGAGAGGGGATGGCCCTCGCCCGCCTGCATGCGTTCCAGCGACAGCAGGATCTCCTCGCGGGTCAGGGTGACGTCCGTGGTGAGGAGTTGGCCGCGCTTCTCCACGTAGACCGGCTTGCCTGGCCCATCGACCAGGATCTCGGTGATCGCCCCATCCTCCATCAAGCGGTCGAGGGGACCAAGGCCGCGCAGCCGGCTGAAGATCTCGGCCACGGCGGCGGCGGGCAGGCGGGGCCGCGCCTCGCGCCCCGCGTGGCGGTTGAACGCCTCCACGGCGGGCCGCACCAGCGCCTCACGGATGTGCCTGTCGGCCTCCCGCACGGTCTGTCCCGCGTTCTCGTCCAGGTAGGCCGTCACCCGTGCCCGCAACTCACGGGCCTGACGATTGATCTCCATGCGCAGCTTGTCCCCGGCCAACTCCTCCTGGCCGAGGATGATCCGCTGCCATCCCTCCGGGTTCTGCTGGTCTCCCTGGCCTGTGTGCCCGTTTTCCCCGATCATGGTTCGCCGTCTCCTTTCTGACGCCCCGCAAGAGGCTCTGTGTGTTCGGCGCTGCCCCCCCGCGCCCATGCCCCGCTGCCGTCACCGCGCGTCGCGCGCATCCCCGTGGACCTCCCGTCGTGGGGCCGCGTGTCCGGAGAACAGCTGGGCCCACAGCCCCCGCGGGCGTGGGGGCAGCACACCGGGCGTGAGCCGGTTGACGATCTCCTCCATGGCTCCCACCAGCGCGCTGGTGCGGTCGGCCCGCTCCGGCGAGAGAATCCAGGGCAGATGCCGGCGCATGGAGAGCCGCCAGCGGCGGGTGTCCTCGGGGAGCAGGCCCAGCACGCCAATGCCGGCGAGCCGGTCCTTGATATCCGCCAGCACCAGTTCGTGCCGCGCATCGGCGACCCGGTTGACCACCAGGCGGCAGCGCGCCGCCGCCAGGCTGGTCGTATTCATCACCTGCTTCTGGCCGTCGGCGCACCGGGTGAGCGCGTCGTCGGTCGGCTCCACGACGATCAACACCCAGTCAGCGAGCGACGCGTACAGCAAGTGATGATGGCTGGTCACGTCCGTGCCGATGTCGATGATCACATCGTCGTAGCGTCCGCGCGCTGCCGTGAGCAGCATCCGCAGGGCGCGATCGTCGCTCGCCAGATCCTTGGCCGCGCCGCGGTCGTGTGGACCCATCAGGAGATGCAGCGTGGCCCCGTCCTGCCTGGGCTCCGCCCCGTTCTGAACGGGCGCCGGGTCTTCCCGCGGCGCGCCGCCGTGGTCCTCTCGCGACGCCGCGCGGGGTGGATACTCCACCACGTAGGGGCCGAGGTCGAGCGGCTCGCCGTCTGGCCAGCCGCGCAGCTCGGCGTGCAGGGGTGTCAGGCCCCGGGACGGGGAGACCGGCAGACCCAGCAGTGTATGCAGCGAGGCGCCGGCGATATCCAGGTCGATGAGCAGCACGCGCCGGCCGCCCCGGATGACCAGCGCGCAGGCCAGGTTGACGGCGAAGCCGCTCTTGCCCACGCCGCCCTTGTCGGAGCGCACCACGATGGCCCGGCCCTCGGGGGCGGCGCCGCCCCGTGGAGCGCCAGGGGCAGGGAGGGGTGTTGCGGGGGCGAGGGTGACGGCCTGCGTCGCCACCATGCGCAGGTCGGCCAGATCAGGTGGCCAGGCCACCACGAAGGGGCAGCCGATCCGCTCGGCCTCGGCCAGCAGGGCCATCGGGTAGGCCTGGCTCAGGCCCGGCTTCAGCAGGTCCTCCCCCGCGTCGCCACGCAGGCTGCGGGGGACCACCAGCACCGTGGGCGCGCCGCACAGGGTCCTGAAGGTGGCAGGAAGGCGGTTGTTGGCCCCGCGCAGGTACGTATGCAGGAGCACGAGGTCGGGCCGCAGGCGCTCGACCGCGGCGAGCAGATCTGGACCGCTGGTCGCCACGGTCAACACCTCCAGGTCCGCCTCCACGAGGGTGGAGACCTCCGCCGTCTCTCCGCCAGGCAGCCCCACCACGGCGCGCCATGGTCCGTGCCGCGCGCGTGGCATCCCCGGGTGGGGCCCGGGCGTCTCCTGCCACGACGCGGCGGTGTTGTCACTCGTCATGGCGTCCAGGATGTCGTCAGAGAGGTCAGTGCTCCGGTACATTGTGTCGCTCCCTTTGGTCAAGCTGCTGTGCTGGCATAGGTCAGGCGCCGCGCGGCGTCGGCGGGGGCAGGGCCCGTGATCAGTGGGTCGGCGGGGGCAGGGCGTAGTGGTAGCGGAAGCGGCTGGCGCTCATGCTAGCCATAGGGCCCGTGGGGTCGTCGGGGCGGACCTGGCCGAAGGCTAGCGCCCCCTCGCGATTGAGGAACAGCAGTGTCGGCGCCACGGCCTTGGAGACGGCCAGCGTCAGCGCCCCGCGATCGGCGTCCACGAACGTGACCTCGGCCGCCGCGTCGATAGGCTGCACCACGAGCTGGCTGGTCCGCAGGCTGCTGCCGGCCCCAGCGGCGGCGGGTGGGCCGTTGTTGATCAGGCCGTAGATGATCACGTGATCGCCTGTTTTCAGGCCCGAGAGGGGCATGGCCATGCGACCGGCGGCGGCCGTGATCAGAATCAGCCCCTTCTTGAGCAGTGCCTCCTCGGAGGCGCCACTCAGGGCCAGGCCGGGGCCGAAGAGCCGCACCTTCTGAATCACCTCATTCTGATAGAGGGGCTCACGCGCCGAACTGCCCAGAACGCGGGGCAAGTCCGCGGCCAGCGCCGTCGTGGGTCCAGGCAAGGAGCCGGCGGGAATCTCCCTGATCGCCACCATGGAGGAGGTAATTGGCTCGGCGATCTGAATGTCCCGTGTGGCCACCAGGACCCGGATGGGCGGGGGCGCCGTGGCGGCGTTGCGGTCCAGCACGGCGTAGACGGCTACCCCGATAGCCAGGGCAAGCACCGCCAGAACGAGCAGGCGGAGGCGGGGAAAGACGGAGATCATGGCCTCTCTCTCTGCCTTTCGGCTTTGGGCGTGGAGCCCGTCGCGCCACGCCGCGCGGCCAGGGTGGGCCAGCGGTGCCTCTCCTCAGGGTCGGGGTCCTTGAAAATGTCCTGGGCGAGCGTCTCGGCGAGCAGTGAGCTGCTCTCCCGCTGCCCGGGAGCGGGGCCTATGCTGGGGGCCTGGGCCTGGGCGGCGAGCAGGTCATGGGACTGGGTGGCCACATGGTGGCGCAGATAGGCGCGCTCCCCAAGGGTGAGCAGGAGGAGCAGGCAGGCGCAGGCGCCGACGACGATCAGAGCTGGGAGTAGCATCTCGTGGGTGGTCCTTCCTTCCGTGGTTGTCGTGGTGCTACGAACGGCCGTCGGGTGGTCACGGGGCGGGCACCGCGCTGCGCGCGCAGGCCCAGAGGTGATAGGTCCAGCCCAGCCCGTCATGGGCGAGGACGCCGATGGCCACATCAGCGCCGTAGCAGACGGTGGGCGACGGCGCAGCCGAGACGGTCAAGGCGGTGTGTGTCGCGGCGACCCGCCGGCCGTAGGTGATCAGCCCCTGCCGGAGCGTGCGATCGGCGCGCGCTTGCGCCGCCTGCTGGTCCACGCGCACCTGGCCTTTGCCCAGGGCGCCGTCGTCGAGCATGCCTGCCGCGTCGAAGGCGGCTGTTTGGACGACGCGCTGGATCTGGCGATAGGTGTCCACCTGGGCGCGCACCTCCAGGATAGCCAGGCCCAGCGGCACGACCAGCAGGGCCAGGAGCACGGCCAGCAGCGTCATGGCCTGCCCAGCGGCGCCCTGGCCTGATGGACGGGCGTGTGGCGCCATTGTTCGGCCTGAACAATGAGCGATTCGCGCCGCCTGGGGATGGGAGAGCACAGGGAAGGCCATACTCACGATCCCCGGAAGGCCGTGGAGACCTGCGTCGCCGTCGCGCCTAACGTGCGCTGCAGGTGGCCCATGATCGGCACAGTGAAATCGTAGTCATAGGTGACGCGCACGGTCACGTCGTCGCCATACGCCGCGGGGAGGGCATGGTCCGTGCCATCGGCGCCCGTGGCCGTGACCGCGACGTGGACCGCCGCGGCAACGAGGCCCGTGCGGCCGGTCAAATCCTGGAGACAGCTGCCCTCACACTGGCCGAGGAGGGCCACTTTCTGCACGTCCTGGCGGGCCAGATCGGCCACCGCCCCGTCGGCGCGCAGCAGCAAGATGATCTGGACAATGCCGAAGGCGACCACGATCACCGCCGGCAGGATCAGAGCGAACTCCACGAGTGACTGGCCAGCCCTGCGCCTGTCCGCTGTTCTGGCCCTGCGCGGGGGCCTGGTGTGGAAAGGGCTCACGGCTGTGGCGCCTCCTGTTTGAGGACGACGGAATAGGTCATCGCCTGCGTCTCGCGGTCCGGCACGGCGATCAGGATCTCGTAGCAGGCTGGCGCCGTGGGCGCGCCACCGCCCGTGTCCAGGCAGAGCGCGTCCGAGACGCGTGGGTGGAGCTGGATGGTTGCGCCCGGGAGGCCGGTGGTCACGGCGGTCTGGATCACCGGCAGGGGGATACTCCCCGTGTCTGGCGTCTCCATCGGGAGCGGCGTGGGCCAGGCAGCGGGCAGCTCGGGCGCGGCACATGTGCCCAGACAGGGATGGAACCCATCCGGGGTGGGCGCGCGCGGCGGCGTGGGGACGAGCGCGCGCGCTGGCCAGGTGGGTGAGGGCACGGCTGTCGCCGTGGGCGGCGTGGGGGTGGCCGTTGCCGTGGGCAGTGGCGTGGCCGAGACGACGAGGGAGACGGTGTACTGCGTGGGCAGCGGCGTCCCCGCGTCGACAGGCACGGGTGTGGTCGTGGCAAGGACGGACACCAGGGGCGGTCGGGGTGTCTGTGTTGGCGTGCTGGTGGGCGTGGGGCCAAGGGCGTCGAACACCAGTGTGCGCGCGGCGGTGACGCGTAGCTCAACCACGCCGCCGTGCTGTAGGAGAGCGTGGATGTCGCAGACCTGGTGGCCCTGGGCTGCCCCGGCCAGGAGTGAGGCCGGCACCCAGTCGATGGTGACGGGCGCCGAGGCCACGGGGTCGATCTCGTGGTGATAGGCTGGCGAGGTGGCATAGGGCGCCGGTGTGGCCGCCGACGGCGCGGGACCGCAGCCAACGGTGCCAACAGTGTAGGCGCCCGGATCGATCCACAGTGGGCTGAGGTGCGCCATCGCCCCACTGTTGGGGTCCCGTAGTGTCAGGAAGGCCCGGTGGGGGTCGCCGTCCAGGGCAGGTGTGACGTGCAGAGGCCGGCCGGCTGGCCAGACGAAGTGGCAGGGATTGGCGCTGCCCCAGGTGGTGGCGACGCGCCGGTCGTCGGCGTAGCTGTCGTCGGCGCGCTTGAGGTAGAGCCAGGCATAGCAGCCGCGGTCTGGATCGAGGCGCAGGGCGGCCTGTCCGGGCAGCGGCGTGGGCGTCTCGGTCGGCGTGTCGGTCGCCGTTGGTGTTGAGGACGGTGTCGCGGATGGCGTGGCCGTCGGCGGCGCTGTGTCCGTGGCCGTCGGTGGCGCCGGGGTCGGGGTTGGCGGCGGTCCCCCGCCTCCACCGGTTTGGGCCCTGATCCCTGGACCGTCCACGGAGTCGCTGCCGATCCGGGAGCCGTCGGCGCTGAAGGTAAAGACAGCTTGCACCGACGCGGCGTACAGGTGGGTAGGTACGATAGCGAAGGCGTTGCCACCGCCGCCGGGCACGTCCTGGGTCGTCGCGCCGGTCCGGTACACCTGCTCGACCAGGGCGCCCGCTGCCTGCGTCGCGGTCACGTCGAGCACGTGCAGGACATAGGACACGCTGGTGGTGGAGCTGTCCCAGGTCGAGCGGTCCGGCTCAGTCCAGGTAAAGCGCAGATGGGTGGGGTCAGGTTGGGTGGGCAGCGGCGGGCCAGGGTTGCTGTAGAAAGTGTAGTAGCGTCCCTCACCCAGGTTGTCGGCGACGCTGCCCTGGCCATCGGCGATTGGCCCCGCGACGCCGTTGTCCACGATGTAGGAGCCGACCAGCACATTGGCCTTGGAGCCGCTGCGTAGGGCGAAGGGCTCGTCCACCGTGACGAGGTAGGTGTAGGTGTCGCTGCCCACGCGCACCGGGTTGGCTACCCTATCCATGACGGTGACCGTGCCGGTCTGCGGCATGTCGTAGCCATCGGTCAGGCTGCTGTAGGAGGCGTATTGAAAGGAGGCGCTGGCGCTGGACTGGCCGGGAGCCAGGGAGGGTAGCGTGATCCCATCGCCGCCATCACCACCGGGCATATTGGCGAAGATGGCGCGCTGCAGCAGGCTTGTGCTGCGCAGGGTGCTGACCAGGGAGCTGGTACTCTTCGCGGGGTCGGCCCCACTGGACTGCGCCGCCGGATTGCCGTTGAAGTAGTAGGTGGACAACAGGTGGGCCACCGTGCCGGCGGCGAAGATGTTGTACGCCGAGTTGTCCGTGGTCTGCGGCGGCAAGCCCCTGATGCCGCTGTTGTCGTACCAGAGCGTGTGCATCCGCGGCAGAGGTTGGCTGGCGGCCACCACCTTCATATTAGTAAAGAACTGCACCTGTGTCCCGTCAGAGTAGGTGTAGGTAACAGCAAGATAGAAAATAGCGGAGGTCTGCCCCCCTGAGACATTCAAGTGAGGGGTTATCCAGGAGCCAGTGTATTCATAGAGCGTTGACTTTGTTCCACCTTGTGTGCAGTCTGAGGCGATGGGTGGTGCGTTACTCGTGTTGGCGGTGCTGAGGCTCCATGAGGCGCCAGGTCCAGCGATCTTGGCAACCTGAAACTGACTGTCGAGCACCAGCACATCTTTGATGGCGGGTTGTTCTATGGAGCCCTTCTGGTCGTAAGCGCCGTTGTAGATTGTCACTACATCGCCTGGATGGACTGTATGCTGCGCTACCCAGGAGTTGGCGCTAAATCCAGCGGCAGTCTTGGGGTCCTCCAGGTTCGTCGTACCATTCGCACAGGGTGGCAGGAAGTGGGCGGATGCTGCCAGCGTCTGGCGGGCTGTGACGGTACTCACAATGCTGATCAAAATCAACAGCATGCAACTCACCATAAAAGCGACATGGGTTCGAGCTGCAAACCGTAAGAGGAGCAGGTGCCCCACGCCGCTCATGGTATCAGGCTCCAGCGAAACAGGCCCTCTACAGCACTGGCGGAAAGGAAGATAGAGGGGCGGGCTGTATCGTCGAGCCATAAACCTAGTGTGCCGCTAGTAGTCACAGACCCGGACAACCAGCCATGGAGACCTCGCATCTTGGTCCACAGGGTAGTCCACGTTGCTCCTCCATTGGCTGTGGCATACAGACCGTTGACATGATCATTGGCCGAGGACTCTAGTTCCACCACCCATGTCCTGCTGTGGCGATCATACAGCGCCTGATCAAGTGCTGCGCCTTGGACGAAACCCGGCAGCGTACGGGTATCTGCTGCTGAGCGCCAGTGCAGGCCCCGGTCGTCGCTGGCATAGATCCCATCAGATCGGGCCATATAGATGGTGCGCGCGTTGAGAACTAGGTTACTTGCATAGCCGCCCTGCCATAGCTTCCGCCACTGTGAGCCGCCATCATCACTGCGGTACAGGAAGGCTTGGGTTGTGTCTTGCACCAGCACATAGACCGTCGCGGGGCGCTGGAGATCAAGCGCCAGCTGCTCAGTCACGTGGTTGGCCGCGCCTGGTGACGCCGGATTGTACTGCCAGGTCGCTCCGCCATCCGTGCTGCGTAGGACGCCCAGGGCGTCCGTGCCGGCGTAGAGGCGCCGGGTATCATGGGGATCGACGGCAAAGCCGAGCACATTGTAGATATGCCGGTACGTCAGGTCCTGCCGGTTTGCCGGTGTGACCACGATGTTGGTGACCAGGGGCGTCCTCGACGCCAGGTTGATGTGTCGCACCAGTATCTCTGTCCATGTCTGACCGCCATCGGTGGAACGCAGCAGCAGGTGATTGGGCCCGCGCACTGCTCTGCTAAAGGGGAACCCTCCGGCCGCGTAGAGAGTGGCGGGACGGTGGGGGTCCACGACCAGTTGGCTCACGCTGAAGTTGGCTGGCCAGCGGGTATGATCCGTCCACGGCGGGTAGTGAGCAACGTAGCCGGGTGACGGCTCTCTGGTGACCCGTTTGGTCCAGTGGGCGCCGTGGTCGCGTGAGACCATGA
>JAABUR0100007623.1_pt1 | contig 12739 bp, 16 predicted proteins | sample 5560091 | NCBI WGS metagenome assembly JAABUR01 (sample SAMN10711879, study PRJNA513375) | rock metagenome | isolation source: Antarctica rocks | place: Antarctica: Victoria Land, University Valley sud
ACATCTTAAAAATAAAGCACCAACCCTTCACCAAAAGAAAATCTGTAGTACACAAACTGGAACACAAAAAAAATGAAACCCAACAACAACGCCTATTACAGTCAGGTTAGCTGCAAAATGGGTTAATATCACTCTTGCATTTGTAAGCCCCTTCTCCAGCTATATCTCGCAAAGGACAGTTTTAAATTCTACTTCGTTCGATTCCGAAGAGTCGAATCGATATTACTCTCGGGCAGTTAAGTTGACTTTGAACTGGGAATTTGGAAGTATGTTTAGTCAGCGCGAGCAAAAGAAGATAAAGAATGACGATGTGAGTGGGCCGCCGAAAGGTTAAGAGTCATTGAGAAAGCAACACCTTACTTCATGTCGATCATCGATACAATATTTCCATCCAGTTTCACCTATCCGTACTTTAGATCGGGAATCCAAACTCCGTACAGATAAAACATCGATATTTTTCCGGTGTTGACGGTACAAAAGCCGCGATTGGGCGAGAAAATCAAACATATTAAGTATTAGTAAGCACTTTTGTTGGTACATGAATTTTCTCAAAAACAATTACTATAAAACTGTTGCAGTTCATATCGCATTTTGGCTGGTATTTATATTTTATTCTGGCTTCGACAACGGCTACTATCATCACGACCATTGGTCGTTCAGGCTGCAGCCCGATGGTATTTGTGATATTCTCATAAACATGATAGTGGTGTATGTTAACCTTTATATCCTCATGCCGCTTTTTTATGCCAAACAAAAACACTTTTGGTATTTCAGTGCCCTTTTATTAGTCTTACTAGTAGGAGGGCTTATTACTCGGTTTTTATGGTGGCGGATCTGGCTGCCGATGGAACCCTTAACTTATCGCTCTAGCGGCGAGGGGTCCAATTATTGGATATGGGTCCGTATCATAAGTGACTCGTTCAGCCATTTCCCGGTACTGGCCGTTACCGTGCTGATAAAAATGATGTTCGATGCTAATGCACGCGAAAAGAAATTACGGGAAATCGAAAAAGAAAAGTTCACTGCAGAGATGGGTCTGCTGAAAGCTCAGATCAACCCGCACTTCTTTTTTAATACTCTGAATAGCTTATATTCTCTTACTTTGGCGCGATCTAAAAAATCAGCGGAGATGGTGCTCCGTTTATCGGACCTGATGCGTTATATGCTGTATGAGGCGAGCGCAAATGCGGTTTGGCTAAAAGATGAAATAGCCTATCTGGAGAATTATATCAGTATTGAGCAAATGCGTTTCGCAGACAGGTTAGACCTTTCGTTTCATTATTCAGGTGATACATCAAATAAGTCCATATCACCCTTATTGTTGCTGCCTTTTATTGAAAATGCTTTTAAACACGGTATTCAGGACAGCTCCGGCTGGATAACCATCGACCTCAAGGTTAATGGTAACTTTCTTTACCTGAAAGTTGAAAATAGTTATACCCTACCCGTCAAAGGTAAAGAGCCGGGACTGGGACTGTCAAATGTGAGGAGACGGCTCGAGCTGGCCTATCTTGGAAAGTATGAGTTAAACGTCAGGCAAAGTGACGATATTTATTCGGTAGATTTAAAAATAACAGTTTTGAAGAAAATCAATTGTATTATAGCGGATGATGAAGCCCTTGCCAGGGATATCATCAAAATGCACATTAAACAGCTGGACCGACTAAATATCGTTGCGGTTTGTGCAAATGGGCTTGAAGTATTTACGGCGATAAAAAACACCCGGCCCGATCTGGTTTTCCTTGATATACAAATGCCGCAGTTAACGGGTACCGACTTGCTGCGTACCATTAAAAATCCGCCGGCAACCATCATTACGACCGCCTTTCCTGAGTTTGCGCTGGAGGGGTACGAACTCAATGTGATTGATTATTTGTTAAAGCCAATTTCTTTCGAGCGGTTTTTAAAAGCTATAGACAAATACGAAACGTGGTTGAATCCAGGCAATAGTAACAACGCCCACGAGGCAGCGCATGGAAGTGTGCACCGTTTCGATCCCTTTATTTATGTAAAAGCAGAGAAAAAAATGGTTAAATTTTGCTCAAGGATATTCTATATATCGAAGGCCTCAAGGATTATATTAAAATATACACTTTAAATGGTGGGGTAATCACACTTCAAACCTTGACCTATTTCACCGAAAGTCTGCCTGCTGATCTATTCATGAGGGTACACAGGTCGTTTATTGTTGCCATAATACACATTGATTCGTTTTCAGCCACTGAAATTAATATCGGAAAAAACTCTATCCCTATCGGAAGCACCTACACGAGGGAGGTCACCCAGAAATTGAACCCCAACCTGTCCTGACCGGTAAAAGCTGCCAACTATCATGGTTTTTCGATTATTTTCGATCAACAGCTATTCTAAAATGATATTTTGTCCTGCTGGGTTCTCCTCAAAAGCCTTGTCGGAAAGGCAGTGACTTCGGCATGCCCCATTATCAAGATTTAGAATCATGAATTGCTATCTATTATGTATGTCAACCCAATCGCTCATAATAGTCAAAGTATCTTGTTCGCCTTTATTTTCCTACCTCCTTGATTTATTTCCAGCCCTTGGGCCCTGCCTTCATTGTCCAACAAGATTGAAATAACGGCATCAGGAACTTCCTTTGCGCTAAATTCCGTTGCGGTGGTGAAAAACATTTTTAATCCATCTGGGGGTTGGTTATTTTGCCAAATACACAGCTCTTCTCCGCAAAACCTGATTGACAGAGTATCCTTTCCCAAAAGGTAATTGCCGGTATATTTTTCGAGCGTTGCCCTAGGTAAAAGGGTTACTTTTTTAAAAACAGGTTTATAAAAGTCTTTCCAGCCATAAACCATCGCAACGCTGTTCACAATTTCAGGTATAATACTGTAATCTTCACCATTTATCATTACAACTACCCCATTTCCATTCCTTAGACTTCCATAAGACGTGCATAAAAAACCTTCGTTGCCGCCATTATGATTAAAATAAGTATCCCCCGGTTTCTTTATTAAAAACACTCCAAGACCGACAGAACTATCTATATAAGGTGTAAGCCGTTTTTGCATCATTTGTTGTGATAATACCTTCGTTGATCTGCCTTCATATTCCAGTTGTGTTTCTATAATATACTTTGCAAGATCAGTGGGAGTTGTCCATAAGCCAGCAGCGGCCTGCTCCGGATATACATTGTATTTTTCCTTAACAGGTGTACCGTCACGATGATAAGCAGTAGCCAGGTTTGTTGTACTGGGCGGAGGTGGTTGAGTAAAAAAACTATTGGTCATGCCAATCGGTTGCAACACTTCTTTCATCAAAAAATCTTCGTATCGCCTGCCTGTTACATCGGTCAGTAACAACTGTGTAATGGTAATGCCGCCACCGGAATACTCTAATTTTTTTGATGGTTCAAACATAGAACGCACCGCCGCAGAATTTGCAGGACGCTCACTGTTTAATACCTGTACCACAGATGGTATTGAATCACCGGGAGTGTAGCCGGCAAAACCGTGCACAGTTAAACCTGCGGTATGACTAAGCAAATTAGCGAGCGTTATCTTTTTGTTTTTTGAAAGACTGTCGTAAGGAAACTTCCATGTTTTGAGGTAGCTATTAATATCCGTTTCCAGGTCTATCTTTCCCTGCTGTACAAGTTTTAACAGCGCAAGGCTGTTTAGCGATTTGCTGATAGATGCAGCCTGGAATCTTGTTTCAGGAGTCACCGGTCTTTTTTCTTCTGCATCGGCCCAGCCATAACCATTTGCCCAATCAATTTTATAGTCTTTTATAACGGCAATACTCACTCCCTTTGTTGTATAAGCGTCCATCTGTTTTTGCAGGTTCAACTTTACCAAGCTGTCACCATATATAATATCCGGAGCAAGACTGTTTTCTACCCGGAGCATCCTGGTTTTTGAAGTGGCTGGAATTTTTTGTGCAGCGGCATTCGCTATAAACAAGATCCCAAGGAGCGAGAGGCAGAGTCGCATACAATATGTTTTATTAATGTCGAAAGTAATGTTTATAGGTAAATAAACAAAGTGCGATGCACACTAAAAACTTCAAATAAAGTATGATGAGTCCATTTTCTAAATTAGTGCAGTAAAAAGAATGGCAATGTACGGATAACAGCGGACGCGGTTGCCACAACTGCCCGATCCTGTTTATGTAAGGTTGCCGAATTAAGTTATACAAGTACAAGCGAGTGACACAACGATGTTTAATCAGGGTGCTATATCTTGTAACATAAATGCTTCTTTAATAAAGCCCATTGTACTGTAACAACATCATTTACCGACTCAATGCGTTCATAAACTTTTCGGGGGTAACGGGTGCCTGATACAATGCCTGAGGGTATAATGGTTTCGATGCTTTCTAAGTCATTAGCGGTAAGATTCACATTTTCAGATGCAATATTTTCTTCGAGGTATTATATGCGTTTGGTGCCAGGTATGGTAATGATATCTTCGCCTTGTGCAAGCACCTGGTCAATGGCTAATTGTGATGGTATGCAGCCCTTTTTCGGCAGCCCCAATTTTTATTTTCTCTTCCTGAAATTCTATGTCTTCTCTTTCAAAGTCTGCTCATACGCCTTTACTTACTATACATCTACGGTGTCAAACAAATAAATTTGAACATCATCATTGTTAGGGGCTAAAATTTTTCTGTCTGCTGCACATGCTTGTCCTTGTGGAGAGGCAAATGCAGTTTTAATTGCATCTAAGCTATCAAAGTGTAAAGTGCCAATGCAATAGGTATCTGAATGTCCGGTTGGTGAAATAATCGGGCTTCTGCCAACATCATACTTTATTAGTCCGGGAAGTTTTTTTGCCAGTGGAATATGTACTTCAAAGTAGTGCTTGTCAAAAGCTTGTATATCTTTTGGTGTTTTGTAAATTGCAATCATTCTTGCCATTGTATTTATTATTCGATTTTTTGCTTACTCTATTCCGTTTCCGCGTTTCGTTACAGGTAAAAAACAATGAGACACAAGGGAGAACGCATAACTCCTAAGCCACTCTAACCAACTCGCAAAATCTTCTCCATCTTACGCCCTTTCGCCAATTCATCCACCAACTTGTCTAAATACCTTACTTGTTGCGTTAATGAATTTTGGATCTCCTCCACCCGATAGCCGCAGATTACACCAGTAATGAGGTGAGCATTAGGGTTTAATGTAGCATTCTGAAAAAACTTTTCGAAAGTTGCTTTTTCTTCAATCAGTTCTTGTAGCTCTTTTTCGTTATAGTTAGTTAGCCACTTGATTACCTGGTGTAATTCTTCTCTCGTTCTACCTTTCTTCTCGATTTTTGAAACATAATGTGGATACACCGAGGCGAATGTCATTTTTACAATACGCTCATCGTGATTGTTTGTATTATTCATACCTTGTTTTTTACATTTCATCCGCACTTGGACCGTACATGCCCGGAACCGGAATATCGAGCAAGCGAAGGTAAACGGCTATTTGTCCGCGGTGATGAATGATATGATTCAACGCCATTGAACGAACGGCCACCATACGGGGAAGTGTCGCAAAGACATGATCGCCGCTACGCAATATAAAATTGGCCTGCATTTTTTCATCGCTTGTATTTTGCAGGGTCTGTACAACTTCATCTAATTTTTGTTGAAAAACGTTCGTTAGTTCTTCCGGTGTTTCTGCATGCGAAGGTTTGTAATGTCCCTTCGCAAAATCAAAGTCATCCATCGTCAAGATGGAATTTAAAAAGCCAGGCAATTCAGCCACATGCGTAGTCAGCCGGCCGAGCGTCATTGATTTTTCATGCCTGCTTCCAGTCAAATTTGCCTTCAGGAACTCTTTCCAACATTCTTTTTGTAGATGCAGCTTCGTGTTTTAATTCTGCAATGAAAGCTTGATTTAGCATATTTATTTGGTTTGGTTTTTATGGCTTCAACAGTGTGTTCAAATGTAGCGGTTATTTCTTTAGCATAGTGCATAGCATATTCAACTTTTGATGCCATTGTTCAATTTGTAGTGAAGCGGATTAACAAGAAAGGGATATGGTTTGGGAAGCAGTGAAAGACAGTTTTCATCGGAGCCGAGTTTAAAGTAGTTGGTGCTTTGATGTGTAGTTGGCAACGAGTGTATCTGGTGAGGAACGATGAAGAGTAGTTCGTTAGTTGCTACTTCCAAGTGCTGAAGGTTCAAAAAACAAAAGAACCTCTTTGATTATTAAGGAGATCCTTAAATTGAAATGGACAATAAGAGAGTTGAACGCCATTTCTTGACTTCTATTTTTAACATCACCTTTTTGCAGAAACTTTCTTAATTTAGATATATATAAACAGACAGATTATGTTGATAGAAAGGACAAATACAGAAGTAATCATCCGGCTTCCAGCTTCGGTAGACACAGCTGAACTTCAAAGGCTTGTTGATTACCTGACTTATAAAGAAGCTACTGCAAATTCAAAAGCGTCGCAAGAACAGGTGGACACACTTGCTAAAGAGGTGAAAAAAGGTTGGTGGAAAGAAAATCGCAGCCGTCTTGTAAAATGAAAAAAATAGTTGTTGACACCAATATTATTTTCAGCTCTTTGCTTAACTCAAATGGAACCATTGGTGATTTAATTTTTAACTCTGACCATGTTTTTGCATTTTATAGTTGCGACTATATGCGATATGAAATCCGAAAACATTGGAAAAAACTACTAAAGATTTCAAAACTGCACGACGAACAATTGCAAGACGCTTATGAAAAGATTCTTACTAAAATCACCTTTATTAACGAAGCTATTATTTTAAAAGTGACATGGCTAAAAGCGGAACAAACCGTTCAAGACATAGACGTTGATGATGTTGATTTTGTTGCTCTGACAAACCATTTGAAAGGTTGTTTATGGACAGGAGACAAGGAGCTTTATGATGGACTAAAAGCAAAGCGCTTTCGTTGTGTATACAACACTGCTGACATGTTCAAACAGCGTGAGAGGCAGACAAGCTAAAACGGTGCTAACGACATGCGTATTGACTAATATTGGGGGGAAGTTCTAGACCTGTTGAAAATAAATCTGTTTGAGGATGCATAAAACGATTTATGCTTTATATAAAATTAGTTAAGCTTTTGGAAAGTTCTCTTTTAGATTCATCGTCGAAAGAGTCCAGGTACTTTTGAGTTGTTAAGGTGTTTTGATGTCCGAGAGCTTCACGGATTTGTTCAATATTAGCTCCAGATTTTTTCATTATCGTAGCTGCACTATGCCTTCCATAATAAGTAGTTACATTTTTATCTATCCCTATTTTCATACTAATTATCTTCATGTACTTATTAGTATTCTTAATAAACTGAGCTACTTTTCTTTTTTGCTCCTCTAAATCATCATTCTTCTGTAGTATATTGAATAGGTAGTCTTCTCTACCGGTATTGCCAGATCGCCACTTGTCAATTATACTTTTCATGGGTTCATTTATGTAACAAGAAATTATAATTTCATCTTCCCTGGTCGAATTCTCTGTCTTTGCTCTAACGAACCTAAGCATATCACCATCAATATTTTTAACCTTCATCAAAGCAATATCCTTAAAGTTAATCCCATTACATAAGTAGCTAAATATCCAAAAGTCTTTCGCTTTTTCTTCAGAGGAATTAAGAGTTGTTTGATATTTATAAATTTGAGCCACTTCATTTTGAGTTAACGCTTTTTTCTTATTACTACCGGAGGGAATAACATACTTGCGTTTTCCAAAAGGATAGTTTTCATCTTTTTTAATCACGTTTTTAGAAATGCCATAGTTATATATTGACCGGAGATTTCTTGTATAGATACCCACGGTAGTTTTTGTATTTCCGCTGCCAAGCATCCACTTTTCGTACTTTTTAAGAAACTCAGGCGATACGTCATAAAAGCCAAAAGTATTTTTGAATTTTTTAAAAGAACTCATCGCAGTAAGATAGCTTTCCTTAGTTTTCAATCTCCCTTCCGCATTGAGCCTTTCCATATATTCTTCGAAGTAAGGAAAAATATCAGAAGCACCTTTGGCAAAGGAATAATAAGCATTTTCAAATTTCTGAAACGTAAAAATACCAATTTCTTCAATTGTTTTATTGGCCTTCGCGTCAATGCCTCGCAGCTTTATATTAATCTCCTTGTAAATTCCTTTTGGTCGTTCAACCATTGCATTTTTGTATTCATCTTCAGTCAGGTCTAATTCGGTTTTATAATCTTTTGGAGTTCTTTGAAATACTACCCTAACCTTGACCGAAAATTTGCCGGATTTCTTTTTATGACGCGTTGCTAGTATTAAATAAGCTGATGCTTTCATTACAGCAAGGTAAAAAAATTTCCAAGCAATTTCCAAGCAGAATTAGGAAAAAGTACATTTTAACTAATGAAGGCACATAAAGCAATTTGATTATAATTGATTGATTGACAATTAGTAGCGGTAAGACAAGATAATTTAAGAAAAGAATGATAAACAGTTTAAATCTGACTCATAATCAGGTGGTCCCAGGTTCAAATCCTGGTGGGCCCACGGGATAATGAAGGAGTTACGATAAGAGTAACTCCTTTTTCATTTTATTCCGACACTTTTTCGACACCTTTTGTAAATTAAAATTACCTCCTACAGATTTATGACAGTTGGTACGCTAAAAAATAATAAACTTCAAATTTTGAATTTATAAGGTAAAATATGAATGAATTTGATGATTGCTACACTGCGGGTAAATCACTAAAGGTTTACTCTAAACCGAACAAACGAGAGACTCGCAAGGGTGGAGTGAGCACTATTCTTGATAGTCAGGGCAGACCTTTTGCTTCAGCGTGTAAGGTAGTGATTCCTTCAAAAGTAGTTTAGCTCTGTAGGACTTATGCACTGATGAAACGGGTGTAAAAGTTAATGGACAAAAAGACTGGATGTGGACCTGGCAAAATGACGACCTTACTTTTATTGTACATTCAGATAACCGAGGCTTTAAAACCATTGAAGATACTTTTATCAACGGCCTGCCTAATGCCACTTTACAACACGACAGGTTCCCCTGTCATTTTAATTGCAACGCCTTACATCATCAGATTTGTATGTCTCATTTACTTCGGGATTTACAATATATAATTGAACTGTACCCTGAATGTAAATGGGCTATCGAAATGAAAGTATTGATTGAACAAGCACTTCAGTTAAAGAAAGAATTAACTACTTCTCAGTATTATGGTGAATGTGAAGAACGACAAAGGTTGATGATTAAGCTGGATGAACTGTTATGGTCAACACTTAATGAAAATCATAGCAAAGCAAGAACGCTTCAAAAGAATTTACTTAAGCACCAACAATACATCCTCTATTTTCTTTACCATCCAAAAGTTCCTCCTAATAACAATGGCGCAGAAAGAGCAATAAGAAATATCAAAGTCAAACAAAAAATATCTGGTCAGTTTAAATTAGAAGAAGGTGCAAGTAGCTTCGCCACTTTAAGGTCAGTTATCGATACCACAATTAAATCAGGACAAAATGTTCCTTGTCTCTTATTGCTAAACTGGGTACTGAATAGTTACAGTTATTTTAATTGCTCTTTCTTTCACACCTGCAGGATCTTTATCAAGCAATTTCAATTGTTGATGTGCTAACTGCACATTTGCTTCATTGCTAAAAATCAGCAATTGTCTATGAGAATAAAATTGTCCCATTATATTACCTGTTATTAATAAACTGGTTATTAAAATACGAAACCTCATTTAAATATATTAACTTTTAAAAAAGTCTTTTTGTAACCTGATTTTAGTGCAAGCCTTAATCTTCAATAATTTCCTTGACCCGTCCTATCTGGCCATCTTCCAGACGTACTTTTATGCCCCGGTGATGCCTGGTCGCGCTTGTCAGTATATCCTTTACAATCCCTTCGGTAAGTACCCCGCTTCGCTGGTCTTTTTTAAGAATAATATTTACCAACATTCCCTGCTTAATATCAGCCCTGATTGTTCCGTCAATTATTGAAATTTTAAAACACTATAGTACCATTGTTCTGACTTGCAGGCAGCAAGTTAAAACCTTCTATTCTTACAGTCTTTACTTTATGCACTGCTGCTTATCACTACAACCATTTTAACCCTTACCTGTATTTTTTACTTAATAACAACTAATAAAAGCGAAAATAAGCGAGCACCTGCGTAGAATACAACTATCTGTCAGCTTTGGTTGTTGTAATGACTATATAATGAAATGTAATGAAAAACATAGTTGTAGTTGGTGGAACAAAAGGCATTGGAAAAAATATTGTTGACCTTTTAGATAAGAGTAATTTGTTTATACTTGCACGCACAAGGAACGAATTGTCCGATATAGCTAACGCTCATTTCATCGGTGCTGACGTTACCCAGCCAACTATTGACCTGGCTATGTTGCCTGAAGTAATTGACGGCCTCGTATATTGCCCCGGAAGCATAAACCTTAAACCCTTCCACCGCCTGACGCAACAAGATTTTCTAAACGACTGGCATATAAATTTCATGGGAGCTGTGAGGATTATACAACAACTATTACCGAATTTGAAGAAGGCGGATACGCCATCCATTATTTTATTCAGCACGGTTGCAGTATTAATAGGTATGCCTTTTCATGCAAGCATTGCAGCGGCAAAAGGTGCGGTAGAGGGATTAACAAAATCCCTTGCAGCAGAGTTAGCGCCAAAAGTCAGGATCAATTGCATCGCTCCTTCTTTAACGGCAACTCCGCTTGCTGAAAAATTAGTCAACACACCTGAAAAAATTGAAGGAGGCGCCAAACGCCACCCACTTCAGCGCATTGGCAAGACCAGTGATGTTGCAGAAATGGCTTGTTTTCTTTTATCTGATAAAGCAAGCTGGATAACAGGTCAAATCATGCATGTGGATGGCGGAATATCAACATTGAAAGTATAATATGAAAATACCGCCCGGGGCAACCGGTTATATTGCCCCAAGATTATTGTTTCTCACGAAATGATCGTTGCCATTTGAAATCCCGGCATTGCAATAAATGTTTTTGTTTTAATGCTCTTTTTATATGCATTAATTGCGACAGAGATTTTCAGTAACAGGTAACTAAATTATTAAAACAAGAAACAAAATGCAAAATTTATAGTGCAATCTTCAAACAAAAATCATTATTGTTTGTAAAGTATACTTGACCAGAGAAAAATATCTCCCTTTCTTCCTAATGGGATTACCAGCAGGTATACAAATTTACAATCAAGGAAAGATTATTCATAAGGTTACACCATTCAATAAAGAGCAGTAACAATTGAAAAATCTGTTGTAGGAAAGTACAAACTTGTAATATTTAATAAGAAATGAAAAAAAAATTTTCAAAAGCCGAACTAGCTATTTTAATACTATCTATCGTTATCATTTTTATATCAGAGTATTATTATACAATATTAAAAGATCATGACAGGGCAATCTTTATTGGGTTGTGGCCACCTACTATGTTAATCCTGCTAATTTACCTTAACTCTAAAAAAAATCAATAGATGGAAAATTTGGATCTGATCATATTAACGACAATTGTAGTAATTGTATATGCTATTTTTTCTATTTCATTATTAAAGGGATTTGGCAGTAAAGACGGCATAAAAGGAGCTAAAATAAAGACAAGTGAATCGATTACTAAAAATTAAATAGCTATAGCTGAATTAACTATTTATTCCTCGTTAAAACTCCCACGCACTCTCCAGATATCTCCTCAATATCTTTCTTTAATAAAAGTAGGTTTGACTAAGTTGTAATACTACCGCGACTTCTGCGACTTCTGCCTTTGTATTTCATTATTTATTCTGAGGAAATTAAAGCGCCTCTGCTCTTCCCTACAGTAGTACAAGAGTCATATTGAAAAAACAATCGGAAAAATCGGCTGTTATCGTTTTCCGAGGTTTTTTTCTTTTCTTTTCTGGACAAGTAAAAAAGAAAAGAAAGATGACTAAATGAACAAATGTGTATCAGATATTTAAACTCGATATTGGGCCACAAGCAGTTGCTTCCCCAAAAGTATTCCGGCCTGGCTGTCTCTGGCAATGACGAAGCACCCTTTACATCTTCAACTGCCTAATCACCTCTCTAAAACTCCCCAGCGCACTCTCCAAATTCTCTGCTATCTCCTCCGCCAATACATCAGGATCAGGAAGATTATCTAAATCAGCAATTGATTTATGCTTCAGCCAGGTGATGTCTAAAGATGTTTTATCACGGGCAACAATCTCATCATAACCAAACTTCCTCCACCTTCCTTCAGGATTATCAACAGCATGATAAGTTTCAACACGCTTATGTCTGTTAGCAGAATTATAGCATGTAATGAACTCCTGCAGATCACCCAGCTTTAAAGGGTTCTTCTTGAGGGTGTGGTGAATGTTGGTGCGGTAGTCGTAGAACCAGATCTCTTTTGTCAACGGGTTCTTTGCTGCTGGGTTTGTTGTCGAAGAAGATGACGTTTGCTTTTACACCATTTGCATAAAAGATACCGGTCGGCAAACGAAGGATGGTATGAACATCTGTTGTTTCCAAAAGCTTCTAACGAACGGTCTCACCTGCACCGCCTTCAAACAACACATGTCTGAATCAGGATTTGCAGGATGTAAGGATTTACAGAATTTTATTTATCCTTCGTTTGATACTTTGGATTGAACACCTTCTTGTACTGTAAACTTGTAGCACCAAAATTTATCAGTAATCCAACAGGAAAATCACAAGCTACAACATAGTTTTTTGCTTGAGCAAGATGAACATCCTCAAGTTTTATTAAAGCTTTTAATTCAACCATTATTTTATC
>JAABUR0100007625.1_pt1 | contig 12738 bp, 13 predicted proteins | sample 5560091 | NCBI WGS metagenome assembly JAABUR01 (sample SAMN10711879, study PRJNA513375) | rock metagenome | isolation source: Antarctica rocks | place: Antarctica: Victoria Land, University Valley sud
CGCCCCACCCGCTGAACAGCGCGCTCGAGCCACCGCCCTTGGAGGCCGGCAGCCCGCCGTCGCGGTTCTGCGTGCGCTCCAGGTAGCGCGCCGCCTTGGCTGCCGGGGTGGCGCCCCGCGCCTGCGGCGCCGCCACCGCTCCGACGGCGAAGGTCGCGACCACGGCCAGCAGCGCGGCCGCGAGGCCCGGCCCGACCCGGGTGCCGGCCGGGCTCGCAGCCGCCTCCTCCCAGGTGAAGTCAAACCGGCGCCGGTAGCGGCGCAGCATCCGGATGAAGGTGGGGCCGATCACGAGCGCGAAGCCTACGTTGCCGATCACGTGGGCGAGGTTGTAGGGCAGCGACGTGCCCGCCACCGCCGCGTAGCTGCCCGCGGTCTGCTCGGCGGTGAAGCTCCACTGGTAGATGTCCATGAAGGCTCCGAAGCCGGCGCCGGCCAGGGCGCAGGCCACGGCGAGCTTGATCCGGCCGGGCTCGCGCCCCCTGCTCAGGCGGGCCAGCAATGCGCCGCCGGCCCCCACCCCGCCCCAGGCCACCATCTGCCACGGCGTCCAGGGACCCTGGCCGAAGAAGACGTTCGAGGCCAGCGCCGTGACCGCCCCGACCACGAAGCCGGGGACACCGCCGAGGGCGTAGCCGGCGAACAGGACGATGTCGGTGGTGGGCTTGACGTTGGGAACCGCGGCGAAGGCGAGGCGACCGACCACCGCCAGCGCGGCCATGGCGGCGACCAGCGCCACCACGCGCGCCGGTGGGCGCGTGCGCTCGTACCAGGCAAAGCCGAGCGCCAGCACCAGACCCAGGAGGGCGTAGGCCACCAAGGTCACGTCACCAGCTCCTTGGCCAGCACCCGGGCCTTGGCCAGCACCCGGGCCCCGTCGGAGGGGGTCAGCGCGCCGCCCGCCCCGCCGAGCACGCGCGCGGTCTCCGTCGAGTAGTGCCAGCCGCCGGCCAGCACCTGATCGGCCGGCCCGTCGGCGATCACCTCACCCTGTCCCATCAGCACCACCCTTTCCGCCAGCTCGGCCGCGAACTCCGTGTCGTGCGTGGCCACCACCACCGCCGCGCCGCCCGCGGCCAGCTGCACCAGTCGCCCGGCCAGGGCCTCCTTTCGGATCCGGTCCATTCCCCGCGTCGGCTCGTCCAGGCAGACCGCCGCGCAAGAGGCGCCGCCCAGGACCACTTCGAGCGCCAGGCGCTGGCGCTCGCCGCCGGAGAGGTCGCGCGGGTCCGCCTCGCCGCGGTCGGGGATGCCGGCGGGCTCGAGCGCCTGCTCCCCCGCCTCGTCGCGCACGTGGTCGTGGATCAGGTAGTCGCCCGGATTCTGCAGCAGCAGCGCCACCTCGCCCGTTCGGTCGACCCGCCCCCGGGTCGGCTTCACCAGCCCCCGCAGGTGACGCAGCAGCGTGGACTTTCCCGCGCCGTTGCGTCCCATGAGGGCCACCAGCTCGCCGGGGTGCAGGTCCAGGTGGATCCCTCGCAGGACCGCGGGGCCGTCTTCCATCTCGCACCAGAGATCGCGGCAGCTCACGGCCGGAGCGGGCTCCCCGCGCAGGCGTCCCAGCAGCGGCCGGCGCGCGTGCGACTCGCGCGCGGCCGGCTCGTCGGCGGGCGCGGGGGCGAGGCCCGCGGCGCGCAGCGCGTCGCGGGCCTCCTTGACCGAGGTGGGTGCGGGCCCTAGGCCGACCGCGGAGAAGAGGCGGGCGACGGGGCTGGACAGAGGCCCTCCCCGCTCTGTGTCCCAGGCGAGGAACGCGCGCGGGTCGGAGTCCTGGACCACCTCCGCGTCCTCGATGACCACGACCCGGTCGGCGGCCGCCAGGCAACGCTCGAGCCGGTGCTCGGCGATCACGACGGTCGTGCCCCACTCCTCGTTGATGCGGCGCAGCAGCCAGATCAGCTCGTCACCGGCCACCGGGTCGAGCTGGGAGGTCGGCTCGTCGAGCAGCAGCAGCCGCGGGCGGCCCACCAGCGCGGCGGCGATCGCCACCCGCTGCAGCTCGCCTCCGGACAGGGTCTCGGTCCGCCGGTGAAGCAGGCCCGCCACGCCCATCGTCAGAGCCACCTCCTCGACCGCCCGGGCGATGGCGGTGGGCGCATCGCCGCGGTGCTCCACCGAGAGCGCTATCTCGGCGCGTACCCCGCCCATCACCACCTGGGACTCGGGGTCCTGGAAGACCGTGCCGCACACCGCCGCCAGCTCGGCCGGACCGTGGTCTGACACGTCGAGGCCGCCGACCATCAGCTCGCCGCGGGCGGCCCCACCGTAGAAGTGGGGGATCAGGCCGCAGAGAGCCCGCAGGAGCGTCGACTTGCCCGACCCCGACAGCCCGGCAAGAACGGTGAACGATCCCTCCTCCAAGGCGAGCGAGACGCCGGTCAGGGCGTCGCGGTCGCGCTCGGGGTAGCGGTAGCCGAAGCCCTCGGCGCGCACGAGCGGGTCGAGGAGCTCCTCAGCCACGCGCCACCCCCAGCCGCGTCGAACGGCCCGCAAACGGCAACGCCGCGCCCGCCAGCACCAGCCCGCAGCACGCGAGCTCCATCCCGCCGACCGGCGCCTCGAACGTCGGGTACTGCTGTACCCAGCCCGCTCCGGCGATCCGCAACCCGAGCGCCCCGACGGCCACGATCGCCGCCGCCAACATCACCCGCACGTCGTGCCGCGATCGGCGCCGGGGCCGGGCACGGGGCCGCACCGCGGCCCCGTAGCCGCGCACCTCCAGTGCGGCAGCCACGTCGACCGCCCGCTCCAGCGCCCCCGAGACCGCGGCGCGCGAGACCTCCAGCCGCCCCGGCGGCTGGCGCCGACACCGCGACGCGTCGCTCATGCGCGCCGCGTCACGGGCCAGCACCGGGACCAGCCGGGTGGCCAGCACCGTGGTGAGCGCCGACCGGTACGAGAGCCGCCGCAGCAGCGCCAGCACCTCGTCCTGGTCCACGCACGCGGAGAACAGGGCGAAGGCCATCGCGAAGGTGGTCACCCGCAGGGCAGCCACGCCGCCGGCGACCAATGCCTCGAGCGTGATGTCGAAGCGGTGGCCGAGGACCGTGTCACCCCGGATCAGCAGCGTGGCGCCCTCGCTGTAGACGAGCGGGTTGACCAGGACGATCAGCACCGCCAGAGGCAGGGCGAGGCGAAGGGCCCGCAGCAGCTGTTGCCCGACGCCGGCGGCCGTGGCGGCGGCGACGATCGCGACCAGCGTCGCGCCGAGAACCAGGGGGTGGCCGTAGACGGCGCCGACCAGCGCGAAGGCCAGGCACAGCGCCGTGGTGGCGCCTGCTCCGGCGGCGTGCAGCGGACTGCGCCGGGGCTGGTAGACCGGCACGAACCCCGGCTTCATCGACCCGCTCCCACCGGCAGCTTGACCGTCTCCCCGCGGGCCGGTGCGGCCACCGCGAAGGCGTCGCGCAGCGCGGCGGGGCGAAACGCGCGGGCCGCGTTTCGCACACCCCGTGGCGACCCCCCGGTGACTACCCACACCACCTCCTTGTCGGTCGGGCGAAGCGCCGCGACCAGGCCCGAGTCCGGACCCTCGGTCCGGGCGACCTTGCCGCGCTGGTCGAGCAGCTCCAGATCCCGGCCGGCGTAGCGGGCGAACACGCCGCTGCGCTTGGGCCCCTGCTCGATCGCCTTCACCGAGAACAGCTCGCGCGCCCGCGGCCAGGTGGCCACGACGACGCGGGCGACGTTCTGCACTCCCGAGGTGCCGAGCGTGGCCCCCGTGGCCCGGACCCCCTCCTTCCCCAGCGTGTCCTTGATCTGCCTGCACGCCTGAGAGTCGGCGTCCTCACACTCCACGCGCACGGGGAAGCGCTTGCCGTCGATGCCGTGCACGAAGGGCTCGGGAAAGGCGCCCACCATCGCGCGTGCATCCTGCGCGGCACGCCAGTAACGGTAGTCCCACTGCACCACGTCGCCCGGGTGCAGGTCGTAGTCGGCGGCGCCGCGGTCCGAGCCGATTCCGTTCACGTAGAAGAACCAGTCCTCCCCACCGCCGCGGCCCTTGCCCGAGAGGCCGTCGATCGACTGCACGAAGCCGCCGCCGTAGCGCGTCGTGATCTTGTTCGATGCCCGCAGGAAGCGCATCACCGTGTCCCCCTCACGCACGGTGGCCGCGGAGCCCTGCGACAGACGCCGCTCGCCGAAGTCGCGGGTGACCCGCAGCTCGACGCCTCCCCCGGCCTCCTGTGGACCGGCCCCCACGCCACAGCCGGCCACGGCGGCCAGCGTCACCGCCGCGAGCAGCCCGGCCAGGGCGCGGCGCGTCATCAGCGAACGGTGGCCCTGACCGGGAAGGATCGGATCGACCCGCTCTTGGCGGCGGTGAACGCGCGCCGGCCCGCGGTCGCGGCGACGACCGCCGAGCCGTCGGCCGAGGTGGTGGCCGACGTCCCGCCGGAGGCCTTCACCGACACGCCGGCCTCGGGGCGGCTACGGCCCTCGTCGTCGTAGGAGCGGACCCTGGCCGTGGCCGTGCCCGGCGCCGAGCCGTCCGTCACCTTCAGGGTCAGCGTGCGGGGGCCGCTCTGTCCCTCGAGCGAGCCGTAGTACCACGTGACCCTCTGGCCCGTGCGCAGCCGACCGCTGCCGAAGGGGCCGGAAGGGTCGGCGGCGCCGGCGGATGCCAGCTTGTTGCCCACCTTGTAGAGCCAGCCGCTCAGTCCGCGGGCCCGGTCGGAGGCGATCGAGCTCACGTACAGCTGCCCCCCGAAGCTGCGCAGCCCGATGCGGCCCGGCCGCGAGCGCGCCAGGGCGGCCAGCGGGGTGCCGGTCCCAACCGACCGGCGGCGAGAGCCCACCTTCACCTTCAGGCCCGCAGCCCTCACCGTCCTGAGCTTCGCCCGGCCGCTGTTGAACACGACCATCTGCTTCACGGGCGGAGCCTTGCGCGCCCCCTCTGCCGTCTGGGTGGACCCCCCGGCCGCCTGAGAGGAGGCGAATGCGGCCAGGACGAAGCCGGACACCACGAGATGACGCGTTGCGCGGTTCTTCGAGCTCTTCATGGATCGCCCTTTCCTCGAGGGTCTGTCGATCGCGGCCGGAGTCAGGTCTCCTGGCTTCGGGCTCAGCGCCGCGCCTTCCCGGTCGGCCGGAGGGCCTCCCAGTGGCTCTTGCGACGCATCGGCGCCCGGTCACAGTGGCGGGACCGCGCCGGCTTCTCACCGGACTTCCCTTCCACCGACCGTGTGGACTTTCCAAGCGAGGATACAGCGGCTCGACCCGCCGCGCTCGCGCCGGTCAGCCGCGCCGGGCGAGGGCGTTCGCCACGCCGCCCAGCAGCGCCACCGCGCTGAGCGCGAGCAGCGTGGCCACGGCGACGAAGGCGGTGTGCTCCTGGGCGTAGCCGACCAGGTCGCCGAGGCGAAACGCCACCACCACGGTCGCCAGCCCGACCGCCCCGGCGACGCCCACGACCAGCACCGCGACCAGTCCCGCGCCCGCAAGCAGGTCGGCGACGGCACCGGTGCGCCGCACCAGCGCGCTGCGGCCCGTCCTCTCGGGGAAGCGACCGTCCGCCGTGCGCAGGCCGGCCAGGAGCACCAGCGCCCACCCCGTGGCCAGCAGAAAGCCGCCGATCACGTCGCTGGGGAAGTGCCAGCCCATCGAGATGACCGAGAAGGACACCGCCAGCGCAAGAGCCGAGCCAACGATCAAGGCGGCCGGCCGCAGCCGCGGCGCCACGACGATCATCAGCGCCAAAGCCAGCGCCATCGAGGCCGTGGCGTGGCCGCTGGGAAACGCCGCCGGGTCCACGCGCGCACCATCGACCACCTCGTCGGAGCGTGGGTAGGCGAGCAGCGCCTTGAGCGCCTGGCTCGAGACGCTGGTCAGGCCGACGAGGACAAGGACGACCAAGGCGACGCGTGGCCGCCCGCGCGCGAGCGCGACCGCGGCGAGGACGGCGGCCGCCAGGACCACCGGCAGCGGGTCGCCGAGCAGGCCCAGGCGCTGGGTGACCGGGGACACCCGCCCGCCCTGGAGCCCGAGGAAGCCCTGGAGCGCCGAGGCGTCCAGCCAGCGGGCCTCCGACGAGCCGTAGGCAAGCGCGAGCATGACCAGGAAAGCGCCCGTGCAAAGAGCCGCCCCCATGAGGAGTGCTCGGGGTCTTGAGGCCATACGGGCAAGCTAGCGACCGGGCGCGGCGCCGCTACACTCTTCAGCCGCGCCGCCATCGTCCAGGGGACTAGGACGCCGCCCTCTCACGGCGGAAACAGGGGTTCGAATCCCCTTGGCGGTACCTCTGACGCCGGCGTCAGGCCTGCGCCATTCCCAGCACCGGCCGCAGATCCTCGAGTCGGTCGAAGAGCATCCACACGTAGTTGGCGGCGCCGCGCTCGCGAGCGGAGTGCAGGTCGACGAGGTCCGGATCGTCGCGGTAGCCCTCGAACGCGGAGAGCGACTCCCACTCGACCAGGATCATCACCTGGCGCGCCTCGACCTCGCCGACCACCCGCTCGTGGAAGCGGCCCATCGCCACCACCCGCCCACCGTGGCGCTGCACCTCCGCCGCCGAGGTGCGGGCGTAGGCCCCGTACGCGTCGGCATCGGCGACGTCGAAGAGGTTCAGGGCGTAGACGGGGTGATCGGTGTCGGGCAAGGCATTCCTCCGTAGGTCGCGCCGGCTCGCCAGCATGGCGAAGTCCGTCTGCTCAGGTGCTGCGGACGCCTGCACCCCTTCGTCCACGGCGCGCGAGCCGCAGGGGTGAGGGGACGACGACTGCGGTAGGGTCCCGATCCATCATAAGGGCCGGTGGCTCAGGGAAGTCCGGTGAGAAGCCGGCGCGGACCCGCCACTGTGACCGGAAGGCCTTTCGCACGCCGTAGGCAGCCACTGGGATCGACTAGGTCCCGGGAAGGCGCGGAGGACCACACCCGGGAGTCAGGAGACCTGCCTCCGGCCAAAGCCTCGAAGCCCTCGGGAAAGGGGTGGCTCCTCCATGAGACGACGTAATACCTACCTGGCCTGTGCCGGCGCAGCGATCGCGCTGGCGGCACCCGCCGTCGCCACTGCAGCGCCTACCGCCGTGAACGTCCGGATCGAAGGTCGAACACAGACGCTGTTCGACGGTCCCGTGACCACCGATGGCAAGGTCCTCACGACCGCCAGCGGAGGCACACACAAGTGCGACGGCACGAACAACGGCGCAAACCCAACACCCGGCGGGACGCCGACCACGGCGCTGAACGACGCCACCGTCCAGGGCGGATTGACCTGGGACGCGGACTACTTCGACAGCTTGAAGGACTACTTCGTCACCCGCGTCGGGCCGGACCCACAAACCAGTTCGGAGAACTGGTTTGTATACGTAAACGACTCGCAGCTCGAGACGGGCGGCTGCCAGCGGCTGGTCAGGGCCGGCGACAACGTCCTCTGGGTCTTCGATGCGTTCAACAAGGACGGCCTACTCCGAGCATCCGGCCCCGAGTCGGCCACCACGGACCAGCCCTTCCAGGTCCGCGCGACTGATACCAACGGGACGCCCCAGCAGGGGGCGACCATCGGATCGGCCACCACCGACGGCGGCGGCCTGGCCACCCTCAGGTACTCGACGCCGGGCATCTACCGGCTCAAGGCCGAGAAGCCTCGCTACGTGCGCTCCAGGGCCATCACCGTCTGCGTCGATCCACCCCAGGCCGACCCGTGCACGACGGGCGACAAGACGGCCCCCGACGTGCGGCTCGACGTGCCGCCGATCTCCAGCTCACTCTCCCGCTTCGGGTCCGTGCGCGCGAGTTGGCAGGGCGATGACGGCGCCGGCAGCGGAATCCGCCGCTACCGGGTGCAGTACCGGCGGGCCGACGGCAAGGGCTCGGCGTTCAAGCCGCTGGAGAACGACTCCGCCGTGACCCAGGGCGCGTTTAGGGGAAGCCAGGGCGGCGCCTATGAGGTGCGCGTCCAGGCCTTCGACAAGGCGAGCAACGCCAGCGTGCAGAAGCAGGGGCTGAGCCTGGTGCCACTGGACGACCTGAGCGATCGCTTGTCGCTTTCGCGGCAGTGGCGCCAGCTCAAGCGCCAGGGCGCCTACCAGCGCTCGGTCAGCCGCAGCAGGTCCAAGGGCGCAAGGGCCAGCCTGAAGTTCACAGGCTCCCGAATCGCCCTGATCACACGCAGGCTGCCCAAGGGTGGCCGCGTCCGGGTGAGCGTCGACGGCAAGTCGAAGGTGATCAGCCTGCGCGGCAAGCCGGCGTTCCGCAAGGTGCTGTTCAGCTCACGCAAGCTGGGCAAGGGCCAGCACCGCCTGAAGCTCACGACGCTCTCGAGCCGGCCGGCCGAGATCGACGCGGTGGCGATCAGGCCGTAGTCAGCGCCTCACGCCCGTGGGGCTGGTCGTAGTCGAGGGTCGGCCCCACGGGCACGATGCGCATCGGGTTGATCTGCGGATGGGTCATGTAGTAGTGGCGCTTGATGTGGTCCATGTTCACGGTGTCCCGGATTCCGGGGACCGACAGCAGGTCGCGCAGGTAGCCCCACAGCGCCGGGTAGTCGACGATCCGGCGGACGTTGCACTTGAAGTGGCCGTTGTAGACGGGGTCGAAGCGCAGAAGGGTGGTGAACAGACGCCAGTCGGCCAGGGTGGTCTGGTTCCCGAACAGGTAGCGCTGGTCGGTCAGGCGTTCCTCCAGCCGGTCCAAGGAGACGAACAGGGCCGTCACGGCCTCCTCGTGGGCCTGCTGATGGGAGGAGAAGCCGGCCTTGTACACGCCGTTGTTCACCGTGTCGTAGACCCAGCCGTTGAGGTCGTCGATCTCCGCCCGCAGCGCCTCGGGGTAGAGGTCCACGCCCGGAGTGGCCCAATCGTTGAAGGCGTCGTTGAGCATCACGACGATGTCGGCGGACTCCTGGTTGACGATCCGGCCGCGCTCGCGGTCCCACAGCACGGGGACGCTCACGTGGGCGTCCCAGCCGGGAACGGTCGCCTCGTAGGCCTCGCGCAGGAAGGAGAAGCCGTTCACCGGATCGGGCTCGGCACCGGGCACGTCGCGGAAGGCCCAGGAGCGCTCGTCGCGGATCGGGTCGACCACCGACAGGGAGATCACGTCCTCGAGCCCCTTGAGCCTTCGCACGATCATCGTGCGGTGCGCCCATGGGCAGGCGAGCGACACGTAGAGGTGGTAGCGCCCCGGCTCGGCCGCGAAGCCCGACGAGCCGTCTGCGGTGACCCAGTCGCGGATGGTGGCGGCCTGGCGCTCGAAGCGCGCGCCGGCCGGCGCGGTGGTGTCGGTGCTGGACATGGCTTCCAAGCTAGCGCCTGCCGTTCACGCCCCCTTCACACCGGGATCACTTCTCCGTCACCGCCGCGCGGTCGTTCGAAGGCACGATCTTGCGCAATGAGAGAGAACGTGGTCGGCAAGAGCAGGCACTACGGTCGGCTCGCCTTCATGGCGGTGGTCACCGCGTGCCTGCTGGCCTTCGTCTTCAGCCAGGCCGCGAAGGGACCGGCCGGCATCCCCGCCGTCGTGATCTACTCGTTCGCGGCCGGGTTCGGCCTCGAGTTCGTGTGCGCGAGCTGGACGGGGCGCGAACGGGCCGGGCGGCGTTCCTCCCTGCCCCGCTAGGCCAAGTCCCTCCCCGGCGCGGGATCCGGCGATGCTAGGTTGTCGCCGCGATGCGAGCGCGTCGTGCGGACATTCTCAGAGCATCGCCACGAATGTTCGCGTCGGACCTGCTGGACCGCCTCTCGCGCGTCCATCCCATGGTTCCGCTCGTGTTGTTCACCCCCGCCATCGCGGTGACTTTCGCACTCGGACAGCAGGACACCGGACCCTACGCGGTGTCGGCCTGGCTGTTCGGCGGCTACGTGTTCTGGACGCTCACCGAGTACTGGATGCATCGAATCGTCTTTCACTTCGAGCCCGAGCGCGGCCTCCCGGCGCGCCTGCACTGGATCATCCACGGCGTTCACCACGACCATCCCAACGACCCGATGCGGCTGGTCATGCCCCCCTCCGCCAGTGTCCCCCTGGCGCTCGGCTTCTACGCCCTCTTCCATCTTGTCACCGGGGGGCCGCCGGCCGACCTGCTCGCCTCCGGCTTCCTGGCCGGCTACCTGCTCTACGACATGACCCACTACCACCTGCACCACCGCACGGCGCGCACCCGTCTCGGCCGGCTGCTCCACGAGCTGCACATGCGCCATCACTTCCAGGACGACACGCGCGGCTTCGGCGTCAGCTCCCCGTTCTGGGATCACGTGTTCGGCACGCCGCCGAGGCGGCGGCTCGGAAGCTAGGACTTCGGTCCGATGAACTGGTCCATCCGGGCTACATCGGCCTTGCGAGAGACGTAAACAGTGTAAGGAGCCGTGGTCCAGTGCAGATCGAGCAGGTCGCACGCCCACGCGAAGATGATGCGGATATCGGCGGTGGACGCGGTTGCGAGGCGCCACTGCGCTCACGGCAGCTTCACACTCTTCGACTATCCCGAGGTAGCGAAGATCGAGGTGAATCTGGATCCTGTACACCCCTCGTGGGTGAGCAGATATGCAGCCATCGCCGAGGTACAGGCCCAGGAGGTAGACGTAGGCAGGCGGCAGATCGCCAAGCTCTCGTGCCTCGGTGCCGAGTGCCCGCGGCCCGACCGGCAAGTGGCCGTCCATCCATCCACGCACGGTCGACCGCGGCAGACCCGCCCGACGTGCGATGGTCGACGCACCGAAGCCGCTGGTCTGAAGCCCGAGCACCGCGGCGATTTCGCCTCGACTTCGCATACGAACACATGTTCCCACGCGGCTCGGACGCTCGAAGCAAGACGAGGGTCGGTAGATTGAAGCCTCAAGCGGATGTGGCGGAATTGGCAGACGCGATGCGTTCAGGTCGCATTGCCCCAAAAGGGCGTGGAGGTTCGAGTCCTCTCATCCGCATGGTGGTGGCCGCAAGCCGCTAGGGACTGGTTCTGGGCCCGGCGCGCTGTTTGCCTCGCCTCGTCGCGCGTTTGGCGTTGCGCGCGTGCCACGCTCGGTCATGGCCGACAAGGGCCTCGCCGTCAAGCGCGTCATGCAGATGCACTCCGACGACGGAGTGTTCTCGGTCATGCCCTTCCGCGGCGCCAAGGAAGAGCCCGAGCGCGCAGCCGCGCTCGACCCGACGGGGGCGCACCCCATGGCGCCTGCGCCAGTACCACCGCGCCGAGCTCAAGCCCGGCGGCAAGCAGGCACCGCTCCCGCGGCCCGCGCCGCCGCGCGCTGACCGAACTCCCCGCTGACGCGGGCGCGCTGCCGCCCGCAAGCTGCTGAGCGACTGCGCGCTCGCCCTCGGCGTCACGCTGAAGGACTCATCGAGGACCACTGGCGTGAGTGACTCGTCCTCGACGGCCCCCGTCCCGAGCCACCAGAGCCGAGCGAGCTGTGGCGCACTCCGCAGGACGTGGACTGGGCCTGAGGGTCCTTTGTCGTCCGATTGTAAAAGTGTCGTACGATATATGCTAGTGTCGTGCGACACTGACGAGAGGGTACGACGATGAGAACGAAAAGAGTGACAGCGAACGAGGTCCGTATCCCCGACCTCAACGACGGGGAAGTTGTTCTCATCGAGCGCTACGGCAAGCCGTACGCGGCCGTCATCACAGCGAGCGAGCTGGACCTCTTCCAGCGCCTGCTCGCGATGTTCGGCGAGTTCCAGCCGAGCGAGCTGTCGCTCTCTGATGCCGAACTTGCGGTGCACCGCAGATCCGAGGCTGGCGAGGACATCGAGGAGTTCGATTTCGGCCTCCTCGAAACCAACGCCCCTTGAGCACCTCCGAGGCCCGCGGCTACCGCGGCGCCGTGGTCTGGGCATTCACGACATTCCAGCCCGAAGCCCCGTTCGATCTCGTCGGCACCGACGAGGTCGAACGCTCCTACAAGACATCGCGGGAAGTCGCTTTCGCCATCAGGAAGGGTGAACTTCCTGACATTCCGGCCTTTCCCGTCGACGCGAAGATACGCCCGGCCGTGTTGCTGCAGGACCGCCCCCGCGGGGCGCTGCCCGAGTACGCTGCGCTCAAGCTCGCCCGCTTCACGAAGCTGAGCGAACAAGAGCAGCAGGCCGTCCGTGACGGCGAACGGCCAGCGCTGTTCTACCTGACGCTGAACAAGAGCAAGTACGGGCTCGCCCAGGAGAACGCCATCGACATGAACTCGCTCGTGCGAGTCCACAAGTCCGCCATCGTCACAACGAAGCCAGTCGGGTACCTCGACGAGAACGAAATAAACGTCCTCGGCCGGCGTCTCGCGACCTTCCTGGACATCGACCTTGCGCCCGTTATCCGGGCGGGAGTCGAGGAGCGCTTTCAAGCCCTTGTCGACGCCCAGCAGCAAGCGAAGCGCTCGTCCTAACTCGCACGCGGTCGCGCTACGGCGCTGCCCGCCGAGGCCCCACCAGCCTGATGGAACGCGTAGCCGAGGCGCCCGCCGGGTAGCCCCCACCCATGCGACTCGAGACGCCAGGACCCCCGGGCCCAGAGCCCGGCCCCGCACCACCAGGTCCCCCACAGCCAGGGCAGCCACCCGACCCCACGCCGCCGGAGCCGCCACCGGACCCGGTTCCCGCCCCGGCCCCCGACGTGCCCGGCCCCGCTCCGATCCCAGACCCGGCGCCGAGCATCTGAGGCCTTCGCCCGCCCCACCGGAGCACCCGGCATAGACTCGCCGAAGACGACCCGAAAGGAAGACACACATGGCTTACGAGGTACCTGACCTGCCCTACGCGTACGACGCGCTGGAGCCCCACATCGACGAGGCCACGATGAAGGTGCACCAC
>JAABUR0100007626.1_pt1 | contig 12737 bp, 14 predicted proteins | sample 5560091 | NCBI WGS metagenome assembly JAABUR01 (sample SAMN10711879, study PRJNA513375) | rock metagenome | isolation source: Antarctica rocks | place: Antarctica: Victoria Land, University Valley sud
CGAGCGCGGCCACGATCGGACCCGGATCCCCGCCGGCGAAGTACGGACGCGCGGTCAGAGGGGCGCGTGAGGCATCCAGCAGCGGGACGCGGGGCATGGGTGGCGCGACGGCCTCCGCCAGTACCTCCGTGTCCGGCGCCATGCCGACGATAGAAACACATCGCGAGCCGGGTTGCCACACGGGGAAGGGACGGTCATCGGAACTTCAGCCACCGACGACGCTGCGCCCGGCTGGCGGTCCGCACCACTGCGACCGGTTCGGACCCTACGGTGCGCTCGATCACTGGACCACGATTGCTCGCTCCAACAAGGTCGCAACGCCTTTCCCGCCGCAAGCGAGGATCTCGGCCAGATCGCCGCAGACGACGAGCAGGTCGCGAACTCGGGACAGCCCGACGTAGAGCATCTCCTGGGCGCGGTCGCGCTCACGGAACCGTTGATCGTCAGCACGACGGCCGGCCGTTAGAGGCCCTTGAAGTCCAGGACGTGGCCGTAGAACCGGTATTCGTTGTCCCAGAGCGAGGCCCAGTAGGCGTCCTGGCCGTCGGCTTGCTGCTCGGGCTGGTAGTCGTGCCGGGCGCCGGTGATTACCGCCGCGCCGAAGCCGAGCCCGAGATAGATCAGGCTGGCCGAGAACGCCCGCTCCCGCTGGTGGCACAGGACACCGATGGCGCGAACACCGCGATGCCGAGGAAGACCAGAGCGATCGCGTACGGTCGGCGAAGGAGAAGCCGCGGTCGGCGCCGAGCACGTCAGTACTGGGGGGTACGGGCGGTAGGCGATGCTGCCGCTCGGCTGAAGTGGGTCAGTAGCCGGATTCGCCTGGGCTCGAGAACTCGTGGGGTCGGCACTCGTGGGCTCGGTGCTCGTGGGCTCGGTGCTCGTGGGCTCGGCGCACGTAGCGACCGCGCTGAATGCCGCGCATCCCCGGCGGCGGCCTGGATGATGACCGGCCCTGGACCACTGCGACCCCGCGTCGGTCACGGATGTTGCTTCCTTCGGGCTTCTTCGGACGGCTGACGCGCCGCTGGATGTTTGCATCAATCCGGTACGGGCATTGGATGGACGATCGCGGTGCGAGGGTCGTGCCGCTGGCATGAAGGAGGAAACATGGCTGACGAGCAGGACACCGTCTCAGGAGCTGTCGTTCGGATCACCGAGGTTGTGGGCAGTTCGCCCAACTCCTTCAGCGACGCCGTACGCAATGCGGTGAAGTTCGCCTCGCAGACCGTTCGCGGGATCCGCGGCGTAGAGGTGCTTGGCAGCAACGCCGATGTCGACGACGACGGCAACCTCTCTCTCTACAAGGTGAACTGCAAGATCGCCTTCCTCGTCGAGCGTTAAGCCTGGCGCAGGCGCGGCAGGGGCAGGGCGGACGTCGGGGCGGATGTCGTACGTACCGTCAGGTGAGCAGTACGAACTGACCGCCGGCGACTACCGCGCCACGATCGTCGAGGTCGGTGGCGGCGTCCGATCCTGTGACCGTGGCGACCGTCCGGTGCTGCATCCGTACCCCGTCGAGGCAATGGCTGACGGCGCGCACGGGGCGCCACTCATCCCGTGGCCGAACCGCCTGGCCGACGGCGCGTACAGCTTCGACGGTATGGACTACCAGGTCGCGCTGACCGAACCCGAGAAGCACAACGCGATCCACGGGTTCCTGCAGTGGAGGTCCTGGGCGGCGCGGGAGCAGACCGTGGAGCGGATTGTCATGGCCACCAGGCTGTCCCCCTTGCAGGGCTACCCGTTCGCGCTGGACGTCAGCATCGAATACACGCTCAGCACAACAGGCCTCACGGCGCGGACGACTGCTACCAACATCGGTGAGACTGCTTGTCCGTACGGCTGCGGCCAGCATCCGTACCTGTCCCCAGGTACGGGGCTGATCGACGACTGCGAGATCGAACTCGACGCCGGTACGCGCATCCTGACCAGTGCAGATCGGCAGCTGCCAACCGGATCGGAGCCGGTGGACGGTACGCCGTACGACTTCCGCCGTGCGCGCCGGTTGGGCGACCTGCGCGTCGATCACGCCTTCACCGATCTGGCGCGGGACGATGACGGCCGGGCGTGGCTGCGGCTGCACGGCTCCGATGGCATGACTGCTCAACTGTGGGTGGATACCACGTACCCGCTGGTCGAGGTCTTCACCTCCGACACCTTGGCCGCGGACCGTCGCCGTACCGGACTGGGTGCTGAGCCGATGACCTGTCCGCCCAACGCATTCCAGACCGGCGAGCAAGTCACCAGGTTGGAGCCGGAAGCGAGCATCACCACCGCGTGGGGCGTCGAACTCGTGGGCCGAGACCAAGCAACCGGCCGCCCTGAGGCGACCGGTGCCTGACGCGTACGTCCTGCCTCCTGAGGCCGGACGAGCGCGGTGCTCAGCTAGCAGCTTGCAATACAGAGAACTCGTGCCAGCGGATGATGAAGCGCTCGCCGCTGGCCCCGTTTTCGAGAGGCTCGGCATGGGTCGCCTGCAGGGTCACCTCGCCGTTGACAGTCAGCGACAGTTGGGCCTGGCCTCCGTCGTCAACGCAGCCGGCCTCCATCGTGAACATCTCGCCGACCGGCAAGGCCAGGTCCTCGGTCTCGGCCAGGACCTGCAGGTCCCCCTCACTGTCGGCGATCCGGATGGCGGCGAACCCGTCCCGTACGACGAACTCGTACCACTGCCAGTCGGCATCGGTGTCCGGGTTCTCCCGGCAGAAGACGCCGGCCGCCGCCTCGCCCTGCTCTGCTGTCACCTCAGCACGCACGACGACATCGAGCATCTCGAGTTCGCCCGCGTCGTACGCCTCGCCGACGGTTGTCGCGAGCAGGTGCGGGCGCAGGTTCTCCTGTTTGCTCTCCCAGATGAAGTCGCCGTCCTCGTAGTAGAACCGGGCCATCTCATTCTCCGGAAGCGCCCAGCCGTTGCTGTCGTCGTCGAGGGCATCTTCGAAGATCACCTCGCCGGCAGTAGGCGCCGCGGCCATATCCGCCGGTGCGCCATCGGCATTGGCGCCACCTCCGCTGTCGGCATTCCCGCCGCCTCCGGCATCGCTCCCGCAACCGGACAGTCCTATGCATGCCGCCAGCAGCAGCCCGGTTCCGCATTTCGCAGTCCTCATAGTTCGCATTGTCGTGCCTCCCATAGCTGTTTGATGACGTTCTGGTGGACGCTAGAGCGGCGATTTGGGCGAGTCATTGGAGCTGACCAGCGTCTTGAGCTAGGGCTAGCCCCGTTGGCAAGGGCCTGTCGGGCGGTCACGATGATGCGATGGTCCCCACGGTCTTGCTGGTGGATGACCAGGCTGCGTTCCGTACGGTGGCGCGGCGGCTACTCGAATCCGATGGGTTCCTCGTGATCGGCGAGGCAGCCGATGCACGCTCGGCCGTACGGGCCGCGGGCGAGTTGGCGCCGGACGTGGTCCTGCTGGATGTACGGCTTCCGGATGGCAGCGGCGTCGACGCGGCCAGGCTGATCCGCGATGTCGAACAGCCGCCAGTCGTGGTGCTCGTATCGACGGCGGACTACGCCCATGCCGTCAACGGGTGCGGTGCAAAGGCGTTCATCCCCAAAGGTCAACTGAGCGGCGCTCGCCTGCGTGCGGCACTGTTGGCGGACCCGGCCGTGGGATCAGATCTGCTGTGAGGACGTGGCTGCGGCGGCTTGCGCCTTGGGTGCTCCTCGTGGTCGGGGTCGTCTTCGGAGTGCTCGCCGAACGCACCCAGCAGCAGGCTGGCCGATCCTGGCCGGTCATGATCGCGGACATTCTGGGCGGCTGGGCGTTCCTGGTCGCCGGGTTGCTGATCTGGCACCGGCGCCCGGGAAACAGGTGCTGGTGGCTGCTGATGGCGGTGGGGATCAGCTGGTTTGTCGGCACCTTGCAGGCTGCCGCCAATGGGGACGTCTCGCTGATCGGCTTCGCATTCGGCGGCTGGCACTACCTGTTCCTGGTCTGGGTCCTGCTCGCGTTCCCCACCGGCCTGGTGCCCTTACGGCGGGACCGGATCCTGCTCGGCGGACTGGTGATCCTGTCCCTCGTCCGCAGCCTGGGGCGGCTGTTCCTCTACGTCCCGCCCGATGGCAGCGGTTGTGACTGTGCGCCGAACCGGTTCCTGCCGATCACCGATCCGAGGTGGTTCGACGCCACCGAGAACCTGTACCTATGGGGGAACGCCGCCACGATCCTGCTCGCGCTGATCAGCTTGGGCCTTCGGTGGAGCGCCAGCAGCCGGCCCGGACGCCGGATGCTGGCGCCGGTCCTGGCGGGCGGAACCGCCGCCCTGGCCGGCCAGGCCTATGACCGGCTGAACCAGTCGTACGGGATCGTCGATCTCCTCACCCAGCAGGGAGTGTTCTACGTGCTGGTCCTGCTCCGCGTGATCGCGGCGGCCGCCTTCGTCTTCGGGCTGTGGCGCCTGGCAGGGTCGCGCTCGGCGGTGGCAGATCTGGTCGCCGATCTAGGCCCGGACGCGGCGTCGCCGGCGCCCCTGCAGGCGGCGCTTCGCCGGGCGCTGGGTGACCCAACGCTGGTCCTGTTGCCGTGGTCGCCTGCCGCAGGCGGGTACGTCGACGACCATGAACGCACGGCGGAACTGCCGGTAGCAGACGGCCGCCGAGCCAGTCACCCGGATCGAACGCCGCGGGGTACCGGTGGCCGCACTGGTCCACGATCCGGCGCTGCTCGAGGATCCCGGCCTGATCAACGGCGTGCTGGCGGCGGTCCGGCTCACCGCCGACAACGAGCGGCTGCGCGACGAGGTGGACCGGCAGTTGATCGAAGTCGCCGCCTCGCGGTCGCGGATCCTGGACGCCGGTGATGCCGAGCGACGGCGGATCGAGCGGGATCTGCATGACGGGGCTCAGCAGCGGCTGGTCACGATCGGGTTGGCATTGCGGCTGACCGAGGCGCGATTGGGCAAGGACGCCGACCCACAGATGCGCAGCGACCTCGTACAGGCCGTCCACCCCTCGATCCTCACCGAGGCCGGGCTGGCGGCCGCGCTGGAGTCCCTGGCGGACCGGACGCCGGTACCGGTTCATCTGCAGGTTGACCTGCCTGGTGATCTGGCCCCGCCGATCGCTGCCACCGCGTACTTCGCCGTGGCCGAGGCCCTGACCAACATCGCCAAGCATGCCCGCGCGCAGACCGTCGAGGTCCTCGCCTCGTCGACCGAGGAACGCGTGGAGATCGTGGTGGTCGACGACGGGGTGGGCGGGGCGTCGGAGGGTGCGTTCGGTTCCGGCTTGCGCGGAATCGCCGATCGGGTGGCCGCAGTCGGCGGATCGATGCACGTGCACAGCCCGGCCGGTGGCGGGACGCGGATGGAGCTGAACCTGCCATGCGAGTAGTCCTGGCCGAGGACAACGCGCTGCTCCGCGCCGGCCTGGTCGAGCTGTTGACTCTGGCCGGGTTCGAGGTGGTCGGCGAGGCGTCGGATGCCGACACGTTGCTTCAGCTCGTACGGGACACCCGCCCGGACGTGGCAATCCTGGACGTACGGATGCCGCCCACCCACACGGTGGAAGGGCTCGCCGCCGCGCACGCCATCCGGAAGGAGTACGGCGCTGCCGTCGGCATCCTGGTGCTGTCCCACCATGTCGAAGCCCGCTACGCGATCGACCTCTTGTCCGACGGTTCGGGTGGACTCGGGTACCTGCTCAAGGATCACGTCCTCGGCCCCGCAGAGCTCGCCGAAGCGATCCGCCGGGTCGGCAACGGCGGTACGGCCATCGACCCGCAGGTGATCGAGCACCTGCTTCGTCGTCGCCGCGACGATCAGCGGCTGAGCACGCTGACTCCGCGGGAGCGTGAAGTGCTCGCGTCGCTGGCCGAGGGGCGCTCCAATCGCTCCGTCGCGCAGGAGCTGCACGTCAGCGAGAAGACCGTCGAAGCCTGCACCGGACGCATCTTCACCAAGCTCGACCTCGACGCCACTCCGGACAGCCACCGCCGGGTGCGGGCCGTACTGACCTATCTGCGGCAGACCAGCTCCTGATCTGAGCCGATCGGAAGGGCACCTCGACCAGCCCGCTGCCATAGCCCCACGCCTGGTAGGTCGCGCCTCGCGCCGCCGGCATTGCCGAAGGCAATCGGGGAACGCATGCTAGGAGGGCACGTGGGAACGAGGGAACGAGGCACGCCGTACGAACGTGCCGGGACCAGCGACGAGGGTGGAGACGTGGACGCATCCAAGGAATTCTCGCGGCTGAGCAGGACGTATTTCTGCAATGGGACGTTCCGCGACAGCACGGCGACGAAGACGTACCCGGTCCTCGACCCGGCCACTGGGCTCGGGATCGGTGAGATCGCCGAGTGCACCCCGGCTGAGATCGACGAAGTCGTCGCGGCTGGCGCCGAAGCTCAGCGGCTCTGGTGGAAGGAGTCGGCGCTGGTCCGGGCAGAGAAGTTGCACGAGGCCGCGGTCGCCATGCGTCGCCTGCAGCCCGAGGTCGCCGAGTTGCTGACCCGGGAAATGGGCAAGCCGTACAAGGAGAGCGCCGACGAGGTGCTGTGGTCGGTGACCGCCACCGACTACTACGCCGAGATCGGCCGGCACGACATGGGGCACGTGGTGGGGCCGGCCGTTGCTGGTCAGATGCACTACACGGTCAAGGAACCGATGGGCGTCGTGGTCATCGTCTTGCCCTTTAACTACCCACTCGTCCTGCTGTGCTGGGCGGGGATCGCCGCGTTGGCGGCAGGCAATGCGATCGTGGTGAAGCCGTCGGAGTCCACCTCGCTGACGACGCTGAAGTTCATGGAGGTCTTCGAAGCGCTACCGGCCGGGCTCGTGCAGTGCGTGACCGGTGGCGCGGATGCCGGCAACCAGCTGGTGACCCACCCCGGGACGCACATGGTCGCCTTCACCGGGAGTGTTCCCTCCGGCCAGGCCGTCGCGCGGGCATGTGCGGAGACGTTCAAGCCAAGTCTGATCGAGTGCTCCGGCAACGACCCGTTCCTGGTGATGCCGTCGGCGCCGCTGCGCACCGCCGCCCGGGGGGCGGCCTTTGCGGCATTCCTCAACTGCGGGCAGGTCTGTACGTCCGCGGAGCGGTTCTACGTACACACCGAGGTGTACGAGGAGTTCGCACAGTTGGTGGTCGAAGAGGCCGCCAAGCTGCGGGTCGGCAACGGCCTGGACAAGGTGGACGTCGGGCCGATGGTCAGCTCCAAGGAGCGCGAGCGCTATGAGCGCATCCTCGCCCGGGCGGTGGAACAAGGTGCCCGAGTAGCCCACGGCGGGCGTCGTCCGGCCGATCTGGACGAGGGCTTCTTCCAGGAACCCACGGTCCTGGTCGACGTGACGCCCGACATGGACGTCGTCAACGGCGAGGTGTTCGGGCCGATCGCGCCGCTGTGCCGGGTGGACACCTTTGATGAAGCACTCCGGCTGGCCAACGACTCGCCGTACGGGCTCGGCGCCACCATCTACACGACGGACCTGGTCGAGGTCCACCGGGCGACGAACGAAATCGAGGTCGGCATGGTGTGGGTCAACGCCCCGCTGCTCGACAACGACGCCGGTCCCTTCGGCGGCCGCAAGCTGTCCGGCAGCGGCCGTCAGCTCGGCGCCGAGGGGCTGGACACCTTCCGGCACACCAAGCTGGTGATGATCGACCCATACGCCACCGACCAGGACTTCTGGTGGTTCCCCTACAGCGACGACGAGGCCTTCCATCACGAGTAGCACCGGCTACCGGGGGTTGAGCCTCTGGCACGACACGCCGGAACTCGACTGGACCCCGAAGGACGCGCTGGCCGGCCCTCGGGATGTGGACGTGGCCATCGTCGGCGGCGGCTACACGGGTCTGTGGACCGCCTATTACCTGGCGAAGGCTGATCCATCCCTGCAGATCGCGGTCCTGGAACGGGAGGTCGTCGGCTTCGGGGCATCCGGGCGCAACGGTGGCTGGTGCTCGGCGATCTTCCCGGCGACCCTGCGGAAGGTCGCCGCCGGAAGTTCCCGTGACGGCGCTCGCCGGATGCAGCTGGCCATGAACGACACAGTCGAGGAGATCAAGAAGGTCGTCGAGGGGGAGGGCATCTCCTGCGACTTCGCCGCCGGCGGGTACGTGTCCGTCGCCCGCAACGCGGCGCAGTGGGCCCGGGCCAAGGCTGAGGTCGCGGGCTGGCGGGACTGGGGGTTCGGCGAGGACCACATGCGGTTGCTGTCTGCGGCCGAGGCGGCGCAGCGGTTGGGAGCCAGCCACGTGGATGGCGCCACGTTCACCCCGCATTGCGCGGCGCTGCACCCTTCCCGCTTGGTGCGGGGTCTCGCCGAGGTGGTGCGGGGCCTTGGCGTACGCGTTCATGAAAGCACCGCTGTCGACGAGATCGTGCCCGGGCGGGCGCGGACGGCGGTGGGTGAGGTCACGGCCGGGGTCGTCGTACGAGCCACCGAGGGCTTCACCGCGCAGTTGCCGGGCCTGCGGCGAGCCATCGTGCCGATGTACTCGTTGATGGTGGCGACCGAGCCGCTGGCCGACACCCAGTGGGCCGAGATCGGGCTCGGGCACCGGGAGACGTTCAGCGACAAGCGGCATCTGCGGATCTACGGGCAGCGCACCGCCGACGGACGCATCGCGTTCGGCGGTCGCGGTGCTCCGTACCACCTGGGATCAAGGGTGCGTCGGAGCTTCGACCTCGACCCTCGCGTCCATGACATGTTGCGCGGCGTCCTGCGTGACTTGGTGCCCGCGCTCGACGGGGTCACCTTCACCCACGCGTGGGGCGGCAACCTGGGGATCCCGCGCGACTGGTACCCCTCGCTGTCCTACGACCGGGTTAGCGGCCTGGCGCACGCGGGTGGCTACGTCGGCGATGGGGTGGCCACTGCCAACCTCGCTGGCCGGACCTTGGCCGATCTGATCGCCGGTCGGGAATCGGACCTGGTGACGCTGCCGTGGCTGGGGCGCCAGTCGCCGAAGTGGGAGCCCGAGCCGCTGCGCTGGATCGGGATCAACGCCGTGACGCAGTTGTTCGCCAGGGCTGACCGCACCGAGGCCCGCACCGGCCGTCCTTCGGGTACGGCGTCTGCGTTCTGGAAGTTCTTGGGTCATTAGCGGGGGTCGGCGCGTGAGGTTTGAACCTTGCTCCTTGGTCGCTGGCCGGCGCCCACGTACACGGCCAGCAGCACGAGCGCAGCGCCCCCCTCGACCTCGAGAGTTACCGGCTCGTCGGCCAGCAGCGCACCGAGCGCCACGGCGACCGCCGGAGTCACGGTAAGCACGTACGCCGATGCTGATGCGGTCCAGCGCCCGATCACGAACAGAACCAGGTAAAAGAGGCCCACTGAGCCCACGATCACGAGCCAACCGAGAGATGTCCAGGTTCGAGCCTGCTCAGGCACGGTCCATGACTCCGCCGCCACGACCGAGGCGGTCCAGAGCAGCAGTGCACCGGCCGCCATCCCAACTCCGTTGGTGGTCGCGGGGTGTGCCCGCGGAAAGCCCTTCACCACCACGGTCGACTCGGCGACTGCGGCGGCGGCGGCCACCACGACGAGCAGATGGAGCAGCGGCGCGTCTGCCCTCAGCGAGTCCAGGCTCAGCACGCCAATGCCCGCCACCGCGAGAAGCCCGCCCACAATTCGACTCCCGGTGAAGCGCTCCCGCCCGTGCAGCACCGCCAGGATCAGCGTGAAGAGCGGCACTGTGGCCATGATCACCGCGGTCAGACGGACGCGACCACGTTCCTGGCGTGAGCCGGTTGACAGATCCCTGCCCTTCAATAATAGTTAGGCGTGTGCCTAAGTATCACGACGAGCTCGACGCCGTGATCCGCGCTCTCGCGGATCCGACGCGCCGGGCCGTCGTGGAACGGTTGGCGAAGTCCCCAGCCGTCGTGTCCGAACTCGCGGCACCGTTCTCGATGGCGTTGCCATCGCTCATGCAACACCTGAGCGTCCTCGAGAACGCGCGACTGGTCACGTCGCAGAAGCACGGACGCGTCCGCACCGTGAGCATGCGACCGGGCGCCCTCGACGTCCTACACCTGTGGCTCGACGAGCAACGAACCCCCGCAGAACGCCAAGCCGACCGGCTCGGCATCCACCTGACCCGCACCAACCCGAAGGAAACCTGACATGACCCGCGTTCGCATCGACCTGTTTGTCTCGCTGGACGGCTACACCTCGACGACCGACCACGCCCCCGAAAATCCGATGGGTGAGGACTGGGGGCGCCTCACGGCGGCCTACACCGCGACCCGCACGATCCACGAGCGCGTCTTCGGCGACACCAGCGGCACCGGCACGACCGGCATCGACGACTCCTACGCCGCCGCGCACTTCGAGGGCGTCGGCGCCGAGATCATGGGCGCGGCCATGTTCGGCCTGCACACGTTCCCCGACGATCCGGACTGGAAGGGCTGGTGGGGTGACCAGCCGCCGTTCGGCACCCCGGTCTACGTCCTCACCCACACCGCACCACGTCCGTCGATCCCGATGCAGGGCGGAACGACGTTCCACTTCCGCAGCACCGCAATCGAGGACGTGCTCGCCGAGGCGACCGAGGCTGCCGGCGGCCTGGACGTGCGCGTCGGCGGTGGGGTCAGCACCGCGCGCGACTTCCTGCGCGCCGGCCTGGTCGACCATTTGCACGTCATGATCGCCCCGATCCTGCTCGGCCGGGGCAATCGGCTATGGGACGACCTGGGCGGCCTCGAACTCACCCACAAGGTGACGACGGAAGTGGCCGAGAGCGGCACGACCCACGTCACCTTCACGCGATAGGACGTACACATGACGATCGAACGCCGACTCGCCCGCGCCGGGTTCACCCTGACCCGCGACTACCCCGTTCTCCTCGAGCGCGTCTGGGACGCGTTCGCCGAGGAGGACCAGAAGCTGGACTGGTTCGGCGCCGGCGACACCTTTGAGCCCGGTGAGTGGGCGTTCGACTTCCGCGTCGGCGGACGCGACGTCGCCGAGGGGACGTTTCACGACGGTCCGGTCTCGCGGTACGAGGCCACGTACACCGACATCGTCGAGCACGTCCGCATCGTCACGACGTACGACATGTGGCTCGACGGGGTTCACATGTCGACGTCGGTGGCGTCGTTCGAGTTCGAGCCGATCGACGAGGGCACCCGGTTCACGCACGTCGAGCACGGCGTCTTCTTCGACCAGTTCTGGGCCGACGGGCCGAACCGCGAGGAAGGCAGCCGGGGCCTGCTCGAGGCTCTGGGCAACTACCTCGCGTAACGCACCTCCCGCGATTGGACGGTGGCTGAGCAACCAGTCCGGCCGCCGACACGGCGTTCGCAGAATGGCAGGCGATTGGGCACCACTAGTGAGCCGTCCGTACGGTCAGACGTGCTGGTTGCCCGCGCGGTGCCTGCTAGCCTGCAGGCATGAGTCAGGTGACCTGGCGGGCCTCGGAGGAGCTGATCGAGCGCGTAAGAACGGTCGCCCTCCAGGCGGGCCGGAGCATGAATGACTACGTGACAGCGGTGCTGAGTGCTGCGGTGGACCCGGACTTTGCCGCCGATGGCGCTGAGCGCACGCGTGAGCGACTGCGCCGCGCGGGCGTGCTCGCCCCAGTGGGACCGGCTCGACCTCGACCGGATGCAACAACGGTGGCAGCCGCACGAAGCGAGGCCAGCGGCGGGACGAGCTTGGCCGAGTTGGTCGGCGACGGCCGTCGGTGACCGTGTTCGCCGACTCGTCCGCCCTGGTCAAGCTCTATGCCGACGAGGACGGGCACCAGGCGATCAGAGAGCTCGACAACCTGGTCGTCGCACAGATCGCCCGAGTGGAGGTGCCCGCCGCGATCTGGCGCAAGACCCGGGCCGGGCAGTTGGGCGCGGTCTCCGCTGCAGCGCTGATCGCGGAGTTCGAGGCCGACTACTTCGGCACCGGCGAGGAACTGCCGCGGTTCGCCAGCATCGAGCTTGGCCCTAGTTTGCTCGACGACGCTGCGGCCCTCAGCGCCACGCGCGGGTTGCGCGCATCTGACGCCGTACAGCTGGCGGCCGCGCGAGTTGCCGCCGCGGCCGATTCGACGTGCGGCAGGTTTGCAGCCTTCGACCGAGGGCTCCGTACCGCCGCTGCCGCCGAAGGCTTCGCCCTCATCCCATAGGCAGAGGAGGTGCGCTTCGGCCGCTGAGTCTCCGCCGTCAGAACGCAGGTCTAATCTCAATGAACTCCGGGAATGACGCGGAACTCCGGGAATGACTCGAACTGAGTCCACTGGTCGTAGGCGATCGGGGCGGCAGGAGCGGCCGGCATGAGTGCAAATGAGTTCTGCACCAACTGAGCGTCCGCAGGTGGGAGTTTACGAGTTAAGCAGCCGGGTACCGCTTCAACTTCAAGCCGTCCACTCGAAAGCGAGATCAGCAATGAGTAGCTCCCGCAACACTGTCGTCCGTTCGATGCACGATCTAGGTGCCGCCGCGTGGTTCGGGGGCTCTCTCGCGGGGGCGATCGGCATCAACGGCGCCGCCAGCGACATCGAGGATCCGGCCGAACGCGCGAAGATCGCCTCCAACGGCTGGGCTCGTTGGTCGCCGGTCAATGCCGCCGCGATCGGCGCGCACGCTCTAGGCGGACTGGGCCTGATTTTGGCCAACCGCGGCCGAGTCAAGGACCAGGCCGGCGTCACGTCCAACACCGTCGTCAAGACCACTATCACTGGACTGGCGATGGCCACCACCGCCTACAGCGGGATACTCGGTAGCAAGATCGCCGCTGCCGACGACGCAACCAGCGCCGGTGCCACCAACCCGAGTGCGGAAACGCCGAGC
>JAABUR0100007631.1_pt1 | contig 12732 bp, 9 predicted proteins | sample 5560091 | NCBI WGS metagenome assembly JAABUR01 (sample SAMN10711879, study PRJNA513375) | rock metagenome | isolation source: Antarctica rocks | place: Antarctica: Victoria Land, University Valley sud
CATCGATAGAGCGCGGCGTGCGTCGATGATGACGGGAGTAGAGGCCGAAGAGAAGAGGGGGGCCGAGGGGCCGGTAAGAGGGGTAGAAAGACAGGAGGGGGAAGGGGGGTAGTCCCCTCTTACCGGGTTCTTCTGTCCTGTGGCGATTGTCCAGAGAGAGAGGCCGCGCACGCGGCCCCGCACGCACCCGGGTGCGCGCGGCCTTCGATCCTCCTCAGTCCGATTTCTCACTCCGATTCCTCGGAGCAGGACAACAGACGTCAAGAGGGGAGGCGCGTTTCCCCCAACCCCCAGCTCCCAATCCCCCCCACCCGCTGCGTCTTCTGCCAGGGCCGCGCGCACCCGGGTGCGCGCGGAAACAGCTAACAGGTAGGTAGACGCCTCTCTCTCTTATCAGTGTGTGGCGTTTGTGAAGGCGTGTGCTGTGCTGCGCGGTCACTCTCTTCCTAGACTGTCCGCTCACACCACTATCCTGCGTGGGCGGTGGTCGTCCAGAGCACGGGGTGAGCCAGCACGGGCGCTCGTCGTCTGCCCGTGCCCTGCGTCTGCGGGAGCAGTCCGGTCGTCCGGTGGTCCGCTTATCCGGCGGCGAGAGCGGGCGGGGGGTAGAGAGGGGAGGGGGAGGAGAGGCGCCTGACGCAACTCTTCTGTAGGTGTGACACACAGATCTGCCGGCAGAACAGATCAGCCGATAGAGAGGGACGTGCTGTACGGATGAGAGAGGCAAAGAGACAGAAACAGAGACAGGGATAGTGACGAACACACCAGCGACGCACACACCTGTGTGTATGCATTGCACCACTCGGCGAGACCAGAGAGGAGGCCGGAGAGAGTTGGACGACGAGGTAAGGAGCTGCGAGTGACAAGGCGACAAAGAAACAGGGAGGCAGGGGGGACAGATGAGAAAGGGCGGGGTGGCAACAGAGAGGGGTCTCCGGCACTTCTGGTGAGGACTGGTCGGCACTATCAATCGCTACCTGTTGTGCGTATTTGTCTCTGCACTACAAGATATGGTAATGCAGCCGCCCCGTTCTCAACACCTCATTCCGCATATAGCCGAGACTTAGAAATGCGGGTCACCAGAGCGACAAGATGCGCTTGAGCAACCGGTTTTTCGGCCCTTTCCGCATCACCAGAAGTGCCGGAGACCCAAAAGAGATGGCCAGCGACAGGCGAGCGGCAACGGCGTTGCCGCCCGCGTGGGGAAACACGGGCCAGGGCCAGAACCCGTGTGTGTGGTGAATGATCCGTTCGCTCTAGAGCAGCGTGCGTTAGCGTGACGCGCACCCGGGTGCGCGCGCTGATGAGAGGAGATGAGAGGATGTGGTCGACGATAAAACCGTCTGGCGCGTTGTGCGTTGCGTGTGCGTACCGCGCGCCCGAGGAGCGGGCCTGTGTGCCCGATCATGCGTCTAGCTGTCCGTTCCGACGCGCGCGGGCTAGTCAGAACGTTTCTCAGGGGAGAGCATGCGCACCCGGGTGCGCACGCTCTCCTGCTCGTGTGCGCCTGGGATGACGAACCACCCCCGTCGGCGCGGAGCAGACATAGTTTGTAGGCGGTCAAACCACCCCACGGACCACCCCCGTCGGCGCGGGGCAGACGCTAGAAGTCCATAGTACCATCGTCGGACCACCCCCGCCGACGCTCTCGTAGAGCGTGCGACGCTATGTGCCCTCATGAGCAGTATAGCCGTGCGTACCCAGGTGCGCGCCGCAGCGTGGCGTGGCGCATAGCCTGGCCCACCTGGTTGCCCTCAGTGTGTCACACGATAAGAGCGATGTCTCATCGAGGTGGGACGATTGCCCGTTGGCTCCGGCGGTCGCGGACCAGTGATATGGATCGTTTCGGATCTATGGCGAGGTCCAGGGCCAGTGTGTGGAACATCCGTCCACTCTGGCACTGCGACGAACGACGAACACGGACGAACAGGGTAGCTGGAGCGGCCCGGATGACCGGATGACCGGCCGCATCGTGCGTTGGCGTGACGCGCACCCGGGTGCGCGCGATGATAAGAGGACGTGGCCACCGTCTTCCCGACGCGCTGAATCGGACAGTCGGACGGGGACGGTAACCCCGCTCCACAGAGACACGGACGCGTGAGCGCGGACGCGCGTTCACTCGGTGCGACCGGCGTGTGTTGTTTTGCGAAAGAGAGGAGTCGAGCTGGCGGGTTGTGTGTTGCTTGTTCGCACCGGTTGCTCAAGGAGCGGGCCTGTTAGCCCAGCCATACGTCCGGCTGTCTGTTTCCTCGCTCGCGGGCCGGTCAGCACGTTCCCCACCCTGGGCTTATGTGGGGAGCATGCGCACCCAGGTGCGCACGGCGCCCTCTCGTTCGCGACGATGATGCCCAAATACCCCCCCCACGCGCGGAGCAGACGTGGGCTTCGCCAGCCGTGGCCACGAGCTGGTCGGACGGACTACCCCCGCGTGCGCGGGGCGGACGTGATGGATGCTGGCGCGTCTATCCGCGTGGTCGGACCACCCCCGCGCACGCGGGACAACCGGCAAGAAGACCTGTTCGGATCACCAGCGCGCGCGGGGCAGCCGGCGTCTGGTGGGTAGGTCGTCACGCCGGAACCGGACTACTCCCGCGCGCGTGGCAGATGCTTTCGCAGAGCGTGCGAAGTTGTGCGCGCGCGCACCCGGGTGCGCGCGGTGTCTCGCCTCGACAACGCACGGGGGGTATCGTAGACGACGTCGCCGAGCGTGTTGGAGGTAGACGAGAGGCGGTGGCGAGGTCCGAGACCATCGGCGGGACGTCCGTCCACGCCGACACGCTGTCGGACGACGGACACGGGCGGACAGGGTGGCCGGCGTCGTGCGATGCTGTGACGCGCACCCGGGTGCGCGCGATGAGAAACGGCGAACGCGTCCTTTCAGGGACGGGCGACGTCCGCCCGGCGGGACCTCCCGCCGCGCCACACATCGCCTGCGGACCCCCGCGCGTGCGGGGGTTGTCTGTACGACCTATGGTGTTGTGGTGACTGCGTCCCCCTTTGACACCATCAATGGTGTCAGGGGGGAGTAGCATAGTCACCAGATGTACCGCGCACCCGGGTGCGCGGCGCGTTCTTGTGCACAGCAGCGACAGGGGACGTCGGCTGGGCTCGGACGAAGACGCGCCACGGATGCCGGCGCGTCCTCGTGCGGTGATGTGCGCCCGGACGCACACCCGGGTGCGCGCGGCGTCATGCGCGTCGTCCGGTCCGCGACGTTGTGTCACACGACAGCGGCGACCCTGGCGGCGCGCACGCCACGAAGCACAGCACGCCCCCGCACGGGGCAGGCCGAGACGGTCTCAGGAGAGCGCCCGATCGTCGCGCCGTGGCAGCGCGACGATCGGGCGCATGACCCGTGGCGCGACGACGAACGATCGTCGTGTCCTCGAGCCCGGTCGGGCACGACCGACCTCCCTCCATCACCGATGCGGGACGCCTCCCGCGCGGTGTCCGCGCGCACCCGGGTGCGCGCGCGGCGGCGGATCGCGCCGGGGACGCCGGGGGTAAGCGCCGTGTCGTGGCTATCATGGGCGGCCACGAACGAGGCGGACACGAGAGGGCCGCGACGCGTGACCGGAGGAAATGACCACGGGGTGATCTGTGCGCAGACGACGTTCCAGCCGCATCTCTCCGGTGGGGTCCGCGCGACCAGGCGCCCGCTGGTGTCGTCGGGATACGTCGCCCGACACGCGTCCCCCGCGGTGCGCGCACCCGGGTGCGCGCGACCGCGTCAGCGGACGCGCCGTCAGGTCGCGCCCCGCGCGGGGCGCGACGACGTCCTGCACCACGCCATAGGTGGTCCAGGACACCCCCCGCCGACGCGGGGTAGCGCAATTCGTTAGCGATTGGCCGTGTGCGCGGAGGATACCTACTGCTGCGTGACCCCGCGTATCGTGTCGGTGCGCGCACCCGGGTGCGCGTTATTCTGGCGGCAGGCGATTTCCGGTGGACGCACGGCGCGCCCGGGGCGCGGGACGGACAACCACGGCGCGTCCCGCGCCCCGCGCGCCGTCGGGGGGTGTCCGCACACATGCGTGGAGCCAACCAGGACGACGGACAGTTCGGGCCAACGCGGCACACATGAGAACGACGCCGCGTCTGGAGCTGCGCCTGCGCGCACCCGGGTGCGCGCATCATGACGGGTTGGGCAGGGCAGCGAGCCTGCCCGCGTTCCCCGTCCTCTACCCAGGGCGCGCTGACGACGATTCCGCACACGCCGTCGACCCCGCGAGACGGATGGATCAAAGGCGCGCATTGGCATCGGCGCGGTCTCGCTCGCACGTCTGACTATCCGATCCCATTGTTTGTCCCCTGGCTCGCGTCTGGGCCCGGTCGCGCGCATCCGGGTGCGCGCCGCGACGCACGCTACAGAGGCGAGGACGTGAGGCGCCGTCAGGGGTGCGTAGACGCCGCCAGACATGCGCAACGGTCGTCCGGGCGGACCGTTTTGGACCCGGTCGATTCCTGAGGCCGCTGTGCGTCTCCGGAGCCCTCTGGTCGCCTCGGAGTGCGACGAGGACGTGGCGAGGCTGCGCCCTGTTAGCCTCGTCTCGTGTTGCCCCTGACCCCGCCTCACGTGCTGAGGTTCGCCAGCGGCATCTTGACAACCGGCGCCTACACCAGGCAACCGCATCATTATCGGGCGAGTTGCATCCCGACTCACGCGTGGCCGTCGTTGGCGTCGGGCATAAGGACGGTGCCCGCGGGCAGCACGGCAGCACGGCATGGCGGCCAACGCGACAACGGACGTGCCTATGCCGGCGCTGGCACCGTGCAAAGTTGGTAATCGGGTACGGCCGACCTAAATACCATATTATTATTATCTTGTCAAGCTCAATTGCGCTCACCCACGTGGCGATGCATACCGGATGCATTGTATAGTGGGGATGGTCGGTTCCACGACGGTGGTGAGAACGTTGTCCTGGCTGCGGCGACGAGCGCCCGCAGGAGATTGTTCCCCACCGTCGGACGGCCGGTGCCGCGTCTGGACCGGATGAGGTGGCGCTGACCACGCATGACACGCACAGACGATCGCCGCCCGGAAGCGCCACGCGTCCTTGTCAGCCCTTTATAGAGTGAGGACGCGAGGCCCGCGAGCACCCCGTCGCCCACGCGCTATCGCCTCTTCGTCAGAGTCGACAGCGCCGCTCAGACAGGCACGACGGTGTGGCTGGTCCCTGGAGCGACGCCGCGTCGCCCGGTCACATTGGACCAGACGCCGCAGGGGTTCGCCGCGCTGCACGCGCGCCTCCGCGCCGGGGAGCACGTGGCCGCCGCCATCCTGGTCGTCATGGAGGCGACCGGGTCTTACGGGATCTCCCGGGCGACCACGCGGGCGCACGCAGGCGTCGCCGTGGCCGTGCTCACCCCGGACCAGGCCCCGCACTGTGCCACGGCCGTGCTCCAGCGGGCGCAGACCGACGCGCGTGATGCGCGTCGGTCTGCGCCCGCGTGGCGGCGCCACGGCACTCCGCGCGCTGGACGCCGCCGCCGGCGCTCGACACCGCGCTGCAGCACCGCGTGGCCCCGCGCGACACGCTCATCGGGGTGCGCCCGCAGGGGTGCACCCACCAGCATGCCCTGGAGCACGTGCCCGTCGTCATCCCCGCTGTCCGTGCACGGATGGAGGAGCTGAGCGCCCCGTGCGACGCGCACAGCGCCGCCAGCGAGCAGGAGATCACTCAGGTGCTGCCACACGATGCCGGGGGGGCGGCGAACGCCGCGTTGGTGCTACGCAGCGCGGGCGTCGGACTGCTGACCGCCGCCGGGCTGCGCGGCACGACGCTCAATTTCACGATTGGCGCGACGCCCGAGGCCGTGACCGCGTACGCCGGCCGGGCGCCTGTGCCTACGGAGTCCGGGACCAGCGTGCGCGGGCGCGGGGCCAGCGGGCACGGCGGCCACAAACGGCTGCGCACCGCGTTGTCCAGGGCGACGGTGAGCGCGACACGCTACAAGCCGCCGATCACAGCGTTCGACGAGCGCCTCCGCGCCGCGGGGAAGCCCACGACGGTGGCGCGCTGTGCGGCCGCACGCACGTTGCTGCATCTGGCCTGGGCGGTCGTCCAGACAGGCCGGGCGTTTGACCCACGCTATGCACAGCCGCGTCAGGAGGCCGCCTAACCTCCGACCTGCGCGCCCTTTGTTCAGAGCGGCGAGGACGACCACGGGCAGGCGATGCGATGGCCTAAGAGCCCGTCATAGGTGCCTGCCCGTGGTCGCCGCCGTCCGCAACAGGGGTGCAAGGGGAGGCTTCCCCGTGGTCGGGCGTAGCCCGACCGCAGCTAGTGCCCACTTGAATTTTGCCCCTTGACAAGCAATACCGCATCTACTTATGGTATCCGTGCGACGAAGTGTCCGATTCGTCGCACGGATACCATAAGTAGTCAGGACAGCGGGAGCGGGAGGAGGAGTAGGAGTACCCCTCATCGACCGTCGGATGCGACGATGGGGAAGTCGTGATCCCCCTCGGATACGATCTTGGGTTCCGCGCGGGCGAGCCGAAGTGGGCCATACGTGTCCTGGTAATAGGCGATGGACCGCTGGCATATCCGCCAGATGACGTCCCGCATCTCCTGGGACGACCAGGGCTCCTCCCTGAAAAACAGGGAGGTCGGCTTGAATATCTCGGGCGCCGGCTTGTCCACGTAGATCTTGTCGACGTGGACGACGTTGAGGGGGAAGAAACCGTTCATGGTGGACACGCGATCGAGGATGGTCACGCCGTCGGCGAAGTCGCACCCTTCGCCGAAGCACACGAAGGGGGTGATCGCCTCGCCCGCGAAGAACGCATCGACACCTTGCATGTTCTTGCGCAGCCGCCCGATGGCGTTGCCCTGCGCTTGACGGGGCTTACCCTCCGCCACACGATCCGTGTTCGTCCCCTGCCTCTTCACCTCGGTAACGAGGATGCAGCGTTTGACGTCGGATTGGTCGCGCACATACAGGAAGTCACCGTCCGGCTTCAAGGAGGATCGAGGATTGGCGGTCGCTTTACCGAAGGCGAGGCCGTTGGGTGGGCCGAACGTGGCGTTCAAGTGGCTGACGATCGTGTCCAGGGGGAGTGTGTCCTCGCTTTCCACCGCGACACCGAACATGTGTCCGATGCGTCTTACCACGTCCACGAGGGCGGCCCTCAGGCGCACCTCCATTCTGGAGGAGCGGTCGTTCAACGTGATCCCGACGTGCGATACGCGGAGGGCTTCTTTTGGCATCGATCCTATTCGCTTGGTACGACATAGCACGACACGGTATCGGACGGCTCGACCGATCCCTTGCCATGCTACCCCGGAGCCACGCGCGCGTCGACCGAATCGGAGTAACGTGATCCCCGGTGCGGCGACGCCCACGGGGGCGAGAGGCGGGCGGCCGGGGGTGTGGCGTACATTCGTGTATCGCACGTCCCCGGCTGGCGCCACCTACGGCGATGTACCTCCCGCCCCCTCGCCTCGCTCTCCCGCGTCGGAGATCGCCGTTTTGTATGCACGCAGGATAATCGCGACGAGGCTTTGCTGCCTCTCGGGGAGCGCGCCCAGGCCTACGATCTCGATGGCGAGTTCGGCGATGGGCGGGGGCGCGCTCGCCCGGAATGTCTCCGTCAGGACGGCGTCGACCGACACGCCGAGCGCTAGCGCGAGTTTGGCCAGGGCGCGCGCGCTCACGTCGGATTGTACCTGCCGCTCGAGCCGGCTGACGACCGCGTGGTCGACCTCGGCCGCCGTCGCCAACTGCCGCATGGTCAGCCCCCGTGCCCGACGCAGCCGGCGGATGGCCCCGCCGTCGACCGTGTCCATTGCCGCCCTCCGTTTGCCCCCATCGTAGGGCGTGGGCGGCTCTGGTGATTGAAAGTCTACTTATTAACAATAATGTGGCATTTGAGCACCATTTACGTTATCCTGCCCAACTAGGGCGGTGGCACAGGCACTGAACTTATCCGGGCGCGGACGGCCGCTGCCGCCTAGCGTGCGCACCCCAATAGACGTATGGAGGGAAGCTAGTTCGATTTCCATCGGCGAACCGCCGGGCGGTCGTCGCCATTGCCACCATTGCCGCTATCGCCGCTATCGCCGCTATCGCCGCCGCCGTCGCCGTCGCTATCCGCATGATGCGAAGGGCACGGCGCGCCTGACGCCGGCGTCCCGATGTCCTGGGACGACTCCGACCTCCGATCGCCGGGCGTCCAGCCATCCTCGGTGTCTCAGGCAGATTCTGTTCGTCGGGTCATGCCTCGTCGCACCCCATCGCTCCGCGAACGACCACGCGGATCGTCGGCGCGACGATTCCACGATAGCGCAGTCAGATCCACACAGGAGGATATCGTGCGCATGCTCTTCAGAGGTCGACTCACGTATCGACGATCGACCGCCGTGCTCCTGACCGCCCTGGCGGTCGCCTCGCCCACGCCCGTACGGGGGCGCATGGCGCTCCCGCCGCTCCCCGCGCTGACGCTGCTCTCGGGGCGCACGCCCGCGCTGCAAAACGTGGTCGTGACGACCGTGACCTGCCCGCGCGCCGGGCTCTGCTACGGGGCGGGGCGGTACATCATTCCCGAGACGTCGGACCTGGCGACCCGGCCGTACCGCATGGCGGGGTCGGTGTTCCTGACCACGCACGACGACGGGACCCACTGGGACGAGCGCATCAGCACGATGGACTCGCGCGTGGCGGAGCCGGGCGTGCGTGACGCGCCGTGGCGCGACCACGCCGCGCTGCCGCCGGGCCTGACGGCGCTGGGGATCGCGGTGGACCCGTTCGACCCGCGCCACATCATCGTGTCGGGCTGCGGCGGCGGAGACGCCGGCTGCACGACGGCGATCCAGGGGCACCCGGTGGTCCAGACGACAGACGGCGGCGCCTCCTGGTCCGACGCGCTCGCGTACACGGGCCCGCTCTCCGCGGCGCCCGAGGCGACCTCCATCAAGACGACCATCCGCGTCACACCGGCCCTGGTCCGCGCGATCCAGACGAACGGAGACCCGGTGGAGGCATCGGGTCTCCTGTTCGACCCGCACAAGAAGGGCCATCTGTGGGCCTGCGCTCAGGGCATTGGCGTGGTCTCGTCCACGAATGGTAGCCGGGCATGGTCCTACGCGCCGCAACCGCGGCAGACCCACGCGCCGTGCGACCTCGCGCTCATCGGCCGGACGCTCTACCGGCTCGACCGCGCGGGGGCACTCTACGCTTCCCCGGACGCGGGCGCCCACTGGGCCTTGCGTTCGATGCCGGGCGCGCTGTCCGCGAGCGCGAACGGTCAGTCGTTCGCGGGGGCGCTCTCCGTTTCCGGTGGCACACTGTCGCTGGTGGAGGACGGTGGCCTCTACGCGAGTCGAGATGGCGGGCGCCACTTCGCGCTTGCCATCAACCGTCCCGCTGCTAGCACGGATGTTGTTGGGGTCGTGCGGACGCGCGGGCGCTGGATTGCGGCGGTCGTGACCACGATCGGCGGTAACACCACTTTCCCCAATGGCCTCTACACGGCCGCTGATCGTGGCCGCTTTGCGGCCGGCATCGCGACCGATCGTGTTGGCGCCCACGGAGCGCTGGACACACAGGCAATGTACGGAGATCGCGCTGATCGCCTGTGGGCCGACCCGGCGACCGGCACGGTCTTTACGAGTGGCCCAGTCGGCGCCCTCTTTCGCTGGACGGTCGGGTCGTGACGGACGGTCCCGTGACACAACGCCAACCGAATCCGTCGATGGTTTGCCCGTTTTGCCATCGCGACGATATGGTCGCGTTCGTCCCCGCCATCGTCGCCGCCGGCACGAGCCGCGTGTCGTACGGCGGCTCGACGACCCTCGGGGGACGCCAGGGCTCCGATGGCGGCAACCTCGACCTCAGCGGCCGGTCCGAGATGTCCGGCGAGAGCCAAACCGCCCTGGCGGCCGCCCTGGCGTGGCCCGACGAGCCCGTGTACACGGACACCCACTGGCGCACCGTCGCCGTGTCGGTCGCCGTGGCTCTGGTCGGCTGCGCCATCGCCGCGACGGGGAGTTGGTTCGGGTGGGTCATCGTCGCCGGCGCCATGGCCGCCGTCGTCCTCGCCGCGCGACACCGGCGGCGGGTGCTGGCCGAAGCGGCCCGCGTCCGGGCCAATTGGCGTCGCAGCCACGAGTTGTGGGAGAAATTGCGGTATTGCGCGCGCGACGGCTCGATCTGGGTGCCCGGAGGTCATGCCTGGCACGTCGACGATCTGACCGAGTACGTGTTTCTCTACAGCGGTGTGACGCTGGGGGTTGCCCCTAACATGGAGTCCGACGCGTGAGGCTCTCCCCTGTGCTGGCCGTTTAGTGTATCCGTGCGACAATGTGTATTACATTGTCGCACGGATACACTAAACGGCCAGCACAGGCCTACGCCGCCGCCGAAGACTACTATCGTACGGCCCTGGACGGCCTGGACACGGTGGGGCACGGCGACGACGCGGCGCGCCTGCAGGCCAAGCTCGGCGAACTGCTCTGTCTGACGGGGCGCTCCTTGGACGCGCTGCGCGAGCTGGACCGGGCGGCCGCGACCTATCGCGCCGCCGGGGAGATGGAGCGCCTGGCTAACGTCATGGCCCTCGTGAGCCGCGCGCATGAACGGCGGGGCGCCGCGGAGGAGGGGTTGCGCGGCCTGCAGGCGGCCGTAGCCCTTGTCGAGGCGCACGGGCCCTCGCGCGGCCTCGCCGTCGTGTATGTGGCACAGGCGGGGTTATTCTTTCATGCGGGGCGATATCAGGAGCAACGCGCCGTGGCTGAGCGCGCGGTCGACCTGGCCCGCGCCCTGTGCGATGATCTACTGCTGGCGCGAGCGCTGTTCATCCGTGGTCTGGCGCTGCGCTTCCTGGAACCGGGTCCGCACGAGGATCACAGTTATAAGGAAGCCGCCCGCCTGGCCGACGCGTGTGGAGATGTCGAGACGCTCAGCGGAGCCCTCTACCACCTGGCCATTCGGGCTCTCCTGACCGGCGACATCGACCAGGCTATGGCACTCAACGAGCGCTCGCTGCTGCTGACGGAACGGGTCGGTGATCAGGTGTTCGCGGCGCAGGTGCTCGCGATGCGGGGCTTGATTGGCCTCTACAGCGGGGAGTGGGGACACGCCGAGGCGGACCTGCAGCAGGCGCGGCAGCTCGCCCGGGGCGCGGACACGGTGACCCTGGTGGCCACCGTGCTGACCGTGCTTGGCCACCTCCGCGTCTTGCAGGGGCGTAGCCGCGCGGCCAGGCGTCACCTGACGGAGGCCGCAGCGTTGGCCGACAGCGAGATGAACGCGTTTGTGAGGCGTGTGCGCGCGGAGCTGGATCTCCTGGACGAGCGCCCCGCCGACGCGCGGGCCACACTCGTCTCCTTGCTCACCAACCCGACCGGAGACAAGCACGACCACGCGTTCATCCTGCCGAGTCTGGCCTGGGCTGAGCTCCAGTTGGGCGACATCCGTGCGGCCGCGGCGACGGCTGCCGAGGGCGCCACGCGGGCGCGCGTGGAGCGGAACCGCTTGGCCCTGACGGACGCGCTTCGGGCGCAGGCACGGGTGGCTGTCGAGCAGCAAGCGTGGACAGAGGCCGCGCAGGCGCTGGAGGAAGGGCTGGCGCTCACGCGGCGCATGCCCTATCCCTTCGCCGAAGCCCGGCTGCTCGAGGTCGACGGCGCCCTGCACCGCGCGCAAGGGGAGACGCCGGCGGCGCAGGCGCGGCTAGAGGAGGCGCTGACCATCTTCCGACGGTTAGGCGCCCGCACGGACGCGGAGCGCGTACGGCAGGCGATCAGCGCCCTATCGCGGGCGACCGTGGGGCCATCAGCGACCAAGCGGCACAAGAGGCGCGGGGCAGGCGCGGCGGCCGCCGCGCCCTCATAGCCGGAGCACTCACCGCAGGCCCCGCCTGAGCACTCACCGCAGCCCCCTCCCCCCTGCTCTGGCAGTATAGCGCCACGCGCATTCTATTGGGACCCACCGCCGTCAGAGGGGCCATGGGATTGCGCCATGCGCCCGTGCGGGCTCGTCACCCCGCCGAGTATCGTCGGCGTGCAGAAGCACGTCTCTCGGCCTGCCGCCGCTATGTCGTCCACCGGCGTGGGCTGTCTCGACCACACCCGCAAATCGGGCGATGCTGAGTCAGCACCAATGGTCACAGTCGGTATGGTCAAACAGCGCTCGCGCAAGCTATGCGCGCCCCGCTTATGCTTACGTCTTACCGATAGGGAACGGCATGCACCCCGCCCTGCCCTTGGTGTCCGTGGTCGATTCGCGTATGTTCATGCGACGACGTGCATAGTCATTCATCTTTGACCGATCATTGCGTCTGCGGATTAACCCAATCTCGACGGCTCCGCCGATACGGTATAGCTCTCTCGTACAGTGGAAAGCTAGCTGCCGCAGGCCGATGTACACGATACATCCCTATCGTCCAATGAGTGAGTCGTTGCGCCGAATGCCTTCGCCATCATGGAAGCGCGAGATGTGAGTTGGGCACCCATAGCCGGCACCCTCACACTAACGCCTATCCAGAAAATGCCTACCCATGCTCTCAGCACCTGCATTGACCTCCCGGTCCCACTGTCTGTTTGACAAACCTGGACAGCAGTTGTAGACTAGCATCAATTGTTAACAATTAACCATTTGCTCGTGAGGAAGCCCGTGGTCGCAAAAGCATTTCCCTCCTCACTAGGGTTCGTACACCTCCGTACGCTCCGCGATCACGCCTATGACGCTTTGCTGCAAGCAATCTTCGACGGACGCCTCGCTCCGGGC
>JAABUR0100007632.1_pt1 | contig 12731 bp, 13 predicted proteins | sample 5560091 | NCBI WGS metagenome assembly JAABUR01 (sample SAMN10711879, study PRJNA513375) | rock metagenome | isolation source: Antarctica rocks | place: Antarctica: Victoria Land, University Valley sud
CCGAGCAGCTTCTTGGCCTGGACGAGGTCCTTGATCTTCTCGATGACCTTCTCCGGGCCGACGAGGTAGGGCAGCTCCGTCACGACGATGCCCGTGCGCCGCGGGGTGACCGCCTCGATCCGTGCCGTCGCGCGGGTCCGGAACGCACCGCGCCCGGTCAGGTATGCCTCACGGATGCCGTCGAGCCCGACGACCCGGCCCCCGCCGGGCAGGTCCGGGCCAGGCACGAACCTCATGAGGTCCTCCAGCGTGCAGCCCGGGTGGGCGATGAGGTGCCGGGCCGCGCCGACCACCTCGACGAGGTTGTGCGGAGCCATGCTCGTCGCCATGCCGACCGCGATACCGCTCGCCCCGTTGACGAGCAGGTTCGGGTAGGCAGCCGGGAGCACCTCCGGCTGGGTCTGCGTGTCGTCGTAGTTGGCCACGAAGTCGACGGTCGCCTCGTCGAGCCCGCCCACCATGAGCAGGGCAGCGGGAGCCATCCGGGCCTCGGTGTAGCGCGCCGCAGCCGGCCCGTCGTCGAGGGAGCCGAAGTTGCCGTGGCCGTCGACGAGGGGCAGGCGCATCGTGAACGGCTGGGCCATCCGCACGAGCGCGTCGTAGATCGCCTGGTCACCGTGCGGGTGGTACTTGCCCATGACCTCCCCGATGACCCGCTGGCACTTGACGTGACCGCGCTCCGGGCGCAGCCCGAGCTCGGCCATGCCGTAGAGGATGCGGCGCTGGACCGGTTTCAGGCCGTCGCGGGCGTCCGGCAGTGCCCGGGAGTAGATGACCGAGTAGGAGTACTCGAGGAAGGCGTTGCGCATCTCCTCCTCGACGTCGATGTCGATGATCTTCTCGGAGAAGTCCGCGGTGCCCGCAGGAGGAGGTGGGGGACTGCTTCGACGCGCCATGCCGGGTGCTGCTCCTCGGGGGTCGTGGATGACAGGGGACGCCCCATCCTCACAAATGGCCGGTTGCCGCCTGAACAGGCTCGCCGCGCCCGGCTCCGAAGGCCCCCCAGTGGGTGACCTCGGCCGCGGTCCGCCGGTGCCGGCGCAGGCTCGGGCTGCGCGGTCCGGGCACGGCATACCCCATGGCGACGACCCCGACGACCGTGCGCCCGTCGGGGAGGGCGAGGGCCGCACGGACCGCCGCGGCTCGCGGCGCGGGCACGCCGAAGAACAGCCCTCCGAGGCCGTTGTCGACGGCCGTGAGCAGGATGAGCAGGGCCGCCATCCCCGTGTCGACGTCCCAGTACGGCACCGGCCAGCGGCCCTCGTCCCGGTCCGCCCAGCCCTTGTCGGGGGCTGCGTAGCGCTCGAGGTAGGCCTGCTTGTCCGAGCAGCAGACGATGAGCACCGGCGCGTCCCGGACCCCGGCGAGCCAGGGGCCCGGTTCCGCATCGGGGTCGGTGCCCGCCCGCCAGAACCCCTCGCGCTCGGCCACGGAGCGGAGGACGACGAGGTCCCACCCCTGGCTGAACCCCGCGCTCGGTGCCCGGACCGCGTTGGCCAGGCAGGTGTCGAGGGTGGCTTCAGGGACCGGCCGGTGGGGGTCGAAGCGGCGGACCATCCGGCGGCGCCGGACCACGGTGGAGAACTCCATGACCCAAGCATGCGGCCGGCCGGGCTCGTGGGAGCATGACGCATGGTCGACGAGCCCGGGCGCCCCGAGGGATACCCGGTGGCCTGGGAGGCCGACGTCGTGCTGCGGGACGGGTCGGTGGCGCATGTGCGTCCCATCGTGCCCGGGGACGCGGACGGCATCCGCACCTTCCACTCCCGCCAGTCCGAGGAGTCCATCTACCTGCGCTTCTTCGCTCCGCTGCGGGTCATCAGCGACCGCGACATCCACCGGTTCACGAACGTCGATTACGTCGACCGGGTCGCCCTCGTCGCGGTGGTGCGGGGTGAGATCGTCGGCATCGGCCGGTTCGACAAGGTCGCGGGGGGTACCGCCGAGGTGGCGTTCAACATCTCCGACCACTTCCAGGGTCGCGGGGTGGGGTCCGTCCTGCTCGAGCACCTGGCGGTGATCGGCCAGGAGCGCGGGGTCGAGCGCTTCCTCGCCGAGGTCCTGCCGCAGAACCGCAAGATGCTCGGCGTGTTCAAGGATGCCGGCTACGAGCTCAGCCGCCGATTCGAGGACGGGGTGGTCGCCGTCTCCTTCGACATCCGGCCGACCGAGCAGTCCACGGCCGTACGACGCGCCCGTGAGCACCGGGCCGAGTCGATCAGCCTCCGCCCGGTCCTGTTCCCCGCGTCCGTCGCGGTGGTCGGCGCGAGCCGGCGAGCGGACTCCGTCGGCCACCACCTGCTGCGCAACATCATCGAGGGCGGCTTCGCCGGGCCGGTGCACGCGGTCAACCGGGAGGCGCTCGAGGTCCTCGGACTGCCGACGCACGCGCGGGTGAGCGACATCCCGGGGCCGGTGGACCTCGCCGTCGTCGCCGTCCCCGCCGCCGCGGTGTCCGAGGTGGTGCAGGACTGCGCGGCCAAGGGTGTCAGGGCCCTGCTCGTCGCCAGCGCCGGTTTCGCCGAGACCGGGACGGAGCAGGGCGAGGCGCAGCAGGAGCAGGTGCGCCGCCTCGCGCGGCGCGGCGGGATGCGACTCGTCGGGCCGAACTCCTTCGGCGTGCTCAACACCAGTGGGAAGGTCCGCCTCAACGCCTCGCTCGCGCCCGAGATGCCGCCGAGCGGCACCCTGGGGCTCTTCGCCCAGAGCGGGGCCCTCGGCATCGCCATCCTCGCCTCGGCCGCCCGGCGCGGGCTCGGCGTCTCGGTGTTCGTCTCCGCGGGAAACCGGGTGGACGTGTCAGTCAACGACCTCATGCAGTACTGGATCGACGACCCGGACACCGATGCGGTGGGGCTGTACCTCGAGTCGATGGGCAACCCCCGCAAGTTCTCCCGGATTGCCAGGCAGCTCTCGGGCACCAAGCCGGTGATCGTCGTCAAGTCGGGCGTCTCCGCCTACAGCGTGCCGCCGGGGCACCGCACGAGGGCGACGACGGTGCGCCCCGAGGCGTTCGACGCGATGCTGCGCCAGGCGGGCGTCATCAGGGTCGAGAACGTCCACCAGCTGTTCGACGTGGCGCAGCTCGTCGTCCACCAGCCGCTCCCGCAGGGCAACCGGGTCGCCATCGTCGGGAACTCGGACGCGCTGGGCTCCCTCACCGCGCAGGCGGCCGTCAGCTGGGACCTGGTCGTCACCCACGGTCCGGTGTCGTTGCCGGCCGAGGCGGACACGGAGACGTTCCGCTCGGCGCTGGTGGCCGCGTTCGCCGATCCCGACGTCGACAGCGTGCTCACCTGCTTCATCCCCCCGCTGGTCACTGACGACGAGGAGGTCGCGACTGCCGTTCGCGATACCGCTTCATCCTTCGATAAGACTTGTGTGGCAACGTTTCTCGGGATGAGAGGCATCGACGAGGCGCTAGCCGCGAACCCGCCCGACCCCGGCGGCCGGGGTGTGGTCCGGCGCCGGATCGTCCCGGCATACGCCATGCCCGAGGACGCCGTCCGGGCCCTGGCCGCGGCCACGAGGTACGGCGAGTGGCGCGGGCGGGACCGGGGCCATCCGGTCGAGCCGACGGGGATCAACTCCGCGGTGGCCGACCGGGTCGTCGGCGCCATCCTCACCGGCTCCCCGGAGGGACGCGCGCTGACCCGCGACGAGGCGGCTGAGGTGCTGCGCGCCTACGGCATCCGGCTCTGGCCGTCGGTGCTCGTCACGTGCGCCGACGACGCCGTCGCCGCGGCCGACCGGCTCGGGTACCCGGTCATCATCAAGTCGACCTCACCGGTGCTGCGTCACCAGCCCGGCCTCAGCGGTGTCCGAGCGGACCTGGGCAGCCCGGAGGCGGTCCGCTCGGCGTTCGAGTCCCTCACCGAGCGGTGGGCGGACCTCGCGGGGAGGCACTTCGCGGTGCAGACCATGGCCGTCGCCGGGGTCTCCTGCGTCCTCGGCAGCACCGAGGACCCGCTCTTCGGGCCGGTCGTCCGCTTCTCGGTGGCCGGGCCGCCCACCGATCTGCTCGGTGACATCGGCTACCGCATCCCGCCGCTGACCGACGTGGACGTCTCCGACCTCATCTCGTCGGTCCGCGCCTCCCCGCTGCTGCACGGGCACCGTGGGGCGGTGCCGGTCCACCGGGCGGCGCTGGCCGACCTCGTCGGCCGGCTGTCGGCCCTCGCCGACGACAACCCCGACATCGCCTCGGTCGAGCTCAACCCGGTCAACGCGTGGCCGGGCGGTGCCGACGTCCTGGGGGCGGAGATCGTCGTGCGACCCGCGGACAACCGCCAGGACGCCGACCGCAGGGCCATGACCTGACCCGGCCGCGCCCGGGAGCGCCAGCCCGCCCGCGAGGTGCGAGGATGACGCCATGTTCTCCCCGACCGACGCGACCTCGGGGGCACAGCTGCCGGCGGACCTCAGGGCAGCGGTCGAGCGGGCCGGGTACTACCCCGCCCTGGTGTGTGACGTGGTCGCCGCGGCGCTCGCCGGGGACGAGGTGGTCTCGCACGTGGTGCACCAGGAGACCACCTTCGACCAGGACACGGTGCGGCGGCACATCACCGTGCTCGCCGTGACCCGGACCCGGCTGGTCATCGCGCACGCCGACGACCACGACGAGCACGAGGCGAGTGGTTCCGTCGCGACCGCGACGAGCGAGACCGTGCCGCTGTCCGCCGTGCGTGGGGTCATGCTCGCGCACGTCGTGCTCTCGCCGGACAGCTACGTGCCCGGCTCCCTGGGGCGTGAGCTGACCCTCACCCTCGGGTGGGGCGCGGTCAGCCGCGTCGACCTCGTGCCCGCCGCGTGCGGGGACCCCGACTGCGAGGCCGACCACGGGTTCGAGGGCACCGTCGCCTCCGACGACATCAGCCTGCGGATCAGCGCCGACGCCGACGGTGACGCCGCCCTGGCGTCCGCCATGCACTTCGCCCGGACCCTGTCCTCGGCCATCGGGGGGACGAGGCACCTGGCGTGAGCCTGGCCGGCCTGCCGCCTCCGCGCTACGACGACGCCGGGACGCTCGCGGCCGTCCTGCCCTCGGTGCTCACGAGCCTGGGCGCCACCGGGTATGCCGTGAGCGGCACCCTCGAGATGCCCCCCTCCCGGCGCGCCGTCGTCGTCCTCGTGGACGGGATGGGCGACGACCTGCTGCGTCGGCGCGGCGGTCACGCGCCCTTCCTGCGCGGGCACCTTCCCGCGGCATACCGCATCGACTGCGGGTTCCCCAGCACGACGGCGACCTCCATGGGGACCTTCGGCACCGGGCTGCCGCCGGGGTCGCACGGCCTGGTCGGCTATGAGGTCCTCGTCCCGGAGGCGGATCGCATCCTCAACGAGCTGTCCTGGGAGAACGGGCCCGACCCGGTCCGCTGGCAGCCGTGCCCGACGGCGTTCGAGGTCGCCGAGCAGCAGGGTATCGCCGTCACGCGGGTCGGTCCCGGATACTTCGACGGGTCGGGACTGACCAACGCGGCCCTGCGCGGCGGGCGTTTCGTCGCCGCGGCCGGCCTGGACGCCCGGGTCCAGGCCGCGCTCGATGCGGTGCGCGCCTCCAGCCGCGCGCTCGTCTACCTCTACTGGGGCGATCTCGACAAGGTCGGTCACGTCTTCGGGTGCGAGTCGTGGGAGTGGGGCGACGAGCTCGAAAGCATCGACGCGGCGCTGCGCCGTCTCGTGGAGCAGGTGCCCTCCGACACCGCCGTCCACGTCACCGCCGACCACGGCATGGTCGACTCGCCGCACGAGCTGCGCATCGACCTCGCCGACCACCCGGACCTGCTGCAGGGCGTCCGGCACGTCGGCGGGGAGCCGCGATGCCTCCAGCTCTATTGCGCGCCCGGGTCGGCGTCGGACGTGCTGGCGACGTGGCGCGCCCGGGTCGGCGAACGGGCCTGGATCTCCTCGAGGCACGAGACGGTCGCGGCCGGGTGGTTCGGGGCAGTGCGCCCCGAGGTGACCGCGCGGATCGGTGACGTGCTCGTCGCGATGAAGGACACCTTCGCGGTCGTCCACACCGGCCACACCCGTCCGGAGATCCTGGCCCTGCGCGGGCTGCACGGGTCGGTGACACCGCAGGAGCGCTCGATCCCCCTGCTCCGGTTCCCGGCCCGGGACGGCTGACCGGGACGGCTGACCGGGACGGCTGACCGGGACGACGCCCCACCGGAGAGCGGCGGGGAACCACCGGCGCAGTTCCGCAGCACTCAGTCCCGGCTGCGCGCCCCGAACATGATGTCGTCCCAGCTGGGGACCGGCGTGCGCCCGCTCCTGCGCGGGTGGGCGCGTCCCTTGTCGGTGGTCCGGGACCGCTCACCCGGCTGGGGCTCCCCCGGCTGCGGCTCGCCCTGCTCAGCGCCCGGCTGCGGCTCGCCCTGCTCAGCGCCCGGCTGCGGCTCGCCCGGCTCGCCCGGCTCGGCGACCTCCCGTGGCCCGGGGTCATCGAGCACGGGTTCGGCCCCTGCTGCGCCCGGGGAGGCGCTGCCGGGTTCGTCGTCCGGTGCGGCCCGCAGCGCGGGGTCGTCGTTCGGGTGCACGCGGGCCCCGGGCGGCGGGCCGTCCACCTCCGGGTCGAAGGCCAGGTCCTCGAGCGGCAGGGCGTCCTCGGGTGCCTGGCCTGCTCCCGGGACATCCGCTGGGCCGCTCCTGCGGCGAGCGCCGCCGCGCCGGGCGCGGGCGCTGCTGCGCTCGCGCATCGCGGTCATGAGGTCCACCGGCTCCGTCTGGCGCCCGGACGACTGCCGGATGGCCGTGGCCACCCCGCCCTCTGCCTCCACGTCGTAGACCGCCGCCGACCGCACGGGTGCGGACGCCGCGGAGGGCAGCGGGCCTCCTGATGCCGGCTCGTCCTCGCTCAGCCAGCGCGCCTCGTCGTCCGCCGCGCTGACGGTGCGGGCTCCCGCGTCGAAGGACCAGCTGGCCTGACGCTGGCGACCGCCGGCGGCGAAGGTCACGACGACGGTCCACGGGCCGGACTCGGAGCGCCAGGCATCCCACTCGGCCGCGGCGGGGTCCACGCCGCGTTTGGCCATCCGTTCCCGGACCCGGGACGCCAGCGTCGCAGCGGCACCGCTGCCGCTGCCGCCGCGCACCCGGAGCCGCACGGCCTGGGCAAGCTGCGCGACGTGCTCGCGCTCGGCGAGGATCGGCCCTTCGTACTTGTGCACCTTCTCCACCGACCAGCCGCACCGCTCGGCGACCTCCTCGGCGCTGGCCCCGCCACGGATCATCGACTGGACGTCGCGCGGACGCAGCCCTCCGTCGACCCGGGTCTGCGCCTGCCCCAACCGGGGACGGTCGCGCCGGGCCGCCGCGCGCAGCGCCTCGTCCAGGGGGACCTGGAAGCGCTTGCCGTCAGCGTCCGCGAGCAGCAGGTGCTGGCCGTCCTCATGGACGCCGATCATTCGCAGGTCCTGCATCGCACGCTCCTGGTTGGCCCTACCGCGGGGCCGCCGCCGCAAAGGGGGTCGGAATGGTCACACGAGACCATGCAGTGACTCTGCCACCTGCGGGCGGCCCGGAGGAAGCGGCACGCCGCAACGGCCGCGCCGCAACGGCACGCCCCGTGCCGGTCTGTCGGTCCAACGCCCATGAAGCCGCAGGCCCCGGACCGCTGCGCTGGCCCGCCCACCCTTCCCCGCCCTGCGGTCCGCGAGTGCGAGCCGGAGACTAGCGTGAGCGACGTGCCCCGCCTGCCCGTCCACCAGCATCACCAGCCGGCCGGCGCCGACCGTTCCGCCCGCCCCGCCCGCGCCGTGAGTCCCACCAGCGCGGGCAGCCCGGTCACCGCCGCCGGCACCCTCGAGCCGTACGACGGCATACTGCTGCTGTCCTTCGGCGGGCCCGAGGAGCCGGCGGACGTCCTGCCCTTCCTGCGGCGGGTGACCGCAGGCCGCGCCGTCCCCGAGGAGCGCCTCGCGGAGGTGGGCGCGCACTACCAGCTCTTCGGGGGCCGCAGCCCCATCAACGACCAGAACCGTGCGCTCATCGCGGCCCTGCGCGCCGAGCTGGGCGCCCGGGGCCTGGGGACCCCGGTGCTGTGGGCCAACAGAAACCACCCGCCGTTCGTCGCCGACGCACTGCGCGAGGCCGACGTCCTCGGGCTGCGTCGGCTCGTGACCGTCCTCACGAGCCCTTACTCGTCCTACTCCTCGTGCCGGCAGTACCGGGAGGACCTCGCCGCCGGCGCGACGCTGGCGCGGGACGAAGGGGTGCTCGTCGAGGTCGACAAGGTCGGCCCGTATGCCGGCCGGCGGGCTCTCGCCGCCACGAACGCCCGGCTGGTCACCGACGCCGTCGCCACCCTGGACGGCGTGCCCGACGTGGGGCTGGCGCTGCTGTTCGTCACGCACTCGATCCCGGTCGGGATGGACGAGACGTCCGGACCGGGCGACGGGGAGGGCAACCTCTACCGGCGCCAGCATCTCGCCATCGCTGCCACGGTCACCGAGGAGGTCAACGCGGCCCTGGGCCGGGAGCTGGTCGGCGAGCTCGTCTTCTGCTCCCGGTCCGGCCCGCCCGGCCAGCCGTGGCTGGAGCCCGACGTGAACGACCGGCTCCGGGAGCTCGCTGGGCAGCACGTCGGCACCGTGGTCGTCGTGCCGGTCGGATTCGTCTCCGACCACATGGAGGTGGTCTACGACATCGACACCGAGGCTGCCGCGACCGCGGAGCAGCTCGGCCTGAGGCTCCTGCGGGTGCCCACCGTGGGGACCGACGTCGGGTTCGTCAGCGGCCTCGTCGACCTCGTCGTCGAACGAGCCGCCGAGGCGCGCGGCGAGCTGGTCCCCCAAGGCCCCGGCGTGCGTCCCTCCGTGTGCCCCCCCGGCTGCTGCCCCAACCTGCGCGCGTTCACCCCGGCGCTGTGCGGCAGCGACTGAGCTGGCTGCGGGTCAGGCCGCGGGCGAGCGGAACTCGTCCAGCTCGGGCAGCTCGACGTCGTGCTCGGCAGCGAGGCGAGCGATGGACTCCAGCTCCCCGACGCGCACGTGCGCGAGGTAGTCGTCCCCGGCCTCGCGCGCCTGCGCCAGCTGCTGGAGCGCCGAGCGGGCCCGGTCCGTGAGCTCGGACTGGAACTCTGTCACCGTGCACCTCCTCGTGGGGGACGTCGTCGACGTCCGGAGCCCGACAGTATGCCGGACCGGCCCGACCTGACCGCGCCCAGCCCGTCCGGACACGGCAGACTTCCGGTGAACACCCGCTCGGCTGCGCAGTGCCGGTCCATGCTCGGCGGCGCCGCCGGGGGGCGCGGGAGCGCGACGGCGGTGCTGGTGGGGAGCGGCGGGAGGCCGTCCGACACGCCCGGGTGGCGCGGCGAGGTGACGGGCCGGCGATTGTGGGGCACAATCCCCCCCGCGGCGGGCACAAATGATGAGGTCCTCGCGTTACACCGGCAGCACCCGTTCCATCCGCACCCACAGGAGAGCGACACCGCCCATGGCGACTGACTACGACGCGCCACGCAAGACCGACGACGACCTGTCCGAGGACTCCATCGAGGAGCTGAAGTCCCGACGGGTCGACAAGTCCTCGTCGAGCGTCGACGTCGACGAGACCGAGCAGGCCGAGGGCTTCGAGCTGCCCGGCGCGGACCTGTCCGGCGAGGAGCTGTCGGTGCGGGTGCTGCCCCGCCAGGCCGACGAGTTCACCTGCTCCCGATGCTTCCTCGTGCACCACCGCAGCCAGCTCGCCAAGGAAGTCGGTGGCCAGATGGTCTGCCGCGAGTGCGCGGCCTGATGCCGGACGGCGTAGCCGTGGCACCACCGGGGTCGGTCACCGCCAGCAGGGTGGCGACCGACCCCGGTGCCGTCCCGGTGCTCATCCGCCGCCTGGACCCGGACCTGCCGGTGCCGGCATACGCCCATCCCGGTGACGCCGGCGCCGACCTCTACGCCCGGACCGGGGTCACGCTGGCTCCCGGCGAGCGTGCCCTCGTACCCACCGGGGTCGCGATCGCCCTCCCCAGCGGGTATGCCGGGTTCGCCCACCCCCGTTCCGGGCTCGCGGCGCGACACGGGGTCACCATCGTCAACGCACCGGGCACGATCGACGCGGGCTACCGCGGCGAGATCCTCGTCAACCTCGTCAACCTCGATCCCCATGAGGCGTTCGTCGTGAGCCGTGGTGACCGGATCGCCCAGCTGGTGGTCCAGCCGGTGTCGGTGGCCGGCTTCGTCGAGGTCGATTCGCTCCCGGCCAGCCACCGGGGGGAGACTGGGCACGGAGCAACTGGCGGCTTCGGAGCATCCGGGGCGCCCGGCGACTGAGTGAGGGGTTGGCTCGTGGGCATCTTCCGGCGACGGCGCGACAGGAACGCGGTCGGCGCGAGCGGCGAGGACGAGCGCGACGGTGAAGGCGCCGGGCCGTCCGCGGCCGCCCCGTCGGATGAGGGGGATGCCCCTGCGGCGACCGAGGACGCCGGACCAGCGCCCGACCCGGTCCTCAGCCGGGTGCGGGGACCGTTCGACGCCTCGGAGGTGGACGACGACACGTCCCGAATCGACCTCGGGGCCCTGCGGGTCCCGGGGCTGCCGGGGATGGAGCTGCGTCTCGAGCTCGACGAGGCCCAGCAGGGCGTGGTCGGGGCGACCGCGGCGCTGGCCGCCTCCGCCGTGCAGCTGCAGGCCTTCGCCGCGCCGCGCACCGGCGGGCTGTGGCTCGACATCCGCACCGAGATCGCCCAGAGCATCATCAACCAGGGGGGCACGGCGGAGGTCCGGGACGGGCCGCTCGGGCGCGAGCTGCTCGCCCGGATGCCCAGCCGGGGCGGCGACGGTCGGACCATCTTCCAGCCGGTGCGCTTCCTCGGCGTCGACGGGCCGAGGTGGTTCCTGCGGGCCGTCCTCAGCGGGCCGGCGGCCACCGACGGTTCCGCCGCCGAGGACCTGGTCGGCGTCGTCCGCGGGACCGTGGTCGTGCGTGGCAGCGAGGCGATGGCCCCCCGCGAGCTGCTGCCGCTGCGGCTGCCCCCGGACCTGTCCCCGGCGCCGGGCGACGAAGCCGGGTCCGGCTCCGGCGCCGACCCCGGCGCCGAACTCGGCGCCGACCCCGATGAGGCAGGCGCCCGCGTCGAGGACCTCAAGCCCTTCGAGCGCGGTCCCGAGATCACCGAAGTCCGCTGAGGGAGTCCAGGCGATGACCAACGACGACACACCAGGACCGCGCCGGAAGGGGATCTGGCGCTCCCTCACGGACCGGCTGACGAAGTCCTCCGACGAGCTCGAGGACGCCGACCTGATGGCCGACTCCGAGCGGCTCGGGGGCACCCCGATCTGCGACCTCCCCGACCGGGAGCGGGCCACCGTCTGTGGGTCGGTGCGCTCGGTCACCCTGCGCCCGAAGGTCGACGTGCCCGCCCTGGTCGTCGAGCTCTACGACGGCAGCAGGCCGCTGCACCTGGTCTGGCTGGGGCGCCGACAGATCGTCGGGATCGAGCCGGGGGTCTTCCTCCAGGCCTCCGGACGGGTGTCCTACTACCGCGGGACGCCGACGATCTTCAACCCCAGCTACGAGATCGTGCCGCAGCGTGGCTGACCTCCCGGGCGGGGCCGGGCCTGGCTACACCACGGTGGAGGAGCTGCTGCGGGCCCGGCTCGCTGCGACGATCGGCGGGTGGCGCGGGGCGCTCGAGTCCGCGGTTCCCACCATCGCCTTCGTCGTGCTCTGGACAGCGCGCCGTGAGCTCCTGCCCGCCGTCCTCGCGGCCGCTGCGGCCTGCGCCGTGCTGGCCCTCATCCGGGTGGTCCGCAGGGAGACCCTGCGCTTCGTCGCCTGGGCGGCCGCGGCGGTCGCCCTCGCCGCACTCGTCGCGCTGCGGACGGGTCGGGCCGAGGACGCATTCCTGCCCGGGATGGTCCAGACTGCCGTGTTCGGTCTGGTGATGCTCGTCGGGAACCTCATCCGCTGGCCGTTGTTCGGGTTCCTCATCGCCGCCGGCGACCCGGACCTCGCAGCCGGGTCGGCCCGGGTGCGCGCCGCGAAGCGAGGTGACCGCGCCGACCCCCGGGCCCAGGCCGCCGCGCAGGCGGACGAGGACGCCGTCATGGACGTGCTGCTCGGGTGGCGCCGGCACTCCGGGATCGTGTCGGTGGCCAGCCGGCTGGGCTGGGTCATCGTCGGCCTCGACGCGGTACGGCTGCTCGTGATGGTCCCGCTGTACCTCGCGGCACAGGTCCCCGCCCTCGGGGTGGCCAAGGTCGTCCTCGGCTGGCCGGCCTACCTGCTCGCCGTGCTGGTCATGGGGATGATCCTCGTGCGCGGTCGCACCCCCCTCGACGCGATCCCGCCCCGGGATCAGGCGTCGGCGCGCGGGGGACGGTGACCGGGGGAGAGCATGTTCTCCAGCTCGTCCTCGCTCTCGCTCGTCGTGATGAAGAGCAGCTCGTCGTGCGCCTCCACCGCGTCGTCCCTGCTGGGCGCGATCGGCCGGTCCTCGCGGATGATCCCGACGAGCACGGTGTCGGCGGGCCACGGGATGTCGCCGACCCGCTTGCCGACATAGGGGCTCTGCGGGGGCAGCGTCAGCTCCACCATCGCGGCCTTGGCCTGCTGGAACTGGAAGATCCGGACCAGGTCGCCGACACTGACGGCCTCCTCGACCAGCGCCGTCATCAGCCGGGGGGTCGAGACGGCCACGTCGACGCCCCAGGACTCGTCGAACATCCACTCGTTCTTGGGGTTGTTCACCCGGGCCACGGTCCTCGGCACGCCGAACTCGGTCTTGGACAGCA
>JAABUR0100007635.1_pt1 | contig 12729 bp, 11 predicted proteins | sample 5560091 | NCBI WGS metagenome assembly JAABUR01 (sample SAMN10711879, study PRJNA513375) | rock metagenome | isolation source: Antarctica rocks | place: Antarctica: Victoria Land, University Valley sud
GCGGCGTCCAGGGGGTGGTGACATTCTGGCCGGGGTCAAAGCCGGGGATGCCGGTGATAACGGCGGTGGTTTGGCTGCCGCCGCTGTCTGTGACGCTGACCTTCCAGTGACTGGCGTAGGCGGCGGGGGAGGAGAGGAGGATTGCCATTAAGACGAGGCTGGACAGGGTGAGCATCTTATATAATAGAGTTGTGGTGCAATTATTCAGTCTCTTGACTCAGGAATGGCTTTTCTTGCCGCTTGGAGCGGCTGTGAGGCCCCTGGTGACGATAAATTGACAAGATTTTCATTCAGGAAGCTATAATGCGCTCAGGGAGCCTTACAGAGCCAAAAGGCTTATTTGCACCACAACTCTAATATAAGATGCGGACGAGGGACGAAGGGGCCGAGGTTCATCACAGTACCCGCCTTTCGATGCTCACCTGCGGTGGTGAGTTTCGCCGTCAACGCCAACTTGCTCCTCATCATAGCACACCCCGCGCCGCTTGTCAAGTGTTTCCGTAAGAATCTTTACAAACCGATTCGCGGTGGGTTTTCCGCCGCCGCCGGGTATCCTTGACGCAACAGCGCCCTTCTTCGGTCAACCGAGGGGCGCTTGAAAAGGAAGTGGACCATGACGGAAGAAATGAACCCGTACCAGATCGCCCTGCGGCAGCTCGCCCATGTGGCGGGGATACTCGGCCTGGATGACGGCATCCACGGCATCTTGCAGAAGCCCAAGCGCGAGCTGACCGTCAATTTCCCCGTCAACATGGAAGCGGGCGGGACGCGCATGTTCACGGGCTACCGGGTCCAGCACAATACGAGCCGGGGGCCGGCCAAAGGAGGGCTGCGGTTCCACCCGGACACGGACATTGACGAGGTGCGCGCCCTGGCGATGTGGATGACCTGGAAATGCGCCGTCGTCAACATCCCCTTCGGCGGGGCCAAAGGCGGCGTCGTCTGCGATCCCCACGCGCTGACACGGGCGGAACTCGAAGACCTGACGCGGCGCTACACGACGGAGATCAGCCTGATCATCGGGCCGAACAGCGACATCCCCGCGCCGGACGTGGGCACGAATGGGCAGATCATGGCCTGGCTGATGGACACCTACTCCATGCACGCCGGGCACACCGTCAACGCCGTCGTCACCGGCAAGCCCCTCAGCATTGGCGGCTCGGAAGGCCGGCTGGACGCGACCGGGCTAGGCGTGGTTCTGGCGACGGAAGAGGTATTTAAGAAAAAGGACCGATCGCTTGACGCCGCGACGGTCGCCATCCAGGGCTTCGGCAACGTCGGCGGCGCGGCGGCCCGCCTGTTCCACAAGCGCGGCGCCCGCATCGTCGCCGTGTCCGACGTAGGGGGCGGCGTCGCGAACGCCCACGGCTTGGACATCCCCGCGCTCGTCGCCCATGCCGCCCGCACCGGGTCCGTCGCCGGGTTCGCCGGGGCCGAGCCGATCTCCAACGCGGACATCTTGGAGACGCCCTGCGACGTGCTCGTCCCCGCCGCCTTGCAGGGGCAGATCACGGGCGAAAACGCCCCCCGCGTCCGGGCGAAGATGGTGGTGGAGGGCGCGAACGGTCCGACGACGCCGGGCGGCGACGCCATCCTTCACGACCGGGGCATCCTCTTGATCCCCGACGTGCTTGCCAACGCGGGCGGCGTGACCGTCTCCTATTTTGAGTGGGTGCAGGATATTCAATCGTTTTTCTGGAGCGAGGACGAGGTGAACGAGCGGCTGGCCCGCATCATGCGCCGCGCCTTTGCCGAGGTCTGGGCGGCGGGGGAGAAACACGGGGTGGACCTGCGGACGGCGGCCTACATCGTCGGCGTCGCCCGCGTGGCAGAGGCGACCCTAACGCGCGGCATCTACCCGTAGCCCCGAATGGTCTCCCAGCGTCCTGTAGAGTTCGCCGGCGCTGAGAGACTAGATAAAAAGGAGGGCGGGGAATGAAGGAGGGCGGGGGCAAGAGAGGAGGGCGGGGTTCCCCGCGCCAGACCGCCAAAACCACGCTCGTCAAACCCGGCGCCACGCTGACAGTCGTGCTATAATAGAGACATGCCACTCTTTGAATACACCTGCAACCACTGTCACAAGCGCTACACCGTCCTCGTCGGCATGACGGCGGGCGGTGACACGGATGTCTGCCCCCACTGCGGGGGCGACCAGGCCACCAAACGCATCACCCGCTTCGCGCGCGGGCGCGGCGACGATGATCTGATGGACGATTTGGCCGACCCCGGCAAGATCGGCGACATGGACGACCCCAAAGCCATGCGCCGCTGGGCGAAGGAGATGGGGCGAGAGATGGGCGAGGACTTGGGGGACGATTTCGATGAATACATGGACGCCGCCGAGAGCGGCGAGATGGAAGACGACGCCCCTGGCGGCCTGGAATAGCAGGGGAACGCGGAAGCAGGAATCGCCGGGCCGCGCGGCGTATCTTAAGCGCGTCGTCTGAAAAGGAGAACCGCCATGACTCTGCTGACCAACTGCCGGGCATTCCTGCCCGCCTGCCTGACGCTCGGGACGCTGCTCTGCGCGCTGCCCGCCCTCGCCGATGCCCCCAACCCGCCCCCCGCGCCTGCCGTGCAGGCGCAGACGCTGAACTTGCAGAACGTCGTCCCCAGCGTCATCCTCAAGGCTCTGCACTGGGACCAAAACGCCCAGAAGTTTGACAGTGCCGCGCCGATCCGCGTTGAGGGCGTCACCCACATCACCGCCCAACCGGCGACTAATTCCCTGTCCGTCGTCGCCACGCCTGATGGTTTCACCAAACTACGGACTCTGGTCCGCATTTTGGATGTCGAGCCGCGCCAGGTGCAGATCAAGATCACCCAGGCGAACGCCACCAATGCCGACCTGAAGGCGTCCGGCCTCACCTTTGACTCCGCCCCTCTGCCCAGTCTTCTGGACATGCCGATGTCCGACACGAAATACGCGGCTGGAAGCGGGGCGGCTTTATTTCTGCAAACGCTGACGAAGCAGGGCGCCGTTACCAATTACATGAACATTATCACCTCGAACAACGTAGGTGCCACTCTTAACGTTAGCAATCCCGCCGCGCAGGTGTCGTCCACGCTCGCCGTCACGCCCCGCATCAACAGCGACGAATCCGTGACGCTTGACCTGCACCCCGTCTTTCAGGAAGGCACGGTCAGGCGCGAGATCAAGACCCTCCGCACCGTTAAGGGCGGCGACATGATGGTCCTCGTCCTGCCCCCGAATCCCCGAGTTGTTGGCGGCAAAAGCCTCCTCCTGTTCGTCACGCCGACGATTCTGCCCAAGGTTAAAGGTCTCTCAGGCGTCGTCCCGTCCCCGGATGACCGAACGGTGACGGTGACTCCTTGACTCTTGACCTGGACTCGTTTTTCAGGAAGGCATGGTCAAGCGTGAGATCAAGACCCTTCGCACCGTCAAGAGCGGCGACACGATGGTCATCATCATGCTCCCCGCCGCCCATGCCGCGGGCGGCAAGAGGCTCCTGCTGTTCGCCACGCCGACGATTGTGCCCACCGGCAAAGGCGCGGCGGTGATGACGGTGAAATAGGGGGCGCGACACATGGAAGGCATCCACGGTTCCAAAAAGCCGGGGGCGGCGCGGGCGGGCGTTCTGGCGGGTGGCCTCCTGCTCCTGGCCATCCCCGGCGTCTGGTACGCCCGCTACCACGACCAACTGACGCCAACGACCGCGGGAACATTTCCGCGCCCCGGCGCGGCTACGCCGTCCCGCCCGTCCGGCGTCGTTTCCCTCGCTCCGCCCGCTCCCGGTAAGACGCGCGTGGTGCGGATACAGCACACGGGCGGGCAGGTCGTTACCACCATCAACGACGGAAACCTCCTGATGACGATGCGCGGCGTGGACCCCCACCCGCCGTCGAACCCCCTGGATGCGCTGGGCCAAAGCCTGTGTGACCGCTACAACGCCTGGAAGTGTGAGCAGGGTGATCCCCGCCAGCCCACCAATGTAATCTGGTCCGGCGGGGGCAGCACGACATTCCAGCTTCTGCCCCCGCCGAACATAGCGGACCGGTCGGCAATCATCATGCCCACGGTCAGCGCGCCCACCCCGCCTCCAGCCCATGCGTCGGGAACACGCGCTCCCGGATCGTTTCCACGGCCTGCCGCGCATACACCTGCGCGTCCGTGACCGCCGCGTCCGCGTGACGCCGCCGGTATACCTGGTCGAACACCAGCGCCGCCTCCTCCGCGCTCGGCCCCGTCGTGTCGTGCAGGGCTGTGATTCCCCACTCTTCGGCGTATGCTTGGGACACGGCCTGGGGAAACGCCTGCCCGGACAGCGCCCCGTAGAGCAGCGTCCATTGCCGGGCGACCGTCCCCAAGTTGTAGCCGCCCCCGCCCAGGGCCACGACCGGCTTGCCCAGGGCGAGAACCGACTGCGCCAGCCCTAGCCAGCCGCGCGTCGTCAGGCACAGGTGGGCGAGTGGGTCTTGAAAATGGGCGTCCGCGCCCACCTGCAAGATGATATAGTCGGGGTCGAAGGCGCGCAGAAGCGGCAGAAACGCCGCCCCAAACGCCTCGGCGGCCACGGCATCATTGCTGCCGGGGGCCAGCGGCAGGTTGGCGTTATAACCGATACCTGCGCCTTCTCCCACCTCGTCCGCAAACCCCGTGGCGCGCGGGAACAGCGTTTCCGGCGTCTCATGGACCGACAGCGTCAGCACGCGCGGGTCATCGTAGAAGAGCGACTGCGTCCCATCCCCGTGATGCGCGTCAATGTCCACAGAGGCGACCCGCTTCGCCCCCCTGTCGAGCAGATAGTGGGCGACCAGGGCGCAGTCGTTCACGGTGCAGAACCCTGCCGCTCGATCCCGCTGCGCGTGGTGCAGGCCGCCCGACGTGTTGAACGCGGCGTCATAGCCTTCTTGGGAGACCAGCCGAGCGCAGTCCAGCGAGCCGCCCGCGTAGAGCAGGGACGCCTCCCACATGCCGGGAAACGGCGGGGTGTCGGAGCTGCCGAATCCAAACCGCTTCCTGTCGGCGATGGTGCGGCCTTCACTCAGCCTCCAGAGCGCATCCAGATAGTCCTGCGAATGGACCCGGAGCAGGTCCGTTTCGGGGGCCGGGGTGGGGGCAATGAGGTCGGAATGGGGGCCGTCGAATGCCCCGTAGGCGTCCAGCAGGCGGTGCGTCATCCGGAGCCGCTTCTGCTGCAAGGGGTGGGTGTCCGAGAGGTGGTAGCCGACGTAGGCGTCGGCGTAGACGAAGGCGGCGCGGGGCATGGGCTTTTCTCAAGGCCCGGCTCTGAAGGGCCGGGCTACCCTTAGTGGAAGTGCCTCCGGCACTGAGAAGGCTAACGAGCACCTGTCCTCAGTCGCGAAGCGACTTCCACTCGCGAGTAGCCCGGCCCTTCAGGGCCGGGTTCCCTAACGCGGGGCGCGAAGGCTACGCATACCCCTTTGCCTTCAGGTTGTTATAGGACAGCGTCACGGCCTCGATGGCCGGGCCTTTACACACGTCTTGCTCGACGATCAGGTACTCCGCGCCGACTTCGGGCGCGGCGGCGACCAGGGCGTCCAGCGGCAGCTTGCCCGTGCCGACCGGGGCGAACGAGTCGTCGGCGGGGTCCATGTCCTTGAGATGGATCAGCGGGACGCGGCCCGAATTCTTTTGGATGAATGCGACGGGGTCGTGGCCGGCCTTGAGCACCCAGTAGGTGTCCACCTCGGCTTTGACCAGGGTGGGGTCGGTGTTCTCCAGCAGGATGTCCTCGCCCAATTGCCCATTGTCCAGGGGCTTGAACTCGAAATCGTGATTGTGGTAGGCCAGGGTCAGGCCGCTCGACCGCAGGGTCTCGCCGAACTCGTTCAGCGTTCCCGCCAGGCGCTTGTAGTCGTCCGCCGTCCGCCGCCGCTCTTCGGCCAGGTAGGGGACGATGACGTAACGGTTGCCCAGGGCCAGGTTCTCCTCGATCACTTTGGGCAGGTCGGCTTCGAGCGCGTCCAGCGCGATATGGCTGCCGGCGATGCGCAGGTGGTTGTCGGCCAGCAGGGACGACAGCTCCTGCACGGACAAATTGCCCCGCCCAGCCAGCTCGACGGCGGCATAGCCGATTTCGGCGACTTTTCGGATGGTCCCGGCAAAGTCCTGGGCGGTGTCGTCGCGCAGGGTGTACATCTGCAATGCGATGGGTATTTTCGGCATTTCGTTCATGTCCTTCTTGTGGGTGAATACGGTGCGGTCAGGTTCGCCGCACGGCCCGTTAATCCCTTCCCTATTTGCGAGACTGAAAAACCACCGTCACCCGCCGGGCTGGATCAGGCCCGGCCTGCCTGGGCGCACTCGCGCTGGGCGACACGGTAACCATGAAGCGCCCGGTCACCGAGTCATACGCCACCGGACCCGCCGCGCCGTCCGACGCCGCGACACGGGGCGCCGTCGCCGCGTAGCCGTGCAGTGTCACAGTAGGCTCGCCGGGTGCGAACAGGACAGTGGTCGTCAGCCGCCCCGGCGCGTCCCGCAGGGCCGCCACCCGCTGCCGGCCCGTGCCGACGAACTTGCCCGCGTCCCCGAGAAGCGCGATGCCCGAAGCGCCGACGGGGGCGACGATGTAATAGGCGCGGCCCGTTGGCCCCAGCGTGTCCTGGTACGTCTGGGTCGGGCCGAGCCGCCGGGCGGTCTTGTCGAAGTAGTTGTAGACGTACACCGGACCGGAGAAGCCCAGCGACGAGGGCGAGAACGCTACGGTCGAGCCGTCGCCGCGCCGGGTGCAGGCGAAGACGTAGCCCGTGTGCCCCGCGCCGGTGTTGGTATAGGCTGCGGCGACGAGGGGCGCGTGCGCCTGCCGGACGTCAGCCAGGATGCTGGCGTCCGTGGGAACAAGGGGCGCGTCGGGCTTGACGATCACCCCGTCGCCGCGCACGGCCAGCAGGATGTTCGCGCGGGACTCGCGCCCGATGCCGTCGCCCGTCCCGACCGGCCCCGCCGACAAGGTCGCGAGCAGCAGGTTGTCGGTTTCCGTGCTCATAAACACATCCGCCCAGGGCCACAGGCCCAGGGCGTCGGCCAGCAGGGACGTGTACACGAAGTCGTTCCACTTGCCGCGCTCGAAGCGGTCGCCGCTGGTGCGGATCGTCGTCAGGTTGCTGTACTTGGCCCCTTGCAGGAAGAAGCGCGGCGTCGCCATGCAGTACTGCATCGTCTGCCCGCGCTGCCGTGTTGCCCGCGCCATGTTGTCCGCAAAGGCCACCCCGGACTGGAGGCTCCGGGCCATTTCCGGGGAGTGCGGGTAGATCTCACTCAGCCAATCCTGCTCATAGCAGACCACATCGCTGCCCGCCAGGTAGGCCATCCGGTCGTCCCACCAGCGCGGGTCGGTCGGCGCGATCCCCGAAATCCGGTACTTCTGATGATAAGGGCTGGCCGGATCAATCCAGCGCGCGTGGACGACCAGCGGCAGGCCGACCTGCTTTTGGAATGCGGCCAGGCCCTGCGGGAACAGGGCCGGCGAGGCCGAATAATCCAGCGTCCCGCCGTAGGCGTTCCACGTCCCTTCCGGGAGGCGGGGGTTCTTGGCCCCTTCTTGCTTGCCCGCCGGGGAGGTGCGGGTCTTCTGATACCACCAGCTATCGAGCTGGAGGTAGCGGAGTGGGATGCCTTCCTGCCCATACCGCCGCCGCAGGGCCAGCAGCGTCCCCGCGTAGCCTTTATCTTGGTCGTAATTGTAGTAATACGTCGCCCCGTTATCCGTCCAGTACCCGAAGTACTTGAGAAGCAGATCAGCCTGGTTGCTGGGCCGCGTCTTCCCGGTCAGGTCCGTCAGCGCCTTGCCCCAAGTCCGCACGGTATGTCCGATGCCCCCGCCGACGACCAGCAGGCTCCGGTGCGTCCACCCCACCGGCACCCCCGTCAGTTCCGGGTTCAGGCCGCTGGCGAGGCTGGCCCTGCCGTCGCCGTGCATCTGCGAGACGATGAAATCCGACGCGGCGGATAGGACGGCGGTGTGGGCCTGGTCGTCGAACAGAATCCAGGGCGTCGCGTTGTGCGCCAGGCGAAACGTGTGCGGGCTGAAGGCTGTATCCTCGAAGCTCATCGGGTGCAGGCCCGACGGGAAGGCCGTGAAGCGCGGAAACTCCGGCGTCACATGCACCGCCCCCTGCCGCGTCGTCAGCGAGAACAGCACGACGGGCCGGTCCGCGTAGCGCCGGATCGCGCCGCCGTAGGCCAGCCCCGATTGCCAGTGGAACGCGATCCCCTGGTATGCGCCGACTCGATCCCGGCCCCGTGTAGTCGTTACACTCGAGAGCCGCGCACCGACGCTGCCCAGAAAGGCCCAGGCTGGATTGCGCGTAACAACTTTGTACGTCCCGGTTGCCTCGTCTATAGAGACGTTAACACCCGAGGCGGACGATGGCAGCGTGGCGGCGCGCGCTTGGGGTGCAATGGTTGCGAAAATCAGGGCGAGGGCGGCGCCCAGCCCGGCGCTGAAGGGCCGAGCTACACGGATGGGCCGCCCCTTCGGCGCTTCGGAAAGATCAGAGGAAAGGGCGCAGCAAATCGCGCCTCTGCACGGTAACTTATTCCCAGCCCCGAAGGGGCGGCCCATCCGAATAGGCCCGGCTTTTAGGCCGGGCAGTTCTTTCATCATCCCTCTTCTCCCCCCTGCGCCCCATAATGATAGCACATTCCAGCGTCCGCCGCCAGGAGAACACCCAATGACCCTGACCGCACCCCTCCGACCCGCTGCACCCGTGCCGCCCGCACGGCGGCGAGCGGCGCGTCACCATCTATCGCTACGGGCCGAAGTGGAACGCGGCCCGCTTCGGCTACGAGTATTCCCAGCCGCTACTGGACCGGCTGACGCCCGAACAGCGCCGCATTTTGCAGCCCCTCCCGCCGAACCGCCCGCCCCAGCGGGCTTAAAAATTAGGTGTCAAGCGGGCTGGTTTCGGGAACAAGGAAAGTGTAAGAAAAATAGACACGAACATCAAGGAGAACCCAAAACATGGCCGACATCACAGACAACACGCGCACCGGTGATGGTGTGCAGCACGGCATTGACGACAACCCGAACCACGACGCCGAGAAGGGCGCAGTCGGCGGTGCGGTAGGCGGAGCCGTCGTCGGCGCGCTGGCCGGAGGCCCCGTCGGGGCCGTCATCGGTGCCGTCGCCGGGGGCGCTGCCAGCGGCGTCGGCGTGGCCGCCGTGGACAAAGTTGACAACGACAACACCGTGACTGGCCTGGGCCACGGCGCGACCACCACGGGCGACGCCGCCCATGTCGCCGGGGATGCGGATAACGTCACCCGCGACGGCGACACCATCATCGTGGACCGGCGCACGCAGTAAAGGCGTGAGGCGGGAACGCCCCGGCTTCTGGACAAGAAGCCGGGGCGTTTTTGTGTCGGCTACGGCTCGCCCCCCGCCCCAATTCTGGCGCAACTGCACCCGACGGGGGAGTCGGAAAGGACACGCCCGTAGGGGCGCGATTCATCGCGCCCTCTTCTCCGGTTCCCCAAAATTGGGGGCTAGGGGGTGATCTGAGGCAGGGTGAACACCTCACCCAACGACGGCATCTCGCCCAGGAACGGTGAGCGCGTCAGGGCGCGGGTCTGGTGCTGCAAGGGCCAGGACAGATAGACGCGCCGCTTGGCCCGCGTGATGGCGACATAGGCCAAGCGCCGCTCCTCCTCGATGCTGTCCGCCAGGAGCTGCGTCTTGTCGTCGTCCCCCCAGCGCAGCGACCGGTGGTGGGGCAGCATCCCGAAGGCGAAGCCGACCACGAAGACGACCGGCCATTCCAGGCCCTTGGCCCGGTGGATCGTCATCATCTCCACGGCGTCGCCGACCTCGGACTCCTCCTTGGGCTTGTTCTGGGCGGCGACAAAGGCCAGAAAGTCCGCCGGGGTGGGGAACGCGCCCGCCGAGGCGCACAGCTCTTCCAGGTTGTCCAAACGCGAGTTGCCCTCGTCCTCCACATGCCCCTCCTCGCGCAGCAGCCAGTCGTCATAGCCCATCTCGCGCGCCTTGCGAAGACGCGCCTCCACCCCGTCTCCGGCCTCGGCCACGCCCTTGACGAAGTCCCGGAAGTCCTTCACGGCCAGGCCCTGATTGGTCGTCTTGAACTGCCCCAGGGCCAGCGCGCGGTACAGCGAATGCCCCTTGCGCCCGGCCTGCGTCTCCACTTCCGCCAGAAACGCCTGGCCCAGAAAATGCGTCGGCTTGCCGAACGTCTTGGACGGGATGTTGATGACCCGCTTGACCGCCTCATCGGCGGCGGGCGTGTCCCGCTCCACCGAGAGCTGCAAAAAGGCGCACAGGTCGCGCACCTCGCGCCGGGCGTAAAACCCCATCGCCCCTTGCAGGACGTAGGGCACGCCGCCCTTGACGAACGCTTCTTCCAGGGCGCGCGAGTAGGCGTTGGTGCGGAACAGGACGGCGCAATCCCGCAGGGACGTCCCCGCCGCCTGCAACTCTTTCAGCGTCTCCGCCACGAACTGCGCCTCGGCCTCGGCGTGCTCGTGCTCGTGCTGCGACAGGTCCTCGCCTTCGGGGTGGATCGCCGCCATCTCCAGCCGATATTTGGCGTCAATGCCCGACCGCCCGATGAGTTCGTTGGCGACGCGCACGATGGTGGCCGACGACCGGTAATTCGCCGGCAGCCGGATGATTGTCCCATTCGGGTATGCCGCCCCGAACTGCCCCACCGTCGCCTCCGGCGAGCAGCCCCGGAAGCTGTAAATGGCCTGCCCCACGTCCCCGACGATAAAGATGTTGCCGGACTGCGCCGCCAGCAGCCGCGCGATCTCCCACTGCACCGCGCTCGTGTCCTGCGTCTCGTCAATGCACAGATACTGGAAGAACCCCTGGTATTTCGTCCGAATTTGCGGCTGTTCCTGGAGCAGAATCAGCGCTTCAATTAACAAGTCATCGAAGTCCAGCCGCCGCGAGGGCTTCTTTGCCAGCACGTCGAATTTGGCCTGCTTGGCCTGCTCGTAGCAGCGCCAGAACTTGGACAGCGTCTGGATGGCCGGGTCCGCCCACAGCGGCTCATGCGCCCGAAAGGCGGCCTCGGCCTCCTCCACCTTGAAGCCCCGGTTCTTGACGGCGGATACGGCGGACAGCGCCCCTTTGGGGTCATACGCGACGTTCAGCCCGAACGGCGGCGAGGGAAGCCCGCGCGCCATCCAGTCCTTGTCGCCCAGAATGGCCTTGGCGACCCGCACCTGCCAGTTCTCGTCGGCCAGTTGGAAGTACCCCGCCTTGCCGTACAGGTGTGCCCACTCGTGCTTGAGGATGCGCAGGCAGTGCGCGTGGAACGTCCCGATCCACATCTTCTCGACGATGGCCTCGCCCCCGTCGCCGAGCAGCGCGGCCAGGCGCAGACCCATCTCATCGGCGGCCTTCTTGGTGAACGTCGCCACGAACAGCCGCTGCGGGTCCACCCCTTTAGCGAGCAGCCGCGCCACCCGCCGCGTCAAGATCGTCGTCTTGCCACTACCGGCGCCTGCCAAAACGAGGGCCGGGCCGGTGTCGTGGAAGAACGCCTGCCGCTGCTGCTCGTTCAGCCCCGCCTCCAATTTGGGGACGAGGGCCGCCGTGCGGTGCGCGTGCAGGTCTTCGGTGATGGCGTCGAGCGTGGCTTGCATGGTTTCGTTCTGGGTCCGATCCGGCCTTGACGGTCGGGTGCGCGGGAGATACTGCTAGTATACCGCATCGGGGCAAGAGGCGGCAGGAATGCGGTTTGTTTTGGAGCAGACAGGAACACGAGAAATAAGGAAAGGGTGACAATTCCCCAGCCCTAAAGGGCGGGGCTTCTTAGCAGTCTACGCTGCTACTCTGTATTGCCCTACAGAGAGTATGTTGATGGCGGCGTTGGTGTCTCTGTCCAAAGACAAGCCGCACATCGGGCAATCGTGTTGCCTCTGGGCGAGTGTCTTCCTCTCAATGTGTCCGCACCCGCTACAGGTCATGGACGTATAAGCGGGATTGACTTCGGCATACGTTCTAGCGGCTCTTGCAGCCTTCTGAGAAAGTACGTTCCGAAACATTGACCAGGAAGCATCGGAAATAGACTTGGCAAGGCAATGGTTTTTGACCATACCCTTGACGTTCAACTTCTCAACGGCAATGACGCCGTAGCGGTTGACGATTTTGCGGGCCGTCTGATGAACAAAATCATGGCGTCGGTTACGGATACGCTCATGGATACGGGAAACGACCTTCTTGGCTTTTCGCCTCTTGCGGGAGCCGCGAACTTGTTGTTCATTTTTCACTTTTGCCAACTTCCGCTGTGCTTTGGCAAGGGCCTTCTCGTCACGGCGAAAGAAGCGCGGATTGGCGACGTTCTCACCGTTGGACAGGGACGCAAAGGTTTTCAGCCCAACGTCAATGCCGATATAAGTCTTTTCTTCCTCAGTAGACGGAGGCAGAAGTTCGGGGCCGACCTCGCAGGACAGGCAGACGTACCACTTGTGACGGACACGGCGGACGGTACACGTCTTGATGTCGCCATCAATGGGGCGGTGCAGACGAATGGCAATGTCGCCGATTTTGGAGAGACGCAGTTTGCCCTGGTAGAAACCAAAACCCGATTGCGGGTAGGTGAACGAGTCGTAGCCGTCGCCTTTGACGCGGGGAAAGCCTGGTGTCTCTCCGCTTTTGACTCTGCGAAAGAAGGCGTCAAAAGCAAGGTCAACACGGACGGCGACATTCTGTAAAACTTGGCTGTAGACATCACAGAGTTCAGGGTGTTCCTGTTTCCATTTGGGAAACGCAGCCT
>JAABUR0100007638.1_pt1 | contig 12724 bp, 7 predicted proteins | sample 5560091 | NCBI WGS metagenome assembly JAABUR01 (sample SAMN10711879, study PRJNA513375) | rock metagenome | isolation source: Antarctica rocks | place: Antarctica: Victoria Land, University Valley sud
TTGTAGGGGGATTCACTTGGCGGGTCGCCTGATCTCTTATCCGGGAGTTGGCGGCCCGTCTTTTTTTGTTCCCTACAGGTATATTATACATCTTTTCAGGTGTGTTTGTCAAGATATATTAGGTCATTTATCCACAGATATTTATGGTCTATGGAGGGCGCGGGAGACTGGGTGGCGCCCGTACTGGCGGCCCTTTTCCCCGCCCGCAGGCGGCGCGGTGATCGGCAGCGTGACATCGACCAGAGGGCCATGTGGGGCACAGACACGCCGGCAGGGGAGCGGGAACGGCACACGCATCTAAGGCAGTAGGGCCAGCACGGGGCAGCCGTATGGCTCTACCTAGTGACAGGAAGGGAGGGGGCAGGCTCTCTCCGCTCCTGTGGTCGTGCGGCCGGCGCCCACATGTGGCCCCTCTTCCTCGGTGCTGTCTGGACCTACAGCACGGCCGGCGACACCCCACGGTCTGGCCTGGTTGTCAGGGGTTAGAGCCGGCACACGGCCAGCGTCCTGGCCATGAGCGCGCCCAGCAGCGGGCCACGGCATGGGAGCAGTGCCTTTCCCCTTGTGCTGGCTGGTTAGCTCATCCGTGGTTAAAAGCTAGGGACAGAGCCGTGGACACTGCCCCGGGACACAGGCTCTCTGCACGCTGTGATCAGGCGGCCTCTTTTGGGGTGGTCGTGGCGTCTCTGAGCGAGCGGATGACCTAACCAGCCAGCACAGGGCTTGCTATGTGTAAAGACTTGGCTCCGGATGGCCGCGCCATCTACGGGCGCGGAAAACTGTGGCGGTACCAGGTAGCATCCTCTAGCTATAAAAGGTATCCACAACATCTTCAAGGGCTTTACGCACGATTTTGCGACCGCTTGCGGAGCCGCGATCCTCGGGCAGACGATTGACCAGGTCTTGTATTGCACGAAGAGTACCAGAATCCTTCTCTAGCATACGGTCAACGGTAGGTTCAACTACCATCAAACTTATATACTCGTGGAGTGCTGCTACAAGCTCCTGATCTTCCTCACCATCTGCTACCTGCGTTCCCTCTGCATCAGTTAAGTAGCGAACTGGATAGTGCAATAAACAACCGCAAAACCGTTGACCACTAAACAACAGATCTACATCCTGGGCGATGCAAAGTCGAAAACGGTCCTGTGTCTCTTCTAAAGCTATATTGCGGAGAAACGCAAACAGCGACGCCTTCGGATGAAGCCATCTCACATCGAATCGCTCCAAGCCGAACTCCTGCAGCGTTACAAGGCGCAGATTACCGATAATCTGTGGTGCAGCCTGCCACAGGTTCAACCAGTCGTCTGTATCTATAGTTACCTCTGGACCGTTGAATCTTACAGAATCCAATAAAAAATTGTGAAGATTAAAACGCAACTCATCAAAACCATTCCAAAACCAGTCGGTGCTACCTATCGTATGGCCTATATATTGCTCTTGATCAAGTGGTGTCTCGTGTGAAATAAGAATAGAGTTAAGATCAAATATCCATTCAGGTCTTGTTCGTAGGTGGTATCCCGGTACCACCTCAGCAGAGATGTTATCAGAAAGATACACAAAGATAGCCATTCAAAATGTCCCTCCTTCTCTTCTCTACACAGATAAAGGAACTTTCTTTTGATTTACACCAACTATTTATTGGAGAACAATTTCTAATTCTATTTTCGGTAAATGGGTGGCAGCAGGAGACACCCTTTGGTACAGTGCGGATGCTGAAACCGTGCTCAACCGAAGGAGGATCCTGATGCCATACGCAGTGTAGCGCATCTCACGTTAAGGGCCGTGTCCGTCCCGCACCACAGAGGGACGGAAATAGCCCGGATGCCCGTCGTCGTGAGCCAGCGAAGGCTATTTCCGGGAGAATCTGTGCGTTGGTCGAGCCCTTGCCGGTTGGGGCGAACCTGGGATGCGGCATCTGTTGTGGATGGTGGGGCGTGGGCAAGTTGCTGGGCACATGGGGAGCGGTGATCCCCGGCCTGAGTGCGTGCGATCTGTCCGCCCGAGTAGCCCGGGTTGGCCGTGCGGGCAGCCAGGCCCTGCCGCTGGCTTTCGTGCGCGGACCCTACGGACTACAGTATGTTTGCTGCCAATGCATCTCCATGAGCAGCGAACACACTGTAGTTCGCCCGCGGCGTGTTGCGGTATAGTAGTGATGACACCACAGAACAGTTACCTGGCGCTACGCTCAGTTAGCGCTCCTACCACACGCCGGGCCAGATAAGAGTCGCCGGTGGTTTGCGGGGGTGGCCGGGTTCCACAGGCATCGTGCCGCTTTCGATCATCTCAGAGTTTGTGAATCAAACTCTACCTCTGGTGGCCCACCCTCCGCTGAGGCCGCGCCCGCATCGGATTCTAGTCCCAAAGCGGTCAAAGAGCCGGCGAAAACGCCCTCTGTGACCGTTTCCCGCCTCCAGCATGCTGTTTGCGCTGCCGCTTCTTCTCTGTTGCTAGATTGATTCACAAACTCTCAGGCGTGATAGGATTGCCAGGATCCTCAGGTTTACCGCCACCCAAAGCTTTCACGCCACTAGTGCCACGTGGTCCAGACGGTCCAAAGCTCGTGATTAGCTGACCCTGTCTAGTACTCAGCCCTTCAGTAACTACCACATCCCCTGGGTATTTCCAGAATATCAGATTGCGCTCCTGCCCTTCAGATATGTAGACGCGGTCAGGATTACTCAAGATATCCCGTACTCTAGCATCACTTAGTCTTCCGTGATATTCAGTCACCGGCGTCACACGTCGGCCCTTGATAGTGCGCTCTACCGGTTTTCGTTTATAAATGCGATTGTCTGCCGCATTTTGCGAGATTTTGCGGGCAGCCTTAGCAGCCCGCGTGAATTCCTTGAAGTTAAACTTGCGCAAGGCACCCTTACCATAGAGCTTCTCCTGTCTTAGTTCCTCGTCCTTCCACTCACGAAAGGCCTTAGTCTCTTCAGCCCCTTTAGCTTGGTCTTCTCCCCCTCCCGTGAGTCCGGTAGGGTCCTGTAGGTCAATCGGATTATCGCCGACATAGACGTAGCTGCGCGTGCCTTCCAGCATGGAGGGATCAGGCTGGATGAACCAGCCCTCGGGCTCGTAGCTCCTGACCGAGAGCCAGTACCACTCCAGCTTGGTGTCGTACCAGTAGCCGGCGTAGCGCAGCTGCTGCCGCACGGTGGGGTCTTCGGTGGCCAGCTTGACCTCGCCCCACAGGTCGTAGCTGTAGCGGTCCACCACCGCGCCGCTCCCGTCGGTCAGGGCGACCACGTTGCCCCGCCCGTCCAGCTCGTACCAGTAGCGGTCGGTCACCCCCGAGGAGCGCGCTCTGATCAGCTCCAGGGGGTTGCCGCCCTGATCGTAGACATAGGTGTCCGTGTAGGTCGTGCTGCCTGTCGCCGTGCCGCTGATGATCACCGCCTGGGCCAGCTGCCCGTCGCGGTACTGCATGTGCGCCGCGTAGGAGAGGGCCGGGTAGCCTGTCGTGGTGGAGGTGTACGCGGAGCGCTGGCCCAGGGCGTTGTAGCCGAAGTTCACTGTGGCCATGGTCACCGTGGTGGTCGGCAGGCTGGCGTCGTGGTCCTCCAGCGTCATCGTGATGGGGCGGCTCTAGGCGTCGTAGGACAGGTGCGTGTTGACCTGGTAGCCGGTGGTGACCAGATCGGTGGAGCTGATCACGGTGGTGTTGCCCTGCTGGTCATACCAGCGATACTCGATGCCCCGGCCCGGCGCCAGCGTCTGGTGGGCCATCTGCTCGGTCGGCGCGGTGGGGTTGTAGGTGTACACGGTGGTGTAGCCATACTCGGTGTCCGAGATGATTGAGCCAGCGGTGTTGTAGGCCCAGCTCTCCGGCGCATCCAGGCCGCCGCTGACGCCGCTGACCCGGCCCAGCGCGTTGTGCGTGATCAGCTGAGTGTAGCTAGCGCCTCGGGGGCCGCCATTCACCGTGGCTGTCACGTTGCTGGTCCAGCCCAGTGGGGTGTACCCATAGGCGTACCCGCTGGAGAGCGTGGTGGTGGTCTGCGCCGTGGTCGGCCCCGCCGCCGTGATGCTGTACACCCGGTTGGCCCCGTCGTAGAGCGCGCCCTGATGCACCCCACCTGGCATGTCCACGCTGTTCACCTGATCGTTGGGCGTGTACCCGAAGCTGCTGGCGTTGGCCCCACCCGCCTCGCTCTCACTGCTCGCTCTGCCCTGCGGATCAAGGGTGAAGGTCACGGGGGAGTTGCCATACTGGACGGTGTGGGTCTTGAGCTGGCCTGCCGCGTCGTAGGCGTAGCTGGTGGTCAGCCCATCGTCGGTGCTGCTGGTCTCCCAGTCCGCCGCGTTGTAGGCCGCCGCGCTGGTGTGCGTCTGCACCAGGGCGAGGTTGGCCGCGTCCACGCTCTGCTGGGTCTGGGTGATCGTGTTGCCGTTGGGGTCGTACCCGCTGGTCGTGCTCACCGTGGTGGTCGTGCCGGTTATGCTCACGCTGCTCAGCAGCCGGCTGTCCCCGTCATAGGTGGCCGTGGAGACCCGCCCATCCATGTCCACCGTGCGGGTCATGTTGCCCGTGGCGTCGTAGCCGTAGCTCTCCTGTGGCCCCGTCACACCGGGTGTGGGGTCCAGCCGCAGGGCCACCGCCCGATCAGCGGCATCGTAGCTGGAGATGGTGGCCTGGCCATTGGGGTCCTGCTGGTAGGTGGGGTTGCCATCCTGATCGTAGCCCAGCTGGGTGGTCTGGCTGGACCCATCAGGGCCGCTGACCGTTGAGCTGATCACCTCGTTGCGCGCGTCATACTGCTGGGTCTGCACCTGGATCACCCCGCCACTGGTGTCGCCCCCGGTGATCACCGTCGTGTTGCCCGCCGGGTCATACTGGTACAGCGCCGTGCCCGTCAGCGGGTTGGTCGCCTGGGTCATCCGGCCCGCTGGGTCGTAGTTGTAGTGGCTGGTGTTGCCCACCGGGTCCTGCGTCGCGATCAGCTCGGTGGCGTTGTAGGTGTTGATCTGGGTGCCGCTGACCGGGTTCACGCTGGCCACCAGCCGGCCCAGCGGATCATAGCTCAAGAGCATGCTGTTGTTGTTGGCGTCGGTGGTGCGCACCACGTGGTCCTCGCCATCGTAGGCCGTGCTCTGCACCGGCTGCACGACACCGCCGCCGGAGAGGGTCACCGGGGGCAGCGTCGTGCTGGTCTGGCGGCCCAGGTGGTCGTAGGCCATCGTCGTGCTATTCCCGTTGGGTGTGGTGCTGCTGGTGGCGTTGCCGTCGCTGTCGTAGCCGGTGGTCGTGGTCACCGCCGTGTTCACGCTGGGCACGCCGTTCAGCGTGGTGGTGATTGGTGGGGTGCCCGCCGCAGTCTGGTCGCTCTGCGCGTTGTAGACCTGGTGCGCCGTGTACTGGCTGGCCTGCGCGTTCGGAGTGACACTGCTGCCGTCGCCGGCCACGCTGACCCCGCGCCCATCGGTGCTGCTGGTCAGGTTGCCCTGGCTGTCATAGCTACTCAGGCTGCCCTGCCACGCCGTGGTGCCCGTGATCAGCTGCGCGCTGCTGGCCACATCGTGGTGCCCGTTGTAGGTCTGCTTGCTCACACCGCCTGCTGGCAGGTCGGTCTCCAGCAGGTCGTAGGTGCTGGGGTCATAGCGGTAGCTGGTCACCGCCGCCGCCGTTGTGCCGGTCAGCGGGCTGAGCGCGATGGGCGGCTGCACCATGCGCGTGGGCAGGCCGATGGCTCCGTTGGGACCGACATACTGGTAGGCGTAGCCGGTGACCTGCCCGTTGACGTCGGTGCGGGCCAGCACGTCATGCGCCTGATCATAGGCCATGCTGTTGGTGTGGCCCAGCCCATCGGCCAGCGCGGTGACCTGCCCCTGCGCGTCCACGCTGTACGTCGTGCTCAGCGCGCCGGGGGAGCCCGCCCCCTGGGTGACCACCGTCTGGCCCGGCGCATAGCTGTAGCTGGTCTGGTAGCTGGGCGTGTAGCCCGCCTGGCCCACCGTGCCCGAGATCGGGCTGGTCAGGCTGGCCACCCGCCCATAGATGTCATAGCCCATCTGCCAGGTATGGTTCGCCGCCGTGGTGATGCTGGTCAGTTGGGTGCCGTTGTAGGCCAGCGTGGTCGTCTGCGCCTCGGGGCTGCCCGCGCCCTGCGTCACCCCCGTCAGCTGCCCCGCCGCGTTGTAGGTGTAGTGGACCCGCTGCCCCTGGGCGCTGCCGCTGTCCCGCCACAGTGGGTTGGCCACATCGCTGACCTGCCCCGTCGCCACATCATAGGTGAAGGTCAGCGCCCATGTGCCGCAGAGACTCTGCGACGTACTACCAGTGCATCGCGTGTGTCATAGCACCTTGAGAGTAGAGCGTAAAACCTCAATATCTGTTCCGGAAGCGTCTAGGACGTCCAATGCCTTGAGCAGTTGCTGTGCAGCTCTATAGAGCTCGTCATTATACTCGTTCAAGAGTACGACCACTGTTGATCCGACTTGTTGAGTCTTGTTTACGGTTCTCTGATATAGGCGTATAGCGACATTGTTACCTAGTTTCTCAGTAGTAAACTGATACGGTCCATCCATGAAGTCGTTTTCGACTTTGTCACCATCGTCAACTAAAGCTGAGCTGCCTTGCAGCCACCAACCAAGAATAACCACGACGAAGTCGGTATAGCCTATGTCTGGGTAGCAGATGTTTTGTGCGGAAATGTAGATGCCTGAGGCTATATTGCCACCAGCAGCCACCGCTTCCAAGAAGCGGTGGCTGCTGGTGTCTACATGTATTGAGAAGCTGCCCATTAGAGCACAGGATAGGCGGTTTCAATGAGCCTAGTTGCTTTGTTTACCCACATCTCTACAACCCAGCCCTGGTAGTAGCCTCTGAGTAGGATTCTATCTCCTTGAGACTTGATCTTCTCGCTATTCCTGTAGGCACCTTTAACGACATTCATTATCTGCTCCTTGGTTAGTCCTTGAAAGAACGTCTTGTTACCCCGGACTGCTAGTGGGGAGCCTTCCCAGTGATTCTTGAAGATGTGAATCCAGTCGGCGTCGACATTGGATAGCGATGGGATATTAACACGTTGAGGGCACACCTTAGCGTTATGGACCAGCACCTGAGCCGCGCCAACAAAGAACGTGTGATCTTTGGCCACGGTGAGGGTATAGACGGCGGCTCTGCCCACATGATAGCGCAGCCGCACCACTCCCACGTCTAGGCCGCTGGCCGTGCGCAGCAGATCGCCAGGGAGCAGCCGCCCAGCCTCCAGCCAGTTTGGCCCCTTGAAACGCCAGCCGCTGTCCACCCAGAAGGGGTGGTCCACCGTCACCGTGATGGCGCTGCCATCACTGAGGTCCACCGCCATCAGCTCCGAGACAGGGTCATGGATCACGGCTTGCGCTGGCTCTGGTTCTAGCTTCCCGGTGGCCGGGTCTTCCGAGAACACCTGCTGGCCCACCTGCAGAGTTTCGATGGCTTGCAGGCCCGAAGGCGTAGCTACCAGCGTGCCTGCGGGGAAGCAGCCCACACAGCCACGGGGCGCCCAGGGCAGGCGGTCGCCCAGCGCACTGAATGCCCCGCCGATGGTGTCCTTGAGGGCACCGGCCTGGCGTGCCGCGTCACCGAGGCCCTGCGCCGCCAGATCACGCCCCGCCGCCAGACCTGCCCCGATGAAGCGCCCGCCCGCCGAGAGCGCCACCCCGCCATACTTGAGGCTCTTCACCGCGTCCCAACCAATGTGCCCGATGTACTTGATCGCGCGGAACGGGGTCACGCTGAGCACCGCACAGCCCGCCGCACCCGCCCGGCTGCCCACTGACGCGTTGGAGAACAGGGCGGTGTCGAAGCACTGCAGTCCCGAGATGTCGTAGACTAACCGGCCTGCGGGGTCAAACCAGCAGGGCACTTGGGCGCTCCGTGTGCCATGGAGCTGGTACGCCAGGGTGCAGCGACTGTCTAGCGCGCCGAGACCGGAGGGATCCGTCACATCAATCGGGTCATCTCCGGCATAGATGTAGCTGCGGGTGCCCTCGATCATGGAGGGGTCGGGCTGGATGAACCAGCCCTCGGGCTCGTAGCTCCGCACCGAGAGCCAGTACCACTCCAGCTTGGTGTCGTACCAGTAGCCCGCGTAGCGTAGCTGCTGCCGCACGTTCGGGTCTTCGGTGGCCAGCTTGACCTCTCCCCACAGGTCGTAGCTGTAGCGGTCCACCACCTTCCCCGCAGTGTCCGTCAGGGCCACCACGTTGCCCCGCCCGTCGAGCACGTACCAGTAGCGGTCGGTCACCCCCCTGGAGCGTGCTCTGATCAGCTCCAGGGGGTTGCCACCCTGGTCGTAGACATAGGTGTCCGTGTACGTCGTGCTGCCCGTCGCCGTGCCGCTGATGATCACTGCCTGGGCTAGCTGCCCATCGCGGTACTGCATGTGGGCGGCGTACGACAGCGCGGGGTAACCCGCCGTGGTGGAGGTGTACGCGGAGCGCTGGCCCAGCGCGTTGTAGCCGAAGTTCACCGTGGCCATGGTCACCGTGGTGGTCGGCAGGCTGGAGTCGTGGTCCTCCAGTGTGATCGTGATGGGCCGCTGCTGGGCGTCGTAGTAGAGGTGCGTGTTGACCTGGTAGCCCGTGGTGATCAGATCGGTGGAGCTGATCACGGTGGTGTTGCCCCGCTGGTCATACCAGCGATACTCAATGCCCCGCCCCGGGGTGAGCGTCTGGTGGGCCATCTGCTCGGTCGGCGCGGTGGCGCTGTAGGTGTAGACGGTGGTGGCGCCTCCCTCGGTGTCCGAGATGATCGAGCCCGCGCTGTTGTAAGCCCACGTCTCCGGCGCGTCCGGTCCCCCCGCAGCGCCGGTGACCCGGCCCAGGCTGTTGTGCGTGATCAGCTGGGTGTAGCTGGCTCCTCGGGGACCGCCATTCACCGTGGCCGTCACGTTGGTGGTCCAGCCCACCGCGTTGTAGCCGTAGCCGTACCCGCTAGAGAGCGTGGTGGTGGTCTGCGCCGTGGTCGGCCCCGCCGCCGTGATGCTGTACACCCGGCTGGACCCATCGTACAGGGCGCCCTGATGCACCCCGCCGGGCATGTCCACGCTGTTGACCTGATCGTTCTTGGTGTAGCCGAAGCTGGTGGCGTTGGCGCCGCCCACCTCGCTCTCACTGGTGGCGCGGCCCTGGGGATCCAGGGTGAAGGTCACTGGGGAGCCGCCCACGGCGATGGTGTGTGTTTTGAGCTGGCCTGCCGCGTCATAGCCGTAGCTGGTGGTCAGTCCATCATCGGTCGAGCTGGTCTCCCAGTCCGCCGCGTTGTAGGCCGCCGCTCTCCCTCAGCCCACCGCCGCCTGTCGCACCAGTGCGGTCTGAAACCTGACGCTTCCGTTGTCGTACTCCAGAGAGGACGACCGCAGGATCATACACGTTAGACAGCGAGGGAGTCGTGGGGTGCCCATTTCTATATGCATCCTCCCCATCTGGGCAAGATGTGGGTAAGGATCAGTGTAATAGCTTTCTTGCTCTTCCCACTCTATGGGAGAGACATTTGATGCCAGGTGGCTCCAGCGTCAAAACTCTTAAGTGCCTCACCATGCGCACCCACGATGTACCCCTTATTGAACGCCACTAAAAAACAGAGGGAGGCAAAGTTCATATTGGCGGGGGTCGATATTAGTTCCCACCTCTGGCCCCGATCACTGGTGCGAAGTAGGGTTCCTGGGCCTGACGCATTCGCCAAATCTCCCCCGTTTCCAGCCGCGAAGCCTATATTCTCGGTCAGAAAGAAAACGGAGCGTAGACGATGACGTGTACCTGAGTGGAGCGGAATCCACGTTTTGCCGCTATTATCCGTCCTTAATATTATCCCGTCATCGCCGGCCGCGTAACCACTCTGGTTGTTGACCCAAAACATACTACTGATCTTTTTTTCTGTCGGAATGACTACATTAGTCCAAGACAGGCCTCCGTCTTCGGTCATGATCATGGTGCCCCCATCACCTGCAGCGTAACCGATCAGCTCGCTGTGGAAAGTAAGCGCCGTAAGATGCTTTGTAGTTCCTGTCCTTAGCTGGTGCCATGATCCTCCTCCATCAGACGTTTTAAGCAGCGTTCCACCACCTCCCACCACAAATCCTGTCTGGGAAGTAGGAAATGAAAGCGCATACAGATCCCACACTGTTTTAGATGTTATCGGATACCAAGTATCTCCAGAGTCATCAGTTCTAAGGAGAGTGCCTTCATCGCCAGCAGCAAAACCCTGTGTTGGCGTCAAAAAGGATAACGCTGCTAAGCTCTGTTCTGTTCCAGAAGAACGTCTTTCCCACGTTAGGCCGCTATCCACAGTTTTCAGCACAATGCCACTAGTTCCTACAATATGACCCATCTTACTGTTAACAAAATAAATGCTATAGTAATCATCTGCATGCCTGTGACCATTTAGCGGCCTCAAATACTTATTCATTCTGCGCTCCTCATTAGTCTACCTTAATCAAGGTTGGATGCTCATGCTACGTGACAGAGGCGACATCGTTTCACAATCATACCGTTTTGTATTCTTGAACAGAATACGCCGGGATCGGGGGGACAGGCCTGTCCCCACCGATCCCGTTGACGTAACAGGGGATTCGCTCGAGTGTGATGCAGTTGTGGTTGCCACCCTCTACTTGGCTCGTTTACGATGTTTTACTTTAGTATGGGAACTGCCCCGCCCGCAGGTCTTGAGAGATGACAGTTAGTATCTCTCGCGCTTCACCAGCTGTGGCCCCTTCGCGCTGTGCTGTGGCGAGAACGTAGTAGACAGCGCGGAAGTATGTCGAGGTGTGGATGCCTGGTATACCCCGGTAGTGGTATTTGGACGAGCTTACACCAGGTAGGAACACCCCATTGTAAGCATCGTTTACATCGATTCCCCACTGTGTCAAGAGCCTTCGAGCTTGCTTCGCCCAGTAGTTTGGCTCATGAGCAGAAACAATATGGTGGGCCGCCCATCCCGGATAGTCGCGGAGGATTCCGCGGACATCACGCATCGCCCTTGCTAGCAATACTGATGCACATGGGCCATTATGCACCAGTACCCGGGCTGCGCCCACAAAGAAGGTGTGATCCTTGGCCACGGTGAGGGTGTAGACCGCCGCCCTGCCCACATGATAGCGCAGCCCCACCACTTGTACCGCACTTCCGCGTGCCGTGCGCAGTTGATCGCCCTTGTGCAGTTGGCCGGCCAGCACCCAGCCGCCCAGCCCCAGGCGCAGGTCGCCCAGGTCTACCCAGAAGGGGTGCTCCACGGTCACCGTAATTGTGCTGCTGTCGCTGAGGTCCACCGCCATCAGCGGCCACACGGGATGGGCGATCACCGCCTGCACCGGCTCGGCCTCCACCATGCCGGTCTGAGGGTCCTCGGCCAGCACCGGGTCGCCCACATGCAGCGTGTTGATGGCCACCAGCCCGCCTGCCGTGGCCACCTGGGTGCCCGCCGGGAAGCACGCGCCGCACTTCTTGACGTCGTTGGCCAACCAGCGTAGACCGCGCTTTTGCGCCAGCCGCGCTAGCTGCTCCTTAGTCACCTGGCTGATAGCCACTGCCTTGCCGCCCTTGAGCAGGTAGGCTACCGCGCCCTTACCCACGAACTTGATCCCGGCCACCCCCTCACCCACGCCGGGGATCACCAGGCTCAGGTTGCTGCCCAGGTCCACCACCGCCAGCCCCTTCGCCCACAGCGGCTCGTTGCTTTGCAGCGTGGCCAGGTCGTCCCCTGCCACGAAGTTCCACGCGCCCTGCGCCCCGTTGCCCAGCAGGCGGAAGCCATCCCCAGCCAGACAGGTCAGGCCGATATTTAACCAGCCACAGCCCCCGAGCCCTGAGGGGTCCTGCACATCGATAGGATCATCACTCACGTAGATGTAGCTGCGGGTGCCCTCGATCATGGAGGGGTCGGGCTGGATGAACCAGCCCTCGGGCTCGTAGCTCCGCACACTGAGCCAGTACCAGTCCAGCTTGGTGTCATACCAGTAGCCCGCGTAGCGTAGCTGCTGCCGCACGGTGGGGTCTTCGGTGGCCAGCTTGACCTCACCCCACAGGTCGTAGCTGTAGCGGTCCACCACCTTCCCCGCGCTGTCGGTCAGGGCCACCACGTTGCCCCGCCCATCGAGCACGTACCAGTAGCGGTCGGTCACCCCACTGGAGCGCGCCCGGATCAGCTCCAGGGGGTTGCCGCCCTGATCGTAGATGTAGGTGTCGGTGTACGTTGTGTTGCCCGTGGCCGTGCCACTGATGATGACGGCCTGGGCCAGCTGCCCGTCACGGTACTGCATCCGCGCCGCGTAGGACAGCGCGGGGTAGCCCGCCGTGGTGGAGGTGTACGCGCTACGCTGGCCCAGCGCGTTGTAGCCGAAGTTCACCGTGGCCATGGTCACCGTGGTGGTGGGCAGGCTGGCGTCGTGGTCCTCCAGCGTGATCGTGATCGGCCGCTGCTCGGCGTCGTAGGACAGGTGGGTGTTGACCTGGTAGCCCGTAGTGATCAGATCGGTGGAGCTGATCACGGTGGTGTTACCGTGCTGGTCGTACCAGCGATACTCGATGCCCCGCCCCGGGGTGAGCGTCTGGTGGGCCATCTGCTCGGTCGGCGCGCTGGCATTGTAGGTGTACACCGTGGTGGCGCCTCCCTCGGTGTCCGAGATGATCGAGCCCGCGCTGTTGTAGGCCCAGCTCTCTGGCGCGTCCAGGCCCCCGATGACGCCGGTGACCCGGCCCAGGCTGTTGTGCGTGATCAGCTGGGTGTAGCTGGCTCCTC
>JAABUR0100007641.1_pt1 | contig 12722 bp, 11 predicted proteins | sample 5560091 | NCBI WGS metagenome assembly JAABUR01 (sample SAMN10711879, study PRJNA513375) | rock metagenome | isolation source: Antarctica rocks | place: Antarctica: Victoria Land, University Valley sud
GCCGCCGCTACGGTAGCGCCACTGTAGTCAACGGCTGTGACGTGGCAGCCAAATGTCCGGGCCAGGTGGATCGCCGAGGCGCCGGGGCCACCGGCCACATCCAGCACCCAGGTAGCCGGCCCCAGTGCCAGCAGCATGCCCAGGCGCTCGGTCAGGGCCAGACCGCCAGGATGGAAGGAGTCACCCAGCAAGAGGCGGGCCCAGTCGCTGGCATACACGGCGGCGCAACAGCTCTTGGTCTCCGCCGACGCCGGGTTGGGAGGCAGGGCCAGGTGGTTAGTCATGACCGTTCTCCCATGGGCAGCACCCCCGTGCCGTTCCGGCTCGCGCCGTACACCGGCGTGTCGAACGTAAAGGTGATCGGCTCCGGCTCGAAAGGCAGGCCGGCTCGCCGGGCACGGGCACGCGCATGGCCCCGCGCCGTCAGCTGCGCGCGGGCCTGCTCGCGGTAGCCCAGGGTGTTGTAGGCACAGAAGGGGATCTGCTTGCCGCCAGGCAGCAGGAACTCCTTGCAGCACTTCATCAGGTTCTTCTGGTTGAACGTCCAGGGGTCCATGAAGTCCTGCAGCATGATCATGAAGACACGCTCGGCCAGCGCGCCGACGTCGAGCCCCTCGGGCAGGCCGCAGGCCGCGCAGGAGAGGGCGAACTGGCCCGCCGCGGTGTCCGACCCGGCTACGGCCGAGGACGACCATAAACCTTCCAGCGCGGTCTTGATCTCGCCCCCCAGGTCAGGCACCACCCGGTTCGTGATGTAGTCGAGGTAGTCGTCTACGTTGAGCACACGGGGCAAGGGCAACACCGTGTCACCCTCGACGTAGGCGTAGGTCACCGAGTTGCAGGTGGGGAAGCAGCAGGGCACCGGCACAAAGTCGGAGACCCGGAACAACTCGGCAGTCTGGGCCTCGATCCAACCCAGCACGTCGGGAATCGTCACGCGCTGCATCGGGTCGTGCCCGCCGTGCCGGCCGGCATGGAAGGCGGGCTGGAAGTTGATGCCCTTGACGGCGGGATGCTGTAGGGCAAACCTGACGATCGCGCCCACCTCGTGGTCGTTGACGCCGCGCTCAATGGCAGGCACCAACACGACGGAGAGCCCCACCGCCGCCAGGCGGTCGAGGGCGCGCAGCTTCTCGGGGAGAATGTCCGGCTCGGCGCGGATGGTGGCGTACGTCTCGCGGTCAAAGCCGTCGAACTGGAAGTAGATGGCCGGGCGGATCTCGGCCAACTCGGCCAGGAAGGCATCGTCGTGGGCAATGCGCTTGCCGTTCGTGTTCAGCATCACATAGGGGATGTCCCGCGCCCTGGCGGCGCGCAGCATGGGGATGATCTGGGGGTGAATCGAGGGCTCCCCACCGGAGAACTGCACAACCTCGGGCCGCCCCTCGGCCCGCACGAGGTCGTCCAGGATCTCCTCGACCTCCTCCAGCGTCAGGTTGAAGCCGGCCCCGGCGTTGGCAAAGCACAGCGGGCAGTCCATGTTGCAGGCGCTGTTCACCTCAATGATGCCCAGGCAGGTGTGCTGCTGGTGGTCAGGGCAGAGGCCACAGTCGTGGGGGCACCCATGCTCGATCGCCGTGCTGAAGGCCAGCGGGAGGGTGCCCGGCTTGTTGTAGCGCGCGGCGCTGACGTAGGCCTGGGCATCGCCGTAGATCAGGCCCTCGAAGACGCCGTGGTCAGGGCAGCGCTTGCGCATGTACACTTTGTTGTCCCGCAAGAGCACCTGAGCGTCGATCACCCGGCGGCACTCAGGGCAGATGGAGCGGGTCAGCTCGAAGAACACGGCGTCCCGGTCCACCTTCTTCGGCGGGGTCACGCACTGTCCCGCCACGGATCTGTCGTCAAGCGTCGTCACTCGTCATCCTCCTGGCTTATCTCATCACGTCTCGGCATCCCTCTCACTGGGGCCCAGCGCGCGGTCTATCGCGGACCCACCGCGCACCGATGGTGCCACTCCCCACCAGGAGAGCAATAGAATAGCCGCCGGGGCGGCTCGGGCTGCGCTCATCGCGCCGGTCGCCCGCGCCGCAGCAGGGCACGCAGCGGGCCACGGGCCAGACGGTAGGCCGGCCACTGCGCGTAGAAGCGTAGGGCAGCCTGCTGCACGGCCATCGCCAACGTCGGATACACGTGGATGGTCCCGGCCAGCGCACGCACGCCCAAGCCCCGGCGCATCGCCAGGGTGACCTCCTGGATCATCTCGCCGGCTCCGGGTCCGACGATGTGCCCGCCCAGAATGGTGCCTTTCCAGGGCGTCACGATCAGCTTGACGAAGCCCTCGGTCGCGCCCTCGGCCTGGGCGCGGTCCACGTGCGCAAACGCGTGGCGCAGGACGACCACTCTGCCGCCCGCGCGGCGGGCCTCCTGCTCGGTCTGGCCCACGTGCGCCACTTCGGGATCAGTGAAGGTGGCCCAGGGCATCGGCTCCAGGTGGGCCTTGCCCTTGAGCCGGGGGAACAGCGCGTTGCGCACGGCGGTGGTCGCCTGGAAAGCCGCGGCGTGGGTGAACTGATACGGTCCGGTCACGTCCCCGCAGGCGAAGATATGGGGCACGCTGGTGCGCAGGTAGGCATCGATGGCGATGCCCTTCTGAGCATCGTAGGCCACGCCCGCCTGCTCCAACCCGAGCCCCGCCACAGTGGGCCTGCGTCCCACGGCCAGCAGCAGGCGGTCGCCGCGCACCTCGCCGGCCCCGCCTGTGCCCTCATAGAGCGCGCGGAGCTGCTCGCCCTCCTGGGCCACCCGGGCCAGCCGGCCGCGCCGCACCGTGATGCCCTCGCGCTCGAAGGCGCCGGCGAGCACGGCGGAGGCCTCGGCGTCGTCCCGGGGCAAGAGGCCGCGGTCGCCCGCCAGCACGGTGACCGCCGCACCCAGGCGGCGGAACGCCTGGGCCATCTCCACGCCGACAGGCCCGGCCCCGGCCACGATCAGGTGCGCGGGCAGCTCACGCAGGGCAAAGAGGGTCTCATTGGTCAGGTACGCGATCGTCTCCAGGCCGGGCACCGGCGGGACGACGGGGTGTGAGCCGGTGCAGAGCAGGAAGGCGCGCCCGCGCAGGACCTGACCGTCCACCTCCAGTTCGTGAGGCGAGCGGAAGGCAACCTGGCCCAGGTACACGTCGATCCCGCGCGCGCGCATGGCCTCGGGATCCTCGGTCTGATAAATGGCGCCGATCACGCTCTGCACACGATCCATCACCGCGCCAAGGTCGACGGCGTCCAGCCGCCCATCCAGCCCTAGTCCCTGCAAGTGGCGTGTCTGGTGCGCCGCCGTGGCCGCGGCGATCAGGCTCTTGCTGGGCACGCACCCGGTCCAGAGGCACTCACCCCCCAGCCGTTCCCGATCGACCAGAGCCACCCGGGCGCCGAGCGCGGCGGCCGCGGGCGCGGCCACGAGTCCGGCCGAACCGCCGCCCACGATGACAAGATCATACAGGCCGCTCCCCACGTTTCGTTCCTCCCCCTGCCGCGCAGCGTCGCCGAGAGGGCGCCGCTGTCTCCTCGTCTGGGCTACCACACCTGAGTGGCACAAGAGCGCCGGCCGCAGTCCCTGTGGAATGGCGGCAGGCCGCGCCACACGGCCCCGGGCGGCCCGCCCCCTACCGCCGATCCGACACGATCACAGCCCCTGACGCAGTCCTCCGGGGCCGCGGGTGGTCAGTGTCAGGGCGGCGCGTCAGACCTCGCGCGCCGCCGCGGCCACGGCCGTCGCAGTGATGGCACCATGCGAGGCCGACCAGACGGCCCGTCCCTGCTGGAGCACGATCACCTGCGGCGACTCATGCCGCACGCCTGTGCGCGTCTCGATTGTGCGTGAGATGGCGTGCGCCCGCTGCACATTCACGAGGGCCACCTCGCCGCCCAGGTGCGTCATCCTCCGATAGGCGCCCGCGCTGATCGGACAGGACGGGTCGTGCAGAAATAGAATGACCGGCGCCCCCGCGGATGTCGCGAATAGTGGATCCAGGGCAGCAACAGTCTCTACTGGCGCGAAGCGCGTCGCCTCGGCAGGGGTGCCCGGTGGCGCACCGCCCATCGCGCCGGTGATCTGTCCCAGCAGAGTACGCGCAACGATCAGCAGCGCAACAAGGCCGATCAGGCCGACAACCACATTCATACCGTGTCTCCCTTTTCATCAGCGGGCGAGCATTCCGCTCCCGCCCTCGTCGTACGATGCCATAGACGCGTGGCCTCGGACTGTAAGCACGGTTACAGTCCGACGTGACACCCCGAGGCTAGACTACGGCCAGGCGCTACAACCGAGTGTGCCCTGTGGCCCTGTGCAGCGTCCAGCACGAACCGATGACGCCAGGCAAGAAGCCCGGCAGACATGCACTAGAGAGGAGGTACGCACTCATGGTACATCAAGAGACCGGCGCCCGCGTTGCGGGACGAGACCGTCTCATGCATGGGGCGCTCGGCGGTTTCGCCGGCGGCGTCATCATGGCCATGATCATGATGATGGTCACGGCAGCGATGGGGATGGGCCTGCTCAGGCCGCTCTACCTGATCGCCGCGACTGTCCGCCAGCCCTGGGCTATGCACAGCGGCGTGGACCTGGCCCCCCTGCTCATCGGAATGATGATCCACATGATGAACTCCGCCATCTTCGGCATCATCTTCGCCCTGCTCCTGGGGGCGGTGGCGCGGCACAGCGGCGTCGGGCCTGTCTCGGGCGCCCTGGTGGGCATGGCCTGGGGAGCGCTCATCCTGGTGATCAACCAGGCGGTGGTCCTGCCCGTAGTGGATCCAGCCATGGCCAGCGCGACGGGTGGGATGCTGTTCTGGTGGGCCGTGAGCCATCTCATGTATGGCCTGGTGCTGGGCGCCATCGTCGCCCACTTCGCGTCACACGGGACGGTAGCGGGCGTGACCACGCGCTACGCCGTCTAGCGCCGCAGTAGCATAGGACCAGCAGCGGGGTCATGGAGTCGGCCCGTCGGGCACGTGAACGAGCGGGCGAGCAATGGCGTCACAGCGTCGGAAACGGGGCACCGCACTTGGCCGGTCGACAGCGCGAACCGGGACCGGCAGGCGTCGGCGCCTCGCGCCCTCAGGCCGTGGACCCGCGCACGCACCGCGTCTACGTGGACAACGAACGCGGCGCTACGGTCACCGTGGTGGATGACCTGCGCCTGCGTGTGCAGGCTACCATCCCGGTGGGGCGACACCCCCGGGGGTGTCGCCGTGACTCCGCTCAGCGGCCTCGTCTCGGTGGTGCTCGTGGGAGAGAACCGCGTCGCCATCCTGGACGCTCTGCTGGGGCGGGTGGTACGCGCGGTCGGCGTGGGCACGGCACCCGACCCATCTGGCCCTCGATCCAGGCACGGAGCACGCCACCGTGGTCAACACAGACTCAGGCGCCCTCTCGCTGGTCGACGGCCTGCGCGGCACGGCGTCGGCGCCCCTCCGGGTGGGCAACGCGCCCTCTAGCGTGGCCGTGGACGGTCCACGCGGTCTCATCTTCGTGACCAGTGCGCGCCAGCCGACCCTGACCATCGTCGACAGCCGGAAGGGGAGGGTGCGCGGGACGGTGCGGCTGGATTTGGTGGGCGGCGCCCTGGCCGTCGACTCCGGGCGCCGCCTGCTGATCATCGCCGGCGCCAGCCGCCCCAGTGTGGAGGTGTTCTTCTACCAGGGGCTCCAAGGGGAGCAGCGGCCACGCGACCGCCGCGGCGTCGCTCGCGGGACGACAGGACAGCAGGAAGCAGCCGTAGCGGCACGGGCTCACTTGCCGATGGAACCGGCGCCTGGACGCGTCTCCTCCACGCCGCGAACTGGCGCCCTCAGCGTTCTGCGTCCCACTGGCCAGCCCTCAGGGAGGCGGGGCCTCGTTCTTCAGGACGGGCCGTCGACTAATTAGAGTTCATCTCAGTTTATGATATACCGTAGCGTGGAGAGATGAGACGGGGCCATGTCTGCCTGGCGCGCCGTGACCATGGGGGCCATCGTCGGCAGACCAGACGCACGCCAGGGAGCCCTCGCAGCAAGGGAGGAGAGTAGGGCAGGACTGCGCTTTGGCGACGTAGCCGCCCGCCCGACGGAGCTGTTGGATCTGACGAGCCTAACCAGGGAGGAGTTCGCGGCCGTGGTGGGGCCTTTCGAGGCGGCCTTTGCGGCGCACATGACGCTGTGGCGCTTCGATGGGCAGCCGCGGCGGGCGCGGCGCTATACGACGGACCCGAACTGCCCGCTGCCCACGGCGGAGGATCGGCTTTTCTTCCTCCTGGTCTACCTGAAAACGTCCCCTCTGCAGGTGGTGCAAGGGCGGCTCTTCGGACTGCCGCAGGGCAAGACGAACCAATGGATCCACGTGCTCTTGCTGGTCCTACGGGAGGCGCTGCGGCAGCTAGGCGACGCCCCCAGCCGCTCCCTGGAGGAGGTGGCGCAGCGTCTAGCCGTGCCGGCGGCCCTGACCCCCGTGCTGGCGGCGGAGCAGACGGCCGAGACACCCGAGGCACCGCAGGCACCGCAGGCGACACCCCCTGTGCTGGCTGGTTAGGTCATCCGCTCGCTCAGAGACGCCACGACTACCTCAAAGAGGCCGCCTGATCACAGCGCGCAGAGGCCCTGTGTCTAGGGGCAGTGTCCACGGCTCTGTCCTAGCTGTCAACCATGGATGAGCGAACCAGCCAGCACAACGGACAGTAGATGAGGGGCGGATGACCGAAGCGGCCAGCACACCACACCAGAGCGTCGAGCGCCCCAGCGGGTGCAAAGCGGGCGATGCAGCGTTCGCCCCGCACGGCGCGTAAGGGATCGGTGCGCCCGCGGCAGATGTAGTAGGCATAGCCGCGCGGGCGTGAGCGGCCGGTACAGGCTAGGCGGCAGTGGCCACAACTGACCAGGCCGCGCAGCAGATAGTCGTGAGCGGTGTTGTTGCGCCGGGCGAACTGTTTGTTGCGGTCCAACTGGGCCTGCGCCGCGTCGTAGGTCGCCTGACTCACCAGGGCCGGAACGGCGATGGCGATCCACTCCTCCTGCGGGGTCCGCTGCTGCGACTCGCCCGGACCGACGGGACGCAAAGCGGACGTGCGCACGCGCGCGGGGGCCGGGCGGGTCCGGCCACTGTAGGCCATGCCGGCATAGGCGGGCGAGCGCAGGAGTTCCCGAATGCTCGCCACGTTCCAGCGTGCGCGGCCACTGGGCGTGGGCAGACTGGCCTCGCTGAGCCGCTTGGCGATCATGTAGAGGCTCAGCGGTGTTTGGGGGTCCGTGTACCAGGCAAAGATCTGCCGCACCACCGCCGCGTGCACCGGATCAACCCGCACCCGGGCCGGGTCGCGCGGCCGTTCGGGATCGAGCACATAGCCGTAGGGGGCGCGGGTCCACGGCAAGAGCAGCCCCGCGTGCAGCTTGGCCAGCCGCCCGCGGCGCATCCGGTCGGCAATCAGCGTACGCTCGTACTCGGCGACGGCCCCGCGGATCTGCAACACTAACTGGTCATGGGGGTCGTCCGTCATGGGTCGATCAAGAAACTCCACCGGGCAGCCGTGTTGCGTTAGCTCATCAATGAGCAGCACCTGATGCACATAGGCGCGGGCCAGGCGATCAGGGGAGGTGATCAGCACGCGCTCAAAGGCGGCCAGAGCCGCCCGGTCGCGCAGCCGATCTAGCCCAGGACGGCTGAGTTTGGTGCCGCTGTACCCATCATCGCGGTAGATGTGCTCCTCCGCGACCCGCCAGCCGGGCTGGGCGGCCACGGACGCCTGCAGACGGGCGAGTTGCTGCTCAATGGTCTGGGTCTGCTGCTGCCGCTTGGTCGAGACCCGCGCGTACAAGGCCACGTCCATCCTCGTCCTCCTCTCCGCGGGCGGGGCCCGCCCGCTGCACGGCCCCAAGCGGCCGTGCGCTCCACTGCAGCAGACAATGGTAGGTCACGTCCCAGCGCCGCTGGCCACTGGCATCCGCCCGTGTCGTGCGGCGGATAGACCATGGGGCTCCCATCGTTCCTCCCTTCGCCGTTCCCCTGCCAGATGGAGGAGCGCCCACTGCGGGGAGGACCCAGAGAACGACGGGGGGGACCGGTGGTTAACTGTTGCTGGGATGGTCGCGATTGCGCAGGTCGCGCCGCAGCTCGCGCCGCTGCGCGTCAATCTCGCCAAACCACTCCTGCAGCGTCTTGCCATCGGTAATGAGGCCTTGCACGACGGCGGCGATGGTCGTGCCTTCGCGCACCGCACGAGCACTGAGTTCCTCATACAGGGGCACAGGGACCTCAATCGTCCGCCGGTTCTGGCTCCGGGGCATGGTAGCATCCTCCTCCTCACTATCATACACGTGTATCACACGTGGGGGAAGGGGAAGCAGACCGCGTCCCACCTGCTCCGTCTCGGTGTCGGAGGGGGCGGCGCCACCAGGACAACACCAACGTGGCGTGGCGCGTCAGGCAGGCTTTGTCATTTGCGATCATACCATTGAGGTATGGCACAAAGTCTTGAAGTCCGGCTGTGCTATCGAGCAGCGTCAACTCGCCAGTGCGGAGAACCTGCGGCGTGGTCTGGCCCTCTACAGCGTGATCGCCTGGCGCGTGCTCTATGCCACGTTGCTGGCCCGTGCTGTGCCCGACCTCGCCTGCTCCATCTTGCTGGAGGCCGCCGAATGGCAAGCGCTCTATTGTGCCATCCATGCAACGACGACGCCCCCCGACCAGCCTCCCAGTCTGGGTGACGCGGTGCGCTGGTTGGCCCAACTCGGTGGCTATATGGGACGACGCCATGACGGCCCGCCCGGCTCCGCAGTTCTCTGGCGCGGCCTCCAACGCCTCGTCGACCTTACCCTCATGTACCACGTCTTCTCGCCGCCTCCGAGGCGACGGAGATGTGGGTAAGGATCAGAGCACAGCCTACCGGGCTGGTGTGGCGACGGCGCTCCTCGCAGTACTCCTCGTCCTCCACTAACTCTCTTCCGTTGCTCCGTCGGCGGCCCTTACATCCTGTGCTGGTTGGTCGGCGTGCAGAGACCTGTGAGCCGCAGTTGCCCCCCTCATAGCGCCTGTAAAGCGAGACCGCAACGATATGCGATGCCGCGCCTCCACGCACAGCATCCAAGTTGCTATCCTCGGAGATCGCCATGCCTATGGATCAGTAGCAGTCCAGGAAGCAATGGTCCCTGGGGAGAGGGCATGGTCCCGAGCAACAAATACCCCATGTGTCCCCCTGCTGTCGCCCTGCCTGTTGCTAGACTGCGCCCCTCCTCGCGATCCTGCTTAATCGAATACCCCAACCAACCCGCGCAGCCACTCAACGAGGAGGGACCTCCTGGAGCGCCGCATGCCGACCCGGCAAGGCGTCGACCACCGCGTCACCCACATCCTCGCGCAAGAGTTCCTCACTAGGCAACACGCAGCAGCAGAGCCTCCCCCTGTCCCCCGCCACCGCAGAGCGTGGCCACGCCCAGGCCTCCGCCACGCCTGCGCAGGGCATGGACGAGGGTGACAACCAGGCGCGCGCCCGTGCAGCCCAGGGGATGGCCCAGCGCAACCGCGCCGCCGTGGACGTTCACGAGGTCGTGGTCCAGACCGAGCTGGCGCGCGGCATACAGGGCCACGCCGGCGAAGGCTTCATTGATCTCGAAGAGGGCAATATCGTTTCTGGTCAGGCCGGTCGTGTCCAGCAGTCGGCGCACGGCGTTGACGGGCTGGACGTGCAGCGAAGGGTCGGGGCCGGCGACCATGCTGTGGCCAGCGATCTCTGCCAGCACCGCGTGGCCACCGGCCCTTGCTCGGCGGCCCGACATCACGATCACAGCGGCAGCGCCATCCGACAGGCTTGAGGAGTTACCCGCGGTGATTGTCCCATCGGGACGAAACGCGGGCTTCAAGGTGCTCAACCGTTCCAGGGTTGTTTCGGCGCGGATGCACTCGTCGGCTGTCAGCACGCTGGTCGTCCGTGCCGCCGCGACCTCCACCAGCTCGGCGGCAAAGTGCCGCGCTGCCGTGGCCGCGGCGGCGCGTCGCTGGCTCTCGGCAGCCCAGGCATCCTGCTCTTGGCGGGTGATGCCTTCGCGTGCATGGACGCCCTCCGCGCCCTCGCCCATGACGACGTCATCAAAGGCACACCACAGCCCATCCACGATGAGGGAGTCCCGCAGGGTCAGCGGGCCGAGGCGGTGGCCTGCGCGCACCTCATCGGCCAGGTACGGCGCCCTGCTCATTGACTCCATGCCGCCGGCCACGACCACCTCGGCCTCACCGTAGCGCACCATCTGCGCGGCAAGAGCAATCGCGTTGAGGCTGGCCAGACATACCTTGTTCACGGTGACCGCAGGTGTCGTCATGGGCAACCCCGCGCGTGCCGCCGCCTGCCGCGCGGGGTTCTGGCCACCGCCCGCCTGCACCACCTGACCCATGATGACGTACTCGACGTCACCAGGAGCCAAGCCGGCGGTCTCCACCACGCGTCGTATGGCCGCAGCCCCCAAGTCAACCGCCGGCACGTCTTTGTACGCGCCCAGGAACTTCGCGATGGGCGTGCGTACCGCGGCGACGAGCACCGCCTCGCTTGATTCGGACTCACCCATAGTGGCCTGCACCTTCCTCGCGCCCACGGGGCGCACCTTATCTAGCCACGTGCATTTTAACCGCGTCCACGCACCTTCCTCGCGCCCACGGGGCGCACCGTGGCGCTCCGATGGTCTACGGTAAGCCTACCACGAGGAAACCCCGACGGCCCTGAAAGAGACTGGCCGCGGCAGGTACGCGGCAAGCCCGGACATGCTGGCCCTAAACGCCGCTGACGTGGATGCCCACAGGAAGGACTCGGCCTGCGGTAGGCCTGCCTTCTGCTTGCGACTACAGTCGCGCGGTAGAGACGCCAGCTTCAGAGTTTAGCGCCGATGGAGGTGGCCGAACACACCCCCTGGCTTGAGCGGGCCGTACAGATAGACGGCAACCATTTTTTCGTGGACGGTAGCCCTGGTTGCTCTGGAGATCACGCCCGAGGAGATCACCCACGTGCTGATCACCCACGCTCATGACGATCACTACTGTGCCACGACCCTGGAGCGCAATGACCAGGACGTGCCGCGCTTCCCGCGGGCACGGTGCTTGCTTGGGCGCGGTGATTGGGAGGGCAACTCAGAACGGGACAATTCCGAAGCGCCGCTGGCGCGCCGCCTGGGGACGCTGGACCGCGCTGGCTTGCTGGAGGTGGTCGACGGGCCGCGTGCGGTGGCGCCAGGTGTGACAATGCTGCCGGCTCCCGGCGAGTCGCCTGGCCACTCCATCGTCCGCATTCATTCCGCGGGGGAGACCCTCTACTACGTGGGCGATCTGTTTCACCACCACTGTGAGATTGAGCATCCAGCGTGGGTGTCTCCAGGGCGCGACGCCGCGGCGCTGCAGGCGTCACGCCTGCGTCTGCTGAGCGACGCTGTGCGCGAGCAGGCCACCGTCGTCTATACACACGCACCATTCCCAGGGTGGGGACGCATTGTGCCCGTCACCACAGGGTATCGCTGGCAGCCCACGTGAGTCCAGGTCCCTGACGCTGGCAGTGCTGGTGTCGCTGACCACTGCCCTGCGGCGCATGCGCCGCGACGGGACGTGTGGCATCCACGGAGGAGGTGGGCGTGAGACGTGCGCTCGCCGCGCCCTCCCTTGGCCAGCGCTTTCAAGCCGGTGCCGGCTACGCTGCTGCGGGTCAGAGCATCGCATAGCTATGCACGATCGTGCATAGCTATGCATAGCCTCCGGCAACCGGTGGTCCTCTCGGACGCTGGGGATAATTCCGTGGCCTCTGGGCGCTCTATCCTGTACCCTGACGACGAGGCAGGGAGGAGGAGACAGATGAGGTATGCACACCTGTGGCCACTGGCCGTGCTCCTGGTCGCACTCGCCTTCCTCACTCTCGCGCGTCGGTGCTGGCGGCACACGCCGCGTGGGCGGCTGTCCGCAGGCCCGCGCCGCTGCCGACACTGGCGGCCACGTGCGCCCGACGATTGTGCCCACTGCCGGCAGGCACGCGACCAGCCGCAGGCCGCCCCCTCGTCACCGGGCGTGCGCCCGTGGCGCGACGGCCGCAGACAACGCGGTGCCCCCCGGCGCATCGCGACCGAGGGGTACGCGTGCCGCACGCCTGGGTGCCCCTATGCTGGCATCACCGACAGTCAGGTCCATGCGCTGGTCGCTGATGGCCACCACGGGCGTACCGACCACATTCAGGATTTCACCTGTCAGGCCTGTGGTCACCGCGTGAGCGCGCGGTGGGGCACGGCGCTGTTCCAGCTCAAGACGCCCCCGTCGCGCATCGGGGAGGTGCTCAGCGCCCTGGCCGAAGGGCTCAGTGTCGGTGCCGCCGTGCGCGTCTTCGGGCATGGGGAGGCGACGATCACCCGCTGGCGGGACTGTGCCGCCCAGCACGCCGCCCGCCTCCACCACCACTGCCTGCACGATCTTCACCTGCCGCATGTGCAACTCGACGAGATCCGCACGCGCCTGCGCCCACGTGAGAAGGTGCTGTGGCTCTGGTTAGCTCTCGACCCCAAGACCAAGCTGATCCCGGCCTTGGCACTCGGGGCACGCACCCAGCAGACCGCGCACACCCTCGTCCACCGCCTGCGGGACACCCTGGCCGCTGGCTGCACGCCGGTCATCACCACCGACGGGCTGGGCCTATACTTCTATGCACTCACGGCGCACTTTGGGGGTTCTGGCCGCCTTTTGATGATGGGGCTTACGCAGGCTTCTCTCTGGTAGAACAAAGTAGGTATGCCCATGTCGCG
>JAABUR0100007642.1_pt1 | contig 12722 bp, 13 predicted proteins | sample 5560091 | NCBI WGS metagenome assembly JAABUR01 (sample SAMN10711879, study PRJNA513375) | rock metagenome | isolation source: Antarctica rocks | place: Antarctica: Victoria Land, University Valley sud
AACACCGATGTCGGGCGCAGCTTCATGGGCACGATCCTGGTCGACCCGGCCAACCCGCAGCGCCTGGTCGCCCCGGACATGCAGAACGGGCTGGTCACCAGCACCGACGGCGGCGCCACCTGGACGTCGCTGGGCGGACCCGGCGGGGCGATGGCCGCCGCCTGGGACCCCACCAACACCCAGCGACTGGTCGCTGTCGGCATGACCGGCGGGGCAATCAGCAGCGACGGCGGCCGCACCTGGACCGACCTCACACTGCCAGCAGGCACCTCCGCGGCCACATTCTCCGCCGACGGCAGCACCCTCTACGCCGGCGCCCTCGACGGAAACACCGCCCGCACCTTCGCGAGCACCGACGCCGGCACCACCTGGACCCCCCGCTGAACATGCGCAGCCGCAGCCGCGGTCGCCCCCTGCCGCCTCGTCCTGGCCTGGGCACTGTCCGCGGCCTGCTCGCCGCCGGCATCGTCGTCGAGCAGGCCACGCACGGGCCACTGGACGACCCACGGCAGGCCCGCCAGCGACCGGGCTTGCTCATTACCGCCGGCGCAGCCCCCTCCGTCACGATGGAGGTCACCGACGGCATCCCCGCACCCGGACGACCAGCCGTGCTGCTGTTCGTCCGAGACGACCAGTACGACCGGCTGAGCCAGGCGCTGACCGGCGAAGGACAGGGCCAGGCCTTCACCGACACGAAGCCCGCGCCCGACCTGGTGATCGTGCGGCCGACCCGGCCTGACAACCCGCTCGTCCCTGCACCGATCGCCTTCGACCCCTCGGGGCAGATCGCCCGCACCTACCACATGCCGTCCCGCGCGACGGCGGCCCGCCGGTCGGCTACGCCATCCTCGACGCCGCCGGCCGGCTGCGCTACGCCACCCTCGACCCCGGACTCGCCGGCCGACTCCGAGAGGTCCGCACCATGGTCGGCGCCCTCCAGTGACCAGCACCGGATCGATCCCCGACAGGGGTCTTCGCGGGACGCTCGTCGCCACCCTCATCGAACTCCTCCTGCTCACGGCCTACGTCAGCCAGGACGTCGCCTACCACTGGTTGGTCCACTTCCTCGTCGGCGGAACCGTCGCGCTGCTCGGACTGACGGCGGCCACCGCTTGCCGACACCGCCCCGCCACCCAGCCGACGCTGTGGGTGCTGCTCGGCCACCTCGTCGCGATCTTCCCCGACTTGCTGTTCGCCGCTGGAATCGCTCACCAGCGCTGGATGGACCTCTTCCTCGGCCACGTCTCCAGCCACAACGTGCCCGGCGGCCTCTGGACGCTCTACGGTAGCTTCCTCGCCGGCCTCGCCCTATACCGCTCACCATCGCCCGCCTTCCTCCGCGAGGGGCCATTCGGTCGGGCGCCGTTCCAGTCATGCCCGGCAGCGCTGCACTGCTGTGACCAGCGGAAGCATCCGGGCGCCCCGCGAGTTCCCGGGGGGCCGTCCCAGTAGACGATCGGTTACCGGACAAGATCCGGTAACCGGACAAGATCCGGAGGCATCACCTCCAGCGGGGAGGATGCGGCCACATAAGGCTGTCAGAAGCGCGCCAACTACCGCTGCCAGTCACACAGTGGCGCGCCGCGTACGCACAAATGCACGAGATGCTCGTTGAGGACTACCTCCAACGCTTCGCCCCCGTCAGCCTGGACGGAACGCCCACAACGTTCGACGAGCACGACCTGGAACGTGTCTACGACAGAAAGGGAACGAAGGGCGGCGGTCGAGTCGACTTCGGGATTTACTTCGGCGACAGCGTTCTTCTCGCGGACGCGATGGGCGGGCAGCTCAGCGTCCCTACGCGTGAACGAGGCGACCGTGCCTCACTGGTCAGGGATCTCAACCGCATGGTTGTTGACAAGGCCCGGCAACTGGCGGGTTCCTTCGAGAAGGTCACGCGTGATCCGCAGCCAGCCGCTTCCTTGCTCGCGGGTCCAGCCGACACGGTCGAACACCGTCGTAGTCCCGGGAGGCCAGTTCTCGGTGATCCGACCGATGGTCCGATTCCTGCGTGAGTTACTTCAGGCTCCATGCTCAGCGATGGTCGGTGCAAAGGCCTGCACGTCCTCGACCTTCGCGACCTCGAACACGCTGAAGCAGTCCGGACCGTGGATCACCGGACGCTGCCCCAGATGCTCAGGGCATGGCAAGGCGACAAGATGTACGCCGAGGCATCGCTGTCAGACTGGCTGCTGGCGCGCGCCGACCACCAAGACGCAGAGCTTCCGCGGCCGGAGCTTCTCGCGGCGCCGCTGCATGAGATTTTCGACGCCGTCGAGCACTCCCTGGTTCCCGAATCAGATCGTCAGGGCTTCCCCTGGTCTGCAGGCGACTAGCCGCGACCAAGACCGTGCCGGGGAGATGCGAGTCGCGTATCCGTCGATCACGGGGCAACGTCACAGCTGTCTGGCGTCGTCGCGAGCGCGCCCGGCCTGAGTATCAAGACACTCGAGACACATGTGCACCAGATCCTGCAGAAGCTAGACCTGTACGAGTCAGCGGACGACCACCGGCGCGTCCTGCCGTGCTGACCTACCTGCGCTCCTAGCGGCAGGGGGGTGAGCCACGCAGCGGTCGGCGGTTGGTCAGTTGGCCGGCGGCCCGGATCGCGGCGATGCTCGCTCGCGCTCGAGTTGTCCGGACGGTCGTCCGTAACGCAACAGCACCGGCGTACAGCCGGATGCGCAGTCGCTGATGGCCGCATCGACGTCCACTCACCGACGGCGAAGCGCTGCTCGAGGACGAGCTTCCCCTCGTGGCCGAAGGCGCCCGCAGCGGCGCTCATTGAACGGACCACCTGCGGCTAACGCGACGGCTAACGAACCGTCTGCAACGAACCGGCACAGGCCGGTACCGCCCGGGACGAGGAGGACGGCTGCTGAGCGTGAATCGGCACCAGCCGGTACGGGTTGACACAGGTCGTCACCTTTTAATCCGCGGGTTCCGGGTTCGATCCCCGGGCGGCCCACCGGACAACCTGCTTTCACCTGCTCCTTCGCACTGCCTGCACATCCCTCCTGCGTGTGAACCACCCTGCGGCCAACAAGCGGCTAACGGACGGTCTGGCTGGTCGGCCCACTCAACTCCCCGAGGTTGGCCGCGAGGTGGTCCGATTCCAGCTCGGTCCCGACTGGCTTTCGCAAACCAGGACAATTACCAGCGGCGCATCATGCTCCACGTCGCGGTCAGTCAGGGCCGCGTGAATGACCGGCACGTCGAGGTCACCCCGGCGACGTGCGAAGAGCCGGCATACTCACCGGGAGTAGCACCGACCAGGGCGTACCCTGATGGAACATGCTCGCCCAGGCGCTTCGGAGGAGACAATGACCACCAGGCCGAAGACGGTCACGGCGGCGCGCGCTGCCGAGGCCGCTGCGGCGAGCTGCGACCGTGAGATGATGCCGCCGGACAAGCGCGACGAGGCGCAGAAGCGCCTGGCCCGCGCGTCCGGGCAGGTGGCGGGGATCAGCCGGATGATCGACGACGGCCGGCACTGCACCGATGTGCTGCAGCAGATCGCCGCCGTGCAGAAGGCGCTGGACGCGGTCGGGAACATCGTGATGCGGAACTACCTGGAGCGGTGCGTCACGACCGCGATCGAAGGCGGGGACCCGCTCATCTACGACGAGCTGATGACGGTCCTCGCCCGCTACCGGTAGTTCGGGGATGACGACGGATGTCGCTCGCGCGGGACGCGCCGCATGCTGCGACGACCCACAGGACGCCGCCTGGGGTCGGCTGACCGGTGCGCCGCCGCCGCTGCCGACCTGGATCCCGGCGGCCGTCGCAGCCGTGGTCGTGCTCGTCCTGGCGCTGGTCATCGTCCTGGTGGTCCGCCCGCCCGGGCCGCTCGACGACCCCAACCCCGCCAACCAGCGCGACGGCCTCCTGCGCGACGGCCCGGCCCTGCCGCCGGAGGCGGCCGGTGTCCGGTTCGGGGGCCGTCCGGTCGTCGTCCTGTTCGAGCGGATCGAGCCGGCCGGTCCGGCGTTCCAGGCGTGGAAGGCGGCCGTCGCCGACGACGGCGTCGAGCTCGTGGTCCGGGTCGGCTCGGCCGGCGACGAGCTGGCCCGCCTGGTCGGAATGCCGACGCCCGTCGACGGGAAGCGCCCCGTCGGGTACGCCGTGGTCGACACATCACGGACCGTCCGATACGCCACGCTCGACCCCGCCTACGAGAAGAACGCCTTCGAGGTCGATGTCATCACCGGTGCCATCTCGTGACCGCAACCCCCGACCGCTGGAGTAAGGCCTACCGGCCGCTGCGGCCTCGCTCCCTCGCCGTCCAGCTGGTCCTGCTCGTCGTCGCGGAGATCGCGCTGTACGCGAGCTACGACGTCCACGACGCGCGGTTCCACTGGGCGACGCACTTCCTGGTCGGGCTCGCGTTCGCCTCGCTCGTCCTGGTCGTCCGGCTCCTTGTCACGGGCGCGCCTGGCCCGCGCCTACTCCTGGCGGTGGTGCTGGGCTTCCACCTGTTCGCGATGACCCCCGACATCCTGTTCCGGGGCGGTGTTCCGCACCAGCGCTGGATGAATGTGTTCCTCGGGCACATCATCGTCCACGACATGCCGGGAGGCGACGGCAGCTGGCTCGTCGTCGCCCTGACCTGCCTCGGTCTGTTTGTCGGGGCTCTCACGGCGTGGCTGCGGGCCCGGCACGCCGAGGCCAGCGCGGGAATGCCCCCCGGTATCGGCCTGACCGGCATGGCCGTCCTGCGCCCGCAGGTCGACCCGCGACGCGCGACGCTGGTCCACGACGAGAACGACCCGGCAGCCGCCGGTCCCACGGTGGTCCTGCTCCACGGGCTCGGGGCGTCGTCGGCGTACTGGCGGCCCGTCGCCGCCGGACTCAGCGCGGCGGGCGCTCGGACGGTCATCCCGGACCTGCTCGGTTTCTGCGCGTCGATCCGGCTCGGGACGCACTTCCACCTCGACGACCAGGCCGCCGCCGTCATCCGGCTGGTCGAAGGTCACGTCGAAGGTCACGGTGCAGGCCCGGTCGTCCTGGCGGCGCACTCCTACGGCGCGGCCGTCGCCGTCACCGTCGCGCGTGACCGGCCCGACCTGGTCCGGCGGCTCGTCCTGGTCGCGCCCGCCGCGTTTGCCGACGTGGCGCAGGCCCGCGCGAGGATCGGCGGCCGGTCGTGGATCGCCCGCAAGGCGATGGACGGCTCGCCGGTCGCGGACCTGGCCTGCGGGACGATGTGCTTGTTCCGACGGCCCCTGACATCGCTGGCGCCGCGGATCGCGGCCCGGGCCTCGCCCGACATCACCCCCGACGTCGCGCGCGACGCCGTCCGCTACGTCTGGCCGGCCTACCGCGACGCCCTGACGAGCCTGCTGGAGGACAGCCCGCTGCCGGCGTGGCTCGCGGACCCGCCGCTGCCCACGACCGTGGTCATCGCCGGTAACGACCAGACCGTCCCTGCTGATGGCCTCGGGGCGATGCTCGGGCCGCACATCGAGGTGGTCCGGATACCCGGGACGCACGGCCTGCCGCTTGAACGCCCCGCCGAGGTAGCCCGGGTGATCCTGCTCCACGGGAACACACCCGCGTCGAGCGCGTTGTCATAGGTACTCCCCCCCAGTATCTCTACATCAAGGAGGCACCATGAAGGTCCGACGCACCACGGTCACCGCAACCCTGCTGGCCGCGCTCGCCGCAGGCGGCGTCCTGCTCACATCCGCCGGGACGGCTTCCGCGCAGGATGCCAGGGACCGGGCTCCCGTCCCCGTGCCCGGCAGGGCCGCGATGCACCAGCAGATGACCGCTGGGAACCCCGGCAGGGCCGCGATGCACCAGCAGATGACCGCTGGGAACCCCGGCATGGCCCGGATGCACCAGCTGATGACCGACGGCCCGCACTGACCCTGCCGCCGGCGACTGCCGACCCTGCCTGCCCGACCGGACCCTGACCTGGAGCGCACATGACCGCCGTCGACAGCGCCGTCGTCCTGACCGGGCTCGTGCTCATCGCTGTGCTCGCCTGGTACTTCTTCGCGCCGCGCACCGCGACGCAGGCTCAGGTGGAGGGCGGCCGGCAGGTCGTCGACGTGACCGTCAAGGGCGGGTACTCCCCGAGCCTGATCAGGGTCGAAGCAGGCACCCCGCTACGGCTGCGCTTCCACCGGCAGGAGAACAGCGACTGCACCTCCCGGGTCGTCTTCCCGGACCTGCGCAGGAGCGCGTCCCTGGCGGCGTTCGGGACGACCACGCTCGACCTCGACATCACCGAGCCGGGCGAGTACTCCTGGGCGTGCGGCATGAACATGCTGCATGGGACGCTGGTCGCCGAGGCCCCTGGCGGGAGCGGTGCGGCGCAGCAGGCGCAAACCGCGCTCGCCTCGCCCGAGCCGGGTGGTGGGCGGGTCGCCGAGGCCGCCCGCGGGGTCACCCAGGAAAATAGGCAGACCGCCCGCGCGGTCGGCGTCGGGCCGCGACTGACGGGCGGCCACAGCGTCGAGCGGGCCGAGTTCATGCTCCCCGGTGCGCTCCGCAGCCTCCCGATCGACACCGCACGTGCCGAGGCCCAGCTCCAAGCCGTCGGCGGCGTCGACAGCGCCACCGTCAACTTCGGTGCCGAACGCGCCGTCCTGACCTACGACGCCGAGCTGCTCGACACCGACGGCCTGACCAGAGCCGTCGCCGAGGCGACCGGGTTCCCAGCGAGGCTGCGCCCCGACCCCGGCAGCAGCAGCACCGAAGACGCCGAGGCCGTCGCCCGAGGCGAGGAGGTCAGGGATCTCAAGCGCCGCGTCGCGCTCGGCGCGGTGCTGACCCTGCCGGTGCTGTATGCCGCGATGGTCGGGCACTTCATCGGAGAGCAGTACGTCCCGGACGTCCTGGAGAACCGCTACGTCCAGCTGCTGCTCACCCTGCCGGTCATGCTGTACGTCGGCTGGCCGATCCACAGCATCGGCTGGCGGGCCCTGGCGAACCGCAGCGCGGACATGAACAGCCTCATCACCCTCGGCACGATCGCGGCCTTCGGCTACAGCCTCGCCGCGACCTTCCTCCCGCAGGCCCTCCCCGAGGACGTCCGCGAGGTCTACTACGAGGTCGTCAGCTTCATCCTCACCGTCATCCTGCTCGGCCGGCTGATTGAAGCCCGCGCCCGCGCCGGGACCGGCGACGCGATCCGCGCCCTGGTCTCGCTCGCGCCCGCCACCGCCAGGGTCCTCCGCGACGGCCTCGAGACCGAGGTCCCGGCCGAGCAGGTGCAGGTCGGCGACCTGCTCCGGGTCCGCCCAGGCGAGAAGGTCCCCGTCGACGGCGAGGTCACCGACGGCACCTCCACGATCGACGAGTCGATGGTGACCGGCGAGAGCCTGCCCGTCACCAAGACGGCCGGCGACCCGGTGATCGGCGCGACCGTCAACACGACCGGCGCGTTCACGATGCGCGCGACCCGGGTCGGGTCCGAGACCGCGCTCGCGCAGATCATCAAGCTCGTCCAAGAGGCCTCCAGCAGCAAGGCTCCGATCCAGCGGCTCGCGGACCTCGTCGCGTCCTATTTCGTCCCCGCCGTGATCTTCCTGGCGATCACCACGTTCGTGCTGTGGTTCGTGCTCGGCCCGGCGCTGACGCTCGCGGTCGTCGCCGCGGTCAGCGTGCTTATCATCGCCTGCCCGTGCGCCCTCGGCCTCGCGACGCCACTGTCGATCATGGTCGCGTCCGGGAAGGGCGCGCAGCACGGCGTCCTCGTCAAGAGCGCCGCGTCGCTGGAGACCGCACACAAGCTGGACACGGTCGTACTCGACAAGACCGGCACGATCACCCGCGGCAAGCCAGAGCTCACCGACGTCGTCCCCGTCGGCGGCCAGGACGAGACCGAGCTGCTGCGCCTGGTCGCGTCGGCCGAGGCCGACAGCGAGCACCCGCTCGCCGGCGCGATCGTCACCGGCGCCCGCGACCGCGGCCTGGCCCTGTCCCGCGTCACGGCGTTCGACGCGATCACCGGCAAAGGCGTCCGCGCCACCGTCGACAGCCACGAACTCCTCATCGGCAACGCCCGGCTGCTGCGCGAAGCCGACATCGCCACCGGCGATCTGGAGCAGCGGGCCGACGCCCTGGCCGACCAGGGCAGGACCCCGATGTACGTCGCGGTCGACGGCCGGGCCGCCGGGCTCATCGCCGTGGCCGACACCGTGAAGCCGGACAGCGCCGCCGCCGTCGCCGCGCTCAAGCGACTTGGCCTCGAGGTCGCGATGATGACCGGCGACAACGCGCGGACCGCGAACGCCGTCGCTCGCCAGGTCGGGATCGACCGGGTGCTCGCCGACGTCCTGCCGGACCAGAAGGCCGCCGAGGTCCGCCGGCTGCAGGACGAGGGCAAGCTCGTCGCGATGGTCGGCGACGGCATCAACGACAGCCCGGCCCTCGCCCAGGCCGACGTCGGCGTCGCTATCGGCACCGGCACGGACGTCGCGATCGAGGCTGCGGACATCACGCTCATGTCCGGTGAGCTCCGGGGCTTGGTCACCGCCGTCGCGTTGTCCAAGGCGACGATGCGCAACATCAGGCAGAACCTTGTCCTGGCCTTCGGCTACAACCTCGCCGCGATCCCGGTCGCCGCCGGGCTGCTCTACCCGTTCACCGGGGCGCTGCTGTCGCCGCTGATCGCCGCGTCCGCGATGGCGATCTCCAGCATCAGCGTCGTGGCGAACAGCGCCCGGCTCAACCAGTTCACCCCGCCCGTCCTGGCCCCCTCAGCCCCAGTCGGCGCCCGCCCGACCGCGGCCACGGGCGTGCGGTGAGCACCGCGCCCGGTGGCTCCGACGGCGACACCGCTGTCGACGTCCTGGTCGTCGGGGCGGGTCAGGCAGGTCTGGGGACCGGGTACTGGCTCGCCCGGCGAACCGCACTGTCGTTCCTGATCATCGACGGTGACGAGCGGATCGGCGACAGCTGGCGCCGGCGGTGGGACAGCCTGGTGCTGTTCACGCCCCGCCGGTTCAGCTCGCTGCCCGGCACGCCGATGCCGCGCGGCCCCGGCGAGTACGCGAGCAAGGACGACACCGCCCGATACCTGGCCGGATTCGCCGACAGCCACGGCCTGCCCGTACGACTGCGCACCCGACTCCTCGCGCTCGAGCAGGACGGCGCGGCAGGCTTCGTCGCAGACACCACGACCGGGTCGATCCGGGCGCGGCACGTCGTCGTCGCAAGCGGCCCATACAGCACCCCGTTCGTCCCGGAGGCCGCCGATGGCCTCGACCCGTCCGTTGTGCAGCTGCACTCATCGGCGTACCGCCGCCCCGGCGACCTGCCCGGCGAGGACGTCCTGATTGTCGGCGCGGGCAACAGCGCCGCCCAGCTCGCCGTCGAACTCGCCGCCAGTCGCCGGGTCACCCTCGCGGCGCCCGGCGGGATGTGGTTCCTGCCCGCACGGGTCCTCGGCGTCAGCCTCTACTGGTGGCTCTGGCTGACCGGGATCCTGAACGGCCCGAGTCGCAGCCCGGTCTCCCGTAGGGTGCGGGCCCGGGGCGACGGCATCATCGGCCGGGACCTGCAGGCGCTCGTCGCCGCCGGCACCGTCCGGATGATCGAGGAGCGCGTCTGCGGCGCGAAGGGCCGCACCGTCCTGCTGTCCGACGGGACGGAGGTCCGGACGGACGCGGTCCTGTGGTGCACCGGCTACCGCCCCGACCACGGCTGGCTGCGCGTCCCCGGCGCCTTGGACGACCAGGGCCGGCCCGTCCACGACGCCGGGCGCTCTCCGGTGCCCAGGCTGCACTGGGTCGGGCTGCCGTGGCAGACCCGTCTCAACAGCGGGATCATCGACGGTATTGACCGGGACGCCCGACAGGCCGTCCGCCGCATCGCGGCGGAGCACGCCTGCGCCCGTACGGCGGTCGGCGGCGGGCGCCAGCCCGGCCCCTGAGCAGTCCCGAAACCGACCGGACAGGACCGCTCATCTGGTCTCCTAGGGTAGGGGGGTAGCCAACAGCCCATTTGCGGCGCTGCACCCGGCCGTGCGGGCGCTTACCTCAAGCGGCGGTGCATACCGGGAAGGTGATGTTCAGGGTCAGGCGACGGGTCGAGTGTCGGTGGCTATCCTGATGGCAGCGACCGAGACGCGAGAGGCTGAGCGAGGTGAGACAGTTCGGCTCGCGCGAAGCAGCGATCATGGACGTGCTGTGGTCACGCGATGGGTCGATGACCGTGCGGGACATGCTCGATGTTCTGCACAACGACCGCCCGCTTGCCTACACAACCGTGATGACAGTGCTGGACAACCTGCACCGGAAGGGGTGGCTTCGCCGGGAGCGGGACGGGCGGGCGTACCGCTACGCGCCGGTGATGTCGCGGGACGCGTACACCGCCGACATGATGACGCAGATGTTGTCTGGCAGCCCCGACCCGGGGGCCGTATTCTTGCGTCTGGTCTCGCAGTTGTCCACGGAGGAAACCGTTCAGCTGCGGGCCGCGCTGCGCGGGACGCCGAGGGATGCGCCGTGATCATCGCGCTGGTGCTCTTCGGTTACGCCGCGGCCGTCGGGATGAGCACCGGGCTGCTCCGGCAGGGGTGGGTGAGCCGCGCTCCGCGGCTAGCGATCGCGTTGTGGCAGCTCGCGACGTGCACGATCGTGCTGGCGACCGTGTTGGGTTTCCTGGTGCTTACCGTGCCGGTGGCTGCCGGTAGCGGGCTGGCCGGACTGCTGCACGCCTGTGTGATGGCGCTGCGCGCCAGCTACCGCACGCCGACCAGTGAACGGCTCGTCTTCCTGGCGGGTATCGGGATCGCTGCGACGCTGGTGATCCGGATGGCGGCCTGCCTGGCACACGAACTGTGGCGGGCGGCCGGCGAGCGCCGCCGCCATGTCGACGCTTTGACCCTGCTCGGCCAGGCCGAGCACCTGCTCGGCGTAACGATCCTCGACCATCCCTCCCCGACCGCATACTGCGTGCCCGGCCGGCGGCAGCGGATAGTGCTCACGACGGCGACTCTCGCGGCGCTCGACGACGATCAGCTCGCGGGGGTCCTCGCGCACGAGCGCACCCACCTCACGGGCCGCCACGACCTCGTCCTTGCCCTGGCTCGGGCCCTGGCCCGGGCGTTCCCCCTGCCGGTCTTCCAGACCGCCGTGGCCGAGCTGCCGGCGTTGGTCGAGATGCTCGCTGACGACGCGGCGCGCGGGCCCGAGCAGCGACTCACCCTGGCAACCGCGTTGGTGAACCTGGCGACCGGGCAAGACCTCGCGCCGGCCGCGGCGCTCGCCGCCGCATCCGCCGGTGTGCTGGCCCGAGTACGCCGGCTGAGCCAACCTCTGCGCCCACTTCCCCGGGTGATCACGGCCATGGTCGGCGTCGGCGCCATCGTCGTTGCGGCGGCCCCCCTCGCGATCGCCGTGGCGCCGGCCGCGGTGGCGTCGGCGCTGCCGTACTGCCCGCTATCCGGCGGCTGACCGGCCGGCGCTCCGGCGCGGCAGTCGAGGCACGTCGTTCCGGTGACGCGGAATTGACCGTCGGTGTGGCGCTGATCGGGACCTTGAGCGCGCCGAGCCGGCGAAGGCAAACATCCCCGCACCCCACTCGCCGCTTCTCACGTTCGGCGAGCGCCTGCGAACCGCTTGCCGTCCCGCCGCCGGAATGTTCTACTAGAGAGGCTAGTAGGACGACAGGAGATCATCGTGTTGCGGTCGTTGCGTTGCTGTTTGAACCCCAAGGTGATCGGCGGACTCGCCGCCGTGGGCCTCGTGGTGTGGCTGCTCGCCCCGGCGACCAGCGCCAGGGCGCTGCCGTTGCTGATCACGCTGGTCTGCCCGCTGTCGATGGGCGTGATGGCGTGGCAGATGCGCCGGCGGGGTAGCTGCGCGGCGTCGGGCAACGCCGCCGGCAACGTAGAGCTGACGACTACCGTCGATGTCGACGCCGAGCTGCGGACGCTGCGCGAGGAACTCGCGATCGCCCGCGCCCGCCGCCAGCTCGCCACCCGTGACGAGCACTCGCCCGGGTGAGCGGCCGGCGCGCCGGCCGCGGCTACCCGGCTCGCTGCATTCGGCGCTCACCGGATTCCTCATCGCCGGCGGGTCGGCGATGTTCGTGCTGGCTGGTATCGGCGCGGCTACCGGCGCTATCACGATCCCGTTCGACATGCACCACGTGATCAGCCAGATTCTCGGGATGGGGATGATGCTGCTTGCCGGCCTCATGCGGCTGCGCTGACTGCAGCGGTATCCGTCCATCCGGTCGACGTTCCACCCGGGAACCTTCTACTACCATTCTTCGTAGCGAGATCAGTTACCACGCGTCGACGGGACTGCTGTCGTCACGAGCCAGCTGCTGTTGTCTGGCACGGTGATCACCGCGTTCCTCGGCGGGGTGGTCGCTCTGCTCGCGCCGTGCTGCATCTCGGTGATGCTGCCCGCGTACTTCGCCACGAGCTTTCACCGGCGCACTCAGCTCGCCGCGATGACGCTGGTGTTCGCGGCCGGCATCGCCACAATCATCCTGCCGCTCGGGCTGGGAGCCTCGGCGATCTCGCGGCTGCTAGTAGGTCAGCACCGCTTCGTGTTCTCCGTGGGCGGCGTGCTGATGATCGCGGCCGGGGTCGCCATGGTCGCCGGCTGGAAGTTCATCTTGCCTATGCCTGGCCGGTGACCGGTGCACTTCCGCCCGACTTGGCGTCTTCGGCAAGGCAAGCCCCCACGTCCGACCCCTCCGGCATCGACGTCCATCGAGCGCCGGGACGAGGAGCGCCGAGACCTGCACCGTAA
>JAABUR0100007643.1_pt1 | contig 12721 bp, 25 predicted proteins | sample 5560091 | NCBI WGS metagenome assembly JAABUR01 (sample SAMN10711879, study PRJNA513375) | rock metagenome | isolation source: Antarctica rocks | place: Antarctica: Victoria Land, University Valley sud
TGGCCGCCGCCACCCGCTGGCCCGCGGACGGCTGCATCCAGTCGTGCTCGCCGTACACGAACGACACCGGCACCTTCAGCTCCTACGGGCGCACCAGCGCGATAATCATGCACGAAAGGGGGCAGTCGTGCAGGCGCACTCTGGCTTGCACTTGGCGATCCTACGCTGCATGTCAAGCAGCCCATGAGCAGTGCGTAAGCGCATTGGCAGCAAGCAGCAGCGAGCTGTTCTAAAGTGAGTCAGCGCTGGCTCAGCGGGCCAGCAGGCAGCCTGTCCAATGCACGCCGCGCGCTGGCCCCGCAGGCACATACTGCAGAGACATGGCGCAGACAAGTCACGGGATGCCTGCGGCGCCGGCGACCGCGCGCAAGGCGGCGTCCTGGGAGGCGCGCCGCGCACAGGCCAAGCACGCGCAGCAGCATCCAGTAGCAGGCGGACACAGGCGGGCTGCGGCCGCACGCGCCTGCAGGCGGCCCTCGAGCGGGTGCCGGCCGCGCGCGAAGGGCGCCAGCAGGTGCCGCAGCGCGTGCTCGCCGCTGCCGCGCGCCGCCATGATGTGGCTGCGCTCGCCGCGCGCTGCCGCGCTCAGACCGCAGGCGCGCGGGCTCGACGCACACGACAATGCAATGCACATCGCCAGGATCAAGCTCGTAGCTAGACAGCGGGTGAACAAATGCCCGAAGCCGCCTGTGAGTCGGAGCAGCAAAGCACAGCACGGGAGCGCCTACAGCCAAGCCCGTGCTTGGCTGTAGCAGCCAGCCCACCGAAAAACTGTGCCCACACTTTAGCTAGGTTTGACGTGGCGGACAGGCACTGCAGGCAAGCTGGTGTGGATGGGGGCGCACTAGAAGTATTCCTCGAACGCGGCCACCTCGGCGTCAGAGAGGCCCATGCCCTCCCGAAACCTGCCACGCCGCCGAGCCGCTGTGCTGGCCGCCCGCCATGAGCGGCACATGGGCTGACATGTCTCTCTGTTTAGCGTCACGACTAGCTCTGAGTCCAGGTGCGCATGCAAGCAGCCAGTTTCGACACTGAGCGGGGGCATACTCACAGATACATGCACTTAGAGCACTAATGCACCAGCTTAGCGGCGCCCTCCATGCTGACAGGCGCCTCAAACGGCAATGTGCCAATGTAAACAAGTGCGTGTCACCCGCTACAGTGCATCTGCCGGTGGCCGCACCGGTTGCGCGCGTACTTGGAGATGAGCCCGGGGCCCATGGGGCCCAGCGTGCGCACGACCGTGCCGGGCGTCAGGCCGCGGTCCCACAGCCGCGTGGACACGTTGAAGAGCAGCCCGCGCAGCGACCAGGGGTCTGGCAGCCGCCGCGGCGCGGCGTCAGTCGGCTGCGCGGTCCGCGCGCGCCGGCCTGTTAGCCGCTGCTCACAGCGAGCGGCGCGCCCGCTCACGCTCAGCTGCCACGTCAGACTGTGTCAGCAGGCGGGGACCTTGCAAAGGCCATGACAGCTCTGCATACAGCTCCTATAACACACACTACAGTCAGCAGGTATAGAACAATGTTGCTGGGCACGTCAGCGGCGCGGGTGGACAGCACGCATGGCATTGTGCAGCAGGTATGCAGCGGGGAGCCCAAGCAGCGCACCACGCCGGCTGGGCAGACGAGGACCAGGTGCTCGACATGCTCTGGGTGCTTCAGCGCGTACTGCGCCGCCAGGTACCCTGTGACGGGACAGGCCAGGCGGTGGGGGGCCGGACAACGTGCGGGTGCCGGGTATGCTGCCACGATGCAGGCCGGGCAGCGAGGTGCTGCATCGCTTGCGCGCGCAGCCACATGTTCGCGCAAAAAAGACGCTGTCATACAGTGGCTCCGCCCAAACAGATGCGCCTGAAACGAAGCTGGGTGCGCTGTCCAGGCCAGACTCAGAACAGCACAAGAGGCACTTCCCGGCTGGACCAGGACATGCACTCCACAGCCTGAGCCCCACAAGCACCCTGCGCTCACGCTCCCGGGTGTGACGGCCTCACGCGGCCGAGCGCGGTATGCCAGGAAGTACATAACAAGCAGTTGCAAACACCATTTGCCAGCGCCGCCGCACAGGACGGAAGCGCATACGGGCGGCGCCCGCTGCGCACGGCGCACCGCCCAGGCTGTGCCCCACGAGCACCATGCGCTCGCGCTCCAGGCCGAGCGCGGACCGCCAGGCGGCCAGGCCGCCCAGGAAGAAGTCCTCGGCCTCCTCGCGCGTGCGCGCCGCCCAGCGCGGCCGGCCCGACATGCCCGTGCCCAGCAGGTCGACCGCGTGCACGCGGAAGAACCTGGCCAGGCCGTCCAGGTTGCGGAAGAAAAAGCCCGCGCCGGCGCCGTAGCCCGGCACCAGCACCAGCGGCGGGCTGCCCGGCGCGCCGCCGCTGATCGTGTGCATGAAGTCCTGCGGCCCGGCGCCGACCGGCACGTCGCGGACCTCCAGCCGCGCGCGGCACAGCGCCAGCAGCTTCTGCTCGGCCGCGACGGCCTCGGGGCGCGAGGTCGGCTTCCAGCGCGTGTACCGCACGTACCTGGCGCGCCGCAGAGCAGGCGTGCGCGTCAGGACGTGGCGCGCGAGGCGGCGCCACAGCATACACCACTGGGCACCGCGGAGCAGGCGTGCGCGTCACGGTGGTGCGCAAGGCCGTGCCACAGGGCACTGCGGAGCAGGCGCACGCGCGTGAGGGCGTGGTGCGCGAGGCGGCACCACAGCATACACCACAGGGCACGCGGAGCAGGCGTGCACGTCCAGACTTGGCGCGCGAGGCGGTGCCACACCACACACCACAGGACACTGCGGAGCAGGCGCGCGCGTCAGGGCGTGGTGCGCGAGGCGGTACCACAGCACATATGACGGCGCGGCACAGCCAGCCTGCCGTGCAGCAGCGGCTCCACCATCTAACAATATTCCTCTAGGCGGCGCCTGGCTCGGGGCGAGCGCGGCACGGTGGCCAAGGCGCGGCACCAGGGCAGGCCGGGTGGCCCGGCGGCGCCCGCGGCCGCAGAGGTGGAGGCCGCGAACGACGCCATCACGTGGGCCGCGTCCGCAGCGCTGCCGGGCAGCGCCCGGAGTCGCTTCGCCAGACTTCTCGGCGATGTTGCAACAACGGCCGCGCTGGTGACGCTTGCTCGATGCTGCAGTGAGTCGCAGTGCTTCGCAGTAGCAACCGCAAGGCAACCTCCCCCAGAACTAATAAGAAAAGTGCCTTGTGGAACCGCTGTTGGAACCAACAGCGGTTTTCAGGCTAACAAAGGTGCCTGACCACGCGGCAAGCTGTAAGTGTAGCTCTGCATCATGCTTGGCAATTGCTTTCCTTGAAGGGCTAATTAGGCTTATAAGTAGGTTCACGGGTGCCTGAGAGAGAGGCCTCGGGGCCGTGGGCAAGGAAGAAGGCTCGGGCAGGTCCTTCGCCAGCAGGCAAATACTGTGCGGTTGCTGCTGTGCAAGTGTCCGTTGTCTTGGCGGCTGCTGTGAGCGGCTGCCCGCACCTGGGCGCCTGCGGCAGACACACAGGCGCCGGAGCGATGGGCCGCTGAGCTTGTTATGGCAGCAACAGCAGGCGTGGAGGGCCGCAACCTGTTGGTCCCAGTAGACGATGCGGAGGTGATGCCCGCTGGTTTCTATAACCATGCGCATGCACGGCAGCCCGAGCTGTACTTCACCTCTAACCTTCATGTTCAAGTGCAGCATGCACCCGCTGCGCTCTTGAAAGCTTGTTACCCGCAGGACTGCGAGCGATGTGTGCAGTGGGTGCTGGACAACGTGTACCGGCCAGGCGCGCCGCGTGCTGCGCGCCGCCCCTGCTCCCCCAGTTCACTGAGTCCGCTGCTGACGCAGTGTCGTGCAGGCGACGTCATCCACCTGTTTCACGTGGTGACCCATGACATGTCCCGCTCGCTGGAACACTTCTCCGCGTCCGAGGAGGACCTGCCGCCCGAACACCACCGTGGCCTGCAGGCGCGGCCCACTGTGGTGGAGGCCCTGAGCACCGCGTGAACGCTCGCGCAGCATCTCCCTTCTGCCGACCGGGCGCGCTTGCTTCCCAGGTTGTGTTTGAGCACCAGGGCTGACGGAGTGGTTTTACTATGTGCGCAGGTTGGGCACGCGCAAACCATGATCAAGGAGCGCTTTGTGCCTGCAATTGAGCGGGCAGGGGTGCGCCACAGGCCGCCTGCGTGCGAAGTGCTGACGCGTGCTGGCTGGCTGCTGCCCCCAATATCGAGCGAGCCCGTGCCACACACGCGCAGGGCTTGTACCATGTGGCCATCGTGCCGGGCGCCGGCGGCGACTGCAACAGCATAGGCCACTCCATCTGCGTCAAGGCTGACGAGCTGCACGCGACGCTGATAGCGATGGCGGCGCACAACAAAGGCCGCATGATGAGGTTCCTTGTCGGCTCTGTCACGCAGTACTGCGTGCGGACGAGCCACGTCACCGTCGCCGTCTTGTAAGCGTATTGGCCTCCGCGTCTTGCCTCGGGGTGCTTGAGTGTATCACCAGTCGTACGCCTACATTATTTTGTGTGTCATTTGCCCTCGGCGCCTTGCTGCGGGGTGCTGCATGAAGCAGCGCGTGTCTGTCCGTTGCTTTCAATGGCGCCCGTCTGCAGGTGTCCTCTTCCCGGCAGCTGCTTGGTGGCTGACATTTTTTGCGTGCATGCAGACTCTGCGCACCTTGAAGAGAACATAGCCCACACATGCTGGTGCTGTAAGGGATTGCGAGCAGTGCTTACATGCACTTCATGCACACGTTTCACTGGTCCTTCCGTTACACAACAACCTCCTTTGCCGGCATGACAGCGCGCTCGCAGTAGAGCGCAGGGCAGGCAGAATGCTCTCGGCAAGGCCGGCGCGCAGTCCAGCCCAGGCCGGCTTGTCCGTTGCTTCCTTGATCGGCCTGGGTGCATGACTACACCACGAGCACAGCATCTGTAGGCCCTCTGGTCAACTCCTCTGTAATGACAAACTGTCCTCACCAGCCACCAGGCAATCTAGACTGCGACCTCCTTATGTTCCAACAGACGCCTTTCTGCCGCAACAAGTCTGCATGTGCGCGCCGGCGTATCAAGGAAAATCACGCCAACTACCCTTTACACATGCATCTCCTCTACAAGTGACGGTGCTTGTCCGCGGCATGTACATTTGCCCGTGGGCCCACAGACACTTTGCTCGTGACCTATGTCATGCGCCCAGGCCGTTCAAAGAGGCCACAGACAAGCCGGTCTGGACCAAAATGCGCGCTGGCCTCGCCAAATGCTCGGCACTGCAGGCACCCCCTGACATGCACATACATCACTCTTCCGGCGTTGCAGGCACGCCTGATGAGGCTGGCGCCCGCGGTGGCTCCAGGTACAGGGCACCGCCATCAAGCGCAACCGCGGCTTGGATGTCCATGGCAATGGTTAGGATGCCAGGCAGCTGCCAGCCTTGCTCGGATTCCTGACCGCCGCGACGGCCAAGGATGACCTGGTCCTTGCCCAGGACAACGACAACGCGCCAAATGTCATCCGCACCTCCAGCCGCTGCAGGCACGAGCAGTGCCCTATGACTCCAGCGGCCTCGGCCAGCCAGGTACGGACGGCCTTTTGTGCGTCGTCGTCGTCTGGGCCAGGACGAGGTCATCAGTGGTCGTCAGTGCGGGCAAGAATTTGGAGCCAGGCTGGCAGCTGCGTGCCATCCACGCCGTACACGTCCAGGCCACTGATGCACTTGATGGCAGCGCCCGGTACTTGGAGCTGCCGCCGAACGCCAGCCTCACCAGGCGTGCCTGTCGCGCTTGAGCATCGATGTGGGTGCGTGTCAGGTGCCTGCAGTGCCGAGCAGCGCCTGCAATGCCGAGCAGCCAGTGGACTGGCATGCTGGCAGTGAGGCTGCAAGAAATGATAACAAGACAAACTAGGGATTGCACAGCGGGCACATCGCGCGTAACGCAGCCCTGGGGCACGGTGTAAAGTGCTTTGTACATGATGGGGACAACGGGAGCCCACCTTGCTGCTGCAGCGCGTTCACAATGCATTCGGCAAGGTTGGCGCGCACTTCACTCCAGAAAGGCCGGTCCTGGACTTCTCAAGGAAGTCAAGCCGGAGGAGGTCCAGCCGGCCTGGGCGCATCACACCAGGCCACAAGCACGGCATCTATGTGCCCTCAGTGGTCGACCAATTCGATCTCAGAATTTGTCCTCAGCAGGTTCAGGCGGTCGCGACAAGCGCATACCGCAACCGTTTTATGCTCCAACAGAAGCCTTTCTGCTCTGGCTGGCCTCAGGTACGTGCCGGCAGCTCACGTACATGCCTCGGGCTCATGTACATGCCCTGCGGCAGCCGGCGCGTACCCGCAGAGTTGCTGCAGCAGAAAGTGCTTCTGCTGGAGCATCAAATCGGTCGCGGATTAGGCTTGTCTGGTCACCTGGGAATTTGCTGGTGACAGTTCTTAAGGACATATGAACTGATCCGTGAGTGCTGACAAGAAGGCAGGAAGTGACCCAGCAGAAGTCCTGAGCAGTTCAGTTACCCAGGGCATGCATGCTGGTGTCACTCATACATGCTGGTCTCACTCATGCATGCTGGTGTCACTCCTGCAGACGCAGGACATGGCCAAGCTCCTCACATCTCAGGAAGTTGGTTCAGCCGCAAGGACGAGCTCAAAGATGTCACGGCGCCCAACCTGCACGCGGGCACAGTGCTGTAGCATGCCATGTGAAGAGGAGCCATCCGCCCCTGTTTGTGTCGTACATGATGCCGGATGTAGAGCTGCCGCTGCCGAGGCTCCATGCAAGTGCATCATGCTGCACTTCTACGCCTCCACAAGCGGCGCTGCGGAAGCCGCACCAACGCTAGGCATGCCCAGATGCCCTGGCAACGTGTGCAGCGGGGCGGCTTCACAGATGCGGCACGCAAGGTCCTGCAGCGGGCTACACTCCGCATACGGCAGGTGATAGGCAGGCGCCGTGCTCGATTGCAAGCCTCTGTAGGCGCTGGGTTTGCGTATGTGCGACATGCCAACATTTGTGATGCACCTGCAGGGCAGGGTTTCATGACACTTTGTCATGAGCAAACTCTTTTGGGTGGCAGCTAGACCACACTGACCCCATCGCGCACCTAGACTAGTGCGACCCGCTCCGGCGGCGCGCGTGCTTCCTCTGGTCAAACTTGCCGCCATGGTGGCCGAGGTACAATGCGGCAATGGCCGCAACCAGCCACACGCTGCGCACCTGGCGCCAGGCCCTGCACCCTAGGAGTGGGCGCGTCTGGCCGGTCTGGATTGACTCACAGCCATGAGTTCAGTGCGCTAGCCAGAACAGCAGTGCAGGGTGGCATGCCGGACCAGGAGACCCTGGGCTTGCAGCGCGCGGCGCGCAAGCATGCCTACATGCGCATGCTCCTCCCATCCTGCACTAGCTAGTGCACTGTCTAACATGGCTGGAACTCACTCTAGGGCGTTCAGACGCGCCCGCTCCGCCCTTTCAAGGTGGGGCCCCTGGCGCCAGGTGCGCACTGTCTGAGTGGATGCGCCCTTTGTCAGGTTGTCCCTCGGCCACAATGGCTGCAGCTTTGACCAGTGGAAGCACACGCGCGGATCAAAATGGGTCGCGCAGGTCGAAGTGCGCATCGGGACTACATGGTCTAGCTGCCACCTGCAGGAGTTTGCCCGTTACATAGTGTCATGAAAACTCTCCTGCAGGTCGCATGTAATGATATGCATCCTATTCTGCTTGACTGCAGCACGGGCTAGGCTAGGCGCATGCAGGTCACCGCCCAGAAAAGAAGAAGGCTGTACAAAACATTGCGCTGCTGTGCAGGGCAGCAAGCTCGCATCCAAGCCGCCACTGGCACAGCTCACAGCTCTTCGCCCACGATGTCGTCCACCTGCAGGCGGGCACAAGCCTGAATCAGCCAAAACTGCCCGACGACCCTCGCGCTGGCTCAGTGTACTGTTTCGCTTTCACAATGCCCTGCGCTAAGTCCATGCATGACCAGCACGCATGCCTGGTCTTAGGCTGGTGCAAAAATCAAGCGCTTAGAAGAGGGTGACGGCCAGCGCACGGGCAACCGCTCTGATGCCCCATGCCTCTCTGGTATTACCTTCAGCGCACTCAGGCCGCTGGCCTCCGCGCACATGCGCACCAGGCAGAACCTGCAGCAGCCCATCGAGCGTGTTTCCTGCCTCCGGCACGCCCCACCATGGGCGCTCCCCAAGCCTGCAGGGGGTGCGCCTTGCGATGAACCACAGCAGCTTTCTCTTAAACACTCTCCCATGGCGCACCCAGAGAAAGGCGCTAAGAACACACAAGGAGAGGGGGCAGGTCGGCGGTCGGGGCGCGCCAGATGACCAAACTCATCCTCGTCCTCCGCGTGCGCGCCGCCGGAGGATGCCCAGGACGGCTTGCTGCCCTCGCTGGCCACGTTGTCCAGCAGCGCAATGCTGTCCTCCGCGCCCCGCGCGCGGCTTAGGCTCAGGTACGCCTGCGCGCGCCCGCGCCGCACGCCCTCAGGCGCGCCCGCGGGCCGCCCGGCGCGCCGGCGGCGCGCCGCAGGGCAGGGCGGCGGGGCTGGGCGCGGGCGACGCGCTGCAGGGGACCGCAGGGTAGGCAGCGGGACCAGGGCAGGGTAGCAAAATCCAACCCAACCTACCCTTTGCCGGGGCGCTGCGGACCGGCGGCGCACCTCGTTGACCTTGTCCAGGTCCACGATCGGCTGGTCCTTCCGGAACCAGGGGTGCGCCTGCGCGGGGCGGGCAGCACTGGTGCGCGCAGCCCGGCTGCACGGCAGCGCGCCTGGAGCCTGCGGCAGGGCGCTGAGGACCTGGGGCAGCCTGCGGGCCGCAGCGCCGGCCAGCTACCTCACACCACGCCGCGGCCGCATGGGGCGTGGCATGAGGCGGGCGCAGCACACAGCGCGCACGGCGTGGGCCAGGCGCGCCTGGATCTCGACCATGGTGATGCGCTTGTCGACGTCCACGCACAGCATCCGCGAGATCAGGTCCTTCGCCTCGTCGCTCAGCCGCGCGTGCGACGGGAAGGAGTAGGCGCCTGCGCGCTCCCCGCGCGCGCGCAGTGAGCCTGGGTCATGCGCTGCGCCGCGCGGCGCTCGCCCGCGGCTCGGCACGCCTGACCATCAGCGGACGTGCGCCTGCGCGGTCGGCAGGCGTTGCGCCCTACGCGCGGCCGTTCCATGCGGGCGCATGCAGAGCAGGGAGCCGCTGCAAACGCTCTGTGCTGCTGCAGGGAGCTTGCTGGCTCGGCCGAGGAGGCGCTAGATCGGAGGGCGCGTGCGCAGACTCTGCGGCCAGGCTGCTGCAGGAGGTTGGAGCATGCGCTTGTGCAGACCGCGGCGGGCGCCGCGAGGCGCACCCTGGAGAGCGCGCTGCCGGAACCTCATCTGCGCCTCCTTCTCCGACAGCTTCTGATCTCGCGGGTCGTCAAACTGCCGCGCCGCGCCCAGGTCAGCGCAGGGCAGCGCGGCTCGCTTGAACCTGTGCACCGCCCACCAGCGCAACAAGCAGTCTGCTCTGCCACCCACGCCTTGGTGCGCAACAAAATGGCTTATATCGGTGCAAGCTGTGCACAGCATGGCCGCCTGTGCGCACAGGCGCAGACGGCGCAGCTATGCCGCGCAGGTGGCCTGCTTGCGCGGCACGCACCGGGTACTGACAGCACAGCATCGTGTACAGCATGACGCCGCTGCTCCACACTGCGCAGGGCAGCTTAGGCTGTCAGTCGCTGTGGTTGGCGGCGTGCGGGCGCGACAAGCTCGGCACCGGAGCACTGGCCGGCAGCGGCCAGGCAGCCAGGTGCAGCTCGCCCGTCATGCAGCACCGCGGGGGCGTGACTGCAGTCATGCGCCTTTGGTGTCCTGCCAAACACGCCTGGGAGCACACCATTGGCCGGCACGCAGGCGATAGGTAGCGGGGGCATGCTGTGTGCCATGCCGTTCCCCTGTCATAGGGCTTATCAGGTTTAGGGTTAGGTAAGTGGGGCAGGGTAGAGGGGGCGCGCCGTCCGCCTTCTTCCCGTCATAGGAGCTGACCATGTGGGTGCGCAGGAGCAGCTCGGGCGCGCAGTAGCCCGGCGTGCCCACGTCCATGGACTTTGCCACGCTCTTCCCCTCGTTGATGCTCAGGCCAAAGTCTGCGCGCCCGCAGACGCTGCCATCGCGCAGCCGGGCAGCCCGCAGGGAGCACCCATGCTGACAGCAGGGCACTGGTGCCAGACCGGGCACGCGCACAGGCGGCGCGCTGCCGCCAGGCGTGCGCGGGGTCGCGCACCGCACAGCTTTAGCATCGGCCGCCGGCCGTGCTGCGCCTCCAGCAGCGTGTTCTCCAGCTTGATGTCGCGGTTGGACACGCCCTGGCAGGGCAAGCACGCGCGCTCACGCGGAAATGTTCTCAGCCGGGCAGGCGGCCGGCAGCCAGGAGCGGCAGCCCGCGCCGGAATAAACCATCTTGCCAAAAACCATTTTCAGAGCCCATGTTCAGCGCACCATCTTGTGGCAGTAGTCCAGCGCGAGCATCAGCTGCTTAAAGAACCAGCGCGCGTCCTTCTCGCTCAGCCCCTTCCTGCGCCGAGCATGCCAGGCGTGTGTGCTCAGTGGCGCGTCCTGCCCGCGCCCGAGCGTTCGCGGCGAGGGGGGCGAGGCCCTGCAGGCGAAGCAGGGGCGCGTGGCGGAGCTCGCACCCTTTGGAGACGTGGTCGAAGAGGTTGCCGCCGCTGGCGTACTCCATCACGATGCCCAGGTACTTGTCCGTCATGAGACACCTGCTCCGCGAAATACCGGAGGTTGAGTGCTGCGCAGTGCCCCTGCTGCTGTTGACACGCACGGAGCACAGGCAGCACAGCATTGCATGCGCTCGGATGCGCTCGCGGCGCACCGCTTGAAGCCAATGACCTGCCGGACCCGGCACAAACGCGGCTAAGCGAGCAGGCACTTTGGTGGCCCGCGACGCCAGCTCTGGCAGCCGGTGCGTGAACAGAGCGAGTGCGGCCGGGCGCTCACGTGCGGGTGCAGCAGCGAGGAGTGGTTCACGACCTCTCGCCTGACGTGCTTCTGGTGCTTGGCGACCTCGCTGCGCTCTATGAACTTGATGGCGACCTGCGCCGCAGCGCGTTCAGACTGCTCCCCTGTGCCCTTGGCGTGCAGCAGCGCCGTGAACCCAACAACATGCTCCCCTGGCCGCGAGCTCACCAGCTCGTTGGACTCCTTGTCCTTGGCCAGAGCCACCACGCCGTACGCGCCCTTGCCGAGCGTCTTCAGCACTTCATAGCGCTCCGCAGTAGACAGGAGCTCCCCGCTCATAATGGCGCGGTGGGGGGCACTCCGCTCTAGGGCAGCGTACCCACTGCACGTGTGCCCTCTGTGTCGCCACCCCGCGCCCCTCTTGGCCAATGCAGCTTGCTCTGCCCTCCCCTGTGCTCTGCCGCTGCGCTGTGCTGAAGCTAGCCGCTTGGCTGATTCTATTCTAGGTGTCGGTGTTGCGCTTGAATTGGCACAAGTCGCTTACTTGGCCACTGCTTTTTTTTTGTTAGCTAGCTAGGCCAAATTGGCGTCACAGGAAACTATCGAACACGTGGATTAGGTGCATCCGGCCTCTACCTGGCCTACTTACCCTTTTCACTCTTCTTCTCATGGGATTGTCTTGGCTGTTGGCACCAGCAATCACCTACTCCAGCCATGCTCAACTCGCAAGTGGCCAGAGTTAGGCTGTCACAATATGCTTAAAATTCAGCAACCCAGAAAAAAGTACATGGAGCATAGCATAAGACAGGACACACCGACCACAATAAAGCAAGACAAACGGAGACTGCATCTGGCTGAACTGCATCAATGCAGGCATAATCTGGACCCAATTCACGCCTGACAGGAGGCATGTGCCTGGATGTGAAGGGCCTGTACAAAGGTAGGAGTCATGCACACCATGCATGCACTGGAAGCAGGCAGCAAGGTGCCCCAGCTTTGGCAGCGCCTGCATCCAATTGAGCTTCGTGACTAGGCACCCTCAAGCTGCATGCGCATACAATATGACATTGGAAACATGTACTAGGTAAGCGACAGGCCGCACTGTGTCAACACCACAGGCAAGTGTGCCAAATCATATTTAACGGAAAGCTAGCTAAATCAATGTGACTGAGCACCATAATAATGCCCTCCCTCTTGACATGCGTCTTTCACCCCCGTGAACAAACAGCTCAGTACCCGCCTTATGCACTGCTGTCCAGGCAGGCACTGCCCATGCGCGCACGGCAATGGCATGTGGAATGCATTCACTCCCTTGTGTCCACCCTTCGACGTGCCACTCCTCCCCCTGCCCTCCCACCCCTCCTCAGGACGACTTGAGCGCCCACATCGGCATAGCTCACCCTCATAGTGGCGTCCTGTGCGCACGCACTTGAACTCCAGGTCTGAAATCTTGTTTACTCTAGCATTCCTTGTGGGTCAGATCGTCCAGATCGGCGTCGCTTACGCGCGGGGCAGCGTTCGCGCGCATGCGAGCAAGACCGTGGCCTGGGCCCCCACCATCTCGTTCACCACTCCTCGTGGGTCAGGATGGCCGGTCGGCGTCCCTCATGCGCACGGCAGCATCGGCGCGCGCGCAAGCCAGGCCGCGGCCCGGGCGTCCATCGTCTCTCACCAGTCCTCGTGGGTCACATTGGTCGGATCGGCGCCGCGCACGCGCGCGGCGGCGTCCGCGCGCGCGCGAGCAGGCGCGCGTCCTGGGCCCGCATCGCCTCGCTCACCACT
>JAABUR0100007645.1_pt1 | contig 12717 bp, 14 predicted proteins | sample 5560091 | NCBI WGS metagenome assembly JAABUR01 (sample SAMN10711879, study PRJNA513375) | rock metagenome | isolation source: Antarctica rocks | place: Antarctica: Victoria Land, University Valley sud
CATCGCGCACCCTCTACCGGACGGCGCGCAAGGTCTGCCGCGAGAGCCACAGCGACAGGACCAGCGCGCCTCCCCAGAGGAAGAACAGCGGGTCCCACAGGTACGCATGCCCCCTCATGGCGTCGGCATCATAGCCGCCGTCAGGCCGGATCACCCCTGCAAGCACCGCAAGGCCCACGATCGTGTTGACGCCTCCGTAGGCCACGAGTAGCAGCCCGCCGGCCCAGCTGATGCCTCGCCACAACCACGGCCAGGGCACCCGTCCATAGGAAACGGCCACGGGGATCGTCGCGCCCAGGAGCTTGACCGCCGCTACCAGTCCGAGCGTGATCCCCGCTGCCAGCGGACGCTCGGCGGCAAGGTCCACCGCCCCCTGGCCGACCGTGGCCAGCAGCCAACGCCCGCCTACTGCCCAGTACAGACTGAAACCCGCATGCACCGCGCCGGCCAGTCCGGCAGTCCATACCAGCGCCCGGCTCACCGCGAGCCTCCTGCTTGGCGTCACCTCACGGAGACTAGGGCCTGTCGGAGCTTCCCCTCGTCCCGCACGGCGGGCGGCTACCCGCGCACGCTCCGGACCTGGTGCGTGCGAAGAACTGGTGCGCGCGAGAATGAGCCCATGAGGGGACCGGCATCTGCGGAGCAGTCCGGGCGCCCGGCAGCGGCCCGACGCTACGGCCCCGAGGTCGGTGAGCCTCCGCTGTTGGTCGACCCGCGGCGTTGGGGGAGCCTCATCGGCCTGATCGGTGGCTTGGTGTTCATCGGCAGCTACTCCTCCGTGCTCGGAGCCGCCGTCTCGACGGTCGCCTGGGCGGCCGGGGTGGTTCTGGTGCTGGCTGCGCTATCGGCGCACTACGTGTGGCCCGTGGCGCTGGGCCCGATGGCGCGTCCGAGCCGGTCCGCCTTGGCGACCTACGTCGCGTGCGTCGCGGGTGAGCTCGCCCTCATCAGCCTCGGGTCGCGGGCCCTGACCGCGGCGGGTGACGGTGAACTGCGGCCTGGCTTGATCGCTGCCGTCGTGGGGTTGCACTTCATCCCGTTCGCCTGGGCCTTCAACGAGCGGATGTTCTTCTGGCTCGGCGGTCTCGTGTGCGGGCTCGGCGCGACCGGCCTGCTGGCAGGCGCCTTGGGCGTCGGGCACGCAGCCGAGGCGCTGGCTGTGCTGTCGGGGCTGGTCATGCTGATCGTCATCACCGTGTACGCGAGGGGCCGGTTCGCCCCCGCCGCCCTGCCGGGCAATCGACGAGGTGATCAAGGAGCTGGCACATCCAGCTCTGGAGAACTCTGGTGAGGCTCCTGGCACGCTCGTACCGAGCCCTGCCCGGCTCCCCACGGTGCCCCGTCTCCAGGCAGAGCGGACACCTCGCCGATAGGTTCCGTTCTCTCTAAGAATTTTCCACCACTAGTGAGCTGCCAGCCCCGAGCCTATGTCCGCGCTTCCTCGGCGCGCCGGAACAGGTAGTACCCCATCGTGGTGCCGGACTTGTCGCGGCGGTCCTGGCCCCGCTCAACGAAGACGAATGAGCCGGTGATGAGCTCCCACCCCTCACGACAAACCGCGTTCAACACGGCCACAGGATCAGTGGTCTTCTGCAGGGTGTCGCTGCCGTCCATGAAGAGGATGACGGCGTCTTGTTTCATCACATCGATCGAGCATTGGAAGACGCGGTCGCCGCGGTCGTAAGCCGCCCGCGCCTGACCCACCGGACTGCGCAGGAACGCATGTTCCTCCTTGCGGGCTTGCTCCGCGTCCTGCTTCTTACGGGCGCGGAGCTCGGCCTCGCGGCGTTGCTCCGCGTCCTGCTTCTGACGGGCGCGGAGCTCGGTCCACATCGCTCGCTTGGCTTCCTCGGCGACATAGCTTGGCTCGGACTTCGACTGCGCCATGGGAGGCTATTTTTCCGAAGTTCGCGAACAGCGGCTAGTTCCCGCGCCGTACGGGATAGGACCACCGGCAACAGTGGATGTGGAAAACGAGCCGCCGGGGGATGGGGGCACGTCCCCGTCGCCTCATGACGCCGACAGGTGATCGACGAGCGCCATCCGCTGGATCGCAAGGGGATCTACTGCTTGGGCGTCTTGCCTGCCATCGAGCGGGCGCAACAACAGATTCCGACGGCCGTGCCGCTGCGCCTCTATGACATCCGACTTGATGAGCTCAAGATATGCCTCTGCACTGGCCCGGTCAGTCCTTCGCAGCGGGATCCTGATCGGGTCGGCGGCGCCATAGAAGTAGATCTCAATCGAAAGTTGCGCCGCGTCTGCGAGTCGATGCCGCCCCCGGGGCGGCGTGGGTGCTCGGCGTCGCCAGGCCACACCGCGCACTCTAACTAGTTGAGGGTCAGGTCTGTCCGCGTTAGATCAAGCTCAACTGTGGAAATCGGCTCACGGGGGGATGGCAAACGTTGGTTCACCAACGGCGCGCCAGACCTGCTCGAGCGGACGTCACGGCCGCAGCGGCGAATCGGGCTAGCCGAAGGGGGAGTTCAGCCCGTACTTCGCCATTAGTTCGGGGACCCAGGTGGGATCGATGAATGTGCCGTACGACGCCGCGAGGCGTTCTAAACGGGCCGGGTCCGGTGGCCCCTGCTCGACCATGTCGGCTAGTTCGGCGAAGAACTGCTCGAAGCCGGCCGGTGTGATGATCTCGATCATCCGGGCCTCCGTCGGCCCGGCGTTCCACATGGCATGGACCTCTCCGCGGGGGTTGCAGATGTAGCCGCCCGCTTCGAGGACTACCTCGTCGGTGCCGGAGCGGAAACCGATGGCGCCGGCGGTGACGATGGAGAACTCGTCCTCCCGGGTATGCACGTGCGGCACGACGAGTGCTCCGGGTGGGAACGGGTGTTCTACAACGGCGACCTGGCCGTTGGTCTGATCGCCTGAGAGCCGGAATCCGACCCCGATCGAGCCGATGGACCGGTCCGCGCCGTGCGGCGGCGGCAGGACGGTCAGCGGAAGGGCTCGGCCCATCGCCACGGCGTCCTGCAGGTTGGTGGCGCCACTGGAGCTGTCATCGCTGCCTCGGCTCTAAAGGGGAGTTACGGAACGGTAGACAGTTGTGATCCTCGGACCGGTTCGCCCGGCGTTCCGCGCGGTCCAGTCGTCCCACGTTGGCCTCCGCTGCGATCTCTGTCCAGAGATGGCAGCGTTCTATCCTGCCATACGTCCCGCCCGCGGAACAGGGCTACCGGGACGGGTGGGTTTTACGCCGCGTCTTTCCGGGCAGCCACGTCATCACCTGGGCCGGTGTTCGTGACGGGACTCGATCGCGGCGACGACAGCGGCGGCCTTGCGGTAACTACTGACTACTCGGCTCGGAGGCGAACAACTGTTCCTCATCCGATGACGAGCCGGGAGGGGTAGGAACCCCACCCAAGATCTTTTTCAGCCCGGACCGTCTCCTCGGTAGGGCCTCTGCGCGCCCAGAGGTCCTACTCGTACAAGCTTGCGAGTGCGGGTTTCGAGGCTGGCGCGTTCCGGTGCACCGTGACCGATACAGTCCCTCGTCGAAGCTCGATTCGTGAGGAGGCCACCTTGAACACACGCACGCTTGCCATCATCGCCGTAGTCGTTGCAGTCATCGTTCTGATCATCGTGCTTGTATGAGGTGACGTTCGGCCAGTTCGGCGCCGACCTCGACGAGGGTTGACGACTTCCTCGACGGGGTCACCCGATGAATTACGCCGATGATGTCGGCGCGCTAGCTGATCTCGGCTGGGGCCCGGAACACCTAGACGAGATCGGGTACGGGTGCAACGCGATGTCCGGGTCTAGAACTCGTACACCTGGTAGGTCTTCGGCGGGGTGCGGCCGTGTTTGGCCTGGCTGTAGAGAGCGAGGGTGACCGCGTATAGGGGGCCGAGGTCGTGGTCGGGGTTGTCCCAGACCCAGGCGTCGCCGACTTTGCGGGTGCGGGTTTTGTCTAGTGACACTGCGAGGGGTGCTTGTCCTAGGTGGCGGATGTTCCCGGCTTGGGCTTGATCCAGGAACATGCCGCAGGCGGCGGCGAGTTCCCGGCCGGATACGGCGGTGACGTCCACTTTGAGGGCGACGAGGTCGGGGATGAGTGCACCGGCGGGCCCGGCTGGGTCGAGCAGGACAGCGCAGGGTTTGCGGGCTGCAACAATGTCGGCGATTTTCTGCGGAACCCAGGTCAGGCCGCGCCGCTCATCATGGCCGTAATCCAGGTGGATCAGACCGTCAGCCCTGGCCCCAGCAACCCCGATGTAGGCGACCCGCTCCGGTGAGACGGCAATCGACAGGGCCACTGAACCTGGCGGCGTCGAGGACGGGTCCGCGAGGGCGGCCCACACGTCGGGGTCGAGCACGGACAGGTGTCCTTGGTCCTGCCAGATGCTCAACACCGATCCGCCTTCACGATCTGCGGCACGGCTGGGCAACGATGGCCCTCGCGGCTGGGGTGCATCCAAAGGTCGTACAGGAACGCCTCGGGCACGCCGCGATCTCGATCACGCTCGACACCTACAGCCACGTGTCGCCCGCGCTGCACGGTGAGGCGGCCGAGACCGTCGCGGCGCTCGTGTTCGGAACCGTCCGTTAGCAGTCTGTTAGCAAACCGGCCGATGCTGAGTCGCTATGTGCCCCTTGAACTGCGGGTTTACCGTGCGGGAGGGGGGAGTCGAACCCCCACGCCCGAAGGCACCAGATCCTAAATCTGGCGTGGCTGCCGTTACACCACTCCCGCGCGAGAGCAGTCTAGGGAGGACGGGTCGTCGGTGTAGGCGAGCGCATGGCAGGCTTACCGATGTGGCCCGCGACCCTAAGCAGATCCAAGCTGAGATCGACCAGGCGCGGTACGCACTCGCCGGCACCCTCGACGAGATCGCGTATCGCACGAGTCCAAGGAAACTGACCGGCGATGCCAAGACAGCGGTCAAGAACTGGCTGGCCTCGCCTCCCGGCAAGATAGCCATGGGGGCGGTGGCCTCGTTGGTCGCACTGCGCGTGGTCGTCAAGGTCCGCAATAGGCGCGCCGAAAAGTAGCCGAGGCCAGCGTGGGCAACGGCCCGCTGAGCCGGCTCCAACCAGGACCCAGCCAGGAATCGGTCTGGGACTACCCGCGCCCGCCGTCGATCGAGCAGACCGGTCGGCACATCGTGGTCACCTTCGCCGGCCGGATCGTGGCCGACTCGACCCGGGCCTGGCGGGTATGTGAAACCAGCCATCCGCCGGTCTACTACCTTCCCCCCGACGACATCATCGAGGGCGTTCTCGTACCGGCCGGTGGTTCGTCGTACTGCGAGTTCAAAGGATCGGCGACGTACTGGTCGCTGGTCGTGGGTGGGCGCAGCGAGCCTGAGGTCGCGTGGTCGTACGAGCGGCCGAGCCCTGGCTACGAGAGATTGGCCGGCGCTGTGGCGTTCTATCCGGGCCGAGTGGACGAGGCGAGCATCGACGGGGAGCGGGTACGGGCACAGGCCGGTGGGTTCTACGGCGGCTGGATCACCGACGAGGTCGTCGGACCGTTCAAGGGAGAGCCCGGCACCTCGGGCTGGTAGCCGCTGACGGGCCGATCGCCGCCACGTCGACGCAGCCAGTAGGCAAAGGTCGCGGCGGCCAGCGCGACGCCCCACAGCGGCCAGAACATCTCCGGCAGCCACGCCGCGACGTCGCCGTTCTCGCCCGGGAAGGTGTCGCCGAACTTCCCGCTGATCCCGAACCGTATGAACATCAGACCGGCGGAGGTCACCGCGACCGAGACAAGGGCGGCTGGAACCACAGCCAGGCCGATCGGTACGCGCCGCCCGCGTAGGCCCAACATCCAACGGGGGAATGACTCGCCCCAGCGCTGGACGAGGCCGAGCGTCAGCATGGCCCCACCGACGCCGAGCGTGGCTAGCCCAGCGCCGGCGTAGACGCCGTTGCCGAGGTCTTCGAGAAGTTGCTGATCGACGCCCAGCGGGATTCCCAGTGCCCATGCGTAGCGGGTGGTGGCGTATCCGAGCGGCACGGCCACGGCTACTGCGGTGGCCCACCGCCCCCATCGCGCCGTTGCCTCGGGGGTGGTCCAGCCCGGACCCCGCCGCGCCTTGCCCTGCACACTGGCGGTGACCTCGCGAAGCTTCCGGTGGTAGCTCGCTGCCGCGACGATCCAGGCAAGCCCGGCCAGGGAGAGCACTGCCATGTTGAGCACCGGCCACTCCCACAGGCTGGCGCCCTCGGGAGCCGCACCGAACACCAGGAGTACTAGCAGGATCGGGGCGTAGGCCACGGTGGCGAGCAGCCGATAGTCGGGTAGCACGATCGCGAGGACCACGCCCAGCGTGCCCGCCATGACCGGCAAGAGGTGATGCACAAGACGGACTCGATTCAGACCAGTTCGGCCGCTACCGGCCGGCTGGACTGTCATGGCCGCGGTCAGCAGGACGCCCAGTCCGGCCAGCACCGTGATCATGACCGCCCCGGCCTGGGGTCCCCAACTGCCGAGCAATGACAAGGTGGCGCCTTCGTCGACCGCGGGATCTGCAGGATTGCCGGGCCCGCCCGTCAGCCACATGATCCCCAGTGCCAGGTAGACCAGGGACCATGCCGCGATCGCGGCCACGGCCAGACCTGGCCATAGGGTGCCTGGCTTCTTCCGGGAGTTTGACTGCCTGGATTCGCTGTCGAGGGTGGCCAACATCGGTTGGTCCGTACGCTCCCGTCCACGATCGGCTGCCCAGGGCTTGGTTGTCTGATTCATGGTGAAGCCACTTTCGGGTCTCAACGGATGTGCCGTACGGATATCGATGTTCGTCGGCGCATCGCCGGGTCACCTCACCCGCGCGAGGGATCTGGCGTCTCGGCAGAGGGAGTTGTCAGTCCAAAGAGATCGCGGCGGAGCTTGCCCACGTGACCGGTGGCTTTGACGTTGTAGAAGGCATGTTCGACCGAACCGTCTGCGTCGAGCACGACCGTGGAGCGGATGATGCCGGTGACCGTCTTGCCGTAGTTCTGCCTCTCCCCGTAGGCGCCGTAGGCCTGCGCCGTCGAATGGTCGGGATCGGACAGCAACGGGAAGCTCAGCCTCTCCTGCTCGGCGAAGCGGGTCAGGGACTCCGGCGGGTCAGGGGAGATGCCCACGACGGCGTATCCGGCAGTCCTCAGATCATCGCCAGCAGCCTGGAAGTCGATCGCCTGGGTCGTGCAGCCCGGGGTCATCGCCTTGGGATAGAAATAGATGATCGCCTTCTTGCCGGCCAGATCGGTCAGGGACACCCGAGTCCCGTCGGCGGCGGTTAGCTCGAAGTCCGGGGCACGGTCGCCTGGAGTGAGTTGATTGCTCATCCGATCACCGTAACCATGCTCCCGGCGATAGCTACAGGGGAAGTTTGCTATCGATCTAACGTCGCAAGGGTCCCTTGAGTCGGAAGCAGCCGGGTCAGTCGTCGATCGCGGCCTGCATGCCACTGGAGATAATGCGGTGGCGGGCCAGCATCTCGTCGAGCCCGGTGTGTACAAGCCTGCCGGCCAAGACGACTGGGTTGCCCGCGACGACCGTGTGTCGGGCGCGGCTCGGGCCGCAACGCAGCCAGGCCTCGATCGGGTCGCTGAGCGCACCGGCGAAGGCCGGCCCATCCAGCGCCCAGACGACCAGGTCGCCGCAGGCACCCACCGACAGCTCGCCGATCTCCCCTTTCCGGCCGAGGCAACCGGCCCCGCCGCGGGTCGCGATCTCGAGGACATCCCTGGCCGTCATCGCGGCCGCCCCGTGCCGCAACTTTCCCTGCAGCATCGCCGTACGGGCCTCCAACCACAGCGAGGCAGAATCGGCCGAGGCCGACCCGTCGCAGCCCAGACCGACCGGTACGCCGGCCGCACGTAGCTCGGCGACCGGCGCGAGCCCGCTGCCCAGGATCATGTTGCTGCTCGGACAGTGCGCGGCGCCGGTTCCCCACGCACCCAGCCGGGCCACCTCAGCGGCATCCGGCCACACGCAGTGCGCGATCCAGGACCGCGACGAGCCCCAGCCGACATCCTCGAAATAGTCCACCGGCCGGCGGCCGAACCGGGCCAGGCAGAACTCGTCCTCGTCCTTGCTCTCACACAGGTGCGTGTGCAGCCGTACGTCCAGCCGCTCGGCCAGGTCCGCGGTGGCCCGCATCAGCTCGGTGGACACCGAGAACGGCGAGCAGGGAGCCAGCGCGATCCGCAGCATGGCGTTCGGTGATCGATCGTGATGCAGTTCGACCAGCCGCTGGGAGTCGGCGAGGATCGCGTCGTCGTGTTGTACGACCGAATCCGGCGGCAGCCCACCGTCCTTGACCGACAGCGACATCGACCCACGGGTGGGATGGAACCGCATACCGAGCTCCTGGGCTGCGTGGATCTCGGCCGTGATCAGGTCACCGGCGCCCATCGGGTGGACGTAGAGGTGATCGGTCGACGTCGTCGCTCCACCGAGCGCGAGCTCGGTGAGCCCGACGTACGCGCTGACGTACGCGGCTTCCTCGTCCAACCGAGACCACAGTGGATAGAGCGTGACCAGCCAGTCGAAGAGTCCACCGGTCAGCGCGGGGGCAAAGGCTCGGGTCAGGTTCTGATACATGTGATGGTGGGTGTTGACCAGTCCAGGCGTGACCAGGCAGCCCGTCGCGTCCAAACTGCGGGTTGCCTGGGGTTGCGGATCGGCCGGGCCGCCCAGGGCAGCGATGACGCCATCGGTGATGGCGATCCAGCCGCCGGGGATCTCCCGACGCTGGTCATCGACGGTCGCTACGAGTTCGGCCCCGCTGACCAGCACGTCGACGACAGCTGCTGCTCGTTCGGTCATCCGGACGATCATGCCGTGCCTGCGTAGGAGGGTCGAGCCGCCGAGCGGCCCGGGCGGGATCCTCCCGAGGAAGACGTCGCCTAGGGTCGCTTCTGTGCCCGTACTCACGCCCAGCACGGTCGACGATGTGCTCAGTCACCTCGCCGAGCGCCCTGACGCGCTGATCCTCTCCGGCGGCACCGATGTCATGGTCGAGATCAACATGGGTCACCGGAAGGCGCCGCCGGAAGTCGTGGCCCTGCGCCGGGTCGAGGAACTGCGGCTCTGGCAGCACCAACCGGCCGATGGTGTGGGAGGCACGGTCACCATCGGAGCGGGCGTTCCGTACGCCGAGATGGAGAACGGACGTCTTGCCGAGATCTTTCCCGCCCTCGCCGAAGCCGCTCGTACGGTCGGTTCCCCGCAGATCCGAGCCGCGGGCACGCTGGGCGGCAACCTGGGAACGTGTTCCCCAGCCGGTGACGGGTTACCGGTGCTCTACGCCCTGGACGCGGTGATCCATCTGCGCTCCCTGACCGGTGATCGTGATGTACCGGTCGCGGAGTTCATGGTCGGGGTCAAGAAGAACGTGCTGGCACCCGGTGAGCTGATCACCGGCGTTACGATTCCGGTACGCCGTGGCTGGCAGGGGTATTCCAAGGTGGGAGTACGCAACGCCATGGTCATCGCCACCGCCTCGGCGTGTCTGGCGATGGATCGCGACCGCGGCGTGGTGAGCCTCGCGCTCGGCGCGGTAGGGACCACGATCATCCGTTGTCGCGATGCCGAGACCTGGCTCGCCGATCAGGTAGACCTGAGCGTCGAGAGGCCGGAGGTCAGCGCCGAGCTGGCTCGCGAGTTCGGACAGCGGGCCGCGGCTGACGCCCGGCCGATCGATGACCATCGCTCGACGGCGGCCTACCGCGGCCACGCCATCGGCGTCCTGTCCAATCGGCTCCTGAGAAGAGCCGCCCGATGACAGTTATTGACCTGCCCGCACTTCCCACGGTTATGCGCATAACCGTGGGAAATCCGGCCTCTGAGCGACGGTTATGCGCATAACCGCGAAAAGTGGGTGGCAAGAGTGAGTGTGCCGGAGCCGGAGATCTATCAGCTGAAGGTGAACGGCGAGTCCCATGATGTACAGGACGCCTGGCTCGGCGAGAGCCTGCTCTACGTCCTGCGCGAGCGCCTCGGGTTGCCGGGTTCCAAAGGTGCTTGCGAGCAAGGGGAGTGCGGCAGTTGCACCGTGCTGCTCGACGGTGCTGCCGTCTGCAGCTGCCTGGTGATGGCGGCCTCGGCCACCGACGCGGACATCGTGACCGTCGAAGGACTGACGGCCGACGCCGCTCTGACCGACGTACAGGCAGCCTTTCTCGACGAGGGGGCGGTGCAGTGCGGCTTCTGCACACCGGGACTGATCGTCGCGGTGCACCATCTGCTGGACCACAATCCGGCGCCGACGGCCTTGGAAACCCGAGAAGCATTGTCCGGCAACATCTGTCGTTGCACGGGATACGGCCGGATCTTCGCGGCGGTTGACGCCGTCGTGGCCACTCGAGCAGAGCAGGCGGCGCGTTGACCGAGTTCCGGGCTGAGGCGAAGACCGGGAGCGCGACTTCGACCGCGACCGACACCGCGACCGACACCGCGACCGACACGGCGACTTCGACAGCGACTACGACTCGCAGCGCACTGCGTCCGGGCGAGCTCGGCACCAACGCCGCGCGGCCGGACGGGGTCCCCAAGGTGCAGGGCAGGTTCGCCTTCGCCAATGACCTGTGGGCCGAGAACATGCTGTGGGGCGCGACCCTGCGCTCCCCGCACCCTTACGCCCGAATCCGGTCCATCAACGTGACCGGGGCCTGGAAGATCGTCGGAGTCGAGGCGATCGTGACTGCCGAGGACGTGCCAGGTCAGCCGACCTACGGCCTGATCCGGCAGGACCAGCATGTCTTCGCCACCGGGTACGTGCGTTATCGCGGGGAGCCGGTGGCTGCCGTGGCCGCGGACCATCCGGAAACCTGTCGCCGTGCGCTGGCGGCGATCGTCGTCGACTACGAGGTGCTGACGCCGCTGACCGATCCCGAGGAGTCGATCGCCGGTACGCGGGACCCAATCCACCCGGACGGCAACCTGATCCGGCATCAGCGCATCCTCTGCGGTGACCCCGAAGCGACCGGACCCATCGTGGTCGAGGGCACCTACGAGATGGGCATGCAGGACCAGGCATTCCTCGGCCCGGAAGCCGCACTGGCCATTCCCGACGATGACGGGGGCGGGCTGGAGCTGTACATCGCGACCCAATGGCTGCACAAGGACCGCAAGCAGGTCGCAGCATGTCTCGGCCTGCCCGATGACCGCGTCCGCCTGGTTCTCGGTGGCGTCGGCGGGGCCTTCGGTGCCCGCGAGGACATCAGCCTGCAGGTCCACTGCAGCTTGCTGGCCTTGCGGACCGGGCGGCCGATCAAGATGCAGTATGGCCGGGAGGAAAGCTTCTACGGTCACGTCCACCGGCATCCGGCCAAGATCTGGATGCGGCACCACGCCAGTGCCGACGGAGTGATCATCAAGATCGAAGCGCGGATGGTCTTCGACGGCGGTGCCTACACGTCGACCTCGCCGGCGGTCCTGATCAACGGCGTCACCCATGCCCAGGGTCCGTACCGCTGTCCCAATGCGGTCGTCGATGGATATGCCACCCGTACGAACAACCCACCGTGCGGCGCGATGCGCGGATTTGGGGTCGTACAAGCATGTTTCGCGCACGAAGGGCAGATGGACAAGCTGGCCGCTGCGGCAGGTCTCTCGCCGGTGGAGGTACGGCTACGCAATGCCATGCGTACGGGCGACCCGTTGATCACCGGGCAGCCGGTGGACAGCGTCGCCCCGGTCGAGCGCTGCATCCGGGAGACCGATGCCCTGCCGATGCCGCCGGATTTGCCGGCCGACGCGGACGTGCTCTCCCTGCCGGGTGGCTCCGGTCGTACGGCCGATCGAGGACATGTCGTACGCGGAGTCGGGTACGGGGTAGCCATCAAGAACCTGATGTATTCCGAAGGCTTCGACGACTACTCCACTGCGCGATGCCAGCTCAACGACGGGGTGGCGACCCTGAAGTTCGCCGCCGCGGAAGTCGGTCAGGGCTTCGTGATGCTCGCCCAGCAGATCGCCCGATCCATCCTCGGCGTCGACGAGGTCATGCTGGACACGATCGACACCCAGATCGGCTCGTCGGGAAGCACGTCCGCCAGCCGCCAGACCTGGATGTCCGGGGGAGCGGTCGACGCTGCCTGCCGCAAGGTACGTGAGCTGCTCCTGGAGGCGGTTGCCGAACGGCACGGCTTGCCGGCGCTGCAGTTGGCGATCGAGGGCACCGACGTGGTGGACACGATCGGCTCGCTGCGGATCCCGGTCGAAGATGCCTCGGCGGGTCTCCGGTTGGACGAGACAGTGGAGTACCGGCACCGGGCCACAGAAGACCTGGACGAGAACGGCCAGGGCAACTGCCATGTCGCTTTTGCATTCGTCGCCCATCGCGCGGTGGTCGACGTCGATCCGGACCTCGGGCTGGTCAAGGTCGTTCAGATCGCCACCGCCCAGGACGTGGGCCGGGCCCTGAACCCGCTGTCGGTGGCGGGTCAGATCGAGGGCGGCATCGCGCAGGGGCTTGGCCTTGCGGTGATGGAGGAGATCATCGTGACCGATGGAATGGTGCGCAATGCCAGCTTCACCGACTACCTGCTGCCCACGACGCTGGATGCACCCACGGTCGTGTTCAGCCTGATCGAAGAGCCCGACCCGCAGGCGCCGTTGGGCGCCAAAGGTGTTGGCGAGCCGCCGTGCATCTCGGTCACCCCGGCGATCGCCGCCGCCATTCGCGACGCCACCGGTCGAGACATCGGTCGGGTACCGGTACGACCCCAGGACATCTGCCTCAGCTGACAGTCGGGCCTCGGTCC
>JAABUR0100007651.1_pt1 | contig 12716 bp, 15 predicted proteins | sample 5560091 | NCBI WGS metagenome assembly JAABUR01 (sample SAMN10711879, study PRJNA513375) | rock metagenome | isolation source: Antarctica rocks | place: Antarctica: Victoria Land, University Valley sud
CAGGAGGCCGAGCGGGACGTCGCGGCGCTGGAGGAGGAGCTCGAGCTCGTGGAGACCGCGGCCCGACGGGTCGACAAGTGCTCAACGGGGATGGTGCAGCAGCTGGCCTTCGCGCGGTCGCTCCTCGGTGGACCGGCGTTGCTCGTCCTGGACGAATCCACCCGTTCCCTCGACAAGCACGCGATCTCTCGCCTGTGGAGCGCTCTCGACCGCCGGCCCGAGGTGGCGGTCCTCATGGCAACCCATCGCGAAGAGGACATCGATCGCTGCTCCCGCCAGCTGGACCTACCGCTGCACCTCGCCGACCGAGCATGAGCGCGGTGGCGGCAGAACGCGACTCAGCGTACGGACTGCGCTTCTCGGGCCTCGAGGACGCGGGCCGCCTGCTCCAGCACGGACTCGACGGCTGGCCGCTCATCTCCGTGGCGTGCCGCCGGGTGGAGAGCGTCCCGGCCGCCGCGCCTCCGGATGAGCGAGGGGGCGTCGCTTGGCTCGGAGAAGGCCGCCGGATCCTGACCGACCGCCAGGACGCCAGCGCGACGTTCCTGACGACCCGGCCACTCGGGTTCGACGACATGGTCCATCCCGGCCTCGGCCACGTGGCAGTGCACTTCGGCCGCTGGCTCGGGCGCGAGGTGCTGCACGCCGGCGCCTTCGTCGCCTCCGGGGTGGCGTGGGCCGTGGGCGGAGACAGTCAGGATGGCAAGAGCAGCCTCCTCGCCGCGCTGGCTGCGGCCGGCCACCCGGTCATGAGCGACGACTCCCTCGTGGTAGAGCAGGGGTACGCGTACGCGGGGCCGCGTTGCATCGATCTGCGCTTCGACGCCCGGCGGCCCCCACTCGGGAGCCCGCTCGAGCGCTCCCGCGCCGGCTCCCGACAGCGATTGGTCCTCTCCGGAGTGAGCACCCCGGTTCGACTCGCGGGAATTCTGCATCTGGGCTGGGGCCAGGAACTGATGGTCGCGCGACTGACGCCGGCCGAGCGACTCCGACGACTCCTCCCTCTGCGGCTGCCGGTGAGCCATCCGGGGACGGGCGCGCTGGACCTTGCGGCCCTCCCGGCATGGGCGATCGAGCGCCCTCGCCGCTGGGACGCCCTCGACGCAACCCGCGAGCAGATTGAACAGCTCGTCTCCTGAGCCGCCCTCCTGCGCAGCGCGACGATGGTCAAGGACATTCGGCGATAGCATCGTGCGGCATGGCCCTGAGTCCTGACTGCGGCAGCGGGTCGCCACTCCGGGCGGCGAAGACGTTGCTCAGGTCGCCGCGTGGCTCCGCGGTTCCGTCGCTGCGGGCGGCGTGGTGGGCTCTACGAGCGGCGCGGCGCGCGCGGCGCGCCTTGGCCGCAGGCGACCTTGAGAGCATCGCGCTGCCGCGGGTTCCTCGGCTCCCCGAGCGGGCGCATCGCGGAATGGCGGCCGTCCTGCGGCGCGAGCGCTACACGTGCCTCGAGCGCGCGCTGGTGCGCCAAGCCTGGCATGCGGCCCATGGCGATCGGCGTGACGTCATCATCGGCGTCCAAGCGCCGAGCGCCGGCTTTGCGGCCCACGCCTGGCTTGACGGCGACGCTTCCAGCCAGACCGAGGCGTTCGCGGAGCTGGCCCGCAGGTCCGTGGCAGCAGGACGGCCGCCCGCCCGGTTCGTTGGGTAGCAGGCTCCGCCCCCGCGTCCTCGCGGCGGTCGTGCGTCGCGAGTACCTGATCGCACGCTCCTACAGGCTGACCCTGACGTTCGAGCTGCTGTTCGGAGTCCTGAACCTCGCGCTCTACTTCTACATCTCCAGGGTGATCGAGCCGGGGCGCAGCGCCGATCTGGATGGCGCTCCGAGCTACTTCGCCTTCGCCGCGGTGGGGGTGGCCTTCGGCGTGGTCTTCCAGGCCGCCAGCGGCGCGCTGGCCCGCCGGGTACGCGAGGAGCAGCTGACGGGCACGCTCGAGGCGCTCGTCGCTCAGCCCGTCGCGGCCGCCGAGATAGCGCTTGGTCTAGTCGGCTTCCCCTTCCTGTTCGCGATGGCGAGAGTGGCGTTCTACCTGCTGGCCGCGTCCCTGCTGATGGGGCTCGACCTCTCGCGGGCGGACCCCCTGGGTTTCGTCGCCGTCCTGCTCAGCGCCACCACTGCCCTGACGGGCTTTGGCATCGCGCTGGGCTCGCTCGTTCTGGTGATGAAGCGGGCCACGGCACTGGTTGGGGTCCTCGCGTTGGCGACGACGTTCCTGAGCGGCGCGTACTTCCCCCTGTCGGTGCTTCCCGACTGGTTGGAGGCCGTCGCAAAGCTCGTGCCGATCCGGTTCGCGTTCGACGGGGGGCGCGCCGCGCTCTTTCGGGGCGCCGGCTGGGGTGACGACATGCTGGTCCTGCTGGTGTTCAGCGGCGCAGCGCTGCCGCTGTCGCTGTGGCTGTTCAGTCGCGCCCTCAGGCTGACCCAGACTCGCGGCACGCTCAGCGAGTACTGAGCCCACGTCCGGATTCGGGCGCGAGTCAATGCCCGCCGGAGCCCACCTTCGAGCGGTAAGCTCGCCGCTGATGACGCGGCTCTGCCGAACGAGCGGAGGGACGGCTTGAGCGCCAAGGTCAAGCTGCGCGCAGAGGGCGTGCCGTGGCGCGAGGTGGAGGGCGAGGTGGTGGGGCTGGACCTCGAGACCTCGTCCTACTTCGCGGTGAACAAGACGGGCGCCACGCTCTGGCCGGCGCTGCGGCAAGGCACCACCCGCGAGGAGCTGGTCGCCCATCTCAGCGATGCGTTCAGCGTCGATCACGCAACTGCCGCCGCGGATCTCGACGTGTTCCTCACCAGCCTCAGTCAGCACGGGCTGCTTGAGTGCTGACGGCTCCTCCCGCCCTGGGTTAGGGGATCACGCCGGAGTCTTCGAGCGCCCGGTTGCTACGGCTGCGGCCGCGAAGCTTCCGTTCGCGGCTTAGATTGGGCCGGACGGTCTTGGTCTGGGTGCGCTCGGGGAGGCTCGCTTTGGGTTTGCTGTCGTTCGCCGTGGTGCCGCTCCTCGGCGGCTCTGGCTTCGTTGTGGTTGTCTGCTGTGGTGTGCCGATCCGCGGCGGCGCGGCGTTCGTTGTGGCTGTCGGCGGCGTGCTCTGCTTGGCGTCGGAGTTCGAGTCGCCGCCGCAGCCCGAGAGTGCGAGCGCCACGCCAGCTAACAGGATAGGCCGAGCACGCATCACCGTTGAGCGCCCGGCAAGGTTGCCGGGCGCTCGGCGATCACTCAAGCGGTGGGCACCGGGGGGGTGAACCTGGCTTCGGGGAAGAAGGCCAGCACGTAGGAGCCGGTGCGCTGCACCGCGAGATCCACTGAGAAGTCGACCGACGCCCCGGGAGCCAGGCTGTCCCCGATATTGGCAAGGTCCACCTGCACGCGGGTGTTCAACCCGTGGCACTCGGGCTCGGCGGCGGGGCAGGCGCCCTCGACGATCGTGGTGGCCACGTCTCGGGTCGCAACCGTCTCCGGCTCGGAGTCGATCGCGCGCAGGTCCGCCCGCGTGCTGCCCGGCGGGTTGTTCTTGGTGTCTATCCGGTAGATCCGGAAGCGCAGTTCCTCGATCGGCGTACTGCCCCTGTTCGTGAAGGTCCGCCGGATGCGCAGCACGCCGTTCGTGCCGCGAGGGTCCGACGCCGTGTACGTGCGATTCGGGCTCAGGTTGGCGTTGGTCCCGGAGAACAGCGTCGCTCGATACTCGGTAGCGCCCAGGCGGTGAGGGTCGTTGAGGTTCTCGGGGCCTGGTAGGCCAAGCGCTGATATCGGTCCGAACGTCCCCGCGGTGTCGGAGACGAAATCGAAGTCAGCCGCGTTGTTGTTGGTGTCGGGGAGCGAGTTGAAGCCCGCTCGGCGCACGAAGGAGTAGTTGCCCTCCGCGGTCGGCGTCGTCAGCCCTGCGCCCTCGGCACAGGAGCTCCCGGGCTCACCCACCTGGTCGAACAGCGCGCCGCTGGAGTTGCCCACGTTTATGGCGTAGCCCTCGGACGAGGCGCCGGGGGCGCCGTACCCCACGTCGTAGTCCGGCGTCTTGTTGGCGTCGATGCCGCCGGTGTAGCCGTTCCCGGTGTTGGCGAGAGTGCTCTGGCCCGGCGCGAGCGACCCACCGAGGTTGAAGAGGTGGATGCGGGATCCGGCGCCGAAGACGCCCCCGCAGGTGATGACGGCGACGTTGCTGACGTCGACGGTCTGCTGGGAGCGGTTGGTGATCTCGACGAACTCGTCGGCCTCCCCGGTGGGATCGATGGCCGAGGAGCGACCGCGGGTGCGAAATTCGCTGATCTTTAGGGCGTCGAGCGGAAGCGCGCTGGTCACGGAGATGTCGTCAACGCCGACCCACTCGTCGTTGCCGGTGGCGTTGGTGGTGATCACCCGCACCTGCACCTCGGGCTTCCCAGCGGCATCGTTGCCGAGCCTGCCGGACAGGATGGTCTCCTGTGTCGCCTCGCTGGGACCGGTGGTCGCGTCAGGGACGTAGCTCGCTCCGCTTACGTTCTGGAAATCGCCGGTGTTGCCCACCCGGTACTGCAGGGCGACCTGCTGCGCCGCGTTGTCGGCCGAGCCGTCGATGTCGCGCAGCCTGGCCGACACGTCGATGTTTGCAGAGGCGGTGGTGTTCAGGTAGAAGACCAGGTGCGGGGCGTCGGCGGTGGTCGACGGCTGGAGCGCCACGGTGGGGTCTGTGATCTGGAACTCCGCTAGCCCACCGATGAGTAGTGTGTTCGGGTTCGTCTGGTTTGCCTTCACGTTGACGGGCGTCGCCGAGCCGTCGCGGGTCACGCTTTGCGGATTCGTATCGAGCGTGGTGGTCAGGTCGTCACCGCGGTAGCCCACGATGCCCGGAACGCCGCTCCAGTTGTTGTCCGTGGTGATCAGGCCGGTGTTCGACCAGTTCTGACTGAAGGGCAGCGACTGAGGAGTCGTGTTGGCGTGCGCCGGCCCAGCGGCAGCTAGCAGGAGGCTCGCGCTTGCGGCCGCGACCAGCAGCCTCCCGACACGTGACAACCCCGCCCCGCTCGTCCCAGTCATTGCCCGAAAGCCGCTCATCGTGTCTCCCTTACGAGTTTGATCGCGCCCGACCCAGGCTCTTTCGAGCGTGCCACCACCGCTGCTCCCTGGATCGTCGCGGGCAATCTACACCGACCTGGCTGCCCACCGCAAGCGTCAAACCTAAACTTTTTCGAGCGCGCGAAGACGGCCTTGACGGGCGTGCTACGTTCCCCCGGATGTCGTTGATTGAATCCCCCTTGGAAGCGAAGGAGCCCCGCATGGGAGAAGATCAACTCGATCCTTTAACCCGCGATGCGACGAACAGCCGATCCACGGGGGACTACGAGCCACCAGTCCTCACGGTCATGGGGTCGCTGCACCAACTCACCCAGCAGGTCTGCGATCCGAACGATCCGACCTGCGCCTCAGGCGGCATCCCCTAGCCCCCGGCACAGAGCCGCGGCTGGAGATCACGCCGCCGCTGACCCCGTCCCCACTTCAGGCTGCCGGCGACCGAACAGCCAGCCGGCCACGATGCCCGCCGCCGCCCAGAGGTACGGGCCACTCGGCACGGTGGCGGTGAATGGTCCGGCGAAGTACAGGGCGATCACGCCGAACATCGGCGCGAGTATGGCTGCGAGGAAGATCCGGTCGCGGTACTCGGGCAGCGCGCGTATGCGCAGCACGCCGAGCACGGTCACCACGACGGTGAACGCGAGAAACGCGATCAGGCCCGGAATGCCGAGCTCGACGATGAGGAAGTTGAACTCGTTCTCTGAATCGAGTGGCTCTGAATCGAGTAGCTCCGAAGAATCGGTGGCGAGGGCGGCCGCCGACGGGCCGACCGAGGCCAGCCCGGCGCCGAGCGGGTAGCTCTTCGCGTACCTCGGGAAGAGCTGCAAGCTCGTTAGTCGCTCCTCGCGGTAGGTGGAAAGCGCACGTGTCGGTGACGAGACAGATCCGCGTCGCTCCGCCCTGGCGCTGCGATCGTCCCCGTTCGATACCACAGTGACCCCGCCGACGGCGACGGCGCTGACCACCGCCAGAGCGATCAGACCGCGCACCGCCTGACGGGAGACGACCGCCAGCGCCCCGAAGCCGAGGATCGCGGCGTAGGTCGCCACGAAGGAGGCTCGCGCACCGGATGTGACCACACCGGCGATGAGCGGGCCCGCGAGCAGGAGAACAAGGAGCCTCGATCTGGCGCTGCCGGCGATGAGCAGGCCGAGAGCCGCCGTGAGGCCCAGCATCGCGAAGACGCCGCCCGCCCCCACCTCAGAGCCGAGCCCGAAGGGACGCGTGGTGGTCTGGCCGGTTCCGGCTTCAAACGTCACCCGCGCGCTTCCGACGAATTTCCCCTTGCCCTTGATGCGCTCGGCATACCCCTTCCCCCAGCCCGCCAGCTGCTGCGGCGTCAGCTGCGACTGCACGAGGCTCACGGCGCCGTTCGCGGCCCCGACGATGAGCATGACGATCAGCAGGGCACGAAGGTGCTCCGTGCGGCGGACCGCCGCGTACGCGAGGAAGAAGAGCGGGACCCACTCGATGTGCTGGCGCAGCCCTACGATCGAGGCTCGCACGCCATTGGCCTCCGGATTGAGCACCTGCACGGCGACGACGCCGACGATCGCGACGACGAAGAGCCCGAGCGGGGGAAGCGATAGACGCGAGGAGCGATCGAGGATGACCGAGCGCCACAGGGTGCCGGCCACGACGCCGAGGAGGACGACATCGCGCCCGAAGGTCGCGTAGTCAGAGCCGGTGGCCAGCTTGAGGTAGCCGTCGACGACCCCGAGATAGAGCGCGAGGATCGCGAGCGCCACTGGCGTCGAACGGATCGCAAACACGGCACCGAGGGCGAGCACTCCAGCCACGATCCCGATCGGCTGCTGCGGATCGGCCGTGCCCACCTGGGCGCCGGCCGCGACCGAGGCTGCCAAGCACCCGATGGCAAGGAGAGCGGGCGCCACCGGCGAGGGCTGGTATGGGCCGCCGACGCGTCCCCAAACGGAAAGTGTGGCCACGGCGGCTCAAGCTTTGCTGGTGGCCGTGGGCTTGGCCGCGTAGCCGTAGCCGTACGCATACTCGGAGCGGCCGAACTCTGCGAGGTCGTTCGCGACGATGCCAAGCCAGTTGGCGTTGGGAATGCGGCTCATCGTCTCCACGAGCCGACCGACAGCATCGCGCGTGGTCAAGCCGATCCGCGCGACGACCAACACGCCGTCGGCGTGCTCGACGAGCGGCACGGCGTCGCTGACGGCCAGGAGCGGCGGCGTGTCGACGATCACGATGTCGTGCGTCCTGGTCAGCTCGTCGATGATCTCGGTTGCTCGACGAGCGGCGAGCACGGCCTGCGGGTTCGCCGGCGTCTCCCCGGCGGCGAGCAGGCTCAAGCGGCCGGTGCGCTCCCCCGTGGATGCGCCGTTGGTGACCGAGTCGCCCGGCGTCGCCCCGCCGCGGATGAGCTCCAGCGTCTCGAGGCCCTCAACGCTCACCGAAACGTCAAGCAGAGCCGCCCCGAGTTCCTGCTCACCCGTGAGCACCCCCGTAAAGCCGACGCCCTCCGCCTCGACGCCGAACAAGCCCGGCAACGTCGGGCGACGAAGATCGGCGTCGACGACGGCAACGCTCTGCCCCCATTCGCGATACGCCAGCGCCAGGTTTCGCGCGACCATCGACTTGCCTTCGCCGGGGATCGCGCTCGTGACGACGAGCACCTTCAGAGGCTCGTCGATCGACGCCAGCGCCAAGTTGGTGCGCAGGCCGCGGAAGCTCTCCTTGAGCTCTGGAGGCAACACGGCGCCATGCTCGTCCTGCATCGTCGGGTTGCGGGTGTGCGGCAACGCGGTCAGCAGCACCGAGCCGAAGTGCTTGGTGATGTCCTCCACCCGCTTGAGGCGGCGGTCGAAGCGGTCGAGACCGAGGGCGACCGCGATCATGAGCAGCAGGCTCAGCCCGAAGGCGAACAGCGCAGCGCGCCTCGGGCGCGGCGACACCGGCCCGGTCGGCACGGTCGCGGGGTCGACACGCTGGGCGTTGCTCGAAGGCAGGGTCTGCGCAAGCTCCAGCTGTCGGATGGTCGCCAGGGCCGTCTGTCGCTGCGTCGCGTTGGACGGGCCCTCCGGAATCCGTGCCAACTGGCGACGGGCGGCGGAGAGCGCGTCGGTGATCTGCCCGCGCAGATCAGCCGAGCGCCGCCTGACGAACTCGTCGGCGAACGCGTTGGCAATCGACGTGGCCAGGCGCGGATCACCCCACTTCGCCGACACCACGACGAAGTCGGCACCGGCCGACGCAGTTGAGGATATGGCCGTCCGCAGCGCCTCGGCGCCGCCGGGAACCGTGATGCGCTGGCTTACGGCGCCCGCAGTACCGCGTGACTCGAGCAGTCGAGCCTGGTTTTGCACGTTGCGATCCGTGCCGAAGTTCTGAGCGCTGGACAGAAGCTGGTCGAGTTGTGATGCCTCGACGAAGACCTGTGTCGAGGCGCGATAGACGCGGTCTTGCCCGTTGGAGTAGACGTAGGTCAGGACCGTTGCCGCGATCACGACGAGGAGGATGAGCCACTTGCGCACCCATACCGACGCGACGGCGGCGGACAGGTTGGAGTTCTCGGCTTCTGGGTTCATCGATCGCTGGAGAACTTCGTTGACACGGTCTCTCCCTGAGCCTCAACCAACCAGCCGCCACAAGGCTTGGGGACCTCGCGGAGCCACGTCGGCATAAGGCTAGTGATTCTATGCGGCGCCGCCGGTGCTACCGGCTGCGACGGTGTCCGTGACGGCACGTGGGCTCGTGCCGGCGCGATTTAGGGCAATCTGAAGTCGTATGGGCACCGGCGCGAAAGACGCGAAAGGCGGAGGGGGCGCGACCGGCGCGTCAGGAACCACCGGTCCCGACGACGGCGAACCGCAGGCCCCGCGCATCCGGGTGCTGTCGACCACCTTCGTCGCCGCCACCACCCCTCGGGCCGGCAGCGCCGCCGCGCGCGCGTCGCGGTGCGCGTGCGTGTCACCGCCCGCGCCGAAGAGCCAAGCTGGGCACGGCTCGCATCATCTCGGGCGATGACGAGCTCAAGGCCGATCCGAACGCCAAGGAGGCTGCCGGCGACCTCCTCGATCCCATTCCCGCCGGAAAGAGGGTCACGGGCGAGTTGCGCTTTGAGCCGTCCGGCGCGCTCACCGATCGACTCGCCGACACGCGGCGCGCGAGGCTCCGCATCGGCGATCGCACACGCTGCCCCTCCGCCTGACCCCGCCCTGATGAGTCTTGCCGTCCGGACGCGGGCGCTGACTGCGCTGGGGTCGTTGACGGCTATGGGTTGTGCGGCAACTGGTTCTCGCTAGTGCTCGCGGCCTCCGCCGGCCGGCGCCGGATGACCGGTCCCCATCTCGAGCCGCCGGCCCAAAACACCCAAGCCTCGCGTTCATACGAGAAGCGGAAGAACGGCCGGACCATTTCGAAGAGAATCGGATGGAGCTGGTGACGCGGACGTGGCTGTGTGCGCATTGACTTCCTGACTCGGGATCGGTTGTCTTGCGCCCCCTGTTAGGTACTGCTACGCCGCCAGCGCGCCAGGACTGACAACGAATTCGCAGCTCAGTTACATGTAAGTTCAACGCTCCACTTCGCTGAGCGATCAGCCTAGCTCACGAAGGTCCTGAAGGTCCGCTTCGACCATCTCGGCGATCATCGCCTCGAAGCTCGTCTCGGGCGCCCAGCGGAGCACGCGCCCTGCCCGCGAGGGATCCCCCACCGGCGGCGTCGCCTCGGCCGGCCGCACGAACTCCGGGTTGACGACGATCCGGCCCTCACTCGCGATTCCGGCCGCAGCGAACGCCGCGCCCACGAGATCGCCGACCGTCCGCGCGACGCCCGACGCCACGACGTAGTCGCCCGGCTCGTCCTGCTGGAGCATCAGCCACGCCACGCGCGCGACGTCCCGCGCGTGGCACCAGTCGCGCACCGCGTCGAGATCACCGAGCTCGAGCGTCTGCTGCTGCCCGAGCGCGATCGCCGCCGCGCCCCGGGTCACCTTGCGCGGCAGGAAGCGCGCCGGCCGCCGCGGCGACTCGTGGTTGTACAGGATCCCGCAGCTCGCGTGGACCCCGTGGCGGTCGCGCATCACCCGCACCAGCCCGAGCGCGGCGAGCTTCGCCACGCCGTAGGGCGAGGTCGGGCGCATCGGCGAGCCCTCGCGCTGCGGCGACTCGCCCGCGTCGCCGAAGACTTCCGAGGACCCTGCGACGTAGAGGCGAAAGTCGCGCGCGCGCGCGAGGGCCAGCAGCGTGGCCGTCGCTCCCGCGATCGCACCCACCGTCTCGGTGGGGTCCTCCCATGAGGCAGGCACGAAGGTCGGGGCGGCGAGGTGGTAGAGCTCGTCCGGCTCGGCCTCGGCCACCACCGTCCGCAGCGACGCCGGATCGAGCAGCTCGCCCCGCAGCAGCGTGACACCGCTGCTCACTCCCTGAAGGTTGGGCTGCGGCGCGTGGCATCACCGCCAGCGAGAAGCCGTGGCGGTCTGCGCCATCGCGATCCTCGCGATGGGCCCGGCGCGCGTGCTCTCCGGCGCGCACGTCGTCAGCGACTGCCTCGCAGGCTACCTCTTCGGCGCGGGCTGGCTGCTCGCACTCGCCGCCGCCTTCGGCCGCAGTCGAGGCGGCCTCCCGCTCGCCGGGTCACGCTAAAGGTGCGCATCGTCTCCTCCGGAATCCCCCAGGCAGCGCGCTCCGAGCACGACGGCGCCACCGGTGATGCCACCCGCAACCGACTCCTGGCGGCGCGTGGACTCACGCCGGCGCGAACTACGGCAATCTAAGCCGTTTGGGCCCCGACTACCCTTCTCTCCTCCGCGGTCTCGGCAAGTTCGTCGCGGTCGTCATAGCCTCCGTCGTCGTGGGCGCAGTACTACTAGGAATCGGCCTCAGCAAGCTCACCGGGGGTGAGGACAGCAGCAGCCCTCCCCTCGCCTCCGCGCCGGCAACCCCGCCGGCCACGACCGGCGCAACCGCCACGACCGGCGCGAAGGACGCAGAGGACGGACGGGGTGCGACGGGAGCGCAAGACGCAAAGCAAGGACGCGGCGCGAAGGACGGAAAGGGCGAAACAGGCCGGACCGACGCGAAAAGCAAGAGGGGCGCGACCGGCGAATCCGGCCGCACCGGTCGCGACGGCGCCGAGCCGCAGGCCCCGCGCATCCGCGTGCTCTCGAGCACCTTCGTCGCCGCCACCACCCCCTCGGGTCGCAAGCGCCGCCGCGCGCGCCTCGCGGTGCGCCTTCGCGTCACGGCCCGCGGCGAGAAGGCCACCCTGGGCACGGCTCGTCTCATCTCGGGCGACGACGAGCTCACCACCGACCCGAACGCCACCGAGGTTGCCGGCAAGCTCCTTGACCCGATTCCCGCTGGTATGCGCGCCACGGGCGAGTTGCGCTTTGAGACGTCCGGGGCGTTGACCGACCGGCTGGCCGACAAGCTGCGCGCCACGCTTCGCATCGGCGATCGAACGCTGTCCCTCCGCTTGGCCAAGCCCTGAGCCCGTGCCCGGGCTGTCACCGACCGCTGCGACGTCGCCGCCGACTACGTGTCGTGCAGCAGTAGCTCCTCGTCGTCCTGGAGCGATTGGTTCTCACGCGTGCCCGCGGCCTTCGCCGGGCGGCGCCGGACGACCGGGCCCCATGTCGAGCCGCCGGCGCGCAACACCCAAGCCTCGCGTTCATACGAGAAGCGGAAGAACGGACGGACCACCTCGAAGAGAAACGGGGTGAGCTGATGACGCGGACGTGGCTGTGTGCGCATTGACTTCCTTCGCTCAAGGATCGTTATTGGTTTGCGCCCCTTCATATACCGTACGCGGCAATCGCGTACGACTGACACGGATCGCGACGCCTGCAAAACTATGCAACGCTCCACTTCGCTGATCGAAGAGCTTTGGCGCGACTCAACGACCGTTCCTGAAGGCGTGCCGGAACGTTGCTTGAGTTGAGCTGAGTGAAGGTGCCGGCCCCCGCCCGACCGCTGCTTTCACGCCGGCCTTGTGCCGCGGGCACCGGCGCCAGCGCTGATCAGTCGGCGGGAGGGAGTTGGCCTATCGCTTCGTGCGCGAGCCGCGCCGACTGTGGAAACGCTATCGGTACAACAGCGCCGCGATACGCACCACGGCTTCCTCGGGAGTCCATGGCGGCGTGAGGTGGAGATCGGCGTCGTCGGCCGGCTCGTAGACGCCGTCGACGCCAGTCATCGCGTCGAGCTCGCCGGCCCTCGCCTTTGCGTACAGGCCCTTCGGGTCTCGACGCTCGCACTCTTCCAGCGGGGTGTCGATGAATACCTCGATGAAGCGCAGTCCCTCTGCCTCGTGCAGGGCCCGTGCTGCGGCGCGAGAAGCCTCGAACGGGGACACGAGCGCGACGATCGCGAACACGCCCGCGTCGGCCAGGATGCGGGCGACGTGACCCGTACGCCGAACGTTCTCCTCCCGGTCCTCGTCGCTGAATCCGAGATCGCCACATAGCCCATGACGGAGGTTGTCCCCATCGAGCCGGTACGCCGAGTTGCCGGTGTCGATCAGCGACTCCTCCAGCGCCTTGGCCAACGTCGACTTGCCCGAGGCCGGCAGTCCCGTCAGCCAGACCGTGGCGCCCTGCTGACCGACGGTCGCGGTCCGCTTGGCACGGGCGACACGACCGCGCTCCCATACGACGTTGTCGCTGATCGGCTGGGCCTCGCCGCTCATCCCTGCTCCCCG
>JAABUR0100007654.1_pt1 | contig 12710 bp, 11 predicted proteins | sample 5560091 | NCBI WGS metagenome assembly JAABUR01 (sample SAMN10711879, study PRJNA513375) | rock metagenome | isolation source: Antarctica rocks | place: Antarctica: Victoria Land, University Valley sud
CGGACACGGCCAGTCCAGGCGGCGCCGCAGCAGCCGAGCCCTCCTCCATGCCGTGTCCATCCATGCCGTTCTCGTCCATGCCGTTCTCGCCCATACCGTGCTCGTCCATACCGCGCTCGTCCATGCCGTTCTCGTCCATGCCGTTTTCGCCCGTCATTCCCGGCTCGTCATGGCCGCCGGAACGGTGCTCGCTGTCCGCATCGGCCGCGACGGGGCCCACCGCGCCGCCCAGCACGAAGGCTGCGCCGAAGGCGACCACGAGTGCGACCGTGTACGCGCCGAGCTTGGCCACGTTGCTGTCTGGAAGCTTCATGAATTCCTCTTCATTGTTCGGGAAGCGGGTGGCCTCAGCTGCGGACGAGCCGCGCGATCGCTTCGGATGCCTCGCGGACCTTTTCGTCGGCTTCGACCCCGCCGCGTTGGGCAGCTTCGACCACGCAGTGCGAGAGGTGCTCGTCCAGCAGTTCGAGGGAGAAGGACTGCAGCGCTTTGGTCGCTGCCGACACCTGGGTGAGGATGTCGATGCAGTACTTGTCCTCCTCGACCATCCGGTGCAGGCCACGGATCTGACCTTCAACACGGCGTAGTCGCTTGAGATGCCGGTCTCTATCGGCCGCGTAGCCGTACGACGGTGTCTCTGTGCTCATGACCTACCTCATGCTTACGGGGAGGGGGTATGCCTCCATTGCGTTTGACTATACCCCCCGAGGGTATCGCTCGCAAGGCTTTGCCGGTGTGGTGGCTACCGCGGGCGTCGCTCAGGTCAACGATCGAACGTCGGCACCCGGTTTAGAGCGGGGCCCGGCGGGTAAAGCCCAGGAGAACGCTTGGGGGCCGGATTGGATCGCGACAGCGGCAACGGGGACAGACGGACTCGACGATCGCCTGCTGCTGGCTCCGATGGCACGTCTGTGTCGAGCCTGTCGGCTCTCCCGGTCCTTCCGGGACTGCACATCGACGGCCACTACCTGGCTTCCGAGTCGCCGCGCTCGGCCGGAGACGCCTGGTTCGACGTCATGGCGTTGGCCGACGGTCGGGCCGTCATGTTCGTCGGCGACACCGCGGCGGGTGACATCGACGCGGTGAAGGCCGCCGAGGATGCCAAGGTGGATGGCCTCGCCCGACGTGGCTCGGAAACGCCATCGGCGAGCGGCCGGTTGCGAATGAGCCTCGCCCGACTGTTCGCCGATGACGATCTGGTGGCCGTGCTCGACCGGGTCGATCAGGAGTTCGACGGCGGGGAGCTTGCCAGTCCGAGCACCGTCTGCGTCGCGGTCATCGATCCGCTGGACGGTCAGGTGGACTACAGCACCTACGGTCATCCGCCGCCGCTGGTCGTGGCTCCAGACAACACCCGCTACCTGCCGACGGCTCGCGGATCGCTCGGGCGCAGCCTCGCGCTCCCGAGCAAGACTGCCCGGCTGGCTCCCGGCGAGGTGCTCGTGCTGCACAGCAAGGGCCTCGGTACAGAGTCGGGTCAGGCGGTGGCCGCCGGCCTGGCCGAAGCGATCCGCAACACCGATGCTGCCGGTTCCCCGACCTCGGCGAGCAGGTACGACACGGTGGGCACCGATTCAGTCTGCCGCACGACAACTGCCGAACTTCGACGATGCGGCTCGTACGGCGCACTCGCCGTCCTTGCCGTTCAGCATCGGCCGGAGGCGTCTCGGCTGGCGCTGACAGTTCCGGCTGTGCACAAGAGCCTCGAGGCGGTGGATCGTACGGTCGGCGACTGGCTCAGCGGGCTGCGGAGCAGCGTCGAGGACGGGGTGGGGGTAGCTCTGGCCGTCGGCGAAGCCGTCACCAACGCCATCCAGCATGCCTTCGTCGGACAGCGAGTCGGCTCGGTGCGGGTCGAGGCCGAACTGCAGAAGGACGGCATCCTCGCCTTCTCGGTCCATGACGACGGATGCTGGCTCCCGCCGGAGTCCTCGCGGACTGGCCGGTCCGGCCGGGGACTGAGCATGATCGCGCGGCTGTGCGACCGGATGGTGGTCCACCGGGAGACGACCGGCACCGTCATCGAACTACGGCGCCGGCTGCACCATCCGGTGGTCCGTTCCTCGGCGGCAGCGCCTCGAAAGTGATGCCGCGACAGCGTTTGCTGAGATAACGTTTACGCCGTAAAGGCAGCGGGTATCCGAAGGCGAGCCCGACCTGCTCCACGCACGCATCGGCTCACCGGCCGCAACGACACGTTGCCCTGAGGAGGACACCATGACCTACCCACCTGATCCCCCGTCATCGCCCTACCGCCCGGACGCGGGTTCGGGCTATCTCTCCACTGACGCGCCCCCGGCGCTGTCGGATGAGACATCGCCGTACGCCGCCGGACAGGGCACCGTGGGAGACAGCGCCTTCGCGCCTCCTGCCACGAGTGAGAGCTCGGATGCCTCGGACTCCTCGACGACCGACATCGCCAAGCAGCAGGCCGGCGAAGTCGGCGACACGGCGGCGCAGGCCGGCCAGCACGTGGCGGGGGTGGCAAAAGAGCAGGCCGCGAACGTGGCCGGACAGGCTAAGTACGAGGCCAAGAATCTGTTGGGCCAGACTCGCACCGAGCTGACCGGCCAGGCCAGCAGCCAGCAGCAGCGGGCCGCTTCCGGCCTGCGCTCCCTGGGCAACGAGCTCCAGTCCATGAGCAGCAACTCCGAGGGCGACGGACCGGCCAGCGAGGTCGCCCGGCAGGCCGCCACCCGGATCAATTCCGTGGCGTCGTGGTTGGAGGATCGTGAGCCCGGCCAGGTACTGGATGAGGTGCAGCGCTTCGCGCGACAGCGTCCGGGCGCCTTCCTGGCGCTGGCCGCGACCGCCGGGCTGCTCGCCGGCCGGCTCACCCGTGGTCTGACCGCGGGCGACTCCTCCGGTCAGACCCAGAGTGATGGCCGTTCGTCGACTCCGGTCGGCGGGTTTGCCGGCCAGGACGGCATGGCCGGAGCCGCCGCGTACGGCACCGGCACGTACGGGACCGAGTCGTACGGAACCGAGACCTACGGAACCGAGACCTACGGAACCGAGACCTACGGAACCGAGACCTACGGAACCCAGGCGCCCGGGAGCGAGTCGTACGGAACCGAGACCTACGGAACCGAGCCATACGGAACGCCGGCTCCAGGCACGCAGGCCTACGGAACCGGAGCGGGCTCGGGTCAATCCCCGCAGCCGGCGCCACCCGCGGCGTGGGAGCAGGATCCGATGCCGCCAGCCGTCGAGGAAGGGTACGGACAGGGCGCTCCTGGTTCGGGCCAGGTCGGACGGTGACCAGTTACGAGATGGGCTCGCAACAGCCCATGGGACGCGATCTCAGCGGAGCCCATCTGGACGGTGACCGTAGCGAGGACCGCTCGATCGGGGAGATCCTCAGCGACGTCACAACCGACCTCTCTACGCTCATGCGTCAGGAACTCGAGCTGGCCAAGGCCGAACTGAAGCAAACGGCGACCCGAGCCGGTACGGGTGCGGGAATGTTGGGCGGCGCGGCGGTGGCCGGGCACATGGTTCTTATCTTTTTGTCCATTGCCCTGTGGTGGGGGTTGGGCAATTTGATCGGGCTGGGCTGGTCGGCACTGATCGTCGCCGTCATCTGGGCGATCATCGCCGCCGTACTGGCGGTGACCGGGCGCGGGCAGCTTGCTCGGGTTCGGGGAATTCCACGAACCACCGACACCGTGTCCAAGATCCCGGATGCGCTCAAGGGCAACGAACCACCGCATCACCTCACCGACCGTCAGATGACCAGCTATGGACAGGAGAATCAACGATGAGCACAGACCCGGATGTGATTCGCGCCGATATCGAGCGCACCCGTAGCCGGTTGAGCAACGACGTCAACTCGCTCACCAACGAGGCCAACCCCAAGACCATCGTCGGGCGCCGGGTTGATCGAGCCCGTTCGGCCGTAGGCAGCGTCAAGGACAAGGTGATGGGAACCCCTGGCGACACCACGTCGTCGGTCGGGTCGGCAGCATCGTCGGCCACCGACACCCTCGGTAACGCGGCTGCCAATGTGGGCGACGCGGTGGCTTCCGCGCCGCAGACCGTCCGCGCGCAGACCCAGGGCAACCCGCTGGCTGCCGGCCTGATCGCGTTCGGTGCCGGTGCATTGCTCGGCGGCCTTCTGCCGGCCTCGGCCAAGGAGGCGCAGGCTGCCGAGAAGGTCAAGGACGCCGCTGCTCCGGTCGTCCAGCAGCTCGGTGAGGCTGCCAAGGAGACCGCAGAATCGCTCAAGGAGCCGGCGCAGCAGGCCGTCGAATCGGTGAAGTCCACGGCCACCGATGCTGCGACGACGGTCAAGGACGAAGGCACTTCCGCGGCGCAGGACGTCAAGGCGCAGGCCCAGAACTCGGCCGAGCAGGTACAGAACCAGCGGAGTTGACCGCACCTCGCAGCACAGCGCGCCCGTGCCGCAGCGTGGCGGCGCGGGCGCGTTGCGCGAGGTGTACGCCGTACGCGCAATTCATTGCGCCGTACCCGTAGGCACGCCGTACCGGTAACACCTTGCGAGGAGAAGACTGATGCCGAACGAGCAGCGAGATACTCCTGCCGCGAAGTCGGACAACGGATCACCGCCAGGATCGCGGGCCGATCGACCGACCGAGATTCCGGCCAAGGGCTGGCGGCAGGTGCTGACCCGCGGCTGGAAGGAGGCTCAGTCCGATCAGGTCCCACTGCTGGCCGGCGGGGTGGCCTTCTTCGGGTTCCTGGCACTGTTCCCGGGGCTGATCGCCACGGTCCTGATCTACGGACTGGTGGTGGACCCGGCGACCGTGCAGGAGCAAGTCGCATCGCTGGGCACCGCTCTGCCCTCGCAGGCGCGGGATCTGCTGACCGAGCAATTGCAGACCCTGACTTCCACCTCGTCCTCCGCCCTAGGCATCGGCGTGGTGATCTCAGTCGTGCTCGCACTCTGGAGTGCCTCCGGCGGGATCGGCAACCTGATCACAGCCGTCAACACCGCCTACGACGAGGAGGAGGACCGCGGCTTCATCAAGCGAAAGTTGTTGGCGCTCGGGCTGACTCTCGCCGCCATCATCTTCCTGCTGGTGGTCATCACCCTGGTCGCGGTCGCTCCCGCGGTCCTTGATTCGGTGGTCAGCAGCGGCCCGATCCGCTGGGCGCTCGAGGCCGTACGGTGGGCGCTGCTCCTGGTTCTGATCATGGCCGCCTTGGCAGTCCTCTACCGGACCTCACCGGCTCGGGACGCGCCGAAGATGCGCTGGGTCTCGGTCGGCGCCGGCGTGGCAACAGTGTTGTGGATCGCGGCCTCGGTCGGATTTTCGATCTATGTGGACAACTTCTCCTCGTACGGCAAGACCTACGGCGCTCTGGCCGGTGTGGTCGTCCTCCTGCTCTGGCTGTGGATCAGCGCGTACGCCGTACTGCTCGGTGCTGAGATCAACGCCGAATCCGAGCAGCAGACGATCCGGGACAGCACCAAGGGGCCCGAGCGTCCGTTGGGTCAGCGTGACGCAGTGAAGGCCGACTCCATCCCCACCGACGTATCCGCTCCCGGTGAGCGAGAAAGGGAGCACTCCACATGATCACCATCGAGCGACAGGTCGTCACGGCTACTCCATTCGACAGGGTGACCGCCTACCTGAGCGACTTCGCCAACACCGCCGACTGGGATCCGCACACCGAGGAGTGCCAGCGCCTGGACGGCGGACCCCTGCAGGCCGGAGCGCGCTATCGCAACGTCCAGAAGGTGGCCGGCAAGTCCTCTGAGCTCAACTACGAGCTCGTCGACTACCGCCCAGACGAGCAGGTCAAGCTCGTTGGCGAGGGGAAGAACTTCAAGGCGACCGACACGCTGATCTTCGACGAGGTCGCGGACGGCGGGGCCAAAGTAACCTACCGGGCCGAATTCGACTTCTCCGGTCCGTCCCAACTCGCCGAGCCGGCGCTCAAGCTGCTGTTGAGCAAGGTCGCCGACGACGGCGCCGAAGGCATGCAGCGCGCTCTCGACCAGCTCTGATCGGCTAGGGCGTAGGCAGGAGCGCTTGTCCACGGGCCAGCCCCGACCCCGACTCGCCCCTGCCCGGACACGTCGGGCGGACCGGCCCACCCCGAGCATCACCATCCTGGGCTTGCCGATTCCAGCCTTGCCGATCCCGGGCCCCGCGACCCGGAGTTTTCCGGACGGGCCCGGTCGCCGTGCACCTGTTCAGCATGCTCGGAGCGGTGTGGGGCGAAGCCCGATTGCGGCACAGGCTCACACCATCTCTTGCTGGGAAGCGGCCCGGCCGCATCGCTTTGGCCGCCTCAGGGGCCTCAGTCCGTACCGGTCGAACTGGATCGACGGCTGGCGGGACCTCAGAAGGGGTGTGGCTCGTCGTCCCGCTTGCGGCGGCCGTGGTGGTCGGCTTAGACGGTATGTAGGTAGGGCCGCTCCCGCTGTGTGCTCGTGGCGGCGTCGTCGCCGCGGATGGACAGCGGTCGAAAGCGGCCGGGGCCGGTGCGCGACCGCAACTCGACCAGGAGAGCGTGGAGCCGGGCCGGGACCTCACGTGCAAGTTGTCGTGGGTTGCCGGTCGGGCGCAGCCTGGCCGGCAGTGCCGCCCCGCCGACCTCGGATCAGTCGGAACCTGTCTGGCGATTTACGTCAAAACCGCCACGGCAGCGGCTCCCGCGAGACGGCCCGAAGCCACATTTCTGGCGGTTTACGTCAAAACCGCCAGACGGATGCCCGACGACGAGGGGCTCGATTGGTTTAGGTGGCCGCGGAGGCGGCGAGGTCGAATTGGTCGGGCCGCTTCGGGACAACGTCGGCGAGCAGACGATCCCAGTCACCGAGGAACCGGCCGAGGCCGTAGCGCGACAAGGCGACCTCGCGACCGGCCGTACCGATGCGCCGCGCCTCGGACTGCGAGTCGAGGAAGCGACTGGCTGCCTCGGCCAGTGCTTCGGGTCGGGTGCTGATCACCCCGGCGCCGGGCGGGATAGCGGTGACCGCCTCCGTCGTAGCCAGTGCGACCACCGGCATGCCGAGGTACATGGCTTCCAGCAGGGACAGTCCGAGCGAGGTCCAGCGGGTCAGGTGCACGTACAGCCGGCGCCGCGGTAATGCCGCGTGCATCTCGTGCTGCGGGAGGTCCTCGAAGGTCCGCATCCGCTCCTCGGGCAAGCCGAGATGTTCGGCCAAGCCGCCGACTCCCATGCCGAACACATCGAGCGGGACGGCCTCGGACAGCGCCGCCAGGAGGTCCGTACCGACGGCGCGGGCGCGGCGGATCGGGTCGTTGATGACCACAGCCGCTCGTGGTATGTCGCCGAGATACCGGTGTCCGGGGTCGATGATCCCGTGCTCGATGACTGCGGTCCGCGCGGATCCACAGTCCCAGAAGAGCCGGTTGAAAGCAGTGACGTGCGCGATCGGGATGCGGTCCTGATCGCCGTACGGGTGCCGGGTCGTCGGTACGTCGCCCCCCGGCGTGTTGTGCTCCAGGTAGATCGCCGGTACGTCGACGCCCGGGCGCCGGCCCAGCCAGCGCTCCACCAACTCCGCCTCGTGCGGCCGCTGCAGGATGACGACATCGATCTCCTGGGTTCCCAGTTGGTCGGGATCCACCTCGGTGACGTTGGCCGGCCAGTCCCAGGTGGCCGCGCGGCCTCGACCGTCCGGCCCACGCTCGGCGTCGACCGGCAGGACGTAGTCGTGGCCGCCCTGGACGAACGAGGTCGTCCACGAACCGTGGACGTGCCACAACAGAATGCGCCGGCTCATGCCGCACCGGTTCCCCGGTGGCGCACCTTTCATGCGCAACCCACGTTTCCGGGCGGGCAGCGGTTGTACGGCGGAGAAGCGTTTCTACGTCGCTGAAGCGGGAACTGATGCAGTGTCCCGCTCCACTCAGCAGAGAGAGGCAGGCATGCAGATCCTCGGCGTCAACGCGATCTTCCACGACCCGTCTGCAGCTCTCGTGGTCGACGGGAAGATCGTTGCCGCCGCGGAGGAGGAACGGTTCAGCCGCCGCAAGCACGGCAAGCGACCGGTTCCCTTCTCGGCGTGGGAACTGCCCGAGCAAGCGGCGCGCTGGTGCCTGGCTCGCGGCGGGATCACCGCGGCAGACCTCGACGGTGTCGCGTACTCGTTCGATCCAGGCCTGTCCCAGCCAGCCGACCAGCTTGGCCTCGACGATCCCTGGGACCACCTGCGGATCGAGTACGCGCGCACGGCGCCGGGTTTCCTGGGTACGGCGCTACCCGGCCTGGACCCGAGCCGGGTCAGCTATGTCCCGCACCACGTCGCCCATGCTGCCTCAGCCGGGCTGGCCGGCCCGTACCGCGACTGCGACGTCCTCGTCCTGGACGGCCGCGGTGAAGCGAGCAGCCATCTCGCCGGGCGCTACGACGACGGCACGCTGACCCCGCTGGCCGGGCAATCCCTCCCACACTCCCTCGGGCTTGCCTACGAAGAGCTCACCGAACACCTTGGCTTCCTGCGCAGCTGCGACGAGTACAAGATCATGGCGCTGTCGTCCTACGGCAAACCGCGCTTCGCCGATCAGTTGCGCGACTTTCTCTACACCACCGGCGACGGCGGCTTCCGTACCGAGCCCGTCGATTGGGCGAGCTTCGCCCCCGCACTGTCCGGCGGGCAGGACTGGACCAGCGATCACGCCGACCTCGCCTCCAGCGTCCAGCAACGCCTCGAGGACATGCTGCTCGAGCTAGCCGGCTGGTTGCAGGCCCAGACCGGTGGGAAGTCGCTCACCCTGGCCGGGGGAGTCGCCCTCAACTGCGTCGCCAACACCCGCATTCTCGAGGAGGGCCCGTACGACGGCGTCTGGGTCCAGCCGGCAGCCGGCGATGCCGGTACGGCACTGGGCGGGGCGCTGCACCTGGCCCACGGCGGAGGCGACCTTGTCGAGCCGATGCCCGGCGCCAACCTCGGCCGGGAGTGGACCGAGGACGAGATCGCCCACTACCTGACCACGGCGGCGCTGCTTTTCGAGCGACCCGCCGACGTGGCCGACACCGTCGCCGAGTGCCTCGCTGCCGACGGCATCATCGCCTGGTTCCAGGGACGCAGTGAGTTCGGGCCGCGTGCGCTGGGCAACCGGTCGCTGCTGGCCCACCCCGGTCGGATCGGCAACCTGGAGCGGCTCAACGACGTCAAGGGTCGCGAACAGTTCCGGCCGGTGGCACCGATGTGCCGCATCGAACGGGCGAGCGAGATCTTCACCCGCGGCCCGATCCCCTCGCCGTACATGCTGTTCGTCCACGACGTCGCCGCGTCCTGGCGGGACCGGATTCCGGCCGTCGTCCACGTGGACGGCACAGCTCGGGTGCAGACGGTCGATCCGGCGACCGATCCGCTGCTCGCCCGGATGCTGGCCTGCTTCGAGCGGCGTACCGGGCTGCCGGTCGTGGTCAACACCAGCCTCAACACGGCCGGCCGGCCGATGGTCGACGATCCACGGGAGGCCCTCGAACTGTTCGGCTCGGCGCCGGTCGACCTGCTGGCGATCGGACCGTTCGTCGTACGACGTGCCGGGCTCGCGCGATGACCGAATGGGCGCCGACTCGCGGTCCGGAGCTGCCCGGGAGTGTGCTGCCGACGACCGTGGTGATTCCTACCATCGGGCGGCCGAGCTTGATCACGCTGCTCACCGCTCTGCGCGACGCCGAACGGCCACGGCCGGCTCAGCTGATCGTGGTCGACGACTCACCGGTCCCCGGCGAGATCCCCGGGCTAGCCGATGTCCTTCCCGATGACGCCATCGTGTTGCACAGCGGTGGACGAGGTCCGGCGGCTGCCCGCAACTTGGGGTGGCGCAACGCCAGGACGCCGTGGGTGAGCTTTCTCGACGACGACGTCCTTCCCGACTGCGATTGGCCGGCCAAGCTGGCGGCCGACCTAGCCGCCGCAGCGCACGACACTGCCGGTATCCAGGGACAGCTGCGGGTGCCGCTCCCGGCTGATCGGCGGCCCACCGACTGGGAGCGGTGCACTGCGGGACTGGCCACCTCGACCTGGATCACCGCGGACATGACCTATCGGCGCTCCGCTCTGTCGGCAGTCGGTGGATTCGACGAGCGCTTCACCAGGGCATACCGGGAGGACTCAGATCTCGCGCTCCGGATCGTGGCCACCGGTGCGCGGATCGTGAGGGGCAGCCGCGCGATCTCCCATCCGATACGACCGACCAGACCATGGACGAGCGTCAAGCAACAGGCCGGAAACGCCGACGACGTTCTCATGCGTCGGCTGCACGGCCGTGGGTGGCGCGAGCTGGCCGAGGCGCCGGCTGGCCGGGCGCACCGGCACGCCGCCGTGACCGTCACCGGCTTGGCCGCACTCGTGGCCGCAGCGTTGGGCCGACACAGGATGGCCGCTGGCTGTGCGCTGGCCGCCGGGTTAGGGGTTACCGAGTTCGCGCTGGCCCGGATCGCTCCTGGACCGCGCGATCGGGCCGAGGTCACCCGGATGGTTTCCACGAGCCTGCTGATCCCGCCGGCTGCGGTCTGGCATCGGCTTCGCGGGCAGTGGCAGCACCGCCGGGCCGGAGCCTGGCGCGGCCTTCCCGACCTGGTGCTCTTCGACCGGGACGGCACCCTGGTCCACGACGTCCCCTACAACGGGGACCCGGCGCTGGCCCGGGCTGTACCGGGCGCTCGGGCCGCCGTGCACAGCCTGCGCGCCTGCGGTGTCCGGGTCGGGATGGTGACCAACCAGTCCGGTGTGGGCTCCGGCCGGCTGACCGAGGACCAGGTCCACGCGGTCAACCGTCGCGTCGCTGAACTCGTCGGGCCCTTTGACGTGGTGGAGACCTGCCTTCATACCGCAGATGCCGGCTGCGGCTGTCGCAAGCCAGCTCCCGGTATGGTCGAAAGCGCCTGCAACGCACTGGATCTCCTACCTGCCCGGTGCATCGTCATCGGCGACATCGGCAGCGATGTCGATGCCGCCCGGGCCGCCGGCGCGGTTGGTGTTCTCGTACCGACTCCGGCTACCCGACCCGCGGAGGTCGAGGCGGCGCTGCTCACCGAACCCGATCTGACCAGCGCGGCGAGCCGCATCCTGGCCGGTGCCTGGTGAGCCGCCGCATCCTGTGCGTACGACTGGACAGCGCTGGCGACATGCTGCTGGCCGGGCCGGCGATCCGTGCGGTCGCCGCGCAGTCCGTCGTGACCGTCCTGGCCGGACCGCAAGGCGAGTCCGCCGCTGGCCTGCTTCCCGGGGTGAGCGATGTGCTCGTGTGGCGCTGTCCGTGGATCGATCCGCAACCGGCCCCGATCAGCCCGGCTGATATCGCCGCCCTGGTCGCCACCATCGCGGCCGAGAGGTTCGACGCGGCGCTGATCTTCACCTCCTTCCATCAGTCCCCGCTGCCGACGGCACTGGTGCTGCGGATGGCCGGCCTGGCCTGGGTCGGTGCGATCAGTACCGACTATCCCGGCTCGCTGCTGGACCTGCGCCATCAGGTTCCCGAGGACCTGCCCGAGCCGGAGCGGGCCCGCTCGCTGACCGCTGCGGCCGGCTTCGCCCAGCCGCCCGGAGATGACGGGCGGCTGCGGGTCCGTAGGCCGCTACCCGACGTCACCAATCTGTTCGGTAGTGCTTTCGGGGACGACCGGCCGTACGTCGTCCTGCATCCGGGTACGTCGGTGCCGGCCCGTGCCTGGCCGGTGGAGAAGTTCCGCCAGGCGGCGAGGTTGCTGACAACCGAGGGCTGGCCCGTTGTGCTGACCGGTTCTCCCGATGAGCGGGCCCTGACCCGGCACGTGGCCTCCGAGTCCGAAGGCGCGCCTGGGCAGATCACCGACCTCGGCGGTCGGACCGACCTGGCCGGATTGGCCGCCGTTCTCGACCGGGCCGCAGCAGTCGTCGTGGGCAACACCGGGCCGGCACACCTTGCCGCGGCCGTCGGCACCCCGGTCGTATCGCTGTTCGCCCCGACGGTTCCGGCCTGCCGTTGGCGACCATACGGCGTCGAGCATGTACTACTCGGTGATCAGCACGCGCATTGCCGGGACACCCGGGTGACGCAGTGTCCCTATGCCGGGCATCCATGCCTGAACTCGGTATCGCCGGCCGACGTCGTCGACGCCGTCACCCTGCTGGCCGGCTCCCCCCAGCGTCGACCTGTTCCACGAATCGCTGCGGAGGTGCGCTCATGAGGATCGCGATGGTGTCCGAGCACGCAAGTCCGCTGGCCTGCATCGGCGGAGTGGATTCCGGCGGGCAGAACGTGCACGTCGCCGCCCTGGCCACGCACCTGGTCCGCCGGGGCCATCAGGTGACCGTCTTCACCCGCCGGGACGACCCGGACTTAGCTCCAGTGGTCCGCACCCTGGACGGCTATGACGTCGAGCACATCTGCGCCGGCCCGCCGACCGAGATGCCCAAGGACGAGATCCTCGCCCACATCCCCGCCTTCACCCGAGCACTCGAGCAACGATGGTCGGCCGAGCGCTTCGACATCATCCACGCCCACTTCTGGATGAGCGGCCTGGCTTCCACGCTGGCCGCGCCGCCCGGGATTCCGGTGGTGCAGACCTTCCACGCGCTCGGCACGGTGAAGCAGCGCCACCAGGGCAAGCGCGACACCAGCCCACCCGAGCGCCTCGCGGTGGAGGCGCAGCTGTGCGCCCGGGTCGATCGGGTGATCGCGACGTGTTCTGATGAACTCACCGAGCTGGAAGCCATGGGCATGGCTCGTGATCGGGTGGACATCGTGCCCTGCGGGGTCGATGTGGATCTGTTC
>JAABUR0100007655.1_pt1 | contig 12710 bp, 11 predicted proteins | sample 5560091 | NCBI WGS metagenome assembly JAABUR01 (sample SAMN10711879, study PRJNA513375) | rock metagenome | isolation source: Antarctica rocks | place: Antarctica: Victoria Land, University Valley sud
GGCAGGGTCAGCCCGTGCGCGCGCGTCAACTCGCGGGGCAGGCGCTCGCGCTCGACCCGCGCGACGGCGACGGGTGGCGCTTGCGGGCCGAGGCCGCGTTCGCCCTGGGGGACCGCCAGGACGCCCTCGCCTCCTGGCGTCGCGCCCTAGCCGATCCGACCGTCGCGCGACGTGGCCCGACCGCGGCGCGCCTTGCCCTCGCCGAAGCGACGTGGGCGCATGCCCGCTGCGCCGCTGTCCGCGACGCCCGGGCGGCGCTGGCGACAGGCGATCTCGACGCACAAGATGCGTCGCGGATGGGGGAGATCCTGCACGTCGACGCGCCGCTCTGTCGAGCCTCCATCAGCGGCCGTTGAGCGGCCGCATCGACCGACTGCTGTGCAACGCGTCGCGTGACGGGAACGCTTCGCGCGCGTATGTGCGGGCGTCACGCCGGGGAAATCGTCGTAGTACTCCGATAAAGAATGCCCCTCGGCGAGATAGTCGAAAAGGGTTGAGATTGGGACGCGTGTCCTGACGAAAACCGGCGCGCCGCTGACGACATCGCGGTCTTGGCTCACCATGCCTTCACCCGGCAGCAGCCGTATCTCTACCGCCATCTTGCCCTCCTCTCGATCCGTGTAACATCTCGCTTAAATAGCGTAGCATGGGTATGCGTCAGCATTTTGCTCTTTGGGCGCAAAGCTAACATCGGCGACGCGCATCGGGTTATCCGAGTTGCTGGAGAAGCTTGCCACACGGCCGCACAGTCTCCTCATCGGCGGCACTGAGCTTATATGGGTAGGCAAGCTGAGGGTGCCTGCCTACCTGCGTGGGCAGCGCCGAGGACGGTGGCTGGGGCGCGTGGGCACATCGCCATAGCAGGGGGTAGACGCACATAGCATGCAGCATGTACCCTCCAGGCCCCACTTGTAACCTCCTAACCGTTCGAATCGACGGGTGCGCTAACCAACCAACACGAATAAGAGGTGGACACCGTTGTCCCTCGGCATGGCACACCCTCTGCCCTCTGTATCTCAAATGACAGCTGGGATGCGATCATGTCATAGCGAGTGGGCATTACGAGAAGCCGACGTTATCGATGAAAACGGTGTTATCGCCTCCCGCCGTGTCCAAGCCTACAAACTTAAGCGTGTGAGAACCGCCCGTGGTTGTGAAGGTGGTCGAGAAATTCGTATAGCTAGTACTGGTAGGTTTGAACGTACCTAATGACGTCCCATCTAGCAGGACCTGGAAATCCTCTCCACCGGCGCCACAACAATTCGCGCGTTGCGCCGCAGCAAACGTCAGGGTGTACGTCGTACTGGGCTGGAAGCCGCCGATGACTTGTGATAAAGAGCCCGTCGTCTGTATGAAGGCCACCTGCGTGCCCTCGGGGGCATTAGGGTTACCATTGGTGAAGGCGCTACCGTTGGCGCTAATGCCGCCGCCGCTGCCGAACGCCCACGACGACCCCGATGGCGCATACTGGTAGCCGCCTAGGCCGAGGGCCGGCGTTTCGAATCCGCCGTTCGTGATCACCGGACCCGACACATAGACGATCGAGGGATCCCAACTCGTCCCATCGTAGGCATTATTTGAGCCCCCCAAGTCCACGACGAAACGGATAACATCGCCGGCGTTGACGGACACGTTATCCACATCGGTCGCGAGCCCCACTTGATCGTTGTAGGCGATGGTCTGCCGCCCCCATATTGGTGTGCCGTTCTTGGTGATGGTAGCCCCGACGCCGTCGCCGCCGCGCGTATTCTGTTTGAGCACGCGCCCGCGGATGCTCACGACACCGCTTGTCGGGGCGGTCCACGCGCGCGCGACCCAGCAACTCGCGCACTCGCCCGGATGTTCGTCAAACTGATTGACGAGCGAATATCCCTGCGAGTAGCCGCTACCCGAGATCGTCCAAGTTCCGATAGTGCTATCATAGAGCAGGTTGTTCCATTGCCCACCGCCGTTCGACGTGTACTGGTACGACCAATTGTTGGCGCCCTGTGTCCCACCATAGCCGTTCGCGGCGTTGTAGGTGGACGACGAATTGGCGATGCCCTGGTTGTTCGTGAGGGTGAAACCGCTAAAGTCGCCGGAGCAACACGGAATGCTCCCCGTGAATCCGGAGCCCCCGGAGTAGAGATTACCGCTGATGACGCCCGTTGGCTGTATGTCATTGCCCGCCCGGACGACGGCCGCCTGGGAATTGTTGTTGCTCGGGGTCCCTATGCCATTGTTGACGAACAGGTTGTCGGACACCTCGTTGTCGAAGTTGCCCTCTCTCGGCTGGCTGGGCTCGGGCTGCACCGGCGAATAGATGGCCAACACCTCGAGGCCGGCGCCCGCATTGTTCGCGATGTAGTTGTCGCGAACGCGCACGTTCGTGTCCCCGTACTCGTAATCGAACCCTGTCTCGTCGCCGGACCCCGTGTCGGGCACGTTTGATACGATGTTGTTGGTGAAGTTGAGATCATGCGATGAGCCGAAGAAGATGGCCGCCGTCCCTGTATCGGTGTGACAGCCCGCTTCGTCTTTGAAAATCGAATCGATCACCGTCACATGGCTGGCGGTGCTAAACGAGATGCCTTCGGAGCATCCTGGGGCGGGGCCCGTATCATCGTGAAGGTATATGCCCTGCAGCATCACGTTCTGTATATAGTTGTGACCGTTCTGCCCGTCCGTCGTCTGAACACCGTTGCAGAACTCGACGCGGATGCCCTCCTGGTTGTGCGTTCCTTCAATATTGGTCATCGTGACGTCCGTTATGGCGACCTGCGATGATGACCAGCTCGGCTCCGCCGTACCTCCAGGACCTCCTATAGTGATACCGGCCGAGAAGTACGCCTTGAGCGTACTATTCGCACACGTCGCGTCGGCGCGGTACAGGCCCTTGACATCGTGGACATAAATGTTGGAAAAGCCCAGGCTGTCGTGATTCAGGCTGTTATAGTAAGCATAGATGCCTTCCGCGGCGTTACCTTCCTCCAGATTGCTCACCGTCCAATAGGAGGGGTTGTCCATGAAGATGACGCCGGACGATGTCGCGCCATTGCCAAAGACGCGCGGCCTCGCGCTGCACTGGTCCGAGGAGGGGTTGTTCGGGTCATAGGCGTCGAGCACCACAGGATTACCCAGGCTACCCGAACCGCTAAGCGTCACGAAGTAACCGCTCTGGCCCGCGCCCTGTGTCCAGGTAGCGCCACACGCGAGAAGGATGTGATCGCCCGGCTGAAATGCGCCGTGGTTATTGACCGGCGCGAAATCACACCACGGTGCCGTGGGCGACGTACCCTGGTTGTTATCGCTACAGCTGGCCGTGTTGATATAGTACATAGACCCTGCGGCCAACGCGATGTGTTCTGGTCCCGCGCCGTTCCACGTTATAACTACCATCGCCGCGCAAACGACAAACATGAGGATGCATCGTCGCACCCGTGTTAACACCATCATGGCCTACATCCTCCTGTGTAGCCTGTGCCACACCCTTACGCTCCTCGATGTCGTCGATGCCCTTGAGGCAACGGTCCGTTGTATGCCCGCTAATTGAACCGCGAAGGTTGCTTGCCTGCTCTCTACATCCTTGATGTGCTGTCCTTATCAAAAGGTATAACGCGGCGAAAATATCCCTCCTCGTTTCTTTAGAACTGTGCACGTAAAAAGTGGCCCAATCGTCACACCTTCAGCGCGCCAGATGTGAGTCCGGCCACGAAGTAGCGACTCGCCACGACGAAGAGCAGAAGCAAAGGCGCGGAGGCCAGCGCATAACCCGCCATAAGCGGACCATAGTCCGTGCTGTATTGCCCTTGGAAGCTCAGAAGTCCGGTCACCACGGTCTTGAGGGAATCGTCGGTGAGCGTCACGGCGGGCCATATGATGTCGTTCCAGGTGTAGATGACGTTGAAAATAGCTAGGGTGCCCAGGATCGACCAGGACAGCGGCAACACCAGGCGCAGCAGAATCGTCAGGTCACCCGCGCCGTCGATGCGCGCCGCCTCGAACAATTCCTCGGGCAGCGAGGCGAAGAACGAGCGGAGCAGGAAGATGCCGAAGACTTGCCCTCCCGAGATGTACGGGAGGATTAAAGCCCAGCGCGTGTTGAGCAGGCCGAGGTTACGCACCAGGATGAACTGCGGGATCAAGGTCAGGATGCCCGGGACCATCAGGAGCGAAATGATGGCGTAGAAGAGCGCCTCGCGTCCTGGAAAATTGTAGCGGGCGAAGACGTAAGCCGACAGCGTGGAAACGATCAGCACCCCCAGGCAGGAGCTGCCCGAGACGATCAGGCTGTTGAGTAGGTAGCCGTCGATATGGCCCCATGCCGCGCCGTAGTTCTCCCAGTGAAATGGCAGGGATGGTATCCACTCCGAGTGGGCGAACCCGGCCGTATCCTTGCCACTGATGATGACCATGGCGACGAGCGGGTAGAAGGTGAGGACGAGCAGGACGATCAGGATCGTATGCTTCGTTGCCTCCGCGAGCCACGGGCGACGACGGGCCACCACCTGTTCGTTGTCGGCCGCGGTGGAGAGCGGCGCCCCCGCGTCCGCTCGGGATGCTCCCAGTGTGTGATCAATCATCGGTCGTCCTTTCGTTCGCTACGTCTATAGCTATGCGCCCGCGTCGTATTCGACGCTCGAGCGCACGAAGCGCAGATTTAAGTAGGTGAAGATGAGGATGACTACGAATAAGACCAGCCCGATAGCGCTGCCGTAGCCGAACTTGCCGTCGACGAAAGCTTGCTGGTACATGTCGAAGCCGGGGACCATGGTGGCATCGCCCGGGCCGCCGTTGGTCATCACGAATTGCAATCCGAAACCCTGGACCCCGTTGATGATGCCCAAGACCGACAGGATCTTGACCTGTCCCAGCACCAGTGGGAGGTCGATGTGCCGGAGCCGCCGCCACCCGGTCGCGCCGTCGAGCAGCGCGGCGTCGAGGACCGAGGATGATATGCCCTGCAATCCGGCCAGGTAGATCAGCACGCTCACGCCGGACACCCAAGGGAAGCCGACCAGGGCGAGACTGTAGAGCGCGATGCGCGGGTCGCCCAGCCAGTCCGTGTACGGGGCGACGATGTGGAGCGGCGTGAGCACGCCGTTGAGGATGCCCACGGTGGGGTCCAGGACGAATTCCCAGAGAAGGATGACAACGATGAGCGGGACCACGATCGGCACAACAAATAAAAGGCGGTAGAGATAGCTCCATCGTCCGTCGCGCAGGCTGAAGATCAACTCGGCCACAAGGAGGGGAACGGTGAGTCCGACGACCAGGCTGGCGAGCACCAGGAAGGCCATATGGGGCACCGACGCGATGAGCACGGGGTCATGCGCCATCTGCACGAAATTGTCGAGGCCGGTGAAGGTCGCCCTATTGACGCCATCCCAATCGAAGAAGGCGTGGTAGAGGGCGGAGGCCGCCGGGTAGTAGTTGAATAGGGCCAGGAACGCGAACGTCGGGACGAGATAGAGGTAGAGGCGCCTCGTGCGCCGTAGCGCGTGCCACGGCGTGCGCTGTCGCGTGACCATGCGAATCTCCTTGATTAGACGGGACGGGACATCTCGCCCCGCCCCGTCCGACTACGCGGACTGGCCCGTTACCACTTGGATAAAGCCCACGTCCCCGTCTTGCTCTTAGTCTTGTCGTTCTGGGCCACGGCGGCTTTCGCCCCCGCGACGAACAGGTCGTCGAGGCGGGTGAGGAACTCGCGCTCCGTGATCGCCCCCAGCAGATACTGCTGCTCGTCGGCGATTTGCGTCGGCACGTCCGTGATCGGACCGCCCGCATAAATGGGGAGCTGTCCGCGAGTCCTCGCTTTCGTCGTTTCGCCGACGAAGAGCGAGGAGATGGCCGGATCGCCCTCCGCCCCCCGGATCGCGGGCACGTCCGTCGGGTGCTCGTCGACGATCGCGGCGTCGTTCCGAGGCGTGGTGATGAACCGCAGGAAGTCCACGACCAGCGGCAGTTTGGGGCTGCTCCTCAGCGCGGATGGGAGCGCGAAGCCGCAGCAGTAGCCGCCCACCCCAGTCGGTGTGACCGGCGGATTCGGCGCAGCCGTGCTCGTTGCCCGCGTCACCGGAGGGTACCAGAACGAGCCGTAGGAGAAGCCGAGGTTCGCGGCCTTGAAAACCGGCACCTCCCATGAGCCTTCCCAGAGGAAGGCCAACTTGCCGTTCTCGAAGAGGCTGACGGGGTTGCCCTGGTTGGCGCTAGCCCACCCGGGGTTCCAGTACTGGGCCCAGTCCTTCCACGCCCGGAAGGCCTCCTGCATCCCAGGGTCCTCGCTCGGCCGGTAGCCCAACTTGATGACGGCGCGCGCCCAATCCTCCGTCGTCATGACGCCGGGGATGTAATCGGGTTGATATGTCAGGGTGGCGTACTTCTTCACGTCTTGCGTCAGAAATTGCGGGACGAACATGCCGTACGGCCACCACGACGACGTCATGCCGGCGTCCCCACCGAAAGCGAGGTACCCTGCGCTCTTGACCCGCTGTAGGTCGGACATAAACTCGGCCCAGGTGCGCGGGGGTAGACGCAGGCCGACCTTCTGGGTGATCACCTTGTTGTAGTACACGCCGGTGGTCACTAGTACCGCAAGCTGGAAGTTTCTCCGCATGTTCGGCACGCTACAACGTGCGTGATGACTCCTCGAAACGGCTTACGGAACGTGCGGAACCATTTCCAGCGAAGGGTACTAGGCTCAACGGGACACCGGCGTACCCCCCACCCGGTAGCCTACCTAACGACTGCCAAGGCGGGAGGAAGCTGTCAATCCAGTGCTTGTTGCCGGGGATGTAGGGGTTGGGCTGGCTCATGTAGGACCCGATGTCGAGCACCAACCCCTGGTGCGTGAACAGGTCGGCGCTGCCACCATTCGTGCCGGCGACGAAGAAGGTAAAAGCGTCGGGGGCGGTCCCACCCGTTAGTTGCGTGCGCAAGACGGTGAGGAAGTTGGTGTCGCTCGTATGGGCGCCGATGTCGTCGAAGACGATATGAACACCCGGGTGCGCGCGCTCCCACTGGTGGGCTAGGTTGCCCAGGACCATGTGCGGCAGCGCGGCCTGGCCCGGCGACGCCTTCTGCACGCCCGGCGGCATCAAGCCTTCGGCGTACACCGTGATTGTACCCTGGAAGCCGGCTTGCGGTCGTGCGGCCCGCGCCAGCGCAGGCCCGAGCGCCGTAGTGGTTACCGCGACGGCGGCGACCAAAGCGAGGACAAAGCGAGATTGCTTCACATTACTGCTCCTTCGTTGAGCTTGAACGATCGCTATAGGGATCCGGTCCGTCTATCTCTCGCCGCTATCTACTTTCACCCCCTCCCCGTGCCCCTGTATCCTCCTACGCCGTCAACGGTTTATCCGTCGCGTCGGTTGCGTCGACTCGTACCGGCGCCGTCGAACGGCGAACGACGAGGTGCGGACGCACCACGACGGGAGGAGGAGACCGCAACCCCTCTTCGATGTGGCGCAGCAACAGATCCGTAGCCTCCGCCGCCAACTGCCGTTTAGGGACGGCGATGGTGGTCAAGGAGGGCCGGACGTGCGCGCCCAACATGATGTCATCCAGGCCAACGATCGAGAGATCGCGCGGCACACGGAGGCCGACATCCGCCGCCGCCTCCATGACGCCGAGGGCCATGAGGTCGTTGGTGGCGAAAACAGCTGTCGGCCTCTGAGGGAGCGCGAGCAGGTCTGCGGCCGCGCGATACCCGCTCTCGACGGTCGACGCGCCGACACGGACGCACTCATCGGCGAGTGTGACACCAGCCGCCGCGAGGGTGGTGCGGAAGCCCTCCAGGCGACTCGCGTGGAACGGGAGCTCGGGGACCGCCGCGACCCGACGGTGACCGAGATCGAGGAGGTGCCGCGCGGCTAATTCCCCCGCGTGTCGGAAGTCGATGGCGACCGTCGGCAGCGACTCGGCAGACTGGGACTCTTCCGATAATAGCAGCACGACGGGCAAACGATCCTTGACATCCGCCAGGTTTGCCGTCCCCGGGACGATCAGGAGGCCATCGACCATCCGCCCAATCAGCGCATCCAGGTGGTCGCGCTCCACCGCCGCATCGAGCGTATGGCAGACCAGGAAGAGGTGATACCCTTGCGCCTTGACCATGCGCTCGACCTCCTCTGCGACCTCGGGATAGAACGGGTTAGTGATATTCGGGATGAGAAGGGCGATGGTCTGCGTGCGCTGCTGGACAAGGCCGCGCGCAAGCAGATTGGGCCGGTAGTCCAACTCCTCCATCGCGGCCAGCACGCGCGCGCGCGTTCCGACGCTGACGGGGCGCTTGCCCGTGATGACGTTCGAGACTGTCCCCGGCGTGACGAGAGCCTTCCTGGCGACATCGATAACGGTAGGCATCGGTCCTCTTTAGCGTAAAACGTTTTAATTAAAGCGTTTTACGCTATACTAGCATCGTCCGCCGGGTTTGTCAATACTGGGTCGAATCATCGAATCATTAGATCGCTCGACCGGACCGACATAGCGACACCTTGTGCGGTGCAAAGGACAACGAAAGGGGTCGATGATGGGCACTATCCTCTCACATTTCCCATGTGGCGACATGACGATCCTTTATCCCCTGGACGAGTTATCCGGCCATGTGGGGCTCTGGCTTATCCCGACCGTGCTTCTGGATCGTATCGCGCTGCGTCGTCAGTACCTGGACGAGATCGAGATCCGGCGCATGCCCGGCCCGCCCCCCGCGGCGCGGACCATCGACCCGTTGGTGCAACTGAGCCTCGCCGGCGCGGGGCGGCCCGCCGGCTTCGCGCAGGGCCGCACGATGCGCGACGGGCCATCCATGGAGGGCCTGGTGTATCGGGATCAACGGGTGGAGCGGGACGCCGAGGGGATCGTGGTCGTCACGTCCCTGGGCCACGACGCGGGCTACAGCTGCGAGCATCGGCTAACCTACCGCGACGGCGACGCGGCGGTGCGCGTCCACACGCTCTTCCGCAACATCTCCGACCGGCCGCTGACCCTCGAGATGCTCGCCAGCTTCTCGCTCGGCGGCATCACGCCCTTCGCCCCCGACGACGCGCCGGGCCGGTTGGTTGCGCATCGCCTGCGCAGCGGCTGGAGCGCCGAGGCGCGGCTGGTGAGCGAGTCGGTCGAGGCCCTGCACCTGGAGCGCAGCTGGACCGGGCACGCCGTGGCGTGCGAGCGCTTCGGACAGGTCGGCACGATGCCGGTGCGCGGGTTCGCCCCTTTTGTCGCGGTGGAAGACACCGAGGCGCGCGTCGTGTGGGGCGCACAACTAGCCTGGGCCGGCTCATGGCAGATAGAACTCTACCGCCGCGACGACGCTCTCACTGTGTCGGGGGGATTGGCGGATCGCGAGATGGGGCAGTGGTGGACGGTTGTCGCGCCCGGCGACAGCTTCTCCACGCCCGAGGCGACCCTCTCGGTCGCGCACGGCGACCTCGATCTGCTCTGCCACCGGCTCACCGGCGTGCAGCGCCGCGCCGCCGACGCGGCGTCGGTGATCGAGGCCGATCTGCCCATCCAGTTCAACGAATACTGCACGACGTGGGGCAAGCCGTCGCGCGATGTCATGCTCGCCCTCGCGGATCGCCTGGCGGGGACGCCGGCCGCCTACCTGGTGATCGACGCCGGCTGGTACGCCGACGAGCACGGCGATTGGACCTCGGGGCACGGCGATTGGGTCCCCAACGCGCGCCTGTTCCCCGGCGGTCTGGCGGCGACGGCGCGGGCGATCCGCGACCGCGGCCTCGTCCCAGGGCTGTGGTTCGAGGTCGAGACCTGCGGCCGCGACTCCACGGCCTTCTCATTCACCGACCACCTGCTCCGGCGCGACGGCGCGCCGCTCACAGTGGGCGACCGGCGCTTCTGGGATATGCGCGACCCGTTCGTCGTCGACTATCTGTCCGCCCGCGTGATCGGTCTGCTCGCGCGCTGCGGCTTCGGCTACCTCAAGGTCGACTACAACGAGACGCTGGGGGTCGGCTGCGACGGGGCTGAGTCGCCCGGCGAAGGCCTGCGCCGGCAGGTCGAAGGTGTCTATGCGTTCTTCCGGCGTATCCGCGAGCGGCTGCCCGACCTCGTGATCGAGAACTGCGCCTCGGGCGGTCACCGCCTGGAGCCGTCGCTGATGGCGCTCTCCAGCCTGGGCTCGTTCTCCGATGCGCACGAGATGCGCGCGATCCCCATCATCGCCGCCAACGTGCAGCGGCTGATCCTACCGTGGCAGTCGCTGGTGTGGGCGGTGCTGCGCCGCGACGACGACGAGCGCCGGCTGATCTACTCGCTGGCGGCGACGTTCCTGGGTCGCATGTGCCTCTCGGGCGACGCGCTGGAGCTGGACGACGCGCGGTGGGCGTTGGCGACGCGGACGATGGAACTCTATCGTGGCGTCTGGCCCGTCATCAAACACGGGGTGTCGCGGCGCTTCGGGCCGGACATCGCGAGCTACCGCCAACCACGCGGCTGGCAGGCCGTGCGGCGCGTCTCGACAACCGGGGTGGAGGCATTGGTCGTCATGCACACGTTCGGCGACCCGTCGCCAATGGCCATCGAGGTGGGGCTGCCGGAAGGGGTACCATGGCGCATCGCCGATTGCCTCCAGGCCGGGGAGACCGCCCCTACGATCAACGCTGTGCGCCTCCACTGGCGTCCGCAGGACGCATGGAGCGGCTGCGTCGTCCACCTCGTCGCCGGTTGAGCATCTAGCGCGACCGATGGCGAGGGGCGTGTGCCCGTGGAGCGCGAACTCGCGGTCAGGGCGACGATATCGCCGATGCGAGCCGCGCAATCGCAATAGGGAGAACGATTTGGTGAGAGGGAGGATAAAGGGGATAAGCATGTTTACGCCGGGGCAAGTGTGGGACGACAGCGATGGCCGGCCGATCCAGGCGCACGGTGGGGGCGTCTTGTACGATCGGGGCGCCTACTATTGGTTCGGGGAAAATAAGGCCGGGCCGACACATGGGGGGCCGCTGCCGCGCGCCGATGTCGTCGGCGTGTCCTGTTACGCTTCCACCGACCTCTACCGCTGGACGAACCGAGGTGTCGCGTTGCCGGCCGTTGCCGGTGACCCTACCCACGATTTGCATCCCTCCAAGGTCGTCGAGCGGCCCAAAGTGCTCTACAATGACCGGGCGCGACGCTACGTCATGTGGATGCACGTCGACCACGCGGACTACTCGTACGCGCGCGCGGGCGTCGCCGTGAGCGAGAACCCGAGCGGGCCCTACCGTTACCTGGGTAGCCTGCGCCCATGCGATGCGGATTGCCGGGACCTGACGCTCTTCAAGGACGACGACGGGACGGCCTACCTGATCTTCTCGTCCGAGTGGAACCGCAACATCACCGTCGCCCGCCTGACCGATGACTACCTGCGGGTGGACGACGTCTTCATCAAGACGTTGGTCCATCCGCGCCGCCATGAGGGGCGCGAAGCACCCGCGGTGTTCAAGCACGCCGGGTTGTACTACATGATCACGTCGGGCTGTACGGGCTGGGCGGCGAACCCGGCCGCGTACGCCGTGTCGCCGTCGATGCTGGGACCATGGGAGGCGCGGAGCAATCCCTGCGCGGGACGCGACGCCGAGAACACCTTCCATGCCCAAGGCACGTTCGTCCTACCGGTGGCCGGTCGCCTGGGCGCCTACATATTCATGGCCGACCGCTGGGACCCGACCAACCTGCGCGATTCGCGCTACATATGGCTACCCCTGCACGCCCAAGGCGACGACCTGACCATCCCCTGGCTGGACCACTGGGACCTCTCCTATTTCGATCACGTCCCCGAGAGGGAGCCGGCCAACAGCACAAGCCGACCGGCGCTTGGTTGAATAGCCGCCCGGCGGCGCCCTCACCAAAGGCGCGGCGCGCACGCCCCGCCGCCCTCAAGGAAGGAGCTCTCGATGATTATCAAGGATGTCGATCTCTACAACGTGCGATCCCTGCTGGACGGCGACAACGCCGGCGCACACGCATTGAGCCGCCTCCCTGAGGACGTGCGGTCGCGGCTCAATGACGCGGCGCGGACGGCAGCCTTAAACACCTGCGGCTGTGAGGTACGCTTCAACCTGGAAGGCCCCTCCGCCACCATCACGCTCCGCCGTGCGCCGGCCACGGGGGTGGCCGCGCTAGGCATCGCCGAGGTCTACTACGGCCCCATCCAGGCGCCCTACGCGGTATCGCCCTGCCTCATCGGCCCCGAGCCGACACCCATCGTGGTGCCGTCGCTTCCCGCCGATTCGACCCTAAGGATGCTCATGGGGCGGTGCGCCTCCCCCTTCGATCCCCACCTCGTCCGCATCATCTTACCGTACGACGCCCCGACATTCCTGTGCGATATAGCGGGCGACGTTTCCCCACCCCGCGCCGGGCAGACGCCCGGCAAGGTGTACCTGGCCTACGGATCGTCCATCACGCACGGCGGCTGCGCCATCAGGCCCACCGAAACGTACGCGATGCGCGTCGCGGCGGCGTTGGGCCTGGACCTGATCAACCTCGGCTTCGCAGGCAGCGCGCACCTCGACGACGCCATGGCCGAATATATTGCCGAGAGCCCCGACTGGGATGTCGCGACGCTCGAACTGGGCATCAACGTGATCGACCAGTGGTCGACAGCTCTAGTTTCCGCTAACAAGAGGGCATCAGGAGGGCTCTGGTAGGATAGGGGTGCTGACACCCTATCGTCCGGAAGGAGCCTCCCGATGCCACCCGCAGTCTATCGCATGATGACCCTCCTGTGC
>JAABUR0100007662.1_pt1 | contig 12705 bp, 13 predicted proteins | sample 5560091 | NCBI WGS metagenome assembly JAABUR01 (sample SAMN10711879, study PRJNA513375) | rock metagenome | isolation source: Antarctica rocks | place: Antarctica: Victoria Land, University Valley sud
GCAGTAAGTTCTGTTATTACCTGGCACTATGGCAGTGAAGTGTCGAGTTCTAACCAATAATGTGCCCCAGTTGTATGCAGCTCCTTAGCAATAATAGGAGAGCTTCTAAGATGATCGTTGCAGAGATACAACACCGAAAAATATGTACCAAAACGCACATATTGAGTGATTTCTTTCTACCTGTAAAACTCCCCCCTTCCCCAGATTCTCGTGTATTTGCTACCCATGACGAGTGTGGACTTCGTTCGCCAGCAGTGCAGCTGTGAAAAACGAGAGAACGCCCTCGATGAGACGCTTGACAGACTTTATCATGAAGACTAACACCTGGATTTCTCCTCTCATGTTTATTTCATCAATAGCATACTCAGTCAGTAATAATATGTAAGGCTATATTCAGGTGCGAAGAGGTAACTGGTGCCCACTCGTCCTAATGATTCAATATTCGCCCGTACTCTATGTACAAATTTTAAGCTTCTTGAGTTTTGTTTCAAGCGGCGATTCATGGCTATTCGTTGCAGTGTCGTTGAAAGGAAAAACGGAGAAAAGAGAATCAAAGCCTTGAAGATAACAAAAAAGAGCCGGCAGGCAAATGAAGACTTTGAAAGAGAGGAAACCCGATCAAAAGAAAGATTAAGTGTAAATTTGAGTGAAAGGCCAGAAAGAAGAGGGACTGGCGGCCACAACTTCAGCTGTACAAGTGAAATGAAGGAGAAGGGCCAGGATATAGTACCGCGGGGAAAATAAGACGGTTTGAGCGGGGGAGCAATGCATCTTCTCTCACACCACAAGCTTCTATTACACCACAAGCTTCTATTGGTGAGGAGTTAAGTCTAGGCAGAAGGAAGCTGAGCCATAGCCGGGCACAAGGCAGCCAATCCAGGCTCCCCTGTGCTGTGTTCGGGGTGTATATAATATATATATATATTATAGACACTCCGAACTTAGGATTGACAATTGCCGTTTTCGATCGGGAAAGGGAGCAGGGCCGCTTTAGAGGGAGCACCGAGGGAGCAGGGGGGGAGCAGTGAGGGAGCACAAGGGAGCACTATGGGGGAGTGCAGGGGAGCAGCAGGTGGAAGCCTGAGATGGCTTCCTCAGTCTCGGCTTGTTGCTGCCCTCGTTGCTTTTCTGCTGCCTATGTAGACTTCGCCACTTCCCACAGGATCCTAAAACAAACTTGATAGTGGAAGCAATCGGGAAATCTCTGCAACAGTTCAAAGAGCACGCACATACTGCGGTTATCATCAGTTTAGTTGATAGCGTGCCAAGCCTGCAGGAGCAAAAAGCTGTATAATTTAATATGTAGTTCTGCCTCCCACTTGTAATTAATCCTCATCTACCTACTTAAATCTACCCCCAGTCTTTTGACTAGCCCCCATACATAGGTCTCCCACATAAACATATCGATATTCCAGCCAGCTCCATCGCAGTACCATGGCTTCCGTGACGAAGCCACGCGCCTCGGGGAAGCAATTCTTGTCGAGTACAGTACATACAAGATCAGATGTTGTGTGGCGAGGTTTTTGATACTCTACTAGGTCGCATGCACCTGCATATGGTGTGGTTTGATGACTCAGATGACTTGTCTAATTCAGTGAAACTCTTCTGAATTCTTTGCCGCAAAGTCTCATTGCGTGTTGCCACCGCCTGCACAATGTCACTAGCTAGAATCGTCCCTCGACGGGCCTTCAACAACCGAATCGATCTTGCAAAAGCGTATACCTGGAATCGGAAAGATGTAAGTAGCTTTTCATCCAATGTTTCAATACAAGGAAAGCCTAAGAAAGCAACCAGCTATTCGGCTTCCTGGATCAAGTGGCACAGACGCCTGGGAATTTTGGAATCACGAAAGAAGTCGAGAGGGACGTGGTACGCTGCGTCGACCTGATCACGAAATTCAAGTACGGCCACTCGACCCTTGTTTTTCTTCTTTGATCCTTTCCAATCCCCGATCAACCCACGACCCACCCAAGCGCGGAAAAGCTGCACGCACGTATACTAAACATCAAGCATTCCAGCTACGACAACTCAGAAAAGCTTCGCATCTTCACCAAGCCCGGACTAAAAGGCAAGCCGATCCTTGATGAGAAGATATTCCTCTGGAACGGCGTCAAGACGCCGTTTTTCAGTGTCTACGACTGCCTCGGATATGTTTTCTCTACCATGGGCACGGCAGACCCGGGAGCGACGAGAGAGGACTATTTCGTTCCTCTGGCTCCGTCTTCGGCAAAAATCTCGTCAATCTGGCGGGGAATCTGGCAATGGCACCCAACAGGGCCTTCATCGCGTTTAATGACGTTCTCTTTGAAAAGAAGCCTATCATGTTATCCTTCGATGTTCCGCAGGCGGTTGCTTCGCCCCCAACGGACTTAGATGTTGCGCTTGGGGCAAATGTCGGGGGCGCTGGGGAACTGAAGACGGTAATTCAAGAGGCGAGGTGGTTTTGGATGAAAAAAGAAGGCAAATTGGACTTGGGGCCGAGCCCTGACGTATCGGGTATAAGGAAGACTTTGGGAGCTCGAGGCCAGCTGTTCGGGCATTGTGCGGAGACAATACCGCTGATTGTACACTTGGGGTAAGTTTGCCCAGTCTCCTTCTTGGAAAGCAAGGGCATACAACCTTTCCTTGCTGGTTTCTAGAGGTATATTAACAGTCTCACAGGACTAAAGATCCGTGGGTTGCAAAGAGTGTTGGCGGAATTTGTATCAACGTAGGGTCGGTTGGACAAGCGGCAAGTTATGACTCCGAAGCGGTCCATAAGTGCCTAGTCGATCCATGCCCGAATTGTCAGGAGGTTATGAGGCAATACCAAGCTGATCCGGAAAGCTTCAAGAAAGAGATGGTGAAGATCTTGAAGGCCATTAAGCATTGAGATACAATTTCTTTCATCCAAAAGCCAGAACCCATTAGTTCGTGAAGGCGTGCCACGAACTCAAAGGCCTTCATGGAGGCTTTCAAGACGGAGCGGCCTAATAGTTATCTCTTTAGAGTTTGAACAGCCGGAATATGATGTTCCCTGTCCTCATATTGGGAGTGATGTTGACTTTGCCGTTCCTTACTCGACTTTCGTTACAGTAAACATCGGGTTGATTTCATGGCGATGTGTATGTTCCGTAACTCAAAACTTTTTCGATCGTATAACAATATGGATCAAACGTAAGACATCTCAAAGAAGGAAAAGACTATCCTTTTCTGGAGCTACCGCTACTAGAGATTTTACGCAATTTTTTTGGTCAAATTAGGCTCGTTCGCCTTATCAATAAGCATCAATCTTTCATATCTCAGCTGGGCGAAAGACGATCGTTAGCATTCAGCTGGACAATGGACGGCGAAACACCCACCTACTCAAGCGGATAAATGAACACCCAACTACTCCCTCGAGCCCTTCTCACCCTCCTCACTCTTACCACCATGCCGCCATCGGTCAATGACGTGCTGATTCTGGTCCAATGCATCCTTCGAACCTGGGTACTCCAGTAAAGTCGTCTTCAGGCTATTTTCTTTCCCCTGCGTTTCTGCCTCATCCAGTGCTCCCAATATTCCACGTATATTGTTCGGTTCATCAATACGCCAGATATCATCCGCGATTTCATTCCAAATGTAGTAGCTGCCTCTTCCACATTCGACCAAGATCTCTTCGTGGCCATCGCTATAAAGGAGTGGTGCAATAGGCAGAGGAAGATTGAAGCGTTCCCCTGGAAAGGATTCAGGGACGTAGGCCAGGTTGTTGTCAGCTTCGGCGTGCCAGCCTGGAGGAATGTCGCTGGGGGAGAGTCGAAGAGGCGAAGGGAATGCTTCGGACTTCAAGCACAAAAATGATTAGTAGGGCATTACATGGCACCGGGTTGAATAGAAGTCAGTACGAACCATTAGGCGTATTTGGCCAGAATGCTGAGTTGAAGGTAGCAGTCTGGAAGTTCTCTTGCTACGGAGGGAGATTGGCACTGCTAGCGATGGCAGGGGATGTGTAAGCCGTTGCAGCAGGAATCTAGCAGGCAAAGAGGCTGTAAGACGTTTAAGCGCGGGCAAATAGGTAGACATGAGGCGTTAAGTGAGAATGTGCAGTGTTTGAGCACTCCCCAGAGGCGGATCGCATAGTGTCTGTTCGAGCGGACCCAGTTTGGAAATTCACCTACGTTTGTCCGCTCGGTCAATCGGCGAGAAAGGCTTGGCGATCTATACTCAAATAGGAGTTAGTAAGCTGTTGCAAGGGCCGATAAAAAGCCCTAACCCTAGTAATTCAAATTTACTATTGAAAGGGATTTATCCCCCTTATATCAGCATGCAGCATGCAGATTGCCTGATATACAGCGCTTACATCTACATTTCGAGCTCCTGTTCGGGTCTTGATGAAGCCACTATCCTCTCCACTCCTCCAGAAATTGTCTACTTCAGCACCTTCTTTCTTAAAAGGAAATAGCCATGCAATAGCCTGCATCGTAGATGTAACTGTACCATGGTGAATAATTAGTTGACAGAGACTGAAGTCTAACTTCCCAGCATTAAAACACCTGCAATATAAAGTTAACTACCAGCAAAGGATGATTCTAGTTTCTAGTTTATATAATTGAGGTACTTCAAGGTTAGAGGCAGTATGGGTTTACCCCTGAACCGTTTATCTGTGGCATTGAAACACAAGAGATTCATTCTGTAAGAAGAGCAGCAACTGGATAGCAGCCTACCCACGCCAAAGGGGCGGCATCACCCAGAACCCCCCAGCTCGCGCGATTCTCACGCGCTTGATTGATGGGGGTGAATGCCAGGGGCAGAGTTTTGACACTTTGGCAAAGGAAGGATGGGTCAATCTGTAGAGGAAGCCTCCACTTAAGGCTGGCTCACTTTCAACTGTCAAAGGATCCTAAAAACCGACAATGGCCGCCCCAGCCGAAGGCTGTTGGACCCGTTGCAGGCTCCTACCTGCGCCCCTGCACTGCCCTATAGTGCTTCCTCTTGCTTCCTCGCTGCTCCCTTTAAAGTAGCCCTGCTCTCTTTTTCGAACAAAAACAGCAATTCTTAGTCTTAAGTTCGAAAGATGTATATATATATATATGAAGTAAATTGGGGCGTACGTATAGCGGGACTCTTTGTATAATAGCATTTGCATAATTATTTCTTTTAAGCGAGATTCTAGTTACTAAATTCTGACTGAAATTCGAAGCATTAACTGCGTGTATATCACTTGCGATGCTCGCGTCCTGAGAATTCATATTACTCTAATTCTCTTGCGCCTAGAATGACGTCTCGGACAATGGGCCCAAGAGCTTGCCCGGTTGCTTGCCTGCCTTCTTCAAAATCGAGGTGGCATTGTTGATCGCGGCAGTGCGATATTCAGCGAGGTCTGCAGTATGGATTAGCATCAAATTCGTAGCTTCTCGAGCCAATGTCTATATAGGTGTATTCACCAAATGGATATTCAGTCTGACAGGAGTAAGAGATCCACCCCATGGCCGACTGGGTTGGAAGAGTGGCATCAAACTGGAATGTAACCCAGTACCCGGCGAACTCGCCTTTGCCAGACTTGTACTTCACAGGAGCAGCTTGTTCGTACAAGATCTTAACGGAGCCATCATCTGCGACCAAGTATGCGGTCAACTGCTTGCCAGGAGGCATCTCGTTAGCGATGGATCATCGGGCCTTGACACTGGGGACCAGGAGGTACGTGGGACACTTACGGCTTCGGTGATGGTGTAGTTGCCTACGGCAGTTGAGTAATTGAATGTTCTGGTAGAGCCAGCGGTGTTATCGGGACCCTGGGTGGCAATGGGCAAAGCTCCATGCCATGCGGTATCAAAGACTGTGGAGGCGTATGTCAGTGTTGTGGCCAAAAGGTAAAACCCTTCAAAACGTCATGGTGCCGTGTGGCACAAACTTACAGTCAATCATGAGAGCCCGAACATCGGAAGCCCCAGTTCCTAGAATCACCCACGTCTGCTGGCGTAGGTATCTGCTTCATTGATCTGGCTTGCAAAATCTGGCTCAACATTGCTGGCGCATCATCTGGAACCAGTACTGTCTCACACTCGGCCTTTTCTGCAATTGATTGATGGGCCTCGATACTGTTGCGATGGGAGCTAAGGAATCCCTACCGCCCAGTGTTAGAACTTGATGAAGAGCGAGAGAGAGAGAGAGTCTTCGTATGGCAGGCTTACGATATGTCCAGCCTTCGCAGCGCCCAGTAGCACCAGTAGATACCGAATATCCAAGGGCCCAAAATACAGAATTGTTTTCGGCTTCGACTCCTGTCTAACCTGCTCACGTAATCAAAGCGCAAATTTGTCAATGGCTTTGGCAAACGTTCCATAATCGATGTCTCTAAATCCCTCTGAGATGTCTGAGCTTTTTGGCACTGAGACAAATATCCGAGTAGGCTCATTGGCTGCAGTCTCATCCAGAACAGCGGGGAGCAGACGCTTCCCGCAATTTGGCGGCACATCAAAGTCTGGAGTGAGCTTCATGTTTGTGAGGCTGTTGGTGAAGACAATGCATCTTCGAAGCAAGACGGAGGACCTGCGCTGTTATCCGCACTTGAAAGCTCCGCTCCGCTCCATAGCGATACAAGCTCGACTGTGCATTCTGTACGTCTGGGCTAGCCAAAGCGGTAATAATACATGACACGTCATATACGCGTACAATACGAGTTGAAACAACCCTGTCGCTGATCTGACGTAGATCGAGTGGTACAAGTACTGTAGTTCCAGGCATCCTTTCGCGGGCCGATAGCCCTGCCGTTATAAGCTCATACAAGTGTGCGCTAGCTGACACGCTTTCCAGGGTCCAGTCAGCTGTTCTACATTGTTGAATGCGCCGCAGCCATCCAAAGAGCGGTCGGTGAGTGCAATGCTGATAGATGCACGTAGTCGAAAAGGCAGCACTCGGCTGTGGGTGCAGCAGCTTCGCATCGGCGCTGGCATCTGCTTTCGTGTCTGATCATCCATCGTGTAGAGGATCCTGTGTCAGCTCTGCTCTGTAGGTGCGCCGCAGTTATCAGGAGTGCAGGGTGTCATGTGGGGGCAGCCTCAGCTTCCGTGCGATGCTCCAAAGAAACGCTAGGCGCTACTGTATATGGTATCAGATCAGCTAGAGCAGCAGGTAGGGTCAAAGACTAGCGCCATTATGAAACGAATTATGATTAGGTACTCTCGGCAAACGCGGCCCGCAACCAATACTCGTATGCACGGGGTTTCCGCGCACACTGGGTTTCCGCGCACTCTAACCTAGAAAGGTTAGCAACAAATAGTATCGGGTTTAGCGTGCTAAAAATGGCACTAAAATAAATAGTTTTAGTTAGCGTGCGCGGAAACCCAGTTTGCGCGGAAACCCCGCGCACACGAGTACTCTCGGCAAACGCGGCCCACAACCAATAGGCGACGGCCCCCGACGACCTGCTTCAAGGAAATTTTGAGTCGTCCCGACCGGGGATTCAACTCGGGGAATTTAACCCTAGCACACGGGATGTTATCGTACTGTATCCTATGGCTAATGACGCTATCAAAGAAGAAACGAAACCACTACACCATTGTACTAGCGCCGTTAGGAATCGAACCTACTAGAGTACGGAGTATGATTACTTCGTAAGTACTCTCGGCAAACGGGGTCTAGATGACGGATCCTTCAATACATGTAGGCAACACCTCGCTAAGACATTCCAGTCAGAGAAGCAGGGGATCGCGGCGTCTTGTTCTTATCAACCTTCGTGAGGCCTATGCGTGTACACTGTCTCAAGTTCAAGAAGCCAACCGATCCTGCTTATTTACTGCCTTCCTGCCTCCTTCTTAGCATCCTCACCTCCAACAATACGCCACCCAACATGGCTTCTTCTGCCCCCGCCAGCGCCCAGGAGGGCCTCGCCGCCTTCGCCTCCGTCATCTCGGTCTACGAACACCGCGTCGGCCACGCCTGCCGGGCAGTCGCTTCACATCTGCCTCCACTGCTCAAGTCCTTTCCCGCCGTAGGCGGCACCGTCCTCGACAACGCCTGCGGGACCGGCGCAGCCACCGAAGAGTTCCTCAAGGTCTACCCCTCAGCCGAGGTCTCCGCCGCCGATGTCGTGCCGCCGATGGTGCAGTCCTTCAAGGCCATCATCGCCGCGGACCCCGCGCTCGCGGCCCAGGTTAAGGATCTGCGCATCGAGAACGGCGAGACCCTCACCTACGCGGACAACTCGTTCGACGCGGTCCTGACCAACTTTGGCATCTTCTTCTTTCCGGACCCCGTTGCGGGCGCGAAGCAGATCTACCGCACGCTCAAGCCGGGCGGCACCGCGGCGGTGACGCTCTGGAAAACGTTTGGCTTTAAGCCGATTCTCTGGGAGATGCAGGAGCGCGTGAAGCCTGCGAGCCCGCTGACGGAGCTGCCGCTGATGGAGCCATGGTGCGACCCAAAAAAGTTGGAGAAGGTGCTGACGGACGGCGGATTTGGAAGCGTCGAGTTCAGCGTCGTGAAGGAGGGCTTATGGGGGAAGGACAAAGCAGACTTTGTGACGGTGTTGTTGGAGAATTTTGGGGCTATGGTTGCGAGGAACTGGACGGATGAGGAGAAGGCGAAGCTGGCGCCCGTCACATCGCAGGTTGTGAATGAGATGCAGAATAATTTCTGCATCACGGATGGTGAGAGGGTGGGGTGTATGATGGAGGCTTGGGCTGCTGTTTGCACCAAGTGAACGTTTCTACAGATAGAACTCTTTAGCGCTGCGAGGTAGCAGCGACCATTGCTCTTCATCTATTTCAACATACTATACTATTTACAAACAATCATAAGTTCAATTTTGCCGTGTGCGGATTTTTTTTTGGGGGGAGGGGATACGCATAGTAGAAGAAGGGCTGAGGCTGCTGAGCTGGAATCCTGAAGATGAAAGGTTGTAAATATGACCAATTTTTAAAACAAAAAAGGTTGTTTTATAAAATTTGACGGGTGTTTTTTTGAGGGAGGGGGAAAATTTTCATGCTGCGGGTGAGTGCTCAGAGATAGTAAGTGATTTAGAATTGATATATACCAAAAAAAAAAGTGAGTAAAAAGAACAGAGAAGAATGAAGTAAAAATTCTAAGATATATTAGAAGAGTGAGAGAAGAAGAAGCAGATTAGCTAGGGGTAGAAGAAAAGGATAGGAAAATAGTAGCACCAGAGAAAAATGCTGCAAAAGGAGAAGATTGGCGAATGTGAGTTATGTATGGGTCAGGAAGATGAAAAGTTAAAGAAAAGGCAGGGAAAGAATTTTTCTTGTTAAGAATGGGTTTTAGTTGGGTACTTCGCTGCTGAAGGGAGGGAATGGCATTTGGGGAAGGAGATTGACTACGTGACGGTGATTAGCTATGTCGACGTTTTGGGGTAGGGAAACAAAAAAACAAAAAAACAAAATCCACAGCTGGGGAAAAAAGGGGGACTTTTTGAGAGATTTCGGCGGTATTTTAGCAATGAAGAAACTTAAATTATACTGGACACACACATATTTATATATAAGGTAGGCGTGCCATTTTTCAAAATCGCTAATAAAATCGTCGAGAATCGGGATCCTGACCTGTACTACAGTTTTGTGTGGGGAAGTTAATGGGGGTGTGAAAGACGTGGTATGTAACCGAAGGTCTTCTCCATTTCAATAATTAATGTGGCTCTTTTCTCTGTGTGAGACAGGTAGGATAAAGGACTCGGGGGGGGAGGGGAAAGGAGTTAGTGGAGAAGTAAATGGGGGTGTAAACGGGGAAGCCAATGAGGATGTAAACAAAGAGATAAATAAGAACGTAAACAGAAACGCGTGTAAATACAAGCCAAGTGTAAAGCTTATAGGATAACAAGCTGTAAACTGTATATAAATGTTACTTTGTACAGAGTAAGTAAGAACAATAGTAAGTCCTGCGATGCTCTAATTAATCTTCTGCTTAAATTACCTACCTACTGGACCCTCTGTCTATGAGTGAGCAACACGATCCGGGGGCAAGTCGTTGCAACGTTAGCTTGTACGAGTATCATGGTTGATGATCATAGACGAGGAATCAGTGCTGTACTGCCCTTATTTGATGTTCGAGCTCTTTTTTGATAAGAGCCCCGCTTCATCCACGTCTCGTATAGCCCATTCCGGAAAATTGGAGTAAACCGGGGGCGTAGTAATTTCTTTGTGAAGACAAATGTACGAAGAGAAACCAGACATCACTCTACTCGTTCAAACAGACATACGGCTTGCCATCTCCTCCAGCCTCTGCTCCAATCGATCAACTCTCGATTGAAGCTCCGCTATTTCGGCATCCTTTGTGCACTCATCTGTAGTACCTTCTGAACAGTCGTCCGTTGACGGAAACATTTCCTCTAATCTTGCCTCTAGCTCCCACAGTAGTTCTTGGATAACATCTTCCCAAAGGTCATACATGTGAGCTCTCCAACACTCCGTGTGAGCGTCTGAATTCACCTCCGCACTTCTCCTGTCCCACCTTTTCAGTACAGAGATCATCTCCTCCTCGAAGGTTGCGAATTTGAAAGTTCCGCTCGAAGTCGGCCGTTTAGAGAGACAGTTGCATCCACGATGTCGTACAGGACGGTGTGAATGACAAGCACAGTATTGAGGTCCATCTAGCCGACATATACGAAGTGCTTGATGCCATAGGGCTAAATTTAAATCTGAGATGATGAATCGAAGAGGGTGATATGATTCAATTGAAACCTCTGGTGGTAATTCCCCGCGCGAATTGACACCTTGCGGATCTGCCCCTTCCTGGATCAAGAGTGCAAGAATTTCCCCACCTTCAAGTATGGTCCGTGGGCAATTCAGGGTTCCTTGGGCTCCTATGGAATTGGCTATGAAATGATGCAGAACTGAAAACTGATATGAATCTACAGCCTTGGCATCGGCACCAAGCTTCAAAAGCTCTTTGTACGTTTCGAGGGTTTGACCATGAGCCTGCATCAATAGTGTACGCCCTCTGTTATCCATTTGGGCGATGTCGAAAGACGGATCATCTTTAATTAGGAATCGGAATAAAGACTCTATAATGGTTCAGCTATTAGAGCTTGAATGCAGTCTTGGCACATGGCTCAAAGGGATTTGATACCAGTCTCCCGAGTCCTATTCGTCGCACAGTCACCAATATGTAATGCCCATGTTGCAGTAGGCTTCCCAGTACCGTCGACTAAAGTGGAATCTGCCTCATGCGTGAGGAATAACCTTACAAAATCGCGATTACCAGACGATATTGATCCCTCGATCGCGTCTTCGAGCGGGTAACTGAAATTGACCTCAGTAATTGAGACCGATGATCAAAAGCGACTTGTACTGACAATTTCATATCAAAGGTTGGCGTATTGATGCCGATACCAGCACCTTGCTGTAACAGTAATTCACAGATATCGAGACGTCTCCAATTGGCCGCGATCTACACGGGTGAAGTAAGCTTTTTAGGGACTTGAGGACTTAGATCAAAAAATGGTTTATTTCTCGTTTAAATAGGAAACGGGAAAGCCTACCGAGAGCAGAGGAATTCCATAAATGTTTGTGTCAGTAGGGTGTGCGATTTTCGACTGAAGCAATTTCTTCAAAGAATTGATATCTCCAGTCATAACAGTCTTCCAAGTCTGAGCATGTGCTGGAGAGTTGTGGTCAACTATACGTGGAAGGGCAAGACTGAATTCGACATGCGGCTGACCGTAACCTATTCGGGCGAGCACAATACCACAGCCGGTCCAAGATCTCAACCAGGGTGCTGAAAAGAAATCAAGCTCGTACTTTGTTCTTTCCAGCATGAATTCTGAATCCGAGTTCAAGAGGAGGACTTTAATGTTGTATTGTCGAATCACTAGTGTTCCGAATAGCGTATTCACATTTTTGATCGATATTCGTGTCATTATCTTTCGCTCAGTCGTAGGATTAGCTAATCTAGACTGCTCATCTTCGTTCATTCCCTTCACTGTCTTCGCTTTCATTGTGACCCCCTGGCGCTCCGTGCATTGAAGCAACCTGGAACTAGAACTCGCATTTTCGGGAGAATGATGCAATTCTACTATGTCAAAGACCCTATCATGACATGCCAAAGCATCGACGTTAGAAGACATTTTTTCATGCACTAAGTCAGCAAGATTGTGGATCGAGGCACGAGTTCGATTTTGTTCTTCCCGAATAGAGCTTAAGGCTTGGTGAAAATCCTCTTTGATCGAGTCTTGAAGCCGAAGGACAGAGGCATCAAGGTGTGTCTGAGAGGCGCTCGTCGATTCAGTACTTGACGTGCCGAATAAGCTTATGAGGTCCTCCATGCGAGATCCCAAACGGTCAAGACCTGCATATGAAGTTTCCGAGCTCATGAGACCCAAATCTGCAAGTTTGCTAAAGCGCAAGACTGTTAGTACCATTATAGCTCTTAACGATGTCAGATTCATCGTAAGCATGAAACACTTACAGGTATATGACACTTAGCTTTGTGAGTAAGCTCTGTTTGTGTCGATCAATAGCCACCATCGATGCCGCTACTTCTTCCTTCCTATAAACCCATTTAATACGACCTTTGGTACTCCTTTTTGTCGGGAGTGGTTGAATAGATTCCGAAACTCGGCAAATATCTTCTTTCAACCCTGACAATGTTACGTGGACCACAGAAATATGTACCTCGTCGACAGCCTTGCGATCATGCAGCGGTTGCAGCACGCAGCTGATGAGATCAAGTAATTGCGCGAGGTCCAACAGCTCCGAACTCAGCCGTGATACTTCGGCTGGAGCATTTCGAAAACAT
>JAABUR0100007664.1_pt1 | contig 12704 bp, 15 predicted proteins | sample 5560091 | NCBI WGS metagenome assembly JAABUR01 (sample SAMN10711879, study PRJNA513375) | rock metagenome | isolation source: Antarctica rocks | place: Antarctica: Victoria Land, University Valley sud
TCCTTGACCGACCCCGTCGGGTTGTAGGACTCCATCTTCGCGTAGATGCGAACGCCCGGCTTGGGGCTCAGCCGCTTGAGCTCGACCAACGGCGTGTTTCCGATGGCCTGCACGATGTCGCCGTACTTGCCACCGCACGGGCGCGTGTCGAGGGCCGGGGGAACCATCGCTTCAGAAAGTGTAGTGGGGTGCGGCGGCGCGCCACCGCGGTCGGACGGGACGCCCGCCGTTCGGGGTGAACATTGAGTTCCCGCCTGCCGTTGGGGGTGAACATTCGAGTTCCCGCACCTTGTACTCGGTATGCGGGCACAACCCGAGAAGATTCACCCCGACGTGGTCATTGCCCGGCTGGCCGTACGTCAGGAAGGGGTCGTCGGGTGGCATCAGCTCCGTGCAGCGGGCATGAGCCGCGGCGCCATCGGCAGGCGAATCGAGGCCGGGACGCTGATGCCGGTCCACCGGGGCGTCTACGCGGTCGGCTATCGAGCGCTCGACCGTCGTGGGCTGTGGCACGCGGCCTTGCTCGCTACCGGGCCCAGTGCTGCCGTGAGCCATGGCGATACGGCGGCCATCTGGAAGTTCGCCCGCCCGACACGGGGTCCCGTGGCGATCACCGTTCCCGGCTCGAGCGGCCGGGCGGCGCGGCGAGGAATCGATCTCCACCGGGCACCGCTCCCACCCGAAGAGGTCGTCGTCCGCGACGGCCTGCGCGTCACCTCGCCGGCTCGAACGCTGCTCGACCTCGCAGCAGTGCTCACGGCCCGCGAGCTGGAGCGTGCAATCGACGAGGCCCACTTTCTCAGTCGCGTCTCGAGCCGGACCCTCGCCGAGACGCTGACCCGCAACCGCGGCCGTCCCGGCGCCGCCCCGCTGCGCCGCGCCCTGGCGACCCATGAGGTCGGCTCCACACGCACAGAGACCGGCCTGGAGGAGCGATTTCTGATGCTGCTCCGAGGTGCGGGCCTGCCCGAGCCGCGCTGCCAGGTCTGGATCGGCCGTCACCGAGTCGACTTCCTGTGGCCGGCCAAGCGCCTGGTCGTGGAGGTCGACGGCGAGGCGGCCCACCGCGGGCGGCGAAGGCAGGCGCGCGACGCCGCGCGGGACGAGGCGCTCGAGGCCAAGGGCTACGTCGTCCTGCGGGTCGACGAAGCCGAGGTCGAAGGGCGAGCCGTGGCCGATCGCGTCCTGCGGGCCGTAGCCGACTGAGGGCGTGCCAGCCGTTCCGCCACCAGACCGGCGAACTCCGGCAGCGTGCGCTGTGCTCCGTCGGCGCGGAAGGCGTGACGCTCGTAGAAACGCTTGGCTCGCCGGTTGTCCACGAACGACCAGACGGTCACGGGGTCAGCGTCCCTACCGCTCATCCAGCCGAGCCCGTCCATGAGGAGGCGATCGGCGGCTCCGCCTCCCCAGGCGCCCGGATCTACGAACAGGGTCCACACCTCGCCGCCGGCCTGCCCTTCGTCGCGTGTCGGCCCCACCACGCAGTACCCCTCCACAGTGCCGCCGGCATCGGCGACCGCGACCCGCACGTCGAGCTGGTCGATGCGCGCAGCGATCCGCTCGCCACCGCCGACGAAGGCCGACCAGCCGAAGCCGTCGGGCAGCAGCGGCCCAAACCCGGCACGGGCAGAGCGCATCCACAGCGCGGCGAGCGCCGGCGCCTCCTCGGTGCGCGCGGCCCGGACCTGCGTCGCGTCAGACCCCGCCGGCCATCGCCGGCAGGATCACCAGCGTGTCCGAGTCCTTCACCGACGTGTCCAGCCCGTCGAGCACCCGCACGTCCTCGTCGTTGAGGTACACGTTCACGTAGCGATTCAGCGCGCCGTCAGAACCGAACAGCTGCTCCTGGGTGGCCGGGTGGGCGTCGGCCAGCGCGTGCAGAGCCTCGCCCACGCTCGCGCCCGAGACCTCGACCTCCTTCTCGCCGCCCGTCGAGGGCCGCAGCACGGGTGGGATCTTGGCCGTCGGCATGGGCGCGGACCCTACTAGCCCGCCGCGGCGCAGAAGGCTTCGTAATCCTCGAAGACGCCCATCTCATCCTCAGGGATGTCCTCGGGCGGGCGCGAGCAGATCGGGCAGTCCGGGTCCCGGCGCACCTTGAGGTTGGTGAAGGTGGTGCCCAGGGCCTCGTAGAGCAACAGCCGCCCGATCAGCGGCTCGCCCGATCCCGTGACCAGCTTCACGACCTCGATGGCCTGCAGCACGCCCATTACCCCGGGCAGCGCACCGAGCACGCCGTTGGCGCCGCAGGAGGGCGCGAGCTCGGCGGGTGGAGGCGTGGGGTACAGGCAGCGGTAGCACGGGCCGTCGTAGGGGGCGAAGACCGCCAGCTGGCCGTCGAAGCCCAGGATCGAGGCCGACACGACGGGAATCTGCAGGCGCACGCTGGCGTCGTTGAGCAGGTAGCGTGTTGGGAAGTTGTCGACGCCGTCGACGATGATGTCGTAGCCCTCGATGATCTCCATGATGTTCGAGGCATCCAGGCGGGTCTGGTGCTTCACGACGTCCACGTCGGGGTTGATGTCGTTGATCGCCGTCTGCGCCGAGTCGACCTTCGGCTCGCCGATCCGGTCGTTGGTGTGGATCACCTGGCGCTGGAGGTTGGACAGGTCGACGACGTCGTCGTCGGCGATGCCGATCGTGCCGACGCCGGCCGCGGCCAGGTAGAGCGCGGTAGGAGCACCCAGTCCGCCGGCGCCGAGCAGGAGCACCTTGGCGTCCAGCAGCTTGAGCTGGCCCTCGATCCCGATCTCGGGCACCAGCAGGTGGCGCGAATAGCGCTCACGCTGCTCCGCGGTCAGCGCGCGTGGCACCTCGACGTCGTAGCCACGGTCCTTCCACAGCGTGATCCCGCCGGTCATGGATGAGACGTCCTCGTAGCCCAGCTCCTCCTGGAGCGTCTTGGCGGCCAGTGCCGAGCGGTTGCCCGACGCGCAGTAGAGGATCACGTGGGAGTCGGCCTTCGCCGCACCCTCGATGCGCGACTCCAGATGCCCGCGCGGAACGTGCTTGGCACCCGGGATGTGGGACTGCTCGAACTCCTGCTGCTCGCGAACGTCGACCACGACTGTCCCGTTGCGGTCGTCCGGCAGATCGTGGACCTCCTTGGGGTCCACCTCCGTGATCTGCTCCTTGGCCCTGCGGATCAGTTCCGCGCCGCTTGCCATCGCACTCCCCATACCTGGTCGGGATTCAATACTTCAGAAAGGATAGCGACCCCCGGGCGGGTGACCCCACCAACAAAAGCGGGGCGCCCCGAAGGACGCCCCGCGCAGGTTCCCAGACCCTTGCTGCAGAAGACTTCGCGGCATCCCGTCAAAGCTTCTGAAAATAGTGTCGGGCAAGGGGGCTTCTGCCGATATGGGGTCCAGACCCTATTCGTGAGAGCTCGCCTGACAAGACGCCGCGACGATTCGCTCATCGGCCAGGTGGTGGTGGCCAACGTCGTGCTGGTCACGCTGACCCTGGTGGCCGGCAGCCTGGTGGCCGGACTCGACCTCTCCAGCGAGGACGGTCACTGGCAGTTGCTGGTGCTGGTCCTGGTCCTGGCTCTGACCTTCGTGGTCAACATCTGGATGCTCCAGCGGCGCTTCGGACCGCTCGAGCACCTGATCGACAGGATCGAGCGGATCGACCCGGCCGAGCCGGGCTCCTTCACGATCCCCGGCGACCCGGTCGAGGAGATCGACCGGCTGGGCCGCTCGTTCGCCCGCCTGCTCGAGCGGGTGGAGACCGAGCGCGGCCGGTCGCGTCAGCTCGTGCTCCGCGCCCAGGAGGAGGAGCGCCGGCGTGTGGCCAGAGACCTCCACGACGAGGTCAACCAGGCCCTGACCGCGATCCTGCTGCGCCTCGAGGCGCTGAGCCAGGACGTGCCGCCCACCCAGCGGGCCGAGGTGACCGAGCTCAAGCGGCTGGCCGCCCAGGCCATGGACGAGTTGCTGAACCTGGCCCGGCAGCTGCGCCCCACGGCGCTCGACGATCACGGCCTGATCACGGCGATCGAGGACCAGGTGCGCGGCTTCGGTGAGCGGACCGGCATAGAGGCCCGGCTGCAGACCGAGGGCGACCCCGCCGCGTTGAACGACGAGAAGCAGACCGTGATCTACCGAATAGCCCAGGAGGCGCTGTCCAACGCGGGCCGCCACGCCGGCGCCACGCGTGTGGACGTAGGGCTGACCGCGATGGAGCAGGGCGCTCGCCTGCGGGTGGCCGACGACGGCGCCGGCTTCGATCCCGCGCGTGCGCGTGCGGGAGGACTCGGGCTAGAGGGAATGGCCGAGCGTGCGCGGTTGGTGGGCGGCGAGCTCGACCTGCGATCGGCTCCCGGGCGCGGGACCGAGATCACCCTGAGGGTGCCGTGATCTCCGTCCTGATCGCCGACGACCACGGGATCGTGCGCTCCGGCCTTTCGATGCTGATCGGCCGCCAGGTGGACATGCGGGTGGAGGGCGAGGCCCAGGACGGGATCGAGGCCGTCGACTCCTGCCTGCGCCAGCGGCCCGACGTGGCCGTGCTCGACGTCTCTATGCCTCGTCTGACCGGCCTGCACGCGGCGCGCCAGATCAAGGCCCAGATGCCGAACATCGCGGTGCTGATGCTCTCCATGCACGACGACGACGCCTACTTCTTCGAAGCGCTGGAGGCGGGCGCCTCGGGCTATGTGTCCAAGCGCGGCGCCGACGCCGACCTGATCGACGCCATCCGCACCGTCGCCGACGGCCGGACCTTCTTGAGCTCGCGAACCCAGCAGGCGCTGATGCGCCAGTGGCTGAACGACGGCGCCCCCGCCGAGGACCTCACCCCCCGCGAGCTTGAGGTGGTCAAGCTGATCGGCGAGGCCCACACCAACCGCCAGATCGCCGATGTGCTGAAGCTGTCGGAGAAGACCATTGAGTCCCACCGCGGCAACGTGCTGGCCAAGCTCGGGATGCGCGATCGCGTGGAGCTGGTGCGCTACGCCATCCGCCGCGGGCTTGTGGAGCCATAGTCCACGAGCCGGCGCACTGCCGGTACGGCTGCGCGGGGGGCCCTAGCCAGGCTTGGTCGTCAGCACCGCTGCACCGGTCTCCTAACCTCGGGCACGTGAACCCCCGCGTCACGATCGCCCTCGCGCTCGGCGTGCTGTTCGCCTTCGTCGGTCTCGTGGCGCTCGTCAAGCCGGACAGGGCCGCCGCGCCGCAAGCCGGGGCCGAACGGTTCGAGGGCGCTACGCTGCCCAAGAACCTCAAGGCGCCCGACTTCGCGCTTACCGACGAGCAGGGCAGGCGCGTGACGATGCGTGAGTTTCGCGGCCGGCCGGTGATCGTGAGCTTCCTCTACTCGACCTGCCGCGACAGCTGCCCGCTTCAGGCGCAGCAGATCAAGGGGGCGCTGAACGAGCTGGGCGCCGACTACCCGGCGCTCGCCGTGTCCGTCGACCCCCCGCGCGACACCCGGCGAAACGCGCGCGCGTTCAACGCGAAGCAGCGGGTGACCGGGCGCCTGCGCTGGGTGCTCGGCAGCCGCAGGCAGCTCGAGCCCGTCTGGAAGGCCTACGCCGCGACGGGGCAGCGCAACGACGTCGAGCACAACGCGCGCTTCGTGCTCGTGGATCCCAAGGGCACGCAGCGGGTGGGCTACCCGGTCGACAAGGTCACGCCGGAGCGGGTGGCCCACGATCTGCGGCTGCTCGCCGCGGGCAAGTAGCGCATCGTTTATCCTAGTTCAGCAGTAGGTATTGGGCCCCCTGATGATCTTCTCGACCAAAGCCGAGTATGGAGTGCGCGTGATGGCGCACCTCGCGGGCCGCTCCGAGAGCGACGGCCCGGCGTCGCTGCACTCGATCGCGGAGGCCGAGGGACTGCCCCAGGCCTACCTCGAGCACCTCGCCGCGCGGCTGCGTCGGGCGGGGCTCGTGGAGAGCCGCCGTGGCGCTCGCGGGGGATATTCGTTGGCGCGGCCGGCCGAAGCCATCACGATGGCCGAGGTGGTGCGCGCGCTCGAAGGTCGGATCGCCCCGATCGAATGCATCACCGATGGAGCCGACGGCAGCCTCACGTGCGTACGCGAAGGAGAGCCCGGGCACGCGCCGTGCCCGACGAAGCTCCTCTGGAGCCGCGTGCAGGGCTCGATCGTCCGCACCCTGAACGACATGACCCTGGCGGAGCTGGCCCGACCCGCGGCCCCCGCACCCACCCGAACCGAAGCGGAGACCCTGAACGTATGAGCCTCGAGATCAAGAACCTTCACGTCCGTACCGAGGAGCGCGAGATCCTCCACGGCGTGGACCTGGAGGTGTCGAAGGGCGAGACCCATGCCCTGATGGGTCCCAACGGCTCGGGCAAGTCCACGCTCGCCAACACGATCATGGGCAACCCGACCTACGAGGTCACCGAGGGCCAGATCGTGTTCAACGGCGACGACTTGACCGAGGCCGACCCCGACGAGCGCGCCCGCGCAGGCCTGTTCCTGGCCTTCCAGTACCCGGCGACCATTCCGGGCGTGTCGGTGGCCAACTTCCTCCGGATGGCCGTGAACGCCCGCCGCGGCGAGCCGATGAAGGTCAAGGACTTCGGCAAGTACATGCGCGAGAACGTCGAGCTGCTGAAGATCGACCCGTCGTTCGTGAGCCGCTACCTCAACGAGGGCTTCTCCGGCGGCGAGAAGAAGCGCGCCGAGATCCTCCAGCTGGCGATGCTCAAGCCCGAGATCGCGGTGCTCGACGAGACCGACTCCGGCCTGGACATCGACGCCCTGCGGATCGTCTCGGACGGCGTGAACAAGCTGCGCGGCCCCGACATGGGCTCGCTGATCATCACCCACTACACGCGCATCCTCAACTACGTGAAGCCCGAGTTCGTGCACATCATGCTCGACGGCCGGATCGTCCGCGCGGGCGGCCCCGAGCTGGCCGACGAGCTCGAGGAGAAGGGCTACGACTTCATCCGCGAGGAAGTGGCCGCCAATGCCTAGCGGGAGGAGCACAGAGGGATCGGAGATCCCTACCTCCGGTAGGACAGGCCGGCGAGCACCGCACCGAGGTTCTCCTAGCTGGCTGGAGGAGCACCGTGAGGCCGCGCTCGAGCTCTATGAGTCCGAGCCGGTGCCCACGTGGCGCCGCTCGGGCTTCTGGACGACGTCGCTGCGCGGCCTGGACATCGACGCGCTCGAGGCGCGCCGCTACGAGCCGCTGGCCGACGACGATCCGCTGCCCGAGCTCGTGGCCCAGGACATCGGCGACGCCGACCTCGGCGGGCTGATCGTCCAGCGCGGCGCCACCACGATCCGCTCGTGGATCGACCCCTCGCTCACCGAGCTCGGCGTGATCGCCTGCTCGCTGGAGGAGGCGGTCGAGAGGCATCCCGACCTCGTCGAGGAGTGGTACTACAAGCGACTGTCCGCGGACGAGGGCAAGTTCGCCGCCGCGACCGCCGCGTTCTGGACCGGCGGCGCGTTCGTGTGGGTGCCCGGGGACGTGAAGGTCGAGAAGCCGATCCAGATCGTCTACCTGCTCGACGAGCCGGGCGTGGTGCAGTACGGCCGGACGCTGATCGTGGTCGGCGATCACGCCGAGGTGTCGATCCGCGAGTACTGCCTCGGCACCGCCTTCGAGGGCCAGGCGCTGCACGCCGGCGGCTTCGAGCTGTTCGCCCGCCCGGGCGCGCGCGCCAAGCTCGCGCACTTCCAGGACTGGGGCCCGGGCGAGGTCTACGACATCTCGACCAAGCGCGTGGAGGTGGCCAAGGACGCCTTCGTCAGCTGGGTGCCGATCCACCTGGGCGGCCGCCTGACCAAGCAGACACTGGACCTGATCACCGCCGAGCGGGGCTCGGACATGCGCCACACCGGCATGTACTTCACCGAGGGCGAAGAGCACCTCGACCTGTTCACCACCGACCGCCACGAAGCCGGTCACACGGCGGGCGACACGGTATGGAAGGGCGCCCTCACGGGCTCCTCGCGCGCGTCGTATGAGGGCCTGATCGAGATCATCGAGAACTGCCAGGAGACCCACACCTACCTGCAGACCCACCAGATGCTGCTCTCGCAGAAGGCAAAGGGCGACGCCATCCCCTCGCTGATCGTGAAGACCGACTCCGTGTCGGCCTCCCACGGCGGGACCGTGGGCGAGCTTGACGAGGAGCAGATCTTCTACATGATGACCCGCGGCATATCGCGCTCCGAGGCTGTGCGGGTGATGGTCGAGGGGTACTTCGAGGAGGTCGTGCAGCGCCTGAACGATCCGGGCCTGGAGGAGCTGGTACGCCGCCGGATCGCCCAGAAGCTGCACTCGGCCGAGGACCAGGTGCGCGAGTTCATCGGCGAGCGGGCCGAGCTGTCGTGAGTCAGGTCGCCCCCACCCTCGACGTCCGCGCGGACTTCCCCGTGCTCGCTGAGGGTCCTCGCGCGGGTGAGCGCGGGCTCGCCTACCTGGACTCGGCGGCCACGTCGCAGAAGCCGACGGCCGTGATCGAGGCTATGTCGAACTTCAACCGCCGCTCCTACGGGACCGTGCACCGCAGCGTCTACGCGCTGGCCGAGGCCTCCACCGAGCTCTTCGAAGGCGCGCGCACACGGACGGCCGAGCTGGTCTCCTGGGACCCCGAGACGACGATCTTCACCGGCAACGCCACGGCCTCGATCAACCTCGTGGCCTATACGTGGGGACGCCGGAACATCGGCCCCGGCGACGAGATCCTGCTCACGCAGATGGAGCACCACTCCAACATCGTCCCGTGGCAGATGCTGGCCCAGGAGAAGGGCGCCACCATTCGCTGGCTGCACGTGTCCGAGGACGGCCGGCTGTCGCTGGACGAGCTCGAGGAGGTGCTGGCGCAGGGCAGGGTAAAGCTGGTGTCGGTCGTGCACGTGAGCAACGTGCTGGGCACGATCAACCCGGTGGCCCAGATCGCCGCGCGCGCCCGCGCGGCCGGCGCGGCGTGCCTGGTGGACGGCTCCCAGGCCGTGCCCCAGATGCCGGTCGACCTGCACGAGGTGGGCGCCGACTTCTACGTCTGGACCGCCCACAAGGCGCTGGGGCCGACCGGCCTGGGCCTGCTGCACGGCCGGCGCGAGCTGCTGGAGGCCATGCCGCCATTCTTCGGGGGAGGCCACATGATCAGCCAGGTCGGCCTGGACTCCTCCACCTACGCCGAGCTGCCCGGCAAGTTCGAGGCCGGCACCTCCGCCATCACCGAGGTCGTCGGCCTGGGCGCGGCGGTCGACTACCTGTCGGCGATCGGCATGGAGGCGGTGCGCGCCCACGAGAGCGACCTCACCGCATACGCGCTGGAGCGCCTGGCCGAGCTGGAGGGCCTGCGCGTCTTCGGCCCGACCGACGCGGAGTCGCGCGGCGGGGTGATCTCCTTCGAGCTGGAGGGCATCCACCCCCACGACCTGGCCGAGATCTGCGACAGAAGCGGCGTCTGCATCCGTGCCGGCCACCACTGCGCCCAGCCGCTGATGCGCGAGCTGGGCGTGTCGGCCACCGCCCGCGCGAGCTTCCACGTGTACAACGACCGCGAGGATGTCGACCGGTTGGTCGACTCGCTCGGCGACGCGCGAAAGGTGTTCGGCCTCTGATGGACTCCCTGTACCGCGACTACATCCTCGATCACTACAAGAACCCGCGCAACTTCGGGACGCTCGAGCCCCACGATCTCGAGCACCACGACCACAACCCGCTGTGCGGCGACGAGCTCGGCGTGCATCTGGTCACCGACGAGCAGGGCACGATCACCGACCTGCGCTTCCACGGTCAGGGCTGCGCGATCTCCCAGGCGTCGGCCTCGATCGCCTCGGAGGAGCTGATCGGCATGAAGGCCGACGCCGTGGCCCGGCTGGGCGCCGACTGGGTGTTCGACCTGCTGGGGATCCAGATCTCCCCCACCCGGCGCAAGTGCGCGCTGCTGAGCCTGAAGGTCATGCGCGGCGCCGCCACCGGCGATGCGTCCTGGCCCGAGTAGCTTCGCTCAAGGGTGCTGCGGATCTTCCGATAGAGGAGGTTGTGTCGGCTACCGTGCTTGCCCGCATTCTGGACGAGGGGCTGATCGGGCCCGTGTTCCAGCCGCTGGTGGATCTGTACTCCGGCGAGACCCTCGGCTACGAGGCGCTCGCCCGGGGGCCCGAGGGCCCGCTGCAGCGGCCCGACCTGCTATTCGCGACCGCGCGCCAAGGGACGCCTGGCCGAGCTGAACCGTGCCTGTAGACGGGCGGCGGTGACAAAGGCCCACGCCGCCCAGCTGCACAGCCCGGCTACGCTGTTCGTGAACGTGGAGCCCGAGGCGGTCGGCCTGGGCCTCGAGGAAGCCCGGCCCGACCCGGCCCGCCTGCCCGCCGACATCCGCCTCGTGGTGGAGATCACCGAGCGCGCCCTGACCGCGCGTCCGGCCGACCTGCTGCCCATGATCGAGCAGCTGCGCGAAGCAGGCATCGGGGTGGCGCTGGACGACGTGGGCGCCGACCACCGCTCGCTGGCGCTGATGCCCTTCCTGCGCCCCGACGTGATCAAGCTCGACCTGCGCCTGACCCAGGGCCACCCGTCCGCGGAGGTGGCCGAGGTGCACAACGCCGTGAGGGCCCACGCCGAGCGCACCGGCGCCCTGGTGGTGGCCGAGGGAATCGAGACCGAGCAGCACGCCGAGCGCGCCCGCGCGATGGGCGCATCGATCGGCCAGGGCTGGCTCTACGGCCGGCCAGGCCCCCTGCCCGACCACCGCCTGGAGCCCTCCCGCCCGATCCCGATCGTCGGCAAGCCGGTCGAGGACTCGACCACCCCCTTCCGGTCCATAGAGGGCCACCGCCCGCTGCGGCGGGGCAGCAAGCGCCTGCTACTGGAGATCAGCCGCGAGCTGGAGCGCCAGGCCGAGAGCCTGGGCCAGAGCGCGGTGCTGATCAGCACCTTCCAGCATGCCCGCCACTTCACCCCGCCCCAGGTCGAGCTCTACGGCCGCCTGTCGCATTCGCTGGCCTTCGTGGGTGCGCTGGGCCAGGACATCCCGGCCGCGCCCGCCTTTGGCGTGAGGGGCAGCAACCTGCTCGCCGACGATCCCCTGACCCACGAGTGGGACATCGTGGTGGTGGCCCCCCACTTCGCCGCGGCGTTCAGCGCCCGCGACCTGGGCGACAGCGGCGGCCCCGACATGGACCGCCGCTTCGACTTCCAGCTCACCCACGACCGCGACCTCGCGGTACGCGCCGCTCGCTCCCTGATGGCGCGGATAGAGCCGTTGGGCGCGGTGTCGTCGGTGAAGCGGCTCTTGACAGCTCCGGCCTGAGACCTGGGCGCCTGGCCGGGCCTAGGCCCACCGGAACGAGCACGCGCCGCCTAATCCACCACCGGCGCCACGGCGGAGGCCACCGGCCCAACGAACACCCGTGCGCCGACCGCGTGCAGCTCCAGCGAGGGCAGCTGCACCAGCAGGGTCAGCCCGCTCTCGTAGCGCAGCCGGTAGAGGACGTCGTGGCCGCGGAAGTCGCGGTCCACGACCTCGGCGTTGGCCTCACGGTCAGAGACCATCCGCAGCTGCTCGGGCCGCAGCGCCACGTGCACCGGCCCGGATGCCGGCGCGGGCAGCGTCAGGCGACCGAGCTCGGTGTGCACCGTCGCCCCGTCCGCGACTCCGGACAGCACGTTGACCTCCCCCACGAACTGGGCGGTCCAGCGCTGCGTGGGCCGCGCGTAGACCTCGGCGGGCGGCCCCTCCTGCACGAGCACGCCGTCGCGCATGACCGCGAGCCGGTCGCCGAGCGTCAGCGCCTCCTCCTGGTCGTGGGTGACCAGCAGCGCGGTAGCGTCGGCCTCGCGCAGGATCAGCGCCACCTCGCGCCGCAGGTCGGCGCGCAGCGTGGCGTCCAGGGATGAGAACGGCTCGTCGAGCAGGACCACGGCCGGCTCGGGGGCAAGCGCACGGGCCAGGGCCACGCGCTGGCGCTCGCCGCCGGACAGCTCGTGCGGGTAGGAGCCGGCCTTGTGCTGTAAGCCGACCAGCTCGAGCGTCGAACGGGTCGCGCGCTCGCGCTCCTGTCTCTCGCGGCGAGCGAGCCCGAAGGCCACGTTGTCCTCCACGCACAGGTGCGGGAACAGGGCGTAGTCCTGGAAGACCATGCCGATCCTCCGCCGCTCGGGCGGTACCCACACGCCGGGGCCGGCCACCGTCTCCTCAGCCACGACGATCGAGCCGGCGTCAGGCGCCTCGAAGCCCGCCAGGCAGCGAAGGAGCGTGGTCTTGCCACAGCCCGAGGGTCCGAGGACGGAGACCAGCTCGCCCTCGGCCAGCTCGAGGTCCACCCCGGCCACCGCGCGGTTGGAGCCAAACGACTTCTCCAGCCCGGTGATGGTGACGCTCATGCGGGAGGAGCGCAGTCCGGGCCTTGGCCGGGCGAGCACCGCACCGAGGACCTCATGCCGCTCTCCTCGAGAGCCGGATCAGCAGCGCGACCGGGCCCAGGCCCACCAGCACGATCAAGAGGGCAGGAAGGGCGGCCGTCCGGTAGAGCGACTCGGTGGTGGCCTGCCACACGGCCACGGCCAGGGTGTCGCCACCCAGGGGCCGCAGCAGCAGCGTGGCGGGCAGCTCCTTCATCACCTCGGTGAACACGAGCAGCGCAGCGGTGAGCAGCGCGCCGGAGATCAGCGGCACGTGCACCCGGGCGAGCACGTCGAGGCGGTCCGAGCCCAGGCCGCGGGCGGCGTCGTCCAGCGACCGGGGGACTCGCTCCAGGCC
>JAABUR0100007665.1_pt1 | contig 12704 bp, 7 predicted proteins | sample 5560091 | NCBI WGS metagenome assembly JAABUR01 (sample SAMN10711879, study PRJNA513375) | rock metagenome | isolation source: Antarctica rocks | place: Antarctica: Victoria Land, University Valley sud
TCGGGGAGTTTGAAATTTGAGGCGGTCTACCCAGGCAGGACTGTTAATGTTAGTGGGCCATTTATTAGAGCGGGCGGTTTTCACCTGTTAAACGCTCGGGGTTTTTCTGTCTTTCTTGGCACGGATGACGGTTTTTCGTACAAGTTAGTAGAAGTTTGATGATGTGATTGACGCAGAAGCGATAGGTTCAAATGCTTGTGAAAGATTGACTGTGCTTTGGTTACTTTTGAGAAGTTCCTAGTCTTTCCTAGTCTAATCTCATCTTTATCTACTGGTGATCTTTATCTTGATTACTCACTTCGCTCTTATCTTTGATTTTTCTCTTCTGTCGTCCCAAGTGTGACTGCAAAAGCCTTTGTCATCTGCGGAGGACCTGGGCATCAACCGAAATGTCTAATTTGTCTACATGTAAGCTAGTCTCAGCAGAGCGCTCGGGGGTTGCGAAAGCCTCAGATTTAGAGCGAGCGGGGGGAGTGACCCCTTGATCTTGATCGAGGGGGTCGAAGGAAGGATTCCACTATTGCCCTGTGTGATGGAGTAAAAGACTTGAATATAGAAGATCGATGGAGACTGAGAGTACAGTCAGTCTGACTAACAGACCATTTCACAATGCAGGACGGGTTCACGATCTTGAAGTACAAAATTGAAACCGACGTGAGAGCGGCGGAAACGGCTCGTGTGGCCACTTGTTGAAAGATGTCATACATACCTGGATAGGCCAACGTCGAGTGTGTTCACATTTTGGCGAAAAAGGTCGTATGGTTATCAAACTGCGCGAACGGTCGTATAATAAACCAACGTGCCACATATGCCTTTGACCAATTCTTCTTATCGCACAAGCGCTGCGATTTCCCCAGTACAACGACTATAATAGTTCAGGAAAAGAATACACTTGGTTATGTCAAAGGAGATCGATTGTTGTTTGTAGACTGTTAGGGCGGTCTGCCCAAGCTGGGTTTTCTCCAGTCATTCAATCTTTGTAATGTTCTAAGAGCCCTCTGAAGGAAATGGGCGGCGGTCCGAAAGGCTCCTGTTCATGACATTTTTGATTTTATCAACTCAATGTTATCACTTTCTCTACCGGCTTTACTGATTGCCAATTCGCAATGCTCTGAGAGCCCTCCGAAGGTGTTGTCAACCAAGGACTGCTGTTTGGACGCTGATACGACATCTGTACTCTTTGTGCAACATCTCCGATCCATTCAATGAATATGAGTTTGACGCCATACGAGTATTTCTCCGGACGCGTCCATTTTGATCTGTCGTTGGTATTGTTGTGTTTCCATCCATTTTCATATGATTCAATGGCAATGACTATGAACTCCATTTCATCGGGACGAGAAGCCCGCGCGGACTCGGCTAGCAGAATGTGACCGAGACAGAGGCCCTGATCATGAGGCGACCACATGGCGAAGGAGTTTGGGTATTTGGGATCGTCGCTGATGCGATCTACACGTAATATTGCTGAAGTGGTTCGGAATGTCAGCAATGGGTTGCCAGGCGCGTTTTCCCCTGTGGATCTCGCTTCGAGGAACGCCGCCGCCTTTGCGGCATCAGACTCGTCTGCTAGGTAAATATTCTCATCACATATCACGTTGAATCGGAGCAAATCATACGAAGCAGCTGTATCCCAGCCGGCCCAACTCCAGCTGGGGAAGTCGCTGCGGCGACGACCAGGTGAGTCCTGCATTGACATCCAACACAGTGCCTTGGAGAATATTGCCACTGGTAGCCCGAAATGTAGAATTGTACTTTGTCCTCGCGACGCACGGCGTTCCTGGTCGACCTTGAATATCCCGGTACATGCGTTCAGTACGTCACCGTCGAAGGTAAGCTTCCGCCGAGTCAATGCGCGGACTATATCTTCATACATCGGAGAGCCATCAGACCGGTCGAAGTCGTGTTGCTCTACTGATGCAAAGGGCGATCGTATGTCTGGAAATTTGATCAGTTTTGCCTTGCCAGGAATTTCGCAAACTGCATCTTCATAAAAATAGGATGTCTTGCACTGGAAGTAAACCTGGGACTCTGTAAATGTTAGGCGACGATGGGAGAGCGCACGTTCCTGTAAGGTCCATGCGCGACGCTCCCATGGTGAGAATTGAGCGTCATACCCAGGAGACGGCATCGATGCCATAAGCCGACGACCCCGAATCACTTCCATGTGTTGCATCGCCTTTCTGGATCTCTTTCGTGCGCCAAGCAAGCCTGCATCTGCATGAGAACCAGATGCAGCAATGATTGTTAGTACCGCGCCGGCATAGATATTGCCCATGTTTTCAATCTCAGCTTGTCGGATGTCCGAATCATCCTGTTTGATGCATACATTATCAACCCAGAGGTATTCTTGACCAAGCATACCGCAGACAAAAATGGCGTCTTTGATCGTTTGTGCCACACCAGTAGTCTCATCGAATAGTGCACCCTCGGTTGTTAGTGTACCAAGAGTCTTGGCAGTGAGTTTCAGCTGCGGATTAGGACCCCATACGTAGCTCAAGCAGACATATGGCGTGTGTGGCATTCTTGAGACAACACAACCGCGGTGAACATCAATCACCCTGAAAGGATACGTCTCCGCTCCTGAGTCAAGCGATTTCGGAGGTGTGCATTGTGGGTCATGGTAAACGCTGCAGGTCCAGAGCCAGTGTTTGAGCATATCATAGTCCACTTGCTCCTCTGACATCCATCGGCCTCGACATGCAGAGGCATGCACGCGGTCCAGGATTCTCAGTTCCTCCGCATTGTAACGCTCAGGATCGCTGAATAAGTTCTTTTCTCCGTCCGATGAGTGTCGCCTCATGACCTTGGCGATATTACTGTCCGCGCCGGTCGTACAATCGGGATCCGCTGCCATTAGTTGGATACAGGCAGCATGGGTCATCATCACGTCCTTCTCATCCGGGAACACGGGCTCGCATGGCAAGCCATCCTTGATGGTAATCTCAATATCCTCAGTATCCCGTTGAATACGAAGCCAGATTCTCTTCTCGACCCGGGAAGGCCACCGATCCGGTGGGTCTGGAGGGCCTGAAAGGAGCCATGCATAAACATCATGATGAAGCCATACGGCGCGGTCTTCAATGTCATGCCATATCTCAGCCTTTACCATAGCATGATATGTAAGCCTACAGAATGCACACATCCGATTGTCCCGAATATGAACGAGGGACCGGGGAGAGCTGGTGCCCGTACTCCAAGAGTCGACACGCACGTTGTGCCAAGAGCTGCCGAATATATCTTCCCAGCGGATCTCATTGCATTTGGCGCAGAGCTCTTTGTCCCACATGTCAGGGTTCCAATAGCCATCTGGCTGGCGGTATCCTGGGTTCAACGATGACATCTTCCGAGGCGACTGAGGTAGTCAGAAAGCAAGCGAAACTGGAGGATATAAACATTTTCATTATACAGGTAGGTTAAGGAAACGTCAGAAAGAACATGCCATGCTTGAACCTCTCTCAACAACGTCACATACAATACCAAGGTAGATGACAGACCAATTCTAGGGGAAGGCAGCAACAAATTAGGTGCCAAGACCGGCCAGTGTTTGATCAGGAAGAGCTCTCCCGGCCACACTTGGGCAATACCTTTGTATGGTTCAACTGATATAAACTCAGACTGAGTGGTAAATTCGAAAGCCAGAGGATATTCAGTAGCTTTGAAGGTGGGCCGATGTAGATAGATGTCCGAAAGGTGCATGATCCTTTAGGGCTGGATGCCGGACTTTAAGCTATTAGCGTATGCAGAAAGGTTTAGAATCCTTGGCATTCATTTTCGCTCTGCCCCACGGTGATCCGTTTATATGAGGAATTCGAAATTCAACCCCACCGCCCCCCAATTGCCCAAAATTGAAGCTATTCAGACCTCTTTGTTTGTTGACGTTCCTGACGTTCTTCCAGCTATGCCGGGACCACTTCCTGCAAGCCTTCGCTCCAAAATACTACGCCTTCTGCTACTTCATTGGACTCCTTCGGCAATCGCTGAAGAGGTTCATTGTTGTTCTGCCACTGTATATAATGTTCAAGAGAACCTCTTTATGTATAACTCACCTTTTAGATCTCAATTCCGACCCAAAGACGCTCCTCGAAAGGTCTTCAAGATCGCTGAAAATGGCCTCATAGCCTACCTCGAAGAACAGCCGTGGATCATGCAGAAAGAGATGGCCTGATACATATGAGAGGAGTGAGACATTAACGTGCATCAATTCACGATATCAAGAATTCTGAAGAGAAGAGGCTGAAGTATTAAAAAAGGACAGCGTGTAGAAGTCAGACAAAACGATGAGCTTCGTTTGAATTGAGTAGCAGACATGCTTCGTTTGACGGCCGAGCAGCTCGTGTTCGTGAATGAGTCATTATTCAACGAGACCACAGGCTGACGTCATCAAGCCTATGCCTTCGTTGATCAATCAGCTCGCTATCAAGCCTTCAGAACGAGAGAGCATTGCTGAAGTGTTCTTCCGATCTATACGAAAGACGAATATCTATTCTGCATCGGTATTCGCGAGGGTTGATTCAACGACGAGACTTTCTTTCGATGGCTAGCAGATGAACTGCTACCTCTATGCAGTTTCTTTTCGACTTCAAGGAGTGTGATCATCATGAATAACGCGAGTGTTCATTGCAATAGTCGAATTGAAGAGCTCATCACCTCACACGGATGTCAGGTAAGCTATTTGCCTCGTTGAATTGACGATCTACCACTGATATGAATGTCAGATGCGATATTTGCCTTCCTACTCGTCGAATTACAACCTCATAGAACTCACCTTCAGCGTATTAAAGGCCTGAGTTCGTAGGCATTTTGACGCAATATGGCTTCATTTTGAAGGCATCTTTGGTGACTTTCTTCATTACGCTGTCGAACGAAGCAGATGCGATAGATTTCCGAGACAGCACTTCAAGCATTCAGGCTACATTTTTGAGGCAGATATCAGAGCTTTGGAACGAGAATTGAAGGTAGGAAATCAGGAATTTGACTCTATTTAACGACTCAGTTCTAATAGAGTCTTTCGGATGCTCTAGAGGAGGTGAGAGAGTCATCTAGAGGTAGATTTTGACTCCGGCGTTGAGGCATTTCGAATAAAACGGTGCCAAGAACGTCAGGAACATCAACAAACAAAGAGGTCTGAATAGCTTCAATTTTGGGCAATTGGGGGGGCGGTGGGGTTGATTTTCGAATTCTTCATACAATCGGATCACCGTGGGGCAGAGCGAAAATGAATGCCAAGGATTCTAAACCTTTCTGCATACGCTAATATTGATTAGATAACCGGTAAATTTTAGCCACAGTCGGTTATTAAAGAACCATGTTCTCAACGTATTAACGCACTTTGGCATCAGTAAGGAGCAACTTGATGTTCGTCCATGAGGCATCTTTGAAGGTATCGTAGCATACTCGTAACTATGCACTTGTTCTTAAAGCCAACCTGCACCAGACATCCTACCCAAGACTTAAAAAAAAACCTCCGTGTCGCCAAGACGCCCCTAACACCATAACCCCCCACCACCTAAACCCCTTTCTCCAACCCCCTAACCCTCGCCTCTACCTTGTCCCGATGCAGCCGATTTTTCAAATGCACCTCGAAATTGTTCACCCCCATCTCCGGCCCCGGCGTGTAGAGTTTCCCGGGGCAATCTTTACATTTAATCCTTGGGTAGTACATGTATTTTACATTGTCAGGGGTTGGGGCCTCGGGACGCACGCTGATGGGGAGGTCGGTGATGGTGCTGACGGCGGTGTAGCGCATTGTGCCTTCGAAGGAGTCGGAGGGGTAGGTTTGTTGAAGGCGGGCGAGGGCGTTGTTGAGCCATTGTGGGGGTTTGGGCTGGGAGGGGGAAGGGTTAGCTCAAGGGGGTGGAAGCGGAGGGGAGGAAAAAAGGGAGAGGGTTGGGATGGAAGGTTGAGCAATGTGACTGTGCATATGAGAGATGGATGGCCTAGTAGGCGGAGATCGACTTGAGGGTCTGACAAAACGTCTCCTTGAGCGAAGTTGCTCTCTACGCTTTATGTTCGAAGGCCGAATGGTGCGTGGAAGGTAGTTGCTACATGAGTTGGAATAAGACTTACAATAGGATTCTCGGGGCTGGGGGGACCAACGGCATCCACCCTGCCGATCTGTGCAGCGTGTGGATGAATCGACTGTATCGGTACTGACGAACCTCCTGCTGTTCCTGATGCCGTGCGGTCGTGATGTCGAGGTGATGGCTGCGGCTGCGATCCTGGCGTAGTTGGAGGTGGGCCCATTGAGCCCGGTGCCGATGTATCGCGATTTTGATCTACACTTTGTGATCGACGTGAATGTAGATGGGTTGAAGAGTTTGCGGATAGGAGGGGCTCGGGTCTGCTTTTGCTCTTGAGGTCTCGCAGTAGTTGCTTGTACCGCTGAGGGTTTATGCGCAGCTTAATGATATGAGTTAGTGAGTCGTCAACACTCTCTTCTCGATAGTCTTTTCCACCGAATCTTCGGCCTGAGGTTCTTGTTTCGTGGTGATGAAGTGTTGATGCTTCTGGGGTTGCAGAACGTCCGAGGTTACCCCGCATGGCAGCCTGTGCGACAGTAGCTGCACCTCGTATGCCTCTGGTTCGTGCGGTACCTGCAAGTAAGTTGGTTTGGATCGCGGGCGAGTCGACCTCGGACTCTTCACTATCGGAATCGTCGGAATCGTCGATGCCATCCTTCTGACCGTGGCCAGGTCGCCTTCCTCTGCCAGATGCCGTAGCAATACGCTTCATTATCCGGCTCTCTTCTATGGTTGTTGACGCACCGGGGAGAACTGAAGATACCACCAACGTGTGAATTGTCCGACGACGGTCCTTCAGGTCTGGAAGAGCCGGCCCACCGCGCCGGTTAACGGAACGCTTTTGACGACGCTCTTCCCTCGACAACGACAGCTCTGTTTTCTCTAACTCGATTTCGTTGAGTTCGTATAGATAAGGAGTAAATTCCTTTGCTGCCTGGTATGGTCGGAAGGCCGATTGAAGTGGAGAAGGTAGGAAACTTGATTTAAGCTCTTGGTCTTCGACTGGGCGGCCATCAAATGGGTGGCCTGTGACGTAGAGACTGCGGGTAAAAAGCTGACTCTGCTCTCGAATCGAGTGTGCAATGGCGGTGGTAAACTCCCCCACTAGAGAAAGGTCACGCGTCATTTGTCTCGCGAAGTCCTCGGGCGAATTCAAAGGATTGTTGATTTCCCATTCGAATTGATCCACTAACGTGTTCTGACCGATGGTGATGTTGAGCTTGATGGTAATGCGCATCTCATCATCTTTGTACGCGTGATATGGCAGGTGTGGGTCCAGGGCTTCCTCGTCAATGAAAACATGAGGGTGAAAGTCCTGTATCTGTTCCTTGATACTTGCGCATACTTTATGCAATAGAGGCCCACAGTGCTCGAGTGGCAACTTGAAGTCCTCAACCAGCTGTTCCGCGAATAGTTCGGGGGTTACCACACGATCGTGTAGATTCCAAGTGAAGGTATCTCGTAATCTTATTTTCTCCCACTCGATGTCCAGTCTTATAGGTACAAGCTGGTCAAGTTGTTCTGATTGCGTTAGAAGGTCCTTCTTGGGCACACGCAGCTCTCTGGTCCTTCTCCCTCCAGGTCTTCTCCGCTGGATAGGATAGACAACGACTGACCCTCCATTGGGAATGTTGGTTGTGTTGTTCCCCCAGCCCGCATACCCAGGTCCGAATACATGCATACTTTTGAAGTCGTTATTCTTGTATTTTTCCTTCTCTGTACGTTTGCCTATCTGAAGCTTGACGTGCTCGTCATCGTTATACTTTCTGGCCGCCGCATGCATCATATCGCGATTCACATACTGTTCAAGGAGCACCTTATCCGCAATCTCTTTCGTCCTTCGTGGAAGACCTTGAGCATCTGATGTATGAGGTATTCGCGTACCGGACCTCGAGCGCTTCCTGCTCTGGACGGCGCCATTGCGCACTACTTCATCTGTTACGGCTGCGCCATTTTTCTCCGTGGCCGCTCCTCCATTTGCTTGAGGGCCTGGAGCCAGTCCTGATGCGACCATAACAGCCTTTGCTTTTTGCTTTCCTTCTTGAACTGGGTCGGTAAGCCGAGTCTCCATAGCATTGCCATTTCGCTGCGCCCCATTGCTGATCGCTGTCCTCTCCGTCTCGATAGATTCATCTGAAGGCACAGATTGCTGAGAGAGATCGGGCTGTGAAGGTGTGGTATTTTGGGGGTGACTAGGGCTGGGAGAAGGCATTATCAGACCCAGAAGGATGCCACCGCGGAGCTGCTGCGCCGAGAACGCTCAACCATTGGCATAGATTAGGCGAACATGTTTCTAGAACAGCACCTCTATCAGCTATGGACCATCGGCAACCAGAGAAGTAATGTGTAGCCATGACGAAGTGAAATATTTGCTTGCACGCAAGGAACGTTCGTTTCCCTCATCGCACCATGGGAAACTTAGTTGAACACTGCTCCGATGGAGAGCCGTGAGTGGGCAGCGACCGGTCCAAGAGACGTCACATAAATTGGGAAAGCAGAGTTCAGAGAAACAACACATACCACACTATGGATTTGACCCGCGATAATCGCGTTTGAAGTCAGTTTTGGGAAGATTATTGGCCTCGGCGTGTCGCAAGCAAGCAAACACTTCGCCTTGCAACTTTTGCCGGGATCACATTCCTGTGCCAAGCCGCTAGAATACAGCTCGGGATATATATTTATCCGTAGGACTCAAGCTACTACTAGTACTGGCTGAGTCACCACCTGATGCTCAAAACAGCGACAACCGCTCAAGGACGTTTCTCTATTCACTTGTTTTCGGACCAGGTACAGTCTGAGACATTAATTGACTACTTCAACTACTAGACACTATGGTGGAGCATTGAAAGTCTATCACATGTTATCCTGTCCGGCCATGCGACGGTCCTTCTTTGGCCACCTGGATATATACCCTTGAGCTTGGTTGATAGCTCTCGAAGCTTGTACTATCTCATACTGCTTTTACAGTTGTGCCGAGTGAAATCAACATGGGAGGCTCGGTGCCTGAGATTCCTGGAACCAAGGCTCAAGGAGAGCTACTTTCAAACTTTCAGCACGAAGTAGCAGAACTATTAGGCCGGACGTCTTTAGCCTTCCCTGGGGCTCAACCCGTCAGCTTTGCTGCTCGACATAAGCTTGAGCTCCAGAAAAAAGACTATTATGTCTGCGAGAAATCAGATGGCATACGCTGTCTTATGTACCTGACTCGTTCGGATGAAGCGGAGGTCACTTATCTGATTGACCGGAAAAATGACTATTATTGGGTTCAAGGCCTACACTTCCCACTAAAGGAATCTGAAATTGAGTTTCACATAAACACCTTGGTTGATGGTGAGCTTGTCAATGATACACTTCCGAACGGGAACATGGAGCTTAGATATCTTGTCTTTGATTGTCTTATGCTCGATGGCAACAGCTTGATGCATCGGACCTTGGACAAGCGGCTCGCATATTTCAAAGAGAGGGTACACGACCCTTATAAGGCCTTGTACAGGAAATATCCGACAGAAATTCAGCATCTACCCTTCATCACGGAGTTCAAGTCTATGGAGTTTAGTTATGCAATCCCGAGGATGTTTCAGGATATTTTGCCTAACCTACCTCACGGTAATGATGGCTTGATCTTTACATGCACAGGGTCGCCGTATCAGTTTGGAACAGACCAACACATCCTGAAGTGGAAATCTGAGGACGAGAATTCCATCGATTTCAGGATGCATTTTGAATGGCCAATGCTTGAGCCAGATGCCGAAGATATGGAGGATGGGTTTACCAGCCCATTTCCAGACTACTCAGCAATGCCAATAGTACGTCTTGGAGTGAACAAGGGCAATGACGAAGAAATTCACTATGGCTCTATGTTCATTGAAGAGCAGGAATGGGAAGACATGAAGGTCTTGAACAAACCTCTCGATGACCGTATAGTGGAGTGTTACCTAGACCAGCAGAACAGATGGAGATTCTTGCGCTTCCGGGACGACAAAAAGGAAGCAAATCATATCAGTACAGTTGAGAGCGTCATGGAGAGCATACAAGACAAGGTCTCGAAAGACGATTTACTTAGGGTTGCACCAAAGATTAGAGAGGAATGGAAGAAGAGACATGCTGCAGAGGAGGCAAAGGCAAGGCAAGAAGCGGAAGTGCGCAAAGTGCATGGCGCATTAGCGGTAGCAAATGGGCAGAGTGGTGGGCTTCGAAATGGCGGCTCCGGTGTGAAGAGGAAACTTGACGACGAGGAAGACTCGATAAATGGACATGATGCTGCAAAGAGGAAAATCACGCCGCTGCCTGATGCTTGATTCTTAGGCCCATCATTGTCTACAAGAACATTTACGGGCGAGCTTAAATATCTAGCCCTCAGCAAAGAAGCAGGTCAATGTGGGCAACTAACCCCGAAACGACTCGCCACTGAGGCTTGCTCTTACTTGGTCATAGCTGGTGGTTGAGATCACAGCATCCATAGTTCGAGCGCGCCCCTTATCGTAGCTCCTAGAAGGTAGCCAAATACGGGAATTCTTGACAGTCGCGAAAATGTCGACGTCAACTTGGCTTCCTTACGCTTCTTGATATCAGGGCGTGGCTAGGGCATGTAGCAAGGGTGAGTATGACAAATATGTATAAGAATAACCCACGGGGATGTTCATCTCTTCATTGCCATCGGCATCGGTCAAGGTTACAAAGCATATATCTACCCCCTGTATCTTTAATTGAGAATCGAGGATTCGTGGTCAAAATTGAACCTTTAAATCGACTGGAAGTGGTATTCGACGGTTTTTGGAAGCCTTTCAGGGCACTAGGTCATGAACTTGCTCGGCAAAATTAACTGTTCACCTGGGTGTTGACCGTTTGATTATCAAGTGGGTGCAAGGGCGCGGTTCTCTTCGAAGTCTCATGTGCTTGAAACGTGGAAGCTACGACGGTGCACCTGCTGCGTTTGCACCTCAGAAGAGAGCAGTCACTGCCATGCTTCCCTCACTTACATCTGACACATTGTTGGACATGATTAAAACAATTATCATAGCTAACGCTACTATTATACAACATTCGTCTGTCATTCATTGTCTTACATACTTTTCTTCTGTGTTTATTCGATATCTTTTTGTCTCGAAACTCGGGGGTTATCGAATTTCGAAACAACTATCCAGAGACGATATCCAAAAACATGGCCTCTTGCAAGCAACCATTGGGAGACACACCCAACACTAGCATCGGAAGTTTCGAGCAGTATTCTGCGAACGAGCCAACGGACAATGACACCTTGCACGAGATACTACCCGCAAATAGATGCACGGACACTGCAGTTTCCTATCATGAACATGTCCCATTTCCGAACGATGCAGACCTTGAAGATGGAACCCACACTGTCACGAAACCCCAAGCAGCTATGAGTTCACAGCAATCCCCAGCCTACCTGAACAATACCCCGCCGTCTCTCCTTCGGTATTGCTACAACGCCAAACGCTCTCTATTTGCAGCGCTCGCCTCCCTAATCATCTACTCCTCTTTTCAATGGATCCTCAGCGGCAACATCCTCCTGTGGATTTGTGACAATACCGTGCATTATCTTGCCGTGATGGTACTGGTTATAATCACCTGGACGACATGGATACTCTGGGGCTGGAATATATTGATCGATGGCGAACGTAGGCGGGAGGTACTCCATGACTTATCCCGTGGGCGACGGCCTAGACCACTTCGAGTCCAGCTTCGAGCGCCTGAGTCTTGCAAGTACCTATGCCTTGGGCTGACGGTCGTGGTGGGTTTAGTCCTAGCGGATTGGAGATCTGGCTTTATGCATAAGAAGATTTGCTCGCCTTGGTAGATTTGTTGGCTTTGTCTTGCTCTCGGTCCACAAAAATAGTGGTTGTTCTGTGTTATTTTTAGGGATTGAGCCTACGTGGGAAACGGGAATGGATTGTTGATGGCTAATGTGGACTGGATGGACCGTTTATGTTTGTTGGACGAGTAATCGATATCAGGAATATGAAGACTATTAGAGCATTACATCACCAATCACAGCTCTATGGTCCGAATTATACACTCCATTTTCAAAACGGTTCTCCAGAATAGCATAACCCTCCACAGTCCATTGGTCTACAGGTTCGATTTTAGAAGGGTTATGGATGTTATGGTCACTAGAGTGTGTGTAATTGATAAAAAGAAAGTCGATCCTGGAGAGCAGTGCTGGATTGCCGTCAAATCCAGTGAAAGTATGTAGGTTACCATATCTCTGATCCTCAGGGACTAGCAGCTGCAGGTCACACATAGGAGACTCCTCACTAGTAATAGCCTTGTAAGCTTCATCATTTGGCTCGCTATTGAAGTCGCCAGCTAGGAAGACTGGCAGGGTGTCCTGTCCTTTTGACTGTCCCGAGAACGACGCAATCTGTTGTAGGATAATCTTTGCGGCTTGCAACCTTGACTCGCTGCCCTGGTCATCCAAGTGAGTATTCATGGCTATGACCGTCTTCTTGGTTTCACGATGTTGAAACACTCCAACTGTTAAAATCCGAATACAGGCAGCATCCCAGCTTTTCGAAGGCCGATCAGGTGTCTCTGACAGCCAGACGCTCTTGGAATCTCGTAGCATCCAGAACGCGGGCTGGTAGATGATGGGAGAGTACTCTCCAGCCTCTTGCCCATCATCGCGACCCACACCTATGTAATCCCACTTCTTCCTCGGTT